>Ga0308160_10003148_pt1 | contig 18916 bp, 31 predicted proteins | sample PhyFR1_FD_201036 | JGI IMG/M metagenome (GOLD analysis project Ga0308160, IMG submission 201036) | Phyllosphere microbial communities from UC Gill Tract Community Farm, Albany, California, United States - DLSLF.R1 | ecosystem: Host-associated > Plants > Phyllosphere > Unclassified | place: USA...
ATCTGCCGTTTGGGTCGTACATATGATATCATGTGCAAACGCGGGCGGATGAACGGCTTGTGTCGAGTCCGGGTACGAGCCCTTGATACCACTGCTGCCACTATGAAAGCTCCTGCGATGGATCGTTCTTAACTATCAGTGTCCGTGCTGAGTAGCATCCATTGATATGAGTTCTCCTTAGCGCACATTGATGCTGTCGAATACTAGGCGGTCGGGCGAACTGCTCTGCCCTCGGTAGGCCGTCTCAGGCTTATAGCCGCATGTTCTTTTCCAGCTGAATGGGTGTCGTGGTGAGCAGACGACCTCGAGGCGAGAAGCGAGTGGGCGTCGCATGCAGGAGGGACTGTGCAGTGAGCGACGTTTCGCGCTCAATCTGAGAATCCCTTGGTCTGAGACGAGGAGATGACCGGTTTCGGACGACGCCGCAAGTTACCAAGCCGACTTGTTATTGTATCCTTAACGTTCGTTCACTCATCGACTCGCTCGTGACAAACATGCTGTTTCATCTTTCCGCCCTTTCCGTGTTCGCCGTGATAGCTTTCGGTGAGTAGCAACTATGCACGACTAACAACGTGACAGCTGAGTCTGACTGACAAAAGTCGTGTATTATTTCCGTTCTCGCATCGTTCCCTTTGTCGCGCCCTATCTCCCCACCACGCTCGGCGCGCGTCTATCGAATTACACCCCTTTGGGATCTTTCTCTTTCTCAGATCAGGCAGCAGCCGGAATGTCGTCGCACAACTTTGACCTCGAGGAGAATATGGCGGGCGGCAGCGAAAACAGGCTCGGTCTGGACGAGGGCGGGGTTGAGGAGGTCCGAAGGATCATGTGAGTGAGGCTACATGACGTTAACTGATGGCAGGGCTATTGACAGAGTCACATTCGACCAAGCGAGACTGATCAGACATAACCGTATTCTGGCCAAGAATGGCATTGCCCCAGATGGTGAGTCGGCACGTTTGCGGGTGTTGGTAGCGCTTTAGCGGCACTGAGAACAGGGACTCCGCTCGACAGCAAAGCGATCACCCGGTTGTAGTTTAGTGCATAGATTATGATCCGTACAGATATTCGAAGAATGTAGGCTTCTCCTCCCAACTCTTAGTGTCAGCAAAAGCTGGAGCGCTTCGCGGCACGCCGACTCTTGGCGCGTCGTCCACATCGCTTTCAGTGTCAGAAAACGAAACAATACGCCAATCTCCAGTTGGTGGAGGGGGCAATGTCATACTGTCCGCCATGCCAAATTCGGATCCCCCTTCAGACGACGCATAGGTGGATGATGTGTTGGACGGCATCCTTTCTAATCGTGTAAAGCTCTCCACAAATTCAGGGGTAAACGTTACGTCGCCTTCATTATCGCCCATCTCGGTCTCTGCGTCTGATTCAGCGTACGAATCGGTGTCGGACGGGGCAGAAAGATCGGACAAGTCGGAGATGTCGGTTGTTTCCGGCGTGATCAAAGTGTGAGGTTTCCTAGGTTGCGCCAGCGACGGCACGATGATGTGTGTTAGTCGAACAGTTTGGTCGTCGGAAGTGAGACGGTCCTCGCCTAGATCAGCGCGGGCATTGGCTTCACTCACTCCATGACACGAGCTCGTAATAGCGCGCGAGCAGGTGGACAATCAATCGCTCGAACCCTTCCGCCACAGCCCATGTGATGTGGGCTGGAGACCGCGAGAGTTCTACTATGGCGGCCACTCTGTCGTCGACGGTTGGTAAAGGCGGTACTTTGCCTCGTATTTGATGCTGGGCGGGCATGCGGCGGGAAGCGGGGTCTGAGCTGAGCTGTGCGGTTGCATCAACCTCGACCATCTCGTTGTCTATCACGCTCCATGACGGTTCAGGCGAAGGCTCTGCAAAGGTCCAGCCAGCTCCTCCGAGCCACGCTCGTAATTGATTGTCGACGTTGCCGACAAAGACTTCGGCACGCCTGCCCCGTTTACGCAGCAAGGCCCGGGTCCCCTTGAGGCTGGTTGAAAAGGCCCCATGGTAAGAATCTTGTGAGAAGGGGTCTTTCAGAGGGACCTCTACAGAAGGCGCGTCTATAGATCGTGGTAGGGCGGATTGGGGAAACGTTGGCTGGACCCGGCGATGGTGAAGTGGTACGGGAGGCGCAAAGTCTGCTCGGGTGGGTGGGACTATGTGCGGATTTGAAGCAAATGCGGCTGAAATTAGATTTGCAGGAGAAAAGCCCACCGTTGTCTCTGCGTCGTACGAATCGCTTGCCACGGCCGTCATTGGGTAGATCGGGGGCACGGAATTCGCGTCTGGCGTCGGCCTTCTCCCGCTGCTGAGCGTTGTGAGCGGCAACTTGGCGGAGGTTGCGATTGGTAGGATTTTGCAAGATTGCTGGGATGCGGAGAGTCGCGGTGTGGGAATGGACGATCGTGGCATGAGGTTGCGAGGTCATGGTGGGGGATGGCGACTGGGTGACGGTCGAGCGAGACGTAGAGAGCCATCAGAGCTCGATGGGCGATTGCAGGTGGAGGGGAAGGTGAATTGCGGATCCGGTGAATTTGATCCCGTCGTTGTTGTCCAAGCGTACTGTCTCTCGCGTTTCATCCCCTTTCCCTTGCATCTTTCGTCTTATTAAACACCCATCGAGCCGTATTCCAGCGGCTGAAGCAGGACAGTGGACTCGACTTGCTACTCGGCACGCGACTCGCAACTTTACTGTGCGCGCGACAATGGGAGGGCAACTCAGCAAAGCTCTGGGTAAGCTGTTACTGCGTGTTATGTTGACAACAGGGAAGCTGTTTGGGAACAAGGAGATGCGAATTCTGATGCTTGGTCTAGATGCCGCTGGAAAGACCAGTGCGTTGCGTCACGTATGAAACTGACTGGCAGCAATATTGTATAAACTCAAGCTGAACCAGTCGGTCACCACCATACCGACGGTTGGATTCAATGTGGAAACTGTGACGTATAAGAACGTCAAGTTCAACGTCTGGGTAGGTTCGAGCTTGACAAGCGCTGACGGAAGGATGTAGGAGGACAGGACAAGATCCGACCGCTATGGAGGCATTACTACACAGGCACACAAGTTTGTCGGGTCGAAGGTCGGTGCTGACTGCAGGGATTGATTTTTGTTATTGACTCTGGAGACCGGGATCGTATCGACGAAGCGAGGTTAGAATTGGAACGCATTCTTGCAGATCGCGAGATGAAGGACTGTCTTTTGATGGTGTTTGCAAACAAGCAAGATTTGCCCGGCGGTACGTGCGCGATGTATCAAAGCTCATTCCAGCCATGTCTCCAGCCGAGGTGACTGAAAAGCTAGGTCTGCATCGGATGCGCGAGAGGACGTGGTATGTCCACCCAAGGTAAGTTGAAGATGTCCGATGCGTCTGATTGCAGCTGCGCGACGACCGGAGAAGGGTTGTTTGAAGGGTTGCAGTGGTTGTCCCAAAACGTCAAGGGGACAAAGGGGTAACTAGGATTTGGATTTGATGCCGGGGACGGGTTTGGGTTAGCGTGGATAAGGGCCGTAGCGTGAGCTGGGACCTCAGATACCCGGATAGATTGATTATACCGTACTTTTGGTCGTTTGCACAACATCTGGATCTACAGATGATCGAGCGGTAGGGGACTGGACTAGGGCGGTAGGTAATGAGCGACGGCGGAAGGTAATGAGCCAACTGCCGCAGACGTCATGGGTCGAGAGGATTACTACTTGTCTCGGTGTGGGTTAGGGTGGGGTTTACCTTTACGTGAGGGTATTCGCCGGCGAGTCGAGGTCTATGACGTCGACACCGGCTTGTTTTTACCGTTTCCAGCCAAGGCGACCAAGACGGGAAGTCTGGTCACCCTCTTCTATGCACTACTTCCAGGTCGTACACCAGGGTACACACACACCGTCCAGGTCGTCATCGTAGCTGTTCCGGCCACTCGAATCCTTATAACTCAAGGCGGATTGCAACTTTACCACTTCGACCCCCCAAACTCGTCAACCGGTAATCACCGCCACTTTACCAGCCATCTCTCACGACCTTTTCACACCCCAAACACTAACTCAACTTCTCACCGTTTCTCTATCACCATGCCAAACCCAGCCATCATCGCTATCGTGCTCGCTTTCGCAGCTGCCGTCTTGCTGCTGTTTGGTGAGTCAGGCTATATTGTGTGCGCTGATCCCAGCCTCCATCTCACCCCCAGCGTGGGAGCAGGTCAACTTTTTGGACGTCACGGTTGATGGTGTTCGAACCGTCTACGGAGTGTTTGGCCAATGCGTCAAGGGTCCAGGCAGCTGTTCAGGCCGCTCGGTCGGTTACGATTTGATGGTCGGCGGTGCTTCGTGAGTTCAAGGATGTGGACGCTCTGACCGTAGTGACATTGACATCAACCCGACTGCTCTGCACAACCTCACTTACATTTTGATCCTCCACCCTATTGCCGGATTCGTCGCGCTTTTGGCTTTCATCTTCGGTGTCATTGGCCTCGGCGCTGCGTCGCGATTCTCGACCATTCTCATGTCGGTCTTTGCCTTCTTCGCCGCGATCCTTACCCTGGTTGTCTTTGTCATCGACATGGTCCTCTGGAACTTGGTCAGGAAGAGGATTGAGAACGCTGGTGGAGATGCTACTCTCGTAAGTAGAGGGCTATGTCGTTGCACAGGGATTCGCTAATCTCAGGGCAATGCCAACTGGTTCACCGTTGCCGCCTTTGGTGCTCTCATCCTCACGTTCTGCACTGCCGTTTGCGGTGCTTGCGGACGATTCGCCAGCGGCCGAGCTGCTGGAGAGAAGGTGAGCCGCAGTCCGCACGATTGCGCGTGGTCGTCGCTGACAGCAGTACTAAACTGTACCCCCGGCGCATCTGCGATACAATAAACCCCCAAATAATCAAACATTCACATAATTGAAACAGGAACTTGGACTATAATTCGAGGAGGAGACGTTGAAGCCATGGGATGCGATGACAAACGGCTTAGGCCGTTGTTAGACGGATACCTGTATTTATAATGCAATGCAACCATATAGCATATCGACTCGCTTTGATCTGGATCGCACGTCTGAGAAGTGATATGCAGACGATTGTTCCTAAAGGACCATGCGGCACCATAACCGGCGTTTGGATAATGCCGCAATCCGGGTGTGGTAAGAAGTTCGTTAAGAAGTCTGTCCGTGCCTCATACACCAACCGGCCAGCCATTTTACACAAAGCAGTAACGCGACGCGAGATTGGAAGCTGCTGCAACGGCTGTCAATGGTACAAAGCGAGCGTCAATGCCCTGCTTGGGCAAACTCCAACCGCGAGATATGAACCACGCAATCGACTAGCACTTTGTAGTGCGAGGAAGAAGGACATATGCAGCAGCACCACCTCACGTCAAGCAAGTCAAGATGACAGCACAAGCGCGAGACGCAGGCGGACGACTATCGTGGAGACTATCAATACATTGCATTGTTATTTTTTCGTAAAACTGCTGAATCGCTTACAGCCCTAAAGCCGGTCATGAAAGCCGCCTAGTGCTTCTTGGCCTCCTCGGACTGCTTCTTGGCCTCGTCCATCTTCCTGATGATCTCCTCCTCGTCGTCGACAATCTCCTTGTCCTTCTTGGCACCCCTGGACGGCTCGTTGCCGTGCGATCGGGCGAGCGCAGTGGGGTCGTGAGCGGCCTCAGCCTTGGCCTCGTCGGCCTTGGCCTCGAGAGCGTCGGTTTTGGCGGCATCGGCGACGTTGTTGGCGAGGGATCGCTCGTCCTTGGAGTCAAGACGCTTGTGGGAGTCCTCCGGGCCGACTTCGAATCGCTCACCGGTCTGGGCGTGGCCTGGGGTTAGAGATGATCCAGAATTTTACATGGGAAGATGGGAGCGGTATAGAAGATAGAGGTAGGGATCCAAGAGTACCGAAAAGCGTGTGATGGAGATGACAAGGTGGAGGAAGGAATAGGCCAAGAGTCCCCAACGACGTGACGAAGCCGGAGCTATGTCGTTGACGTCGACGCGCGCACCCGCCGGCAGACCGGTCAAGCAGCGAGAGAGGCCATCGCGCGAGCTACCAGAAGGAGGGGGAAGAGCAGTGGATTACGCAGTGGATATGAACACTCGACTCACCAGAAGAACCGGTCTTCGGGTCGATAGCACCGCCCTGAGCCTGGGAGGCGTTGATAGCTTCGGCGTCGACGTTGGACATTGTTGATGATTGGTGGTTTATTGGTTTCTGAGATGAGCTCGGCACACAGGTAGACGTCGGGGACATGGTAAGTTGTGGTGATACCACCATCGTGGATCGACCATCATTCTCCCGCTAAGATGGGCCCGATCGACATGCATCTAACTTCGACCTCTGTGTCTCCGTCTAAAGCCAAGATGGAGATATCGACTCACAGTTGTTGTGTAAAGCGTAGGGTGGAATTAAACCGTCGCAAGCGCAGGATAGATGGTTATATATGGGATGTGCAGTACGCCTGACCGGACTTTACCGCTACGTCATAGTAACGCCACAATTTGGAGGATGCACTTTCGGGATTTGGCGCGGGCTAGCGGGCAAGTCGTTCTGGCAAGTTCGGTTCGGTTGGCATGTCGAGTGGTTGTGTTTTGCGAGAGGAGTGCATGTAGGCAGGCTACTCGGATCGTAGTTCTATGGCGCATGCCAGCTAAATGAAGGTATAGGTCTGGTAGGTCACACTCACAAGCGGCACTTGGCGGCAGGCTCGCACTTCCAAAGCCCTAGCGGAAGGTCTTGCTCTTCTTGGGGCAGCATGTCACTAGACCTCTACCTTGAGATGTAAACTGAGTTGCCATTGATCATGTGCACCATATGTCGCGCTCCCTGGCGCTCTATTCGCGTCAACCCACCCTACCCAGTCTCCAGCCACATTCCAATCATCGGCCGCTCAGAGTCCGCCGGAACTTGCCGGTATACTCGAGACTGATTCCGTCCAATTGAGTCGCGATCACCAGACGCAGTCATGTGAGCAGTGATCTGATCGAGGTGTCGCACATGTCCACTGGGCACCCCTGGTGCTGTTGCCATGAGTGTAGCTCCGACCGATTGTATACCAGTAGTCAGATTATCCGGTCTCAGAGTCATTCTGGACAGTATTGGCTTCTCCGCTGGAAGCGGCCGTGTCGACGTGTAAGGGCATATCTAGGGGAAATCGCATTGTCATACCATCCATGCCACGTCGCAGCACTGTAACGGAGACAAGGTGACAACCTATCCGTGACGCGCCGGAGGCTAGAAGACATGCCAGTGTGTTCTGGGTAGCACTGGGGATAGCGCGCTCTGACCCGAAGTGGCAACTATGACGATCAACATCCAGTCGTGTTGCGTCTCGACTTTCCTCAAACAGTAATTCGATAACGATTCCCACTATTCCATCGTCATCTCCGTCATTTGAAACCCGGTTAGAGGTCAGCAGGTACGCGAACCTGTACCCGTGATCGTCGTCATAGACAATAGCACACAACCCTTCCACGTCTTATATAACCCATAACTCGCTGCAGTTATCTCTTCTCTACACTTCCATCTCTCCAACACTCAACCACTAACACTACCAAACCAACCCCACCCAACAAACCAATTCGCAACAATGTCTGACATGGGCCGTCAATCTCTCGGTGACAAGGCTGGAGCCGCTCTCAAGCCTGGTAAGTCTTTGCACCAGTTTGCCCGAGACTACACCACTCTGAATCACCTCACCGCAACACCTTCCACGCTCTTATCATCGCTTCGTGCCATTTGCTGACTCCCAGACTCCCAGAAGACCTACCTCGAGCAAGGCAAGGACATGTTGGCCGGCAAGACCGACGTGAGTAGTCACTAGTCGCTTTTCACTGCGCGGGTCACTGACCTCAAGTCTGCCGCTTCCACTGCCCAGCCCGACTCCCAGAAGTCGTACATGCAGCAGGCTGGTGACGCCCTCTCTGGCAACCAGAACGAGAACTCCGGTTCCATGCTCGACTCTGCCAAGTCTGCTCTCGGCATGAACGACAACTCTGTCAACCCGGACAACCGCAAGAACCTTTAAGCCGTTCGACACCGGCGTGTATAAGAGGAAAGAAGTAGTTTTGTAGATATGAGATGAAACGTTTACTCGTACACATGCGTTTCACGCCTGGGATTAGTACCGAGAAGGCCGCAAACTCGTCTGTCCCACCCCACTCGACAGGCCGACATGAGGAAAGTGACGAGGTACTTTGCCTCACCCGCTCGACGATAGCGATCGCATGCCGCTCAATCCCTCACACGACCATCTGTAAACTCTTGGCACGATGTTTTGGGTATATCATGCATGACTACATGACAGCGACAATCACTGGCTTGTCCGCCGAGCCGACTACCGCTGTTGCTATACCAATATTTTTTGCTCCGTCTCTCCTCCTGTCGCATTTCACTCACGTTCCCAAATCCTACATACTCTCTCTTCTCTACCACTCTCTCTCCCAGTCGCTCCACCCGCCCATCCGTACCTTTTTACTGGCCAGTTTTGGTCTCCACCCCGCATCCCTCGCACGTTTCCGCCCCAATCTACGCAATACTCACATAGCTGCACCCAGCGCTCTATGCTCTCATCCGCTCACCGGATCCTTCCGCCTTCTCTGTACGTCCCCTGAGCTGGAGACACTAGGCTTCTCTGGCCCACGACCCTCCGAGCCAGCAATCCTACATTCGCATCGGCCAGAACGGCGTCTGGGGAGATCTCCACTCCGAATGCCATGGTGCAGAGCACTACGATCCGTTTTGCCTGTGTTTCGTCCATTATGCTAAAGTCGTCTGGATCGCGACCGTCGTCGATGTTTCCGGCGTCGTACGTGTCGAGGAGACCGTCAGCGCTGTTTGGCTCTTCAGGTTTGCCGGCGCTAAAGTCGGTATCGGCGGTAACGGCGTAGTCGGCTTGATCGGCGTCGTGGGTCTCGTCAAGGTCATCGAGGTCTGACCCGTCAGCAGCATTGCGGCTGGTTGTGTGCCTCGAGCCGTACACGGCAGCCGTGTGAACCCCGCCAACACTCCTGGACACCAGGTCGAGATCGAGATCGAGCAATTCCGATCCGGGAAGTTGAGGAGAGATTTGCTGTCTGTTCGCGTCGGGCGTAGTGATTTCAGATTCGGACCTCCGTCCGATGGGGCTTCGGCTGGCACTCTCTATGCTAGGCGCAACGAGAGCCGGGAGCGCTTTCGCAGAACGAGGCAGGAGCGTTTGGTCGGAATCGAGCGATAGCGTGACGATATCAAGCATTGTCTCACGAACCGCCTTGAAGCTATCATTTGTCGGCTTACGAACTGCTGTCAGCGCGATGCGTCGACTACTGCGACCCACCGAAGATTTCAATCGGCGCGATGCGCGACATGACATTGTGCTTCCCATCGTGATGATATCTCAGCTCGTACTGTCCCGGCGCCCACGGAAGCTGGTTGCCCCGGAAGACGACCTCCCCGGCGTCTTCATCTCGGACCGCCCCGGTAGGGTCAATATAGTCGTTGCCCTCCCATTCGTCCTCGTGGATCGGCATCCATTTCCCGACGGAAGAGAGACGCGTGACAAGGGCAGAACGGTTCGATCCAAGGCGGTAGATTCCGATCCAGTCTTTTCGCGAATGATTGGTGGGAGCCGTCCACGATACGCGGATCGGTTGACCAACGTGAAACTTTGCAGAGGGATTTGAAGAAGTCGAAGGCAAGTGAATGGAGTATCGAGACGAGTCGTATGCAGACATATCACTGGCAACCCGCCTGCCATCAGCACGACTAAGGGGGAGGGGGGGCGGTCTCACGTAATGATCATCCTCTCGCGGGACTGCTGCAGGAGGAACTTGGTCTCATTGACAACGTCGGAGAACATGGGTCGCGCGTGGTCCAGAAAATCGCCGACAGCTTCGGTCACCCTGTCCTCGACCTTGTCGATTGATCCCTTGACTTCCCGCACCACGCGCTTGATCTCGAATCGTCGACCGGTCTGATCGGCAAAGGTCTTACCAGCGACGTTCTTTAGCGTCTTGGTGAGACCGCCATCTTTACGGAGACGGTCTCCGTACAGACTTTTCATGTGCGGCCTGGCGTCAGGTTTGCCCTATTCTTCACATGTGTGCTCACTGTTCAACGAAGGACAGGAACCACCAGTGTGACAGGTGGGAGAAAACTGCCAAAGCCAGAACCAGCTTCGAATTGCTCATTAACCACAGACCGAAAAAGGCGGCGCCACCCATGCTGCGCTCCGGGTTGTTAAGGAAACGGTAGATACCGGTATAAGCCAGTTGCGACGGGACTTGATCGATAAGGAAAAAATCCGAGTATAACCAGCCGAAATCTCCCAGCGCTTCGTAGCTGGAAGTCGCGGCCCATATGTGAAGCGCGATGAGCGACTACGGTCAGCTACGTCGTTCGCGTATTGAGGCATTCAGCTTACAAGACCAAGGACATGTCGAAGGATTGTGCCGCTAACTGTCCAGTCGGATGGTAGATGGTAAGTCTTCCATGCGAGGTTGACGAACGATACTAGAATTAGTCAAGGCAAACTGCGAACTTACCATATGTCATGACCAGACTAATGTTGTATCCCACCTGCCAATTGCCAAATGCCTCCTCTGTTGCGCGCTTGACAACGCTTTCTCGCTCAGAACCATGCTCCTCACCTGGCACCGCCTCTCCGGGGTAGTGGTAGTGCTTCAGATAGTGCCTAACCAGCCACTTGCCCTTCGATTGCGCCCGGAGCAACATTCCGAGACCGTACGAGTGGAACAACCTCCATGCGAGGGCGTGCGCGAAGTGCGCTGATAGTGCGAGATTGTTCGGCAAAGCCGGCACCAAGGTCGTGATCGAGTACATAAGAAGGATAACCAAGGCGAAATCGGTGCTCCTGAAAAGATCGATTCGGTCGAGCACAATGACGGGTTTGCGAAAGAAACGATTAGTCAAGTCGTGCATAGAGACGCTTTTCGTGCGTTTAGCAAAGGAGCGGTCCCGGGCCTTGATGAAGACAGGGTCGGATGGCAGAGTAGAGAACGGACTCGTGCTTATCACGCTGTCAGATCGAGCTCGGATCGTTGGCTCAGAGTTGGCTTGGGGGAGATCCGGCAGCTCCGGCTCTGTCTCGGTCTCGCCTACCATCAGCAGAGGCTGGATCTTAGCTTACCTTCAGTGATACCTGGCGTTTGAACGTCGTCCACGCCGTTCGGCCCATCGGTATGAGTAGACACGGCGTTCGATGTTTCGGTCTCATACGATGACAGCTCGACCCGGGAGAGCGGGATTCGTGAAGCAAGGGGCTTCTTGGCACCACCATAAGTCCGCTCGATGTCTGACATTAGCGTGAAAGAACCCGACAAACGCAAGCACGCACGAGGGTTCTCAAACCAGAGCAAGAATGCAAACTGCGCCGCGTGAGCGGCAAGGGATGTGAACAAGACAGCGTAGCTGCCGACGACTATAGTCAGCACCGATGCAGCTCCGGCTCGGCTCCGACGCACCCATTGAAAGACCGTAATATCCCGCGTAACCGACCGAATACATGGGGTGCGGGGCAATCTCGTAAACCCCGTCAAACACCAAGTCATGTTGCATGACCATAAGCCAAAAAGCGTCTCCCCAGTACCACGCATAGTCCTTCACGACTCGATGGGCATCCATCTTAACCCAAAGGTTGAAAGCGATCAGTGACCAGCCGAATACCCAACGGAAGATGTGCATGGGGATAGAGTGGTTCTCGGGGAAGTGGAGGTTCGACCACGCGAAGCAGGTGTACGAGACAAAGTCGCTATCATCAGCGCGGAAGTGGAAGATGACGACTCACTTTAACAGGACAAGGTCGACGAGTTGACGGAAGATCAACCAAGAGTTGAATTCTTGCGGAACGCTCTCCCACTGGTACCCTTCGCCCATCTTCATCTCGAGCTCGCGCTTCCACCACTTTGCCCATTGCCTCCCCTCTTCGCCGCGTTGGACGGACTTGACATCGAGCCATCCCCACCTGCGAAGGGTGCGGACGATCCATTTCTTCTCGGATTGGCGTCGAAGGAGATACGCGAAACCCCAATCATATGCGCCTCGCCAGAAAGCAAAGTACAGCAGGAAGAAGGCCGAACGGAGCATGGGGTGATTGAACAGCAAATAGAATATCAGAGGCTGGGCGAGCAGGGTAGCCACGGTGAGACGTGTCAGGGAGGACCGATGCAAGGTGGTGAGCATAGTGTGGAGGAACGAATGGGTCTGGGGTACGCGGAAGACTGCAATCAGCTGTCTGCGCAAGGTAACAGCTTGCAAGCTCACCTTCACCGGACGCCGTCTTGCCCCAGGCCATCTCTGGGTCGCTTGACTCATCCTTGCCGTTGTCTGTCGGTAACGCGGCAGCGCGCACGGATGTCTGATTCGAGGCAGTACTCGCGTGAGCTTTGCGTTGCCGCATTGTACTCTCTGAAGCAGTATCAGGCTTCGCAAACACCTCCTGAGGTGCTTTCGACGACATGATACCCAGTAGGCGACCAGTAGGTAGCTGCTTGGGGTCGATATCGAAGAAAGGAGAAAGTTGGCAAGTTGGCGGATATCGTGCGGAGAGATAACACGGCTCGATACGCCAATGAGCCGGTCGCGTCAACGCCACGTCACACGGGAGCAATCTTATCCCTCTGTTTTCAACGTCTCACACTCTTGGTCCTGCTATGCATGCATGCACAAGATGATCGTCGAGCTGTCATGATTGGCAAGTACTATGCAAAGAGGGATGATTGCCCAACGGATTGGTGCAGCGTAAACCGGAGTCTATGTCACCGAAGCGAGTTGCCGGGACCTCCACCGATGGCCTCCACTCAGCTGGTCGATCCAGCTCACTCACTCATCTTCTTCACACCATCAATCTGCCTTACAGATGTCGCTTATACTGCTACCCACAAGCAGTGACGCTTTCTCCCAGTTTAAACCATCTGAGAATGCCCACACTGATTTCCTCGGGCCCACAGCGCTCGGCAAGAGGAAAGACGGCGACAAGGGCGGAGCGAAAGTGATCAGGCTTCAACTGCGTGAGTGTTCAAACCTGCCTGATCAGAAAATCAGAGACTGTTCAGGCTGTTGCTTACTGTAGCACCAGTCATCCTGCCGCAGCAGGCTGCGCAAGACCCACGATCTGATCTGGTCACGTCAATTGTTGCGATCTTGAACGGCAAACCATGCCCGACATCGTACCATCACCTGTCAGCGACGCTGCATCGACTGATTATCCGCACTAGCCCTCAGTTCGGATCTTCCGGCAATTCGTATGGTATCGATCAGACCAGCAGGCTTGGCATGGTCAAGGAACTACACGGGAAGATCGAGGACGAGATGAATAAGGCCATCACCGGGTTCGCACGGGAATGGCGAGGGGCCATCATGGGTCGTGAGAGCGGCTGGTTGAAGCGTCTGGTTGCCGGATGGAAAGTCTGGGACTCTCGCGTAGTGAGTGTTTGGGAGGTGGACTTGCAGTGCGCAAAGCTGACTGAAGAACCTGCTCGGAGCGGTGTTCGTCTACCTGGACAGGCTCTACGCTTCACCGACGTCCGGAGTGTTCAGTGCTGCAGTTACTGAAAGTGTCCTTACTATCAGGTAAGTTAATGGTGCCTGGGCGATCAAGCTTATCAGCAGGGAGCTAGGCAACAAGGCCTTCCGTCAAGGGATCTTTGAGAACGAGATCATCGCCTCAAAGACCAAGGACGATGTGCTTGCTTGGGCTGCCAACGAGCGCGCGTCATCCCAGTGAGCTTTCACTGTCACGCCGCGCGACCCAGCTAATCTCTGATCTGATACTGCTTTACGACCAACGATCACTTCCCTCCTGAGTCTGCTGAAGGAGATGGACATCTTCTCGCTCGTTCATGACTCATATATCGAGACGACGAGCGATCACTACGCGACCAGTGCTGAATCCAACGTAGAGAGCGTCGAAGGCGGTACGATGTCGGCAGGCCGATATGTCCAGTGGGTGCGAGAAAAGGTGGTCGAGGAGAAGGAAAGGGCAGAAGATTGCTTTGGGACCGACCAAGGCGTCGCTGAGCAAGTAATGTCCTTGGTTCGAGATCTTGCCGGAGCAAAGCAGCAAGAACGTTTCGTTCGCCGGGGTGAGTTCTGGCTTACCGTGCGCACAAGGCTCACTTCCAGCACTGGACGAGGCAATGGTCCTTTCCGACGAGGTGGCTCTTGGCGAGCTGTACAAACTGGCTATTGACTGCGATACCTTCCCGCAATTCAAGTTGGCTTTCCAGGCTCACATCGACGTCAGTCGTTCGACCCTTCCGCTTAAACCTCTTGCTGACATTCAGGGGCGATTGCGAAAGCTCATTTCCGACCCGGCAAACGATTCTCAGATGATAGAAGGCACACTCACGCTCAAGCGATTTGCCGATAAAGCCATCAAGGGTCTGTTGGCGAAGGAAGACGTCGAGATGGCCGAGGGCGATTCCGAAGTCCCGATCCAGTCGTTGACTATCCAAGAGAAGGATAGACAGATCGAGCTAGAAGATGCCGTCCGAAGCGGATTCAAGCAAGGTCTGGGCAGTCGCCAGAACGCACCGGCAGAATGGATCGGTAAGTCTCCAGCAGCTGCAGCAGCATCGCTCACCCCAGCCAAACACCTCGACGTTGTCATGCGCCGTGGCCAAGGCCAAGGCACGGAAGCCCAATTCAACGCCCTTCTCGACGAAATTATCGCGCTCATCGGTTTCACGCGGGACAAGGATGTGTTCAAAGCGTTCTACTCCACTCAGCTGGCTAAGCGATTGTTACTGAACAAGAGCGCAAGTGACGATATGGAGAGGAACATGATCTTGAAACTGCAGAATGAAATGGGAGAGGAGTTCACCAGCGGAGATGTTATGATGAAGGATCTGGCGTTGTCAGAAACGTGAGTCGAGGACCGCGGTACGTGTCTCATTTGCTGAAATCAGCCTGGTCAAGACGTATCAGTCGGCGCAATCGAAGAATCCGGAGCAATTCCGTGACCCTGGCAACTTCACCGCCAATGTCCTGACGGAATCCGCGTGGCCGGCATACCCCATGCTCAAGGACGGGTGGAATTTCACGCTCACTCCGGAATTGCAGACGTCGATCGAACAATTTACCGCCTGGTACGCTACTCAGCACAAGAATAGGCAATTGTCGTGGCGATGGCAGCTTGCGACGGTTTCGTTGACGGGTCGATTCCCTTCTGGGCGGTACGAAATCGGTCTGAGTCTGTTTCAAGCGGTTGTACTTCTGCAGTACAATCACGAAGAGTCGTTCACCTTCAAAGACTTAAGGGAGCGCACTGGTATCGGTACGTTGAACCAGCAAGACTGCGACCAGATACACTCGGCAACACGCTGACGCCAGAATCGACTGAGCTTATTCGATGTGTACAAAGTCTTTCAATGGGACGCAAAGGCACGCGCGTGCTGTCGAAACGGCCGCCAGGCAAAGAGGTCGCACCTGGCGATACTTTCCTTTGGAACAAAAGCTTCACGTCCGACCGCGTCAAATTCCGAATCAACCAGATCCAACAAGACATGTCCGCCGAAGAGTCTAAGAAGACCAACGAACAGGTCGCGGTGGACCGAGTATCGGTGCTGGAAGCGACAATCGTTCGCATCATGAAGGCGCGGAAGAAGATGACGATGCAGCTGTTGATCGATGGGGTGGTGGTGGATGTCAGCAAGAGGTTCCCGCCGGACGTCAAGGAGATCAAGAAGCGGATGGAGAGTCTGATCGAGCGCGAGGTGAGTGCACAAGTTTTTAGGTTATCATTGCGAGTCGGCTCGGAGGTCTTGGAAGCGGGTGCGGGAGAACACCAGAAGGGCGGGAAAGCAGAAAGACGCCAATGTCGAGAAGTGACATGATCGAAGCGCTGACGGTAGTTTCTCATGCGTGACGAGGACGACCGCAATCTTCTGCACTATCTTGCATGAGCAAAGGAGGACATGGGTCGTGTTGTGTCGTGTTGTTGTTGAGATGTGCAGATGTATTCTTATCATGATTCCCCGAGCCGATGCTACAAAACGTGGGGAATGGCGGTAGAGATGACAGCCGCGTCGACTATGCGGGACATGTCCCAGGGTACTGTACACACTCTCGCAAAAGTCGTGATGCTCATGCACTTGGCGAGAGGCATTTGGCCGGCGGAACGACTGGTAGGGCAGAAGTCGAAGGTCAGTCAACCCTGTTTCAGGGGTCCGCTGGGACTTGCTCCTTCTCCCCAAGCGGAGCTCATCACCATCGACTTCACTTATATACTTCCATGACACGAGTTCATGGCTCACGTATGCGAACCTCCCGTTATGACTCCTATCGACCCCGCTCGCCCGCTCACGATACGTCATGGATAGGGCGAGCCGAAAAGTGGTCGATGGATCAACTGCCTCACGATGGCCGGCCATATACCGTCGCACAACACGGAAGGGAAGAGCTGCGGCGTGACAGAGCAGCAGGAGGATTGCTACAGGTCGGAGCACAGAGATACAGGAACGGCCGGAGGCCATCCCGTGACATCAACACAGACCGCTATGTCGACGTTCTAGAGCCCGGTCAAGTGCGCGAATCGCCTCGACATGGTAGGTCGCGGTTGTCTGACGGATTGATGACAGGGAACCGAGCTTCATCAGGTGTTTCGCGCGATTTTAGAAGACAAGAGATCGACCGGAACGGACTGCGAGACTGGGATCGTAATGACGAACGCCCGCGTCAGAGAGACTACGATTCGAGGCAGAGCCAGGACCAGGACCCAGATAGGTGCACGCGAACAACGGCACCTCGTCTTCCCGCCTACTCAGATCACGGCGCTTCCCGTCCGCATCAGTCCACGAGCACGGCACCCGAATCTGGGCTTCGGCTGAGAGCGACTGAGGCGCGCAAGAACGGTCACGGATTCCTTGAACAGGGCGTTTCGGGCGTAGTCGCTACATCAAGACCCCTCGAATCACCAGCTTCGCCGCCACCTGAACCGCCGATCTCACGATGGTGTCCTGTCGCATACCACATATCCAGCTCTCAGCTCTGGACATACAGCCCTCAGCCCCTCAAACGAGGCACGAGGCACTTTGCTTACCTGACAGAGGCGGATCTGGCGAATTGGTGCGACGTTCGTTTGCCATGGACTGCCGGGAAGGACACGATCAGTGGCGAAACGGTGAGCTCCTTGGGTCCATCCAGTACGAGTACTGCTGCCGCCCCGGTAGGCCGTCTTCTCTGTAACGGTACCTCGTCTGTCCTCGCTCCCGGCCTCAATCAGCAGATTCAGCCCATCGTCAGCGGTGGTACCCCAGTGCCAAGCCCATATGCTATCCCGACAAGTTCCAAGAAAAGACCGCCGGGTGGACCAGTTGATCTGGAGATCAGTCATGCGCACTTGCATCGTTCGGAGATCACAAAGCCCCGACCGCGTGCTCGCCTTTTACTAGCTGGAAAAACAGTCGTTGCCCGAGAACATGGGACCCGATCGCCGGGTAATCATGCATCCAACAGATTGCCGAGCGGCCAGGTAGACAATCACCTCGGCGTCCGCCCCCCGCCAGAGCCCATCGGTCCGGACGACTCAGACGATGAATCGTATTCGCCTGGTCAGCCTGTCCGTTCAGGAGGACATGATAAGAGCAAACAGGGCTTGTCGAGAGTCGAATTTGCAGATTGGGAAGACGTCGCCTGGCTTCTCCGGTGGTTACGGCAGCGACCGGACTGCACACGCAGAGATACTGACACCATCACTCATCAGGTAAAACGAGCAGGATGACCAGACGGGCTGATAGACAGCGGGTGACTGCTCCCCGTCGATACGTAGAGTGGAGCAGTAGATGCTGGTCAAATCTCCATTACAAATATCGCCTCTATTTCGATGCTCAGCTCTCGCTTGGAACGCCACGGACTGCGAGGACCTCGTCCCAACGCTAACCTTTCCATCGTTACTCGAAGCAGCGTCAGTCAGAACCCCGGCCGACCTCGTGAGCATGCATCGGCAGGAAGACGAGATAGCGTGAGTAAGGCCCGAGGAAACAGCGATGAGTGTCGAGCTGAATCTGGCAGCGAGAAACCGCATCACAAACGGAAGAGATTATGTTCGACTTGTGACCCACCCCTTCTGACTGTCAACCCAGCTATCCACGTGCATGTACACAGACGAAAAGCACGTCATCCTGCTCAATCGATGCATCGGATCATACAAAACCTCGTCTCCCTTTACTTTCGCGGTCACCTTGCGCGTCGCCCTTTGACCGAGCCCCTCCCGGGACTTCTTCGCCAACCTCGGTCCCACTACGAAGAACTGCCAAAGACGGAGAACCGCCTGACCAATGATGGCCCGTATTCCTCGTAATCAACTCGGCTGTGGGACACGTTGAAGAATTCAGGCTCTCATTAGCGTCCTCTCCTCTGACCAGAAAGAGACGACTCACAGTGGAAGCCATCAAACTACCCCCATACCACACCGCGTATCTCTGTCTTTTGTGCGAGATGACATTGACGTCTACCCCGCTCGACTGAATGTCAGTCATATCTCCCGCAGGGCCATCCTCAAACTCACCTTCATCAAACTGCCGCTCTTCTGCTCGGATCCCGCGATTCGGCCGTCTACGATGGCTTTGACATCTCGCTGCAATCTCTTGCCAAAGTCCTTGAACATTGTCGATCCACCTGATAGCACAATATTCTTGTACAAGCCTCGACGAACGTCGATGGGCGAATTTTGGATGACCGTGTCGACGACTTCGGGCAGGGGTGTGAGGAAGTCGGAGGAATAGATTTCGGGGTTGAAGAAGATCTCGGGGGCGAGGAAACGCTCGTAACCGATGTCAAGATCATATTTCTGGTATCAGCGGGAGTGGTACAGGAGAGACATGTGTCGATCGAACGGGGGCGACGGAGCGTTTCTATCAGACGGGTTTGCAGTATCGTACCCCCGAAGCCGCTTGCCCCAGATCAGGCGAAACGTCAATCGTCCGAAGTACAGATCATGAATCTAACTCACTCGTCCGGTCACACTGTGCTC
>Ga0308160_10003149_pt1 | contig 18916 bp, 29 predicted proteins | sample PhyFR1_FD_201036 | JGI IMG/M metagenome (GOLD analysis project Ga0308160, IMG submission 201036) | Phyllosphere microbial communities from UC Gill Tract Community Farm, Albany, California, United States - DLSLF.R1 | ecosystem: Host-associated > Plants > Phyllosphere > Unclassified | place: USA...
CTGTATCCGCGCACGCATTCAACGAGATGCGGACTGCCCGCTCCACCATGGATCGACAACCGAGTGGATTGAGGACTGGGAGGACTTTACTCGATTCACCTACCCTGACAGAAACAAGTGAAGACGGATCGGAAAGCAGCCCTCCGCCAAAAGGATTGCTTGCTAGTCCGTCCCTTGATGCGCCTCGACCTGGACTAGCTTTTGGTGGAGGAAGACGTGAGCTTGGTAGGAGCAAGACGGGGATTGGAATGAGGACTGCTAGTGGGAATGTGGTCGATAAGGAGTTTACGATCAATGCCGCTCAGAACTTTTTGACCAGGTACGCCTACGACTTTGTTTGGAGCTGATGTCAGTTTGCCAAGTGCTCTCTTTGAGATTCACTCTCTGACCTCTCTCACTCTCAGTAAGCACTTCTGCTTGATCATCGAGATACAGAGCTGATGATAGGGAGCAACAGACTCACTCGGCTCCCTGCGGCCATAGGAGAGCTCCACAATCTCAAAGAGCTGAATATCGGCAACAACAAGATTGTAGGTCGCTGTAGACGCCTCAGCTGATGCCAGTTCGAGCTACCATCCACAATCACCCTCCTCACAAAGCTCGAGAACTTTCTCGTCCACCCCAATCCATGGATCCCACCACCTACCACAGAACCCATCAACGGACGACTCCTCGGACCCCTCATCTCGCATACCGATACCAATGTTGTTCGACTGCACGAGGCTTGTACAAACAGTCTCATATCGCCTCGTCTACCGTCCAACCTCCCTCCGATGATTGACCCGGGGTACAATTGGGAGACCCGTCCTGGAAAAGCTCATCCCCTCCTCGACCCACTTGAACTACAAAATACGATCCAAAACTTTGACGAGATCGATTGTGCCAGGATGCTCCAAGCGCTGAGGAGCGCTTGTAACGCCGTATCACGTAAGGGTACCAATTCCTACGATAATGGAAGGAGGGGAAGTACAGCTTCCAACATGGGGTCAAACAGCGAATCCCTATTCCCAAGTACAGGTCGACCGCCTAGACCTGACGATGCAGCCGATAACCCCTACTACGACCCATGCCCCAACCCTTCCCACAGGGAATCATCAACGTCCGAACCGCCCGTCATGACTCGTCGTCTATTCTTGCGGGCAGCAGAAGAACGCTTGGAGTGGACGGTCATATGTGGACAAAAAGGTCTACCCGTCAGGTGGAAGGGATGTTCTCCCGGATGTCTGGATTTCTTGGAGCATGGCCATGCAACTGAGATTGAAGATGAGATGTGGGGTCTGTCTGATGAGGACGAGGACTTGTAATGTTTGGGATTATGCATATGCTTGCTGGATTTTATACCGCTGTTAACCGGGATCGGTCCGAGTAGTGGGTAGGATTAGATTGGAGTCAACTTGTTACTCTATCTTCTTATCTGTCTATATACTTTATACCTTGTGCATACCTACAAAGCGGCTCCTCTGGATCACATACACGAGCTTGAGGGGAACTGTATACACTCGATTCGATGGGGCAAGCTCTGCCTAGGAACCTACCTCTCGATCTTTCTTATCGTGTGACTAGTCGCTGTCGATAACAATGTTTTCGCCGGCCGGTATCATCATCTACAAGGGTATGTGCTACTCGAATATCGCAGTTCGCTGATGGTAGCCTTTGCGCCGACACTCAAGATGATGATCTGCATAGCCCTAGGATACCTGATTACGAAAAAGGGCGCATTCCCACCTCAATTCGCAAAAGGAGTAGGCTTCATTTCGCTGGTGAGTTTATCTGATTCTCTTAAGGGTAAACTGACTCCAGAACGTCAGTCTACCGGCATTGATCTTTTCATCGGTGGTATCGGCTTTCACGCCTGATAATATCGCTGCTTTCGGTCCTCTTGCGATGGTAGCGATCCTGTACATGGTCATTGGATTGTCATTAGGCTGGATCGTAAGGGAGGTGTTTTACGTTCCTCATGATTTCCATTATGGGATTCTTGTCGTAAGTCACCCTGTCTAAGAGCTTCTTAGCTGATTGCAGATGGCTATTCTCTCGAATTGGGGTACGCTCCGATAAATCCAGGAGGAGAGGAAGCTGATCAGTAGGAAACCTGCCGATCGCCGTAACTCAGACGGTCGCGAAAGATGCACCTTTTGACCCGAGCCGAGACGTCGAGTTGGGTGTAGCGTACATCTCGTAAGTCAGCTTATCACTCCTGAGCAATAGCTGAAGATAAGGGTATTCGTTCTGATTATGCAAACCGCTTTCTTTCCTCTTGGTCTTCACAAGGTAAGCCCCCTCCCGACTCATGTCGTAAGTGACTAACAGTAGCTCTGCGCCCTGGATTTTAACGAGGAACATCTCGCCAGAGAACCCAAAGCGCCTTTCAAACAACGTCTACGCCGATGGATCGCGTCAATCAAGAACAGAAGATCCAGCGAGAAAAGGCCAGATGGCGTCGACGAAGAATCTACATTACCCACGATCCAACCTACCGCCCCTCTCGAGACATCTTGGACGGAATCGAGTAAAGAAAAACGATACTCCATCCCTGCATCCGATCATGGCGAAGGAGGCGAAGAACCTGGGGAAATGCGGAATCGATACGGAGGCGGATTAAAACCGACCCGTAAAACATCGAGGGCATCGTCGTTTACGTCTCAATTGGAGCGAACGAGGTCGATACCGGCTACTGCGCCTGTTGATGCGGTGGATGCGGACCGTCCTGGACCATCATGTACGAACGACGAACACAACCACCCGTCCGCCATGGTAGGCTTTCATCAACCAATCACGCCAGCTCCTTCCACCCACAAAGCCCCTTGGACCAAGAGGTTGATCAGTTTTCTTCGGGACCTAGCTACGCCCGTATCGATATCGATCTTGATTGCCATACCCTGTGGTATCATCTCGCCACTCAAGGCGTTGTTTATCCCCGTGACGGGGTGGACGGGGGATAGGGTACCGAATGCACCCGATGGTAATCCTCCATTGGCATTCATCATCGAGACAGCGGCCTTTATCGGGGCTATCTCGATTCCCGCCGCTCTGATCTTGCTGGGAGCTAGCTTTGCTCGCTTGACTGTGAGCTAGCTGATAAGGGATGTACAGGAAGCTAATGATTAGATGCCAAAGAACTGGAGGGATCTTCCGCTCGCTGCTATTTTCGTGAGTACCATCAACAGGCTCATCGGCACTGCTAATGCTACAGGCAATGACTATCGTAAAGAGTGAGCATCGACTCTCGATGTTGATACTTTTGCTGACGCTGTAGTGATTCTCATTCCCGTGTTCGGCATGTAAGTAGCTGGTCGCTCCCGGGATTCAAAGCTCACGTCCAGCTTCTTTGTACAAGCCTTACAAGGCAAAGAGACCCTGTTTCCAAAGGACGACAATAGTAAGCTCGACATGGCTCACCGTTCCAAGCTGAGCAGCAGTCCGGACATTTGTCGCTATCCTCTTATCGGGCACCCCAGCCGCTGTGAACCAGCTAGTCGTGACTCAGCTATACAATCCCGAAGGATCTGCTCATACCCTTGCGAGCTTCCTCATGCTACAATGTAAGTCCATGTACAATATCTTGCTGATGGGTAGATATAGCTATGCCGGTGCTTTCGACTGCTCTTGCTGCGATTGGAATTTATGTTGTAGAGAAGTAGGTTACGAGGTTCATAATATGTATTTCTACTCGTCACGGATGGTATCACTGGACATTCGTTCACTTCACATCCCGACATCTTTCCCTCTCTCTAACTACGGTGATTCTCATCGTGAATCACTCGACCCTTCTTCCCCAATCTTCACCTACCTACCACCCATCGTCTTGCTTACCGCCTTGATTGTATACGTCTCGCTCTCGAAGTCGTTCGCTCAGAGACGGCTGGACTGGATTCTGCCTGAATGGCGGAGGCTGCCTCGATTGAGGGTTCTGCCCAATCTGCTGGCTCGACCATGCTGGCTGATTCGGCCTGACTGATTGGTTCCAGCCTGAACCTTGGATACTCGATCGATCTTCCGGTCGTAGCTATCATCAGCTAAGTCACGAACGCCGAGCAGCTTACCTCTCGAACGTCAACCTCACTCCTGACTCTCTCCTCCCTCAACCTTTGCCCCTTCATCTTGTCCATGATCTCCTTTTCCATATCCTTGATACTTGGCCTACCCGATTTCTCACCTGGAATCCCCAGCATCGCCCTCCTAGCTTTCTCGGCCTGGATTTCTTCAGGGGACATGTTGACTCCAGGAGGAGGTGAAGGGGGATCATCGTCCAATTGAAACATCCCCCTTGGCGTTTCGGCCGTAGGCGGTTTGCCCCAACTTTCAGCTACAGAGCCGAGTTGCATATTCTTGGATCGACCTCCGAAGACGGGTGGTCGGACAGTCTCTCGCTGTAACATTTCTTGATAGACTCGAGAAGGTTCCAGTCGGGGATATCCAGGTCCGATATGGGTTTGGGATGAAGCTTTCCTGGTAGAGGAAGCTGCATCGTCCTCCTCCCAACCGTGAATGGTGACTGCGCTGCTGGTGACACCTTCCTTTCCACTCTGGGATCGTGGAGCAGGAGGTCCAGGATCAGTTCGAATGGTAGGTAGAGCTCGTCGACCGGCCATGTCATTCGACATGGCTTGTCGCTCTTGTTGGTCCTGGGTAAGGTGGTCGGAAAGGCGGGAGGATGGTCTCTCGATAAGGTTTGATCGAGTGGCGGCGGGTAGGTTGTTGGGACTAGAAGTATTCAGCTGGACGTCGTCGTCGTCCCATTCGGGCGTGATGCTTCGGATGGGAGGAGCTCTACTAGGCATGGAGGATTGGAAGGAGGGTGTGGAAGGCGTGTACTGTTCTGGTCTTGGAGCCGTGGATTCTCCTCTTGACCAAGCTAGTGCCCATGCCGGTCGGGATGGCTTCGAAGGGACTCGGGGTTTGGGGACGGGGGTTTTGGGGGTTCGGGGGATATCCTGTCGAGGTCAGTTGTGCTGCCGCGAAGTGCATAACTTACCTTCTCCTGGCTAGTAGAAGACATCGTGGAAAGGAAGGGAGATCCTCCAAAATGGATGAAATTGATGGGTGAATGAGATGGATGGTGACGCCAAAGATGGCCGACTGAGAATAGTTGATGGTCTTGGTGCCAAGGATGTGGTACGGAAAGGTGAGTATACGTGAGTGTGAATAAGAGTGGCAATGACAAGAGGAAGAAGAAAGAACGCGCCAGTCACTCTGTTAGCACGAGAGGTCCGTGCACAGACCTCGTAATAGCATAATCCTCGACATTCTACAATCTCTAATCCAGTTTCCTACCGGACCACCTCTTGCTCGATACCTCGCTCTCGGTCTTGGTGGGACTATACAGACCATCTTCGGTCGATCTCCTCTTGAAATGAGCAGCACCACTTGGGGGAACATCGTTCTTCCAGTACATGAGCATTTGACCTGCTAGGACCGCATTGAGTGCTCCGGCGGCTGCGAATCCCCAGAAGATCAGGGGGTCTTTGACTTCTTGTGATGTGGTAAAGAGTCGTGCTATACAGCCAAGTAGGGCATTGAATACGGCGAAAGCGGATAGGTTACCGGTAGATTGATTCTGTTTGTTCGAAATGATTTGGGGGGCTTTGGAGATGATCGATAGGGGTAGGGTTGCGAACTGGAGGAGAGCGACTGAAGATCAGCTTTGGCCAGAAAGTGGATGAGATAGCTTACGTATCGAAGGAGGACATAACGTCTTTGATGACAATGCCAAACCACCCAGAGATACCAGTACCAATCCAGAGACCGCTCCTTTTAGATTCCCCCTCTGCCCCAAGCTGACCGCTCGACCCGAGGACGCAAGACCACTAGGCTGAGCACCTGAAGAGCCCGAAAAGAAGATGATGAGGAGGGTGATGATGACGTTTTGGATGGTGAGGAAAAAGTTCTCGCCGTAGGTCGAAAAGGGGAAATGGTTTCGGGAAGCGTAGGCAAGCGATATTCCGTAAGATGCCGTCTCGAGGATCTGCCGTCAGCTCTGATACCACTTTACTACGGGGGGCTTAGCTCACATATGCTGAGAGTGATAACCCTCTTGCTGAGCCTGACGACACAATCTTCATAATCTGCACATCAGCTTGGACCGAACGCAGCGCTTTCGAAAGCTGACCTGAGGGATCTTGACTATACTTCCACCGAGCACAATACCTAGTCCGAGCCCCTTTGACAGCGCATACTTGAGACACTCGGAGTGGGTAATGTCAAAGTCGTATACGAGGACGATGTAGCATTTCTCGCCAATGAGCGCTACCGCTGGGTCCCGGAGAAAGGAGGGAATGTTGTGAGTGACTGCTGTCACCTGAGTGTCAGCTGTAGCTTGCCCATCCAAACGAGCTAGCTTACTGCTGTATGTATAGCTGACATTGTATTGAGTATAGGTTGACATTAGACCCCCACCCATTGTCCAGGTTACAAGATACTCAGGCACTGTGTATACTATTTAAATATTCACCCCCCTTTACAACATCTTCTCAACCGCCTCTCTACTCGTTCTCAGATTCGAATAAATTCCACACCACCCACTACACACAACACAATGGTCCAAGTCGAAGAAGTAGCAGACACCCAGGCTCGAGCGCAGACCGCTCAGACCGAGGAATGGCAAACAGACGCCGAAACCGAGTCCAACGCATCCGACATCTCTGATATTTCCGATGACGACGATTTCTTTGACCCAAACTCGGAATCCATCTACGACCGAGTCGTCGCTTTGAAAGATATCGTATCACCTAAAACTCGATCATCTCTTTCGAAAACACTAGAATCAGCTCAAGCTTGGGCTTCGTGGGGATGGTTCAGCGCTGGATCGGTCGCTTGGGTCGTTAGCACAAGTGCGCTTTTGGTTGGATTGCCTTTGGCTTTGGCTATCGAGGATGAGACTAGGATCGTTCAGCAGGAGAGGGAGATGCAGATGCAGAGTCAGGGACAGCAGCAGGTGAGTACGGGCTGGATTGGGCGACAGGTGGGGTAGTGACAGAGCTAATGATTAGTTGTTGGGTGGACCAGAGCAGGGACAGCAAGGTATCCGAGCACCGGGGTTCTAGATGGGGGCTAGCAGAGGAGAGTAAGGAAGGTAGTAATCTCGGCGTACATGTATCACATCTCACTCGAGGACTCGGAACCTCGGACGTACTGAGGATCGGGAACAGGTATTCACATGGCCGGTACCGACTCACACTTCCTACTCTTGGCAATACATAAGTGAAACAAATAGCTAATTCACAGTACTACAGTCAGGTCAGAACCCCCTGATCACGTCCGGATCAGTGTTCATGAAGGTGATCTGTTCAGCCCTGTAGGCATCCGAAGCGACAGTGAGGTTTCCAGATTCCACGAAGAGGATATCTCCCGAGCCATAACACGGCCAACTGGGCAAAGCAGGCAGGGTGGTATTGCCTCCTCCTGAAGTGATATTGGCGAATGGAGCGCCGTTCGGGTCGGAGAAGATGATGAAGTTGGATCTGATATTCAGCTCGGCCTTGACGCGGGCGAGGAAGCGAGCTTACATATAGGTGATGAAGTTTAAAGCTAGGGACTTCTGCGCATCGGTGTAGTTGGTCCCAGGGATGAGAGGCAGACCAGCAAGGAAGAATATGTCGGCTCCATGGAAAGCTATTCGTTAGCGAGACGAACTCTGCGGACGACCCACCTCCAAGCTCGGCAGGAATACCAGGATAGCCGCTTTCGTCCCATCGATAGGACCACCCTTGGGCACCGACGTCGTTCAATGAGGACGCAAAGAATCGTCGAGGAGCGGTGTATAATCGATCAGTAGCGAGCGCTGCTAGTCTCTTGTACCTGTCGTCAGCCAAGGCGCTTATGAGACTCACTGAGACCCCAATCCGAAAGTCTCGTTACCGGTATCGAACGGTCTACTTATCAGCTCAACTTTACAAACCGACTTACGATCCAAGGGCAGGATCATCCGGGTACAACTCTTCAAGTGCGGAGACGGTCTCGTTGCCCATCGGAGGGAGAGACTGGCCGGCGATGTAGGCTCCGAACATCTCGTCAGAGAGCTTGACTCTTGGTACAAAGGCTGTTCCCCTGCTGGTCAGCTTTCATTAGGGTGGAGGCTTACTCGTCCTTGGTGTTACCAACGATGAAAGGTACTTTGCGAACTGTGCCTTCTTTGAGGGATTTGTAAGGTGATTGCAAGACGATTGTACCGTCGACAGTCGGGCCTATGAGTCAGTCGACCTTGTTCTCGGTGTAAGATGAGGGTGACAGCTTACCATAAAGAACACTGGCATGTCAGCTAACACTCGGCACTCAAAGACAGCTGACTCACTAAGGGGATGTAGTCTCGCTGACATTGGTCTGGATCTCCAGCAACTCCTTCCCATCGACAGTCCTCAAACAAGTCACGATATCGGATGAATTACCACACCCGACCGACTTCAAGAGGGTCTTCCAAGCTGGTCTGGCGATTGTATCGATCAATCCCGTACTATTTTGGATAGCGAGTGATGGGGATCCAGACATCAGGAACTAGTATGAGCTGGATACAGGAGTCTGAGGAATGGGGAGCGTACTGTTGCTCGATAGAGGTCTTTCTCAGGCCATAATTGGGTCAGGGCCGTCAAGGCTGCTCCTGCCGATTGACCGCCTACGGTGACCTATCATGGTCAGCTCGTTCTTCGATAGCTAGGCGTAAGCTTACCTTGGTAGGATCACCTCCGAAGCTGTTGATGTTCTTCTGAACCCATTCGAGAGCTAGGACGACATCTTGTAACCCCAGATTGGTCAGACCTTGTTCGGCAAAACTGTTCTCGAGCCTGCTTGTCAATTTCATGGTGGTGATTAGATAGACGTACGGGAACCCAAGTACACCAAGCCTATACTGGACGGTCACGTAGACGAAAGGTAGGTTCTATCGTCAATCCTCACCATAGTACTGTCTTGACTCACTAGAGCGGTAGCAGCAGCCAACCAGATACTCCCATCGGCAGAATATGCCGACCCTCCAAAGAATCCACCCCCAGGTACAAACACCATCACAGGTAATCCAGTCGCGATATAAACAATCCCTCGGGACAAAGACGTTCAATTGAAGACAATCTTCCGATTGACCATAAGGACCGGCGAGATCGCCATATATGGAAGCGTAGGATGGGGTGGATTGAAGGCAGGATGGACCGTAAGCTGTGGCGTTGATTGTAGGTCCGTATTCGGCAGGTCTGGGTGGAGCAAATCGTAAATCACCGATTGCTATCGTCAGCTCTAATCCATCAAAAGTACTCACGAGGCTTGGCAAAGGGGATATTGAAGTATTGGTCGAGGTTGGCAGCGGTATTAACAATCCCAGTGATCTCGACAGGACGGTCAGGGCCACCAATCGTCACCTTGGGCGTAGCGGATGGGGGAGTAGTCTGGCGTTGGAAGACCGGGCTGGCGAGAACGCCGGGAATAAGTAAAGCGATATAGTACCGTATCATGATTGTTATGTGATGAAGAGTAAATGACGGGGCAATGGAAGGGTCAATGTTTAAGTATTATCTGATACAGGAAATACCTCATCGGCCATCCAGGGTTAGTCGCACTTTGCTATGCTGAAGAAGTGTGTTAAAAGTAAAAGACGCGGACTGAAAGGATGCGTTGTTTCCAAAATCCCTCTTGGCGGCGCGGAACGAGGAACCAGCGTAAGTGACTTGTTTTCTGGCTTTCAGAACAAGCATATAAGAGGGCCGATACCAATCAATACTCTCTGCATTGATATTGCTGATTGAGGTGTCTCCTTCCTTGCGTCGTTGCTTTTCCATCCTAACGATCCAGCATCCTTCCTGGCGGTTGCAGCATCCTAGAGATCGCTGTACTATGACTTTTGAATAAGATCGGGCCTGTATGCTTGACTCGTGCCAATGATTTGGCGATATATCGAGGGACAACTGGCCCATGCATTCGAAGAGGATAGAAAACCCGTACAGTCGGTTTGAGTCGCGCTGACGACCTTGTGGACTCGACCCTGTGATTTTGTCTCGTAGGGAAAGCCTCCGTTGGAGCGAAGGCAGACTCTGGTCTGCCACTGGTGAGGTTGGCTGGAATTGACGATCCTTGGAACATTTTTCAAGGTCAATCATCCGCGACCGCGTTGATCCTGATGGCGATGGTCCGGATCTAGCAACGGCGCCATCTCGTCGTCCGCAACCATTCCATAGACACTCGACAAAGTGATCGAACTACCAAAGATCTTTGCCTTCAACTTTATGTAGCTCACCGCCGATCCTTCTCTTATGAGATCGGACTCGAGACTAAGAGGCGTAGTCGTCGAGAGGTGGTACTCTGATCACCAGCGCTGGTCCCGTTCGAAAGGTTTTGGGACTGGCTGCGGCGGAAGGAGACCAAGACGCAGGCGGAGGCGAGACCCTGCATCCTAGTCATGTCGGTGGTGACGAGTCCGAATTCGAGGAGGGAAAAGTAGGAAATAATCCCAGGCGTGTTCGTGTTTGAGAAGGGAAGAAGAGGAAATAATCCCAAGGGCGTTCGAGAAGGGAAGAAAAGGAAACAATTGCCACGAAGAGATCCTGCCTTCGACGCCAGAGACTGATGATGGAGATCCTCGGGTGGTAGCATGATCTTACCACCATGGCTCCTGGCAGAATGATCATTGATGAATTGTCCGCGATGTTTCGGATCGAGTGGGACGTCCTGCATCATGATAACTTATCGTAGCTTCATCATGCTAGTCGCCATCAAATCCACCGTCTTCGTGAGCCCTAGCTAATCTCGGTCGTCGGTTGTTTGTATCGCTGGTCGAGCGAGTGGCCCTTTCGCAGTCAACATAGGCTTCGAGATCGATTTCCGAGCATCATTGCCGACGTTGAGATGCGGTGCTGACAGGTCAACAGGCATGGATATACTCCCTCCCGTCATACGTTCCAATATGTTCTTCCGTCGGACCGAGATATACTTCTTCTTCAGCTCGTCTTTCGATTTCCTCCCTTTCCAGCTTTCCTTGAGCTTCGCGTCTTTCGCGTACTTCTTGTTCCTCGTCTTCTCTGCGCAATGTCTGCCGGAACCAAGTCCATGACCACAACCAAAAGAAGTGAGGCCTTGTCCAAAGAGGCTCTATGTTGAAGGCCGAGGCGAAAGTGGCGAGCAAACCGAGATATCTCTGTATCGTGCGGTTAGGGGATCTTGAAAGGTTATGAATGGTCTTTCTCGAAACGCGATCTATATTTCGGATGAGGGGCAAGGTAAATCTCGGCATCGAATGGTCTATTATGGAATAAAAAGCAGCATCCGACGTAATGCAGGCGATATGGGTGACCCGTTTCTGATGCAGGAGGAAGTCCGGAGGGGAGTTTATAAAAGGTCTTTCTCGGTAGATTTTCGTTCCGGCTTGTATTGCTTTGGTGGCGAATACTCCTCGGACACTAGGGCGGGGATACCATGGCGTCGAGTCGCTCTGGGAAGGATGAGGGGCAAAGTCATCGATCAATGCTCGAGGAAGGGATCCTGTCGAGTCGGCAACCCCCCGTATCAGGCTAGGAAGAGATGTACTTGTGATGCTTCGTGGCGTGACCGTTCTTCGGAAGCCTTGGCAGCCTCACTTGTCCTTACACCCTACCGCTGGTAGTTGACTTGGTGCCAGCGGTCTTTCGAGATGCCTTGGCGGCGACTGACTGTTAGCCTAGTACATATAGGAGGGTGAAGACGACTTACGTTGCTCTTGGAGATCTCCGCAAAGGGCGCTCTCGTGAATCTCATGAATAATGGTTGTAGAATGCGGGGAGAAGAAGAGGATTTAAGGCTGCGAGTAGGCGGCGTTTCCGGTGAGAGCGTAATGGCTGTGCACGCCTCATCTCTCGACACTTGTCGCAATGACCCCATGTCGGACATAGTATTTTTATCGGTCAAGGACTGGCGTGAATATTTCCCTGAGCGAGCTAACAGAGTGCAAGCGCAGAGTGAGGGTAGAGTGAGGCCAAAAGATAAACTGATTGTCAGCTGTGACGCTATACTAAAGGATGACACTCACAAGCACTTATTTTCGACTGGATCTTCCTTCCAATCACCTTTGGTCTGGTTGGGAACGAGTCGGCGACGAGATACCCACCCATAGCTCTTCTTCTGGTGGTGTATCCGATTACCTGCGAGCTGCTATGCTCGATTGCGGGTCGAGGAGGCGGCAGAGTATGGTGAGGACGTGGGGGAGCATCCGCTCCTGTCTCTCTTCTTGATTGCTTCTTAATCGCTTCTTATGTCGGGGAGGGGGAGGACCTTCCCGACAAGTAGTCCAGATGTTTGCTCCAGACCGATAGGGAGGAGGTAGTCGTTCATTTTGATCTCGACTCGGAGGTCGATCGTTCATCCCTCGATACCATCGTCTTCACTTTCTCCAAGCCTACCTGCGGTCTAATCCTGACGCTCCTAGCAATTGTCCAACCATCCTTGCAGTACCTCCCTCGCAACATAGGCTCGGACTCTAAGAGTTGTTCCTCCCCAAACCTCTGCCCTTGCTCCAGACCTTTCCCTCTGTCTTTCCATCTGTCTTTGCATCTTCCTCCATATTAGGGATGAGGACGCACCGTCCTCATAGAGTGCCATGCGCGTATTGATGTGTGTGGATTGATATGGCGGATAGCCATTATCGGCGTAGAAAATATTGCTGTTGATTGAGAGATGTTGGCAGCTGAGTGACCTTTGGAAGTGATTTAACCGGGTACTTTGGCGTGATATGCATAGTGTAGACCGATAGCATTAGCCTGCAAGGCAGTTTGATGTAATTTGCATAACGTAGACATACTTTGTGGATAATGGTAATTGTGATGAAACAGTACTAGTTCAATTGACAAAGTAGATGGCAAGACGTTGGGGCATTTACTCCACCCGCCCATAATCTTTCACCAGCACAATCTCCGCTACCCACATGCTTGCACCCTCATGAACGGGTACATTGGTATGGTTGGCTCTCTACGCATCAAATGATACCATGTATCAAGAGAAGACAAGGAAAATCTAGAATTCCTAGAATTTTGGGTGGTTGAGACGAGATCTGAAATCAGATGATGGTTCTTTTAATTGCATCCCTCTTGGCGGAACAAAGGCGAGTCTTCTCTTTTCGCTTCGAAGGATAGTCCAAGACATACGTGCTCATATTCCCTCATGAAATCATCTGGCGACAATGCCGAAGGTCACAATGCTTAAACCAAAGGTGTGAAACAAGGCCAAGAGCGCACATCTACTTAGTAGCCCAAATCGGCGCTTGATACGGCTCTCCTTTGAACATAAGCAATGACAAAGGAGGATCAATACTTGGCGGTTTGTTCACGGAGAAGCCTTCTGTCACTCACATTTCTCATACCAACATGTCGAAGGAAGATGAGAAACAATCAGGTCTACCGTCCTCGGAACGGACCCTCTCTTCAACACCAACTCTTGCCCCCAGTTCTGGAGCGGCAAACGTCAAACCCCCCGATCATGATCACGAGAAGCAGGAGCTTGCCCTGGCAGTTGTTCCTGGAGCGCCATTTCCCGAAGGAGGCCTGAGAGCTTGGTCAGCTGTCGCTGGGGCTTGGCTTGTAGGTAAGCGGTGTTCTATGACAGTGCCGGGCGGTCGCTGACCCTGTCTTAGCCTTCTCCACGATGGGCTATCTGAACACGTTTGGAGCCTATCAAAGCTATTATCATTCCACTCACTATCCCACTCAATCATCCTCCATTATCTCTTGGATTGGTTCGGTACAGCTATTCTTACAACTTGCCCTCGGACCGCTTGCTGGGGCATTGTATGACCGAGGGTACTTTCGACATCTCCTCTGCGTGGGCAGCGTAATCTATATTGTCTGGTCAGCCTTCTCTCAGGTCCGGAAGATAACAAAGCTAACCCATAGTATATTCATGACGTCCCTGGCAAAAGAGTACTGGCAGACCATGCTAACTCAGGGGATTGGAATTGGAATCGGGACTGGTCTGGTTTTCTTACCTTGTGTATCTGTTATATCCCAATTCTTTGTGAAACGACGCAGCTTCATGATGGGAGTTGCCACCATTGGAGCATCAGTCGGAGGTGAGTTCGACACCCCTTGGAGCTTTCTGACAACGAGGCGTCTGCTTCCCGATCATGCTCAATAACCTGATTGCTTCTCATGGATTCCCAAAGGCGGTCCAATATAGTGGCTACCTGATCCTAGGTATCATGCTCCTAGCGTGCGCTCTCATACATCCTCGCTTTGTCCCATCTAGCCTTCGAGCTGGTCCAGCAAAGACACCATCACCAGCCGAGCTATTCATTTCGAAACCATACACGTTCTTTGTCATTGGAGCCGTGTTTGTCATGTTTGGTTTATTCTTTCCCAGCTTCTATATCCGTGCGTTCACACTCCTGAATGCCAACGCAGACTGATCATTCAGAGGTTCATGCTCGTGATCAACATTTGCCGCCCAATATCACAAACTACCTCCTTGCTATCCTAAACGGCGCTTCCGCCGTCGGCCGAGTCTTTCCAAACTTTATAGCAGATTACCTAGGGAGTCTGAACCTCCTCATTGTCATGGGTACAGGTTCTGGGATCCTCGCCTTCTCGGTCTTTGGCGCAGACACATCCGCTGGATCTGTGGTTGTGGCAGTCCTCTACGCTTCTTCTCTGGGGGGTACCAATCGCTAGTGGGTCCGACTTTGGTCTCCATGGCAACGCATCCAAGTGAAATTGGCATGAGACTAGGCATAGGTACGCTAGTTGATGATGCCAATGTCGCGAGAAGTTCCTGACAGGCAGGCTTTCTAGCTGTTTCCTTCCCAGCATTGACAGGTACTCCAATCACGGGTGCTCTACTTGACCGATATGGGTTCTACGCCCCAATCGTCTGGAGTGGGATAACGATGTTGGTTGGGAGTTTGTTCTTCGTTGCATCAGCTATGTTTCAGAAGAAAGCAAAGGGGACTTGGAAAGTGTAATGGGATGCTTGTCCTATCTGATACATCTGTCCCAATTAATGCATCTGGTGTTGCAGCCACAAGGTATCGCAGGAACATTACAAGAAATTGGGCTTAGTATGCATACGTTCCGGGACATGGTCAAGCTTAGATGGAATTTCTGGGCAGCTCACGCCCATAGTACTGCAGATCTAGAGGTGACGAGCCAGCTGAGGAAAACAAAGCTCATTATGTATGGAGAAATCGTTCAACATAGAATCAGACCATCCTTTGACCATCAATTGCTTTTTCACTCTTCCTTATCTTCTTCTCTATCAACTACCAGACTTATTCGACTTCTACTTCCAGTTTTTAGACACCCCGTCCCCTCCCCTGACCCCAGACAATCCTTCCCTGCACCGTCCTCAAATTCAGCTGAAGCTCAAAGCTACGATGCCCGTCACCAGATCAGGCAAAGGAAGCGCCAAAGCCGTTGTCGACCTCAAGGCTAGACCCAAGAAATCAAAAAACAAGAAGGTCAGTCATCCCCAGGACATGGGACCAGCAAGCTGACAAGGTAGACCGTATCACACCCACCTAAACCATCACCATCAACAACCCCTTCCTTCCCCGTCGAGATAATCGCCAATATCTTGCGGAATACCAACACAAGTACCCTCGGCCAGTGTATGCGAGTATCCAAGACCTTTTATCAAGTGGCCGGACCTCTCCTCTACAGCAACATCATCGTCAACACCAATCGATCCATCTCACCAGTCTTGATTGGCAATTCAATTGTCAACCGTGATGGAACCCAAGAGCAAGGCGCTGCCTTCAATCTGAAGAGCAGCCTCTTGTCGCTTATCAAGCACGTCACGATCGGCGAGCACGGATGCTCGAGAGACGCATTCGCCGGGCCCCTCCTCAGGATCCCAACTCTCCTCGTTGTCCCTCGAGCATCCTGCGCAGACATCCACTATCTATGCTCCAGCAGGTTATCATGTCCTACGATCGCCAAAATTCGACCTCAGAAAGTTGTCTTGCACCACACCAGGCTCAGAGACTTCGACAGGGTTTACGGCCTCGACTCCCTTGCGAAACAAGTTCCATTCACGACAAGGTGTCCGACGTTGACGCTGGTTCTCGACGAGACAGGCTGTGGTGGTGCTTGGCTCGACCATGAAGCGTCTTATCGACAAGTCAATCTTGACTTTCTGAGAGAAATGCGTGTCATTGTTCACAAGACCCCAAAGTGGTTGGACAGGATTGCGCAGAGATCAACATGCTCTTTAGAAGAAGCGACGTCTACCATAGTAGAACTGGCGTCACAAATGCTGGGACCAGTCATCGCCCCAATCGTCGCTTTGGGTTCGGTTGCAATCACGATATACCTATTCCGCCAGATCGACTCGACTTCAACAGATGCTCTTACCTCCGCCATCGAGGCTGATCTCGACAAGCGACCAAAACCGGCCGGTTCGGATCTCGAAGAAGGTCGACCGAGATGCACCATCAAGACCCTTTCCGACTATATTTCCGAAGGCTTGGAGGATGAGCTATTGCCGGAGGAGCTCAAGTACTGGCGAGAGCAGAGCAGGATGCGAATGGCGGAAGGCGGGGCGGAAGAGAATGGGGAACAGGCGGTTTAGGTATCAATTTCCAGGTTCGTCATCTTCCCATCTGCATCTTTGTGCGTGCACTGATATGACAGGACAATGTATCAGATGGACTGAAGGTTGTAAGGGTTTAATGAGCTCGTAAAGATTATGAGAATTGAAAGTACATGGACAAATCACAGTATGAATGGAGTCACCATGCCCGTTAATTGTATACCCGGATAACGCCGACTTGGCAACTTGTCTTCCACCGTCGATCATACTATTTGTTGACGAGCCGGGTGAAGCAAGTAGGGCTATGCAGGTACGTCTCTTCAAACTGAGTGAGGCTGTGCTAATCGGTAGATTATATGAGCTTTTGCTGAGATTCCAGGATGACGGTGTCTGACAAACAGTCCAGTCAACTCCCATCATGATGAACGGCCCCTGTTTACCTCCTTCCTGAAGTTTTCGATACTGATCTTCTTTCAGATCATCCTAACCTTGTGGAGTGATTAACAACATGGCAACAACCAGGAAATCGAACAAGCGAAAGAACAAGGGGAAGGGGGATGAAGCAAACAAGAAGAAATTGAAGGCGGAGGAGGTGAGTCTTGTCTACCCTTGATGCCCAAAGCTGATAACGTCAGCCATCATATCGCTCCTTCCCCAATGAGCTTATTCTGAAGATCCTCAAGGACGCCGACAGAGGATCGCTCAGCCAGTGTATGCGAGTATCGAAGCAGTTCTACGAAGTCGCCGGACCGCTACTCTACAAGAAGGTCGTCATCAAGAACAGACTGGCCGAAATAATGGTAGGGCATACCCATATCGACCGCGCTCCTACCAAATCTCGTGCGGCGTCTGTCAATCTCAAGAGCCACCTCCTATCGCTCGTCGAGCATCTTACGATCGTTACCCATACATGCGGCGCTGCAGAACCTCACTTTCCGAACGTCAAGACTCTCCTCGTCATGCCATACGCCGACGATGTCGCCAATGAAGACCTATGTCAATACGCCAAGCGATGTACACTGCTTGGAGGCTGGCGCATGAGACTTCAGAGGATCGTCATCCACAACAGCAGGATCAACTCGCCTTTGTATACCGTTCGATGCCCCGTAATGACACTATCCCTCGACGAGGGCGAGGGTGTGCGCCTAGCCCGTCAAGTCGACCACCGGGGAGTCGATTGGGATCGTGTCAATAAAGTGCGAAACATCGTCTCCAAGCTTCCAGCCTGGCTCGAATTCACGGCACAAAGGGAGAGCAAGTCGGAGGGCATCGTCGACATTCAAGCCTTGGCTACTAGCATACTCTTACCGGCTATGGCTTCGGTTCCGGTTCCAGCGACGGTCTATTTATTCAGAGACTTCCAACAAGCAGACGACAACGATCTCGAGGTGATGGAAAAGTTGCTACGAAAGGGTCTAGCTCGGGTCGATAAAGAAGCTCGGCATAGGGCCAAAAAGAACGGAGAACCGGCACCACAAGCGCGAAAGGCTTACACCATCAAGTTTCTTTCGGACTATATTGCAGAAGGCTTGGAGGATGAGTTTATTTGGCAGGAGTTGAAGTACTGGCGAGAGGAGAATGATAGGCGATTGAGGAGGGATGGGGCTAGGGCACGTTTTGGGAACGCGTTTATCTAAAGGTACGTTTATTTGCTCTGTCCTCGACTTGTATAGCGACTATTATAGTAGTGAAGAGGAATACTATTTGACGAACTATACATATCTCATTGATACTGTACGATGGACAAAGGGTGCTGGCACCTATTGTTCGATCAAGACGGGGTTGGCATCGCACGACTGAACCTCACGACGACTCTGAAAGTACATGGCCTGGTCGTCCCACCGGAAGGTTAGGGGGAAAGTACGGATACCCCTGAAATTTGAAATGAGTGATGTTGATTCAATGCTGATGTCACTCAACTCTTGATCCGCGACGACCTTTCCCTTCATCTCCTCCATCTCTTCTATTCATTCTTCTTCATTCCCATTGTTCCCTGTTCATCCAATACCATCATCTGTCTTCTGTTCTACACATCTCTATACTTCCTCAACATCCCCAATCGTCCCCGAATAAAACTCCACCTCAACCATCCCGCCGATTTTCAACCCACGATGCCGGCAAAGAAGTCGTTGAAACGAACGGCGAAAGCCATCCAAACAAAGGCAGACGAGGAAGCCAAGAAGAAGGTCAGACATCCAGTCAATATCATGTGTATGAACTGACATGTCAGGCGGTACCAGCTATACCAACTTCAACCCCGATCTTCGAATGCCCCGTCGAGCTTTACCCCAACATCCTCAAATTCGCCGATGCCCCCACCCTAGCAAGGTGTATGCGAGTCTCGAGCGAGTTCTACAAGGTCGCCAGCAAACGCTTGTACAAGAACGTCATCGTCAAGGGCACGAACGGAATGTCCAAAGTGTTGGCTGAACATCGACCTGCCGCCAAT
>Ga0308160_10003150_pt1 | contig 18915 bp, 23 predicted proteins | sample PhyFR1_FD_201036 | JGI IMG/M metagenome (GOLD analysis project Ga0308160, IMG submission 201036) | Phyllosphere microbial communities from UC Gill Tract Community Farm, Albany, California, United States - DLSLF.R1 | ecosystem: Host-associated > Plants > Phyllosphere > Unclassified | place: USA...
GATTCGTCCTTGTTGAGCATCTTGACCGGCAGGGCGCCGTCCTTCATCTTGTCCTTGCCAGCGTCCATCAGGTAGACGGATGCAATGGCCATCGACTGGCCGTTCAGCATCTTGCCGCCCGTGAAGGTGTACTTCAGGCGGGCCTCCTTGCCCGTCAGCTGGAAGTTCTGGCCCGCCATGTCAGTGGAGCCGCTCAGCTCAGCGACCTTCGTCCACGTTGCCTCAGCGGCCGGTGCAGCTGCTGCAGGCGCCGCAGCCGCAGGGGTCGCCAGGACTCCGACGGAGCTGCTGGAGGACGGGACCTCGACCGCGGAGGCTGACGTGGAGCCGGAACCCCCGGTGGTGCTCTTGATGATGATGCCCAGGAGGATGACCACGCCGGTCACAATGAGCGCGACCTTCTTGTGCTGGTCGTAGCCCGCGAGCTTGTTGCCCTGCTTGTCGGTCTGCTTGTTCGCCAGCACGAGAATCAGGTCCACAAGGGACCAGATGCCGAGGCCGCCCAGGGTGAAGAGCTTCAGGAGGCCGGTACCGACCTTGCCCAGGTAGAAGCGGTCGACGCCGAGGCCGCCCAGCAGCAGGGAAAGCAGCCAGGTCGTCAGGAACGACTTGGACCCGACGGTGGGTCCGCCGACGTACGGGCCGCCCTGGTAGGCCGGGGCTCCCGGGTACGCGCCGGGCGCGCCGGGGTACTGGCCGGGGGCGCCGGGGTAGCCGCCCTGCGGGGCCGTGGGGGCTCCCGGGTACGGGGCCGGGGCGCCGGGGGCGGGCTGGCTGCCCGGGTAGCCTGCGGGTGGGGTGTTCTGACTCATGCGGGGTCCTTTCGTGGGCGCGTGTTTGCGGCACTCGCCCGGGGGTGCGGTGGTGGGTGTTACTGCCCCGTCCGGCCCTGGGGCCGTGCGGAATTCTTCAAGGGGTGGGGGTGCGGCTGCTCATGATGGCTCGCCAGTGTGATCATCGCTTCCCCCAAGGTGCTTCAGCGGCGCGGTAACCGCTGCTCAGAGGCTACACAGTACTGGGAGGCCCGGCAATCTTGGGGCGCTTCTGTGTACTGGTGTCGTCGGTGTTCATGTGGGGTGCGGCGGCTTTTAGGACGTGCTCGGCGAGGTGAACGGCCATTTCGTCTCCGTGGTAGCCGCATCTGAGGGCGCAGCCTTGGTTGGACGCGGCGTCGGTGAGGTGGTGTTCGAGGACGTTGACGGCGGCTTGGAGGGCTGGTGCGGGTATGGGGGCACTCATGGGGTCCCTTCGATCGCTTTGCGGAGGTGTACGACGCTGACGTACCCCTGGGAGGGGCCCCGGAGGTCGTAGTGTTCCTGGTCGTCCATGAGGGACAGGATTGGGGCAAGGATGTGCGGGAGCGCGGCCGCGAGCATCTTGGCGGCCAGGGTTTCGCAGGCGGCGGCGATCTCCGGCACGGTGCTTCCGGCGTGATTACTCATGTCGTCGGCGAAGAGGACCTTTTCGGCGGCGGTGACGGCCGTGGGCGGGGTCTGCGGTTTCATGCGGCCTGCTCCTGGGGTAGCGGGGTGGGCGCGCGCCGGGGGGGGCGGCGCGCGCCCGTTGGCGTTACCAGCCGCGCTCGGCTTCAAGTGCCCGCTGGCGGGGCTCTTCGACCTCGGAGAGATGCTTGAGGGCGGCTTCGAGGTAGTCGCGGTAGCTGATTTCGCCGCGGCCGACAGCTTCCGGGTCAACGAACTCGGCGGAGTGCTCCATGGATTTTTCGAAGTCGCTCTTGAGCTTGGAGGAGTAGCTGTAGGCGACCTCTTCGCCCTTGGCGCGGGTGCGGTTGAAGGTCCGCTTCACGGCTTCGGGAATGAGGACCTGGATGGTGGACGTTTCGGATTCGAGGCGCTTGAGGGTTTCTTCACGCATGGCCTCGGGGGTGGCGGACAGGGCGTAGGCGATGGCTTCTTCGCGCTCGTTGGCGTTGAAGTGGGTGTATTCGGCCTGGTTGCTCCTCGTGTCGACGCTGAGGTAGGTGTACCGGGGGCCGCTCCAGCTGTCGCGGGCCACGACGACGGCGTAGAAGGGTTCGGACGCGGTGAGGGTCCAGACTTTGCCGTCCACGATGAGGAGCGGCGCGTAGTGCGCTTCGATGTGGGCGTGCATTTCGTCGAGGGTGCGGTAGCGGTTCCAGCCGCTCATGCGCTGTACGGCGGCGAAGTCTTCGCTTCCGGCGGTGAACATTTCCTTCTGCCGGGAGTAGGGCAGGTACGGGGCGTAGAGGCGGCCGTTGTAGTAGTGGTACTCCTTCTCGCCGTCCAAGCTGCTGGTGGTGATGAGGGCGATGGGGAATTCGTCTGCGCGGATCATGGGGACGTTGACCACGTGCTCGATTTCGTGGTTGATGTCGCGGGGCTTGCTGCAGCGCGGGGGGATTACGTCGGCTTCGGTCCAGGTGGCTTCTACGGTGATCGGGTAGGTGGCGGTGATCATGGTGTCCTCTCGGGTTCTGGGGATCTCGGATGTCCCCTTGATCTATGTATAACACTACACGATCTGTTGCTACTTGGCAAACACGCAAACCACCCGACACGGCATCAAGAAAACGGGCCGCCCCGACACCCCAGGACGGCCCGGCAAACACAGAACTGGCCTACCAGCCCCGCTCAGCCTCAAGCGCCCGCTGGCGCGGCTCATGCACGTCAATCAGATGCCGAAGCGTCGCCTCAAGGTACGCACGGTAGGAAAGCTCACCGCGGCCCACAGCGGACGCGTCGAAGATCTCCGGGGCATCCTTGAGGGCGCTTTCGTAATCCCCCTGAGCCTTGCTTGCGTACTGATCGAGCGTTTCGACACCCAAGGCCTTGGTCCGGTCGAAGGTGAGGGTGACGGCCTCCGGGATGAGGACCTCGATTCGCCGGGTCTCGTTGTCGAGGCGGCGGCGGGTGGCCAGTTTGGCGTCCTCGTCGGCGGCGAGGCTGAGGGCGTATTCGACCGCCTGGTCCCATTCGAGGGCGTTGAAGTGAGCCCACTCCCCCGTGTTGGAGTAGGTGCCGATGCTGATGTACGGCCGCGCCGGGGCCCCGGCGCCTTGGCGGCCGTCGCTGACGACGTAGAACGGCTCCCGGCCTTCCTTCATCCAGACTTCGCCGTCCACGATGAGGTAGTGGTCGTACTGGGCCTTTGCCTTGGCGATCGCTTCGTCAAGGTTCTGGGCGGTGACGTTTCCCTGGTTGGTGAACAGTGCGCCGCCCCAGGTGCGAGCCGTGGAGTCACGGTCGGCCGGGAACAACCCGGACCCGGCAATGGTCGGTTCGGTTTGTCCGGAGTTGGGCAGGTAGGGCTTGTAGAAGTGGCCGCCGAAGTAGGCGTAGTCGCCTGACTCGCGGTCCCATTTCTCCTCCGGGATGCGGAAGGCGATGGAGAGTTCGGCGCGGGTGATGCTGGGGATGTGGGCGGTGGTTTCGATGGCGTGCTGGACGGTCCGCGGGTTGCGGCAGCGGGGCGGGGTGACGCCGGGATCGTTCCAGATGAGCGTGAGGTTGAGGTCGAAGGTCGGCCGCGTGGTGGTGGTCATCGGGGGTGTTCCTCTCGGGTGGCGGGATCTCGGATGTCCCGCACATACGCGTGTAACACTACACGGCTCTCCGGGAGCTGGCAACCATCGGAGGCCACGCGCCAAGTCGTGCCGCCCGGGGTTGGATCGAGGGTTGGATCGAGGGTCGAGAGTCGAGGGCCGGGGCGGGAGCCGCGGGCGTGTCCACCCCAGGGCGTCAGTGTCTGCGGACCGCAGCTTCAGGGTGACAGTCACTGGCGCCCCGCAGATGGCCCCTATCCCTGCTCCGCGCCCCGCCCGCGGACGCGGACGCACGGACGGTCGCTCGCGGCCTGAAAATCCCTGTGATTTCGCGGTTTTCAGGTGGACAAAAGCCATTATCGCGTGTACTGTTATACATAGAGAAAGGGAGATGAACTCCCCCACGAAAGGACACCATGACCACCCCCACGATCAACCTCAACAGCATCCTCGGCGAACGCTACGCCCACCTCCTGAAGCCCGGCGCAGCCGTCACAGAAGCCGAAGCCCAGGACATCGGCACCAACATCCTCCGAGCCGCGGAAATCCCCGTCAAAATCTGGTCACGCGAAGACCTCAACCAGGGCGCCGAAGACAACACCATCGAAGGCCGCGCCAACGAAGTCGCCGACGAACTCTGGGAACGCCGCGGCACCCGCCTCAAGCAGCTGACCGACTGCACCGACACCGACTGGCAGATCATCGCCGACGCCGCCCGGGACACCGCCGCCGAACTCGGCCTGGAGAACTGACCCCATGAGCAGTAACGCCACCGACGACGAGGCCGACCACGACGCCGAGCGCCAGACCTACCTCACCACCGCCATCGGCGAACTCCGCGAAGAGATCTCCAGCCAGTACACCGGCTCCGGCGAAGACGACGACCTCTACGAGAGCCTCGACCGCATCGCCCAAGCCCTCGGCCTGGCACCCACCAACTAATCCACCCCCCGACCCGGGCAACCGAGACCCGGGCGACTTCCCCGAGAGGAAAACCCATGAGCACCGCAACCACCGAACAGAACTGCACCCCCCGCACCCAGCAGGCCATCGACGACCTCGCCAAGGAGATCGTGAGCAACGGCTACGAGATGCTCGGCGACGAGGTCTACTCGGAGCCCCTGTGGCTTTCCCTGGTCGACGTGGCCACCGCCGTCGGCGCCACCGTCGCCAAGCCTCGGTTCGAGCACGGGCCCGTCAAGGACGGGAAGGTCGAATGCCCCCTGGCCGGGGACTTCTGGGACGTACTAACCGAGGACGGGGTCACCTGGTGCGACGGGTGCACGCAAGAGCTGCCCGCGCCTGCAGCGGCCCCGGCCCCTGCCCAGGAGGTGCAGGAGCCCGCCGCGGTTCCGGCCGCCCCGGGGGAACCGATCGAGGTCGAGGTCATCTGGCACGAACGCGGCAGCTACTCCAGCCGCGAAGAAGTAGATGTCGAGGACTTCATGCACATGCTCCGCGGCGAGTCCCCGTACGCGGGTGTCCCGAACGACCCCAAGGGCATCTTCACCGACCTGGCAGGGGCCGGGACTCTCGCTGACTATGAGGCGCGCATCAGGGAGGCCATGGTGGACGAGAGCCGTCAGGGCGGTCTGGCGCTCCTCCTGGAGAGCTACTTCACGGATAACCTTCCGGATTCGTCGAGCAGCTTCACGAAGACCTTCGACAGCTCGAATGCGGTGGACGCTATCCGCCTGACGGATTAGTCACTGCGCCGGGGCGCCCTGTCCTGCCGGTTCGGTGGGGTGGGGCGCTTTTCGCTGTGATGCGGGGTGCAGGGATAGAGCCTCCCGAGCCAGCACTGACACGCACCCAAGCTTCACCCTAGGAACACTTTGGACGGTAAACTCTAAAGCGTGTAGCGTTCCACCACCTGAGAGGGCACCATGACCATCACCCACGGCTTCGCGCCCGGCATCGCAGCCGGAGGCGGCCTCATCCCCACCCCCGCACTCCAGGCCGCCGTCCAGAAGGCAGCAGAAGCCCTCACCGCCCTCTACGACGGCGCCGACGTGCAGATCCGCTTCGACCCCAACGGCCGCAGCGGAGGCGCCTACCTCATCACCCACCCAGCCGAACGCTTCCTCGGAAACTCCGAGGTCGGCATCAGCATCAACCTCACCCCGGCCCCGTACGACGACATCGTCACCGCCGTGCACCTCACCCCGGCCGCGGCGAAGCCAGGGCACCGCATCCCGGGCGACTCCACCACCGTGAAGGACCTCGACGCCGCCCTCACCCTCCTGCGAGAGAAGGCCCAACTGGACGCGGCGGCCCTCAAGGCGACGATCGCCGCCCAGACCCGCGAATACGAAGCCAGGCACGTCCGCCTCGGCCTCGCGGTCCCGGCCCGGTCGAACACTCCCGCGTACCTGATCCTCGCGGAGAACTCCGTGGAGGGCCTGGAGTACCTGGAGCGCGTGCAGCGGTCCCGAAGCCGCCTGGGGGCGCTGTTCAGCTCGTATGTGGCTCCTGCGAAGGTGGTCATTGACCGGGCGTGGGCGGAGTTCGCGCCGGGGACGCCGTTTCAGGTGAGCTGCAGGGTGCAGTGGGATGATGCGGTGACGCCGCGGTCGGGTGTGGTGTTCGAGGTGCAGAACGGGTGCGCGACGGCCATCGGGGAGATCAAGGCGCGGGCGAGGGGGTAGCTGGGGGTGTGTCGACCGGCCTGTGTTGACGCTTCACTAATCTCCGTGTAGTGTTATACGCATCAGGTCACCACAGCCACCCGAGGAGCACCCGCCATGGCCACCACCGAAACCCCCTTCAAAGACCCCGTCACCCTCGTCTGCCAGGCGCCCTCCTGCGGCTTCGAAAAGGTCGTCGAGGACAAGGACTCCGCCCGCCTCGCCGCGGCCCACGAGAAGACCTGCGGCGACGTAGTCATGACCATCCTGCCCTCCGGGAAGTAAGCCCATGAGCCGAGCCCACGGAACCCCCGCGAACACCGCCTACACCCTCACCCTCACCAGGGACGGCCAAACGATCGCCACCCTGCAGAACGTCTCCTACAGCACCGCCCAGCAGGCCTACCCGGCAATGCTCGCCGACCACGTCGCCACCTCCACCTACGACGATGCACTCGTCCGCCGGGATGCCCGGGAATACTGGGAGGACCTGGACTCCACCGATAACGTCACCTACAGAGGCGTCACGGCGGTCCTGCAGGCCGCCAACTAGAGATGCGGGAAGCCCCGGCCGCGTTGGGCGGCCGGGGCTTCTTCATGCCCGGGCGGGCTCCGCGGGGCGGGTTGCCGGGAAAACGAATGAGCGGCCTCAGCGACCCCTTGGCAGAAGAGTCGCGAAGCCGCTCATGTACCCCTGCCGCGGTCCGCCAGATTAGATCCGGGGTCAGGGGGCGCATTAGCCAACGTCGGGTGTGGTGGGTGGTCCGCGGCTATGCTTTTGTGTATCCCCCGTTGAGTTGCCAGATGGGCTGCGAGGTGGCGGTGCTCGCTCTACTGCGGGGGTAAATCTGGGTGCCGAGTGGTGGGTCGGCTTGCGACCTGCCGGGTCGTGAATACCTTGTCACATGCGTGTGACAGTGTGGCCTAGGCCACAGGTTTTCGTTTGAAGCTGGTGGTCAATGCTTGTCCTTGGTGAAGGGGTTTTGTCGGTGAAACCCCCGTAATTCCGGGGCCGTTTCGGTCCAACATGGAAAGCATAGCCCCACGTCGGGCTGACCTTTTCCCTGTCATGAAGTACTATTCCTAGGGGTGCTACTGGGTGTAGCACCTTTGTCTACCTGAAGGGTCTGAATTAGTGGCGACCGAGAGCCAGCTTGAAACACCTACCCTGGCGGCCTTCGTCAGGCGCGCGAGGGACAACTATCGGGTCACTCCGACAGCTCCGCGGCAGCGCCTCAGTAGGACCAAACTTGCCGCCGATGCTGGGCTCAGCGCGGGTTACATCATCAAAATCGAGCAGGGGCTGACTCGCCGCCCGTCCGATGCGGCCTTGGCGAAAATCGCGAGTGCGCTACACCTAAACCAGGCTGAGCGGGACCATCTTTTTGCCCTCGCGCACATGGAGCCGAACATCCCGTCGGACATTTCAGGGTCTCTCACGGGCCAGGAACAGCTCGAATATGTGACTAAGGTCACATCTGATGACCGTAACTTTTTGGATTCCCTCAACCCAAACCTCGCCGCATACGTCGACGTTTACTGGAACGTCCTCTACGGAAACCGCGCCTACTACGACGCCTTCCCCGGCCTCGAAGAACACGAAAACGTCCTCACCTGGTTCTTCCACGCACCCGAAGCCCGCCACGTCATGGTCGAATGGGAAGCCGAAGCCCAACTCACCGTCGACTGGTTCCGCAGCTTCGCCGCCGCATACCCCAACGACGCCGCCTGCAACGCCGTCTTCGAATCCTGCGACTCCTCCCCCGACTTCGTCCGCATGTGGAACGCCCACAACGTGATCGACAACCGCGCCCACCCGGAAAAGATCCTCCGCACTATGGACGGAAAGATCTACGCCCTCACCGTCCGGCTCTGGCGCCCACCGTCCTCCGCGGAACGGCACACCCTCTACACCGCAGTCCCCGCAGAGCGAATCCCCCAGACCGCCTAGGAACGCTCCCGCAGCACCCAGGAGCCCCGGAAGTCCTCCAAAGGACTCCGGGGCTCCCCCATATACGAGAACAGCCCCGGACGGCCCATGAACGGGCCATCCAGGGCAGTCGCCAGCTCGGGGTGCTAGACGGCGGGTGCTGTGACCTCCGCGAGGAACTCCTGCAGGACGGCGTTGAACTCGTCGGCCTTCGTGATGTTCAGGCTGTGGCCTGTCTCGAAGACGACCAGGCCCTTCGCGTTGAGCGCCAGGGCGAACTCGGTCTGCTCATCCACGGGCAGGCCAGCATCCAGCGCGCCGGACACGACCAGGGCGGGCATTTTCAGTTCGCCGAGGCGATCGGTGACATCGTCACGCTCGATCAGGTTCGTACCGGCGTGGGCGATCTGGGAGTACGGGATCTGCTTCCACTTCGCGATCCAAGGGGCAGTGAAGGCCGGGTCGCCGATGAGCTGCCCGGACAGGCCCTCCATGAGGCCGTCGACGGGGCCGTGCTGCTCCCAGACGCTAAACAGCTCGTAGTAGCCTGCCTTCTTGGCCTCGGGGGTGGCCTGCGCTTCCGTGGAGATGAGCACGAGGGCCGTGAACCGTTCGGGCGCGAGGAGCGCGGCGCGCAGCGCGGTGAAGCCTCCCTGGGACATGCCTGCGAGGACGGCGGTCTCGATGTCGAGGGCGTCCATGAGGGCGATGGTGTCCTTGGCGAGGTCCCAGTAGGTGAAGGGTTCGCCGTTGTCGGAGGTTTCGCCGAAGCCGCGGGCGTCGATGCTGATGATGCGGTACTGGTCGCGGAGGGCTTCTGCCTGGGCGTCGAACATGGTGGAGTCCATGAAGAAGCCGTGATTGAAGACGATGGCGGGCTTGTCTTCCTGGGTGTCTTGGTAGTTGAGGTTGATTCCGTTGACGGTCAGGTGCGGCAAGTCTGGTCCTTATCGTTGGTGAGCGTCGCCTGGGCGCGCGAGGTGGTGCGGCCGGTGTGGTGTGGCGGGCTCGGTGTTTGTGGTGAGCGGCCGTTGAGCTTCGGTCGCAGGGTTCCACTCTAGGGCACGGTGTTGATGGGTTGCTGTGATCTGTGCCCTGTTTGGTGCCGCGTCGTCATGGGTAGTCCTATCCATGCTCCCCGCCCCCTGCGCACGAAAAAGGGGCGTGACGGCCACTGCCATCACGCCTCCGCGGCCGGGAAACCTACGCCAGGGCCTCGCCCAGGGAGATCATGGAATCGAACTCCTTCCACTCCCTGGCGTTTACCTCCCAGCCGCCCGCATGCTTGACCGTGTTCACGAGGAACTGCGCCTTCACCGGGGTCGGCGAGTTGGGGACCTCATACAGGACCGCCCGGACATCGACGCCCTCCAGGGTCGACTCCAAACCGACGCTCACCATCGGATCAGACAGGACATCCTTCGCCGTCTGCTCCTCCGCCGTCGACGCCACCCACACCATGTCCGCCAGGGACTCGTGGCCAGCGTCCAAATTCAGGACATTCGCCAAAAGGTTCCTCACCACCGGGTTGAGGTCCTCCACCTTGGCGGCGGCATCCGCCTCCAGCCGCGCCACACGGTCAGCGTGAGCTTCCTTCGCCGCCTCCAAAACGCTCTTCAGTTCAGTCATTACTCTCTCGATTCTCTCTACGAAACAGGGGACAGGATTAGTCTTCGACCGGGGCCGGGGTCAGTACGGTCCACGGCGTGCGCGCAACCTTCACCTCACCGTCATAGGTGAACCACAAGACCCGCTCGACCTCCCCGTGCGCTTCCAGGACGAGGGCGTCCATGCCGTCCTGGGCGACCATCAGGACACCCTCGGGGTCCTCGGACAGGTAAGCGGTCGCGGCAGTCACCAGCGGTTCGGGGCTGTTGCCGAGCTGCGCGAGCTGGCCGAGCGCTGCGGTGGCCGCGGCGTCGGTTTCTGCTTTGGCGGCCTCGGCCTGGTCGTCGTCCTCGTCGTAGTAGTCGCCGATGTTGACCGGGCCGTTGGCGTCGACCTGGGCTTCGGTGAACCCCGCAGCGAGGAGTTCGGTGCGGAGCTGCACGGCCTCTCCGTAGGTGTAGGAGCGCATCTCGGGACTGCATCCCATGTCGATGTGGTGGAGGTGCAGGGCCGCGCGCTGGGTCATGGTGGGCATGGTGGTGACTCTCTCTCGGGTGTGGTGTTGGGAAACTTTGGGGCGCCGTGGAGCGGTTACGCCCACTGGACCGTTCGGCCCGTGGTGATGCAGAACTGCGCGAGTTCTCGCAAGTCCGCGAGGCGATCCTCGGAGTAGCCCTCGCGGCGGCCGCAGTCGATGACAGTCAGGGACCGCTGCTCGACGGCGACGGCGACAGCGGAGGTGGAGGTCGCCTCGGCGACGGACATGGGGGTGCTTTCGCCGTCCTGGTAGCGGACCGCGGAGGCTGCGACTCCGGCGTCGGCCGGGTTCACTGCGGACGCCATGAGGACGCGGCCCATGAGGTCTTCGCCGGACATGGAGCCGCACAGGTCGATTTCGCCGTGCTCGTTGGTGGTTTCGATGCCGAGGAGGCCGAGCATGTGGACGGCGTTGAAGACGCTGACGTTGACCTCGGGGGCCGGGGCTTCTTCGAGGGCGAGGATGAACATGCGGTCTTCCTGGCAGAACTCGTCGCCGCAGACTGCGAGGTGGCCGGTGCAGCCGTTGGCGTCCATTTCGGCGATGAGGAAGGCTTCGGCGTCGGCGAAGGTGCCGAAGCGGTGGGCGGTGATGCCGTTGTCGTGCACGCCGCACTCGAAGGTGTAGCCGGTGATGGCGGACAGCTCTGCGGTGAAGGTGACAGACATGGTGGCTTCCTCTCAGTGGTGGTGCGGTCTCGGCCTCCGCTCCAATATGTATAACACTACACACTATTTTGCGAGTCGTCAACATGACAGCCAGGAATCTCTCCGCAGGCGCCGCCAGGGCGAGGACCGGGGATGGAGGCCCCACCTGGCAGCCCTGCAGCGGCACCCATGACCCCTACGCACCGGCCCGGCACACCCCAACTGCCCAGGCCCCGCCCAGCGCATCCCAGCGGCCCCGAAAACACGCCCCCGCCCCCGGCAACCCCGACGCTTGCACCCCGGACACCACCACCACAGCACCCGGCACTACTAAATGACCGGGAATAGCCACAACGCCAAGACGAATGCGGGGACAAAAAAGCGCCCCGGGCCGAGAGGGGAAACCCTGCCGACCCGGGGCGCCGAGTGGGGTCCTAGACGATCACCAGACCCGTCATCGGGACGCCCATGAACAGGTACTCCTTCACGCCCTCCGGCACCGGGAAGCGGTGGCCGCCCAGGATGCGGAGCCGCCGGGTGCTCGCCTCGTCCAAGCGGACATCCATGCGCGTGCGCTTGCCGCGGCTGTAGGCCTCTACGGTTCCAGTCAGGCCGTTCACGTACTTGGGCGAAAGGTTGGACAGCTCGACCTTGGCTCCGACCGTGATGGCGGCGGCACGGATTGCGGCGATGGACTGACGGCGGGCGTTAATGGCGGACTGCAGGCGGTTCAGCTCGTCCTCGATCTGTGCGTTGGCTACGAAGGTGAGAGCGTCCGTGATGGACGGGGCGGCGATGGCGGTTGCGGTCATGGGGGTTCCTCTCGTTGGGGGCTCTCGGATGCCCCGGTTGACTTGATGTGTATAACACTACACGCCAGGACTCTAATCGTCAAACGGCGATGGATCGAGGTCGCGCACTTCCTCAAGCTGGGCGTCCACCGCCTGATGGACAGGCACCACTGGCGCCGGGCATCCCGCGATCTTGGAATGCAGGCGCATCACACGCCCGCACTTGGGGCAAACGTCCTCGTCGGGCATTGGCCTACCACCTCCTCCTTCAAGCAAACCTACCGACCCCCGCCAGCAGGCAGGTCAGAGTCCTGATCGGCGGGTTCCTCAACCCGCTCCACGATGCACCGGGTTATTTCCGTCTGGTCCTGACCCTTGTAGTTGCCGTGAGCCTTCACGGTGCCGGTCAGGATGACCTTCTCCCCTGCCTTGAGGCCCTGGGCCCGGCTGGACCACATGAGGATCTTGCCGGATTCGATGGCCCGGAACGTGATGATGGCACGAAGTTCCATGCTGTAGCCGTTGAAGGCGACGGCTTCGTACTGGTACTCGCCCACGACCTCGCATTCGAGCTTGCGGAGGCGTTCCTTGACCTCGCCCTCGAAGCCCTGGGTCATGGCGGCGAGGCGTTCGGCCTCGGCCTTGGCGGCGGCTTCTTCCGCCTGGCGGGCCTCCTCGGCTTCGCGGGCCTCGCGGGCGGGAGCGTCGGCGGCCCAGTCTGCGGCGGCGGCGCGGCGTGCGTTCTCGGCGCTGACGCGGCGGCGGGCGGTGGAGCGCGCGCTGGATACCTTGCGGGAGTGCTTGCCGGTTCCATGGCAGTAGAAGCAGCCGGTGGTGACGGTGCCTTCGGTGGCGGTGTAGAACTCGTAGCCGGACGGTGCGCTGTAGACGCCGGTGCCGCCGCAGCGGTCGCAGTCTTCGGTGATCCGGTCTGTGCCCTTGAGGTCAGGGTGGGGATCGACGTATTCGAGGACTTCGTATTCGTTGCCTGCTGCGGTGATGTTCGTTGCCATGGTGGTTTCCTCTTCTGGTCTGGGTGCTCGGTTCACCCGCTCTATGTGTATAACACTACACAGGGTTCAGGGGGTCGTCAATACCCCAGACCACAGAAAATCCGCAGCTCAGAAAGGCCGCGAAGAATCAGGGAAATTCGCCCTCGTGACCTCCGGGCCAGCGTGCGTCTCAAACCAAGTCCGCGCCTGATCGTCGGTCACGCCGAACCGGGGCTTGGGCAACCCGCGGGAACGGCGGAGCTTCCCCGCCACGAACTCAACGACCAGGGATCGGACACACAGCACCCACCCGACCGTGAACAACACCGTCCCAGCCAGGAACGCCAGCGCCATCCCCAGGTTCAGGACAGCAACAGCACGGACGAGCAACACAGGCGAAACGATCGCCGGGACCGTCATGAGGACCGCCACGACAACCCTCCCCGCCACCGTGTAGGACCCATAGGCGTTCCCGGACGGCTTCGCCCCGCCCATCCCCCACTCCTCCCGCGTATACGCGCGGATGACACCGTCCAGCCCAGTGGCATAGAAGTAGCGGCGGCCAGCAACGGCGCCCCGGCGTGACTCAAGGTCCATATCACCCATCCTTCTACATCCCCTGCCCGTCCACGAAGGCCCGGAACGCGGCCAACGTCCCCGCTCCCGAGCCGTCACCCTTGAATCCGAGGGCGTCCGGGATGACCGGGGAGAACCGGTCCGGGGCGACCACCCGGATGACGATACTCGCCTGATCCTGGGGATTCTCGACCCGCGCAATGGCGGGAAGAGCCTCGCGCAAGATGCCCTGCATGGCATTCCGGTCGTCCGTGCTGGCGGTGATGGTGATGTTTCCCGAGGCGCCCATACCCGTGAAGGTCCGGTAGTCGGCGGCGACGGAGGCGGCGTTCTTGATCGAGCGGGTCACGTCCCGGTACTTCCCGACCAGGGCCTCGTCCTGCTGCTGACGGCTCGGGCCGCACCCGGAGACGGCCATAACGAACCACAGGGCCGTCATAGCGCACGCCAGGAGGCGGATGACGCCGCGGGTGCGCGAGCCCGTCACGAGGCTGCCCTGAGGCCCAGGATCTGCTCTGCCAGCATCCGGCCGCGGCCGGAGTCCGGCATGGCCGTCGCGAAGACCTTGCCGTCCTTGGACAGCATGGGTTCCGCCTGCATGCGCTTGATCCCGAGGGCTTCCATCACGGCCGGATCGGAACCGTCGACACTGTTCAGGAAGTAGGCCACGGGAGGCTTGGCTCCCATGCCGTCGCGGCGGGTCCGGCCGATCAGCTGCTCGTGGACCTGCGGGGACCAGTCGAGTTCACCGAACACGGAGACGCTGCAGACCTTCTGCAGCCCGTCCAGGCCGGACCCGGACCGCAGGGACATGATCATGATGCGGGAGTCCCCTTCGACGAACGCGGCCTCGGAGGCGGCCTTCTGCGCCGGGGATTCAGAGCCGGTATACATGACGGGCTTGAAGTCAGCGAGGAGGTCATTCCAGAGGTCGTAAACAACCCTGTGCCAGCCCGCAAGGATGATCTTCTCCTCCGATTCGAGGAGCATCCGGCAGAACTCCGCGACGTACGGGGCCTTGCCGATGCCAGTCGCCTGCCGGAGCTTCCAGTCCAGCTCACCCGCCGCCTGCATGCGCTCCTGACGGGTCGAAGCATCGGACAGGATGAGCTTGGCCATCGCGACTGCATCACCCTTCACCGCGTTCAGCGCTGCCGGGTCGGAGTTGACCGTGTGGGCGACCTTGATCGTTTCCGGGAGCTCCCGGCCGACCTCTTCGCGGGTACGGCCGAGCATGAGGGACTGCTCGCGGAGGTAGGAGCCGAGGGCAGCGGGGTCGGTGACGGCTATGCCGCCGTTCTGCAAGGGGCGCCCCCACTCGCGGGTGAATTCATCCCTCGTACCAAGTTCTCCCTGGGCGATGATGTCGTAGATGTTCCAGATCTCGCCGCCGTAGTTGTAGATTGGCGTCGCGGTGTTGTGGACAAGGATTCCGTTGGCCGTGAAGGACGGGTGACCTTCCATTTCGAGGTCATAGACAATCCCCGGGAGGTCTCCGGACATCGGCGCCGCGGCGCGCACCTTTGATTCGAGCATCTTGCCTCTCGTCCATTCCGTGTAGACGCGGCGACCCTTGAATCCATCGTTGTTTCTCTCTTCGGCCAGCGCAGACCAGTGCACCGTGAAGCTATCGCGGCGCCCTTCGATCTGCCGTCCGTCGACCACTCCCCCTAGCGCGACCCTTTTGGTGCTCACTCCGGCCAAAATCCCGAGACTGCGGAGGAGCGCATGGAGGCTGCTCGCCAATGAAGGAGACGTGGTGGAGTAGTAACGCCGCTCAAAGCGGGCGGAAACGTGCCCGTCACTGTCAAGCATGCCTTCTAGTAGCTTCCGCCGCGCATGTTCAGGCCAGGACGTGATCCACTCGCCTGGAATGGTCTTCTCGTAGGCTGGCCGCTTCCCCATCACGCCCTGGAACATGCGCGCGACCATCGCGTTATTGAACCGAACCTCATCGCTTCCAGCCTTGCGTACCAGCACGTGCGGTTCAATGTCAGCATTCGGAAGTGCTTCGAGTTCAGCCACGACCTTTGGCACGAGCGCCTTTTTCACAGCGAATGACACACGACGCTGGTTCTCGATCCAGCCGTTCCCGAGGAAGTATCCGAGAACGTAGGCCCAATCGCTGAGCCTGACGGTGGCGGGGCTGACGCGCTGCGATGCTCGCATGTAGACACCAGTGGGTGCTGGCAGAAGGTCGGAGTGCTGAAGGTACACGTCGATCGGCAAGCGGGGGCCATTCACAGCTTCACGCTGCAAGTTCTGCCACTGCCAGGCCTTGAGTCCAAGATCGTGCCGAGTAACGGCCGAGGTGTCAACGACAACCTGAGCGAAAGGCGTCTCAGACAGGACCTGAACCATGTCGATCAGTTGCTCATCGACGGCTTCCCAGTTCGCACCGTCATCAACGGCTACCGTCTCACCCTTCTGCATTGAGTCCGCCCTGGCGACCTCCAGATGCCTACCCCCCACCCGGTAAACCGAATGCTCATCCGTGGTTCGGAGCGGTCCGCTCGATGCAATGATCTCGGTCATGCCAGTGTCGAGGGGGTGATGAATGAAGGACTTGACCGACTTCCAGGCAAAGCCCTCACCAGTCCACCCACGCGATTTGATCCCAAGGTTCTCTACGCGGAGGAATGAATGCGTACCTACCGTTTCCGTGGGCACGACTTCGGCGACCATGTTGGTGGCCTCTGAGATGCTTCCGGTCCACCCTTGGCCGAAGGGCCCGCCCAGCAATTCGATGGTGCTCTCAGGCGCCACGGACAGTCCGAGCTTGTACTTGGCGCCGTCGGATACATGGGCCGCCGCCTTGCCCTTCTGCGTCTCGACGCCCTTTCGGAGGTCCTGGACCTCGTCGAACACCACGGTGCTCATCAGACCATGTAGATGCGGCGCCCATCCGGCCAGGCGGGAGTACGGGACGATGAACACGTCCGGGATCTGCTCCGGCGTCCATCCCTTCGGCGGTGTGGTTTTCTGCGCTACGCCGGTCGTCAGCCAGGGAAAGGACTCCTCAAGCTCCTGCAGCCAGCGGCCGGGCAGGTGCGTTGGTGGGACCACCAGCATGGGCAGCGCGTCTGCGTGAACGGCGTTCAGCGCCCCCGTAAGGGTCTTGCCGAGACCGACTGAGTCCGTCAGCAGCAGCCGCCCGGTCGCGCGCAGCAGCTCGACAGCGACCTTCTGGTAATCCCGGGGAGGCTTCGCGGGCTCCATGGGCAGCTTCGCGGCCCTGGCGCCGGGAGCGAGGATACGCGCGACGGACTGTTCCGTGTCACGGTGATGGTCAGCGCCGGAATGCAACTGCTTCTCTGAGGCGGCGTCCGCGGGGACCAGTGGCCAGCGTTCCTGCATCCATTCGAGGTCCCGGGCGACTTCGGGGCTGTCAGCGATCGTCAGGACGCCCGTGCGGGTCACGGAGATGCGCCCGAAGATCCGCTTCACGCGGGTGGAGACCCCTGGTTCGAGGGTGAGTTCCCAGTGCCCTCGGGGCGCCCTTGACCCGAACGTGGGGCGGCCAGGGATGTAAGCGTAGGTCCCGTACGTGCGGATGGCGGCCCCGAGCGCGGGGGCGGCCCCGAGCGCGGGTGCGGCCACCGCTTGGGCGGTCACAGGCCACCTTCGATCAGGGAGACGACGTGGACGGGTTTGCCGTTCATGACCGCGGGCACGTAGTTGTGGCTGGCACGGTTGGTCACGAGGACGAGTTCGCTGATCTGGTCGGCTTCCGCGTAACGGAAGAGTTGCCGGACGACGGTGGACCAGGCGCCGCCGATCTTCACTTCGATGCCGATGGGACCGGACATGAGGTCGATGCGGCCGAGTTTGCCCGGGAGGCGCACTTCGCGTTCGGCTGGGAGGCCCGCGGCGGTCAGGGTCTCTTCGATCGAGGCTTGAAGGCTGTCCTCGTCTGAGTAGGTGAGCGGTGTGGTGGACAACGCCTGGCAGACGGATTCAGTAGTCAAGTGGGGACCCCCGGGGTTTGTGTGGTGACGGCGCACCCCGGGGCGGTTGCATGGTGTCACCCGGGGCAAGGCGTCCCCGAACAGATGCGGGTTCGCCTTGCCCGATTATACCCTAGGGTGCTATACGATTCGACCCCTCGTGAGGGTCACTTCCTCCGGCGCTGAGCCTCAGCGCGCAGCTTGGCCTCAGCCTTCTGCTTCGCCTTCCGGGACACCGGCTTATTCACCTTCGACCCCTGCAGCTCCACCCACAAGGCCACCAAGGTATCCAGGCGTGCCTGGTCATCCGCGCCAACCACATCCTCCATGGACTCACCAAGCTCATCCCACACCACGTCAGCGAACGCATGCGAGAAGCACATGGCGATACGGACCGCGCCCGAGAGGTCTCCAATGGACGCTACGGAAAGCATCATGGCGAGGGTCTCACGCCAGTGAATTGCCGCCGCGGCCGCGATGGCTTCGAAGGCCTCGTCGTCGCCGCCGTCCTTGTGGAGCCCGGCCGCGTCCCTCTGCTCGACGACCGTCCTGCGGACCATGGCGGCCGCGTCCCGGTAGTGGTAGCACCGCTCCCGGGCGTACGTGGCCGTGTGGCCCGCGATCAGGTGCGCGACTCCCCGGTACGTCAGCGGGGTGACGACCATGACTCCCGGGGTTTCCTTCACTGCGAATGTCTCGACCAGTTCCGCCTCGGGCGCGGCCATGCCGCCCTGGTGGCAGTTGTTGCACAGCCAGTAGACGGCCGGGTCGGCGGTGGACATCTCATAGGCGAGATGGCTGTCGTAAGCGACGCCGAGCGCTTCGACGGCGAAGATCCAGTCGGGCAGGGTCCGGAACCAGTCCAGGTTGGTGGAGTGGCAGTGCGGGCAGGGTTGGTTAGGCATGAGGGGTCCTTCTTGTGGTGGCTCGGGGGTGGGGCGGTCAGCCGATCTTGGTCCAGGTGCCGCAGCGTTCGGATTCGAAGCCTTCGCCGGGGTAGACGGTGACGGTGACGCCGTTGGGTGCGAAGCCGACCATGTCGTTGGCGATGATGCCGCCTCCGCCGTTCGTGCGGGACCAGTAGCAGTCCTTCACGCCCGGCCGGGTCTGGTAAGTGCCCGGGTCCATGCCCTTGCCAACCGCGTAGGTGCCTTCTCCGACCTTGATCGAGTTGACGACCTCTTGGAGCACTGCGGCGTGCGGGGCGTCCGGGCAGAGGGCAAGGGCCCCGATGGCATCAGCCTTCTTCCAGTCCATGCGCGCTACTGTCTGGTCGGCGTAGTCGGGGGCTACTTTTGCGCAGAGCTTGTAAGCGGCGCCGAAGGCCCCGGACGGGTCGCTGATGTCTCCCCCGTGGGCGCCGATGGTGTCTACGATCGCCTGTTCCTGCGGGAGGAGCGGGACGTGCCCGTACATGTCCTTGCCGCCGATGCTGAGGGTGCAGTCCTCTGAGCCCTTGTAGTAGTTGCTGGACCACACTTCCTTGTAGGAGTGCAGCAGCGGGGCTGAGGCTGAGTAGTCGCTGCCGCAGCGGAGTTCGTATCGGATGGAGAGCTTGTAAGCGGCGGCCTTGGCGTCCAGGGCGGCGGCCTGCTGGCCCTCGGTCATGTCCACGGTCACTTCGATCGTCGTCGCGTCCGTCATTTGGCCTGCCGCGGGCTTGGAGGAGACGACTTTCAGCATCTCGTCGGGGGCGCTGTTTCCCCATTTCTTGCCGTCCGGGCCTACGAATGTCA
>Ga0308160_10003151_pt1 | contig 18911 bp, 20 predicted proteins | sample PhyFR1_FD_201036 | JGI IMG/M metagenome (GOLD analysis project Ga0308160, IMG submission 201036) | Phyllosphere microbial communities from UC Gill Tract Community Farm, Albany, California, United States - DLSLF.R1 | ecosystem: Host-associated > Plants > Phyllosphere > Unclassified | place: USA...
CCCGTCTCAACCGGCTTCCCGCCGCCGCCGCCGTGAGCCTCCCCCCCCCCCCCACGTCGCTGCTGCCGCTGCGAGAACTGCCAGACCTGGCGCTGACATCTTTGGCGGCGACTCCCAGGGCGACATGGTCATGGCCTCGGTCAAGAAGGGTAAGCCCGAGCTCCGCAAGAAGGTCATGCCCGCGGTCATCATCCGGCAGCGCAAGCCCTGGCGCCGGCGCGACGGTGTCTTCCTCTACTTCGAGGACAACGCCGGCGTCATCGTCAACCCCAAGGGTGCGTCGTCCCGTTTGCTTTCCCTTGGTCTCGTGTGAGCTGTTTTTTCGTGTGAGTTGTGCTGATGGGCCCCCCCTTGTCTTGTCTCCCACCCCGTTCTCCAGGTGAGATGAAGGGCTCGGCCATCACCGGCCCCGTCGCCAAGGAGGCCGCCGACCTCTGGCCCCGTATCGCTTCCAATTCGGGCACCGTTGTCTGAGTGGAGAGACAGAGAGCAGGAGACACGATCCATGTCGGACTTTCTTACTGTGTAGCAGGCAGCACGAGGGAGTTGAGGAGAACGGCCTGCGTAACCGACAGACGCGACTCGACCCCGCCCTCGCCCTCGCGCCGCTGACGGTCGCCGCCTGCCGCTGACTCTCGCGGTCTGACTGCTCCGACCCGTCAGCCTTGTACTCAGGTCGCGCCGGCTAGGCACCAGCGACACTCTGCACGGTGCGCCGTTGCTGCCAACACCTCGGCCGCCCGGCACGCACGACCTCGGCCGCGACGCCAGCTTTGGCCTCGTCCCTCGGCTCGACCAGAAGACGCCCGGTCTCGCAACTCGGTCGCTCAGCTCGACCTCGGCCGCTTCGACGAGGCGTGGTCAGGCTGCGCGGTCAGCAGCGCTGGGGGAGGGAGGGCTCGCCCCATCGCGCGCGCCCTCCGATCAGATAGAGCCCTGTCGGTTGAAGCGAGAGCTCCCCCCCGCGTGCGCAAAACTCATCTAGGACCCAAGCCGCTTCTTTCGTGCGAGTCGCAGCGCTGGCCTCTGCCCACACGCCGCCGTCTAAAGAGACAGAACTGCCCAAGTCGACCGCCCCCACCACGAGACGACGAGAGAGAGAGAGAGAGCGCGCGGTGGTCGGAGACCAACTGCTCTTGATGCTGCTACAGTCCAACCGAGGCGCACTTTCTTCTGCCAGCGCGGCGGGGTGGTCGACGAGAGGGTGGTCGCAAAGGGTGGGCTGTCGCGCGCGCACGTCGGCTTGGACCTGCACCTAGCCGGCGCCGGGCCCCTGGAGAAGGATGCGCCCGCCGCAAGCGATCTTGACGTCGACCCCGACTGCACTCTTCGCTAGTCTCGTCGCCCTGAGTGTGGCGACCGGACCGAGCCACCGGTCGCCTCGCCTCTGGCGCCGGGCCCCCATGTTCGCTGGCGATGGAGTCGAGTGTTAGGCGGGCCAACCTCGGGAGAGAAGCCGACTGCGCGGCCGCCCTCGCTCCCTCCGAAGCTCCCTCATCTCGGGTCGACCTCGTCCTCGCCACCCTCCAAACCCCTCAACCCCCTTCCCCATCCTCATCACGTATCTCGACATCATGACGACCGTTCTCAGCCTCCCAGACGGCTCGCTTACGCTCGAGCTCGCCAACAAGGGCCGTGCGTTCCCGCCTACCCGAGCTCTCGTCATCGTCGTCGGCTTCCTCCGCGCGTCCTCGGGCTGACCGACCTCCTGGCCATCTCTATCCTCCCGTGCCGGTTCTCAGTACATATCCACCGGATCCTCGTCGGCAAGAACAAGGACGGCAAGCAGTCAGACATCATCACGACGCCTGAGCAGCTCGAGATCGAGAAGCGAGGCTTCCTCCACTGCATCGGTGCGTGCGCCCCTGGACCATCAGAGCCGGTCCTCCTTTGCCCCCTGCGAGGCTGACCCTTACAGGCTTCGCTTGCACACACACGCACACACAGTCGGCCGCTACGTCAACCGGCTACCGGCTGAGGAGGTGACCCTCCCGACCGGGACCAAGGTCCACCCGCAGACTTTCCCGCCATCGACGCCCGGCGTTTCGCTCCACGGCGGGCCCGACGCCTTCGACCAGCGCGTACGTTTCCCGTCGATATGCACCTTGCCGTCCCGAGCTCAGCATCGACCGTGCTGACCGTCCTCCGTTCCTCGCCGCGCAGGACTGGAAGCCGAGCGACGTCTCGTCTGCGACCCTCTTTACGCCTGCGGAGAAGCAGACGATCTCGGCCAAGCTGGCCGACCAGAGCCGGCTATTCACGCTCGTCTCGGAGGACGGCGATGGCGGCTACCCGGGCAAGCTCAAGGTCGAGGTCCTATTTACGCTGCTCGGACCGGAGCAGTCTTCGAGGGGCATTGCGATCGTCTATCGCGCCAAGCTGCTCGACGACACGCCCGAGACGCCGGTCAACCTGACACAGGTGCGCGGCTTTTTGCCCTGGAGACGATGACGACTACGAGCGCATCGCAGACGGCTAATCCGACACCGCGTGGATCAACAGCACTGGGGCTTCAACCTCACGGCGTCCGAGGGCGGTGACCAGGTCCGGGACCACAACCTGACGCTCAAGGTCCGTCCGAGAACGAGTGCGCACGCCTCAGCCCCGAGATTGCCTCCCTGACCATGCGCTCGAACATCCTTCCACAGTCATCCAACATCCTCACGCTCGACTCAAAGACGTCGCTGCCGACCGGTACGCTGACGGCCTCGCCCGACGGATCGGCGCATGACCATCGTTCGGGCAAGCCGATCGGCGAGCGCTACCCCGAGATCGGTTACGACGACTTTTACCTCTTTGACGAGCTCAACGACGTCCCTTCGCAGCCGACGACCTTTGACGCCGGCCTGCTCGAGGACGGGTCCAAGGCCGACTTCGCGAGCCCGTTCATCACGTCGACGTGCGTCTCCTCTTCTAGTCGGCAGCATGGCGTGAGAGCGAGGGGTCGTCGCTGATCTGCGCTCTGCTCGCCCGCTCGCAGCCCGTCGGCCGACCTGAAGCCGGTCGCGTCGCTCTCGTCTGCCCAGTCTGGCCTCCGGCTCGAGTGGTCGACAAACCAGGCCGGCGTCCAGCTCTACACGGCCCCCGGCGGCGGAGGCAACACGCAAAAGAAGCTGGCGCACCGCAAGGACCAGGCGGTCGAGGAGGAGTACACGAGCGAGTGTGCGTCGTCGTCTGCCCTCTGCTTACTGCTGGCTGGCTGGCCAGCTGCCAGGACGACGCTGACGACCCGATGCTGTCGACAGTCGCCGCCTTCCTCGAGTTCCACGCGCCGTACGGCGGCTTCATCCACCCCAAGCTGGCCGACGTCGCCGGCGGCAAGTGGGACACGCTTCTCAAGAACGGCGCCGTCTACAACAACTTTGTCCGGATGGACATCAGTGCCTGAGGCAGGCGGGCGAGGGGAGCGGCGCTTGTACCATGAGACTTCCAACTGGCTCTGAGGAGCGCCCCATCCGATCTGTCGCTGTCGATGGCTGAATGTGCTGCTGGACAGCCACACGACCAGCCAGCTTGCTGCCGGCCCGTCGACCGCCGGGGTCAGCGCAGCAGTCAGGACGGACGGAATCGTGGGGAAATATTTCAAACTCGAAACCCCCCCCGCCGCCGTCGCCGATGACGACCGTCCGTCGGCCGTCGGTCGGCCTCACTCGCGCCCTTTAGCCCCAGCCCATCGCAGGCCGCCGGTTCTCCCCTCCGAACCATCACCAGCCCCCTCCCTCTCTTCTCTCTACCTTCTCCCAGACTCACACCCCGTCCGCACTCCCGCCACCATGTTTGCCGCTATCCGCTCCGCCTCGTCGTCCCGCGCTGCCGCCTCGCTCGCCCGGCCCATCTCGTCGACCCCGTGCGTCGCTCGCTTGCCCTCCCTTCTTCCCGCGGCGACGACTGACCCCGACCCTTTGCGTCTGCGGCTGTGCAGTCGCCTCGCCTCGTCTGCCTCGAGCCGGCACGACAACAACCCCGAGGTTCTCCAGCACGAGAAGGCCCGCAACCTCAAGGGCGAGCAGGACTCGTCGGCCCCGCACAAGGATACCGCGCCGGGCTGGAACGAGCGTCTCGCCTCGTGCGTCTGCCTCTCCCACCGCCGAGCCTGCCTCGTGCTGCCCATTGCCATCGCTGACCAGACACTCTCGCCTCGACCTGCTCTCCCAGTGACTCTGAGGCCAGCGTCAAGGCCGACCAGGCCGAGACGCCGTCGATCGAGCAGCTCCAGCAGAAGACGAGTCAGTCCGAGCCAGACCTGCCGGACCTGCCTTGGCCTCCCGCTCGTGCTAACGGGCCTGCTCCGTCTCCCGTCCAACAGTCGAGCAGACCAAGGCCCACCACCACGAGGGCGGCGCCGAGCAGGGCAAGGCTGCCGGCACCAAGACGGTCAACCCGACCTCGTCGGAAGACGTCGTCGTACGTCGCGCCTCCCAGTTTCACTCCGCGCGCGCCCCTCGCTGACTGTCTTTGTGCTGCCGCATCTTGCTCGTCCCTGCAGAAGGCTGACCGGGGTGAGAAGCACACCTAAGCTCCCCTCCTCCTTCGCTACCTGGCCTGCCCCTGCACTGGCACCTCGATCGGCTGCAATAGGCCGGGCCCAGCTTTGTATCTTCTAGCGTCCCCCTCCCTCCTCCCCTTTGCCCTCCCCAATTGCATGCACCCCGTATCTTGTACGAGTCCGTCGTTCGCAAGAGGAGAACGCACGTCGCTGCCGCCGCCGCCGTTGCTTCCGCTCATGGCTTGGTCGGTGATTGGGCTGGAGGTGCGGGCCGAGCCGCCGGTTGCCTTCTCTCGCTCGCGCGCCGCCCGGCCCCGCCGCCGGCACGACGCGGTTCTCGTCGCCTTCGCCTCCTCTGCTGCCTCGCATCTTGCATCCTTCCCCCAACGACCACGCCCTTGCCCAGCTCTTCTCGACCCTCTCGCCGCCTAGTCTGACTCCCGCGCCTCCCTTGCCTGTCGCCATCGCCATGTCGGAGCTCCACTCGACCTTTACGCTCAGCCTCTTCCTCGGCACGGCCGCCCTCTTCTTCGCGTCGGCCACGCATGACGCCGTCGGCACCGGCAAGGGCGCCGGCAGCGCCGTCCTCGAGAAGGAGGAGGCGATCCAGAGCGGCAAGCCAGGTCGGTCCCTTTCCAACTCCCCTCGAGAGGCCAGGCGCACGAAGGTCGGCCGGAGCGACGGCACAAGGAAGCAGAGAGAGAGAGAGAGAGAGAGAGAGAGAGAGAGAGCGGACGACCGGCCGCTTTCGGCGCGGCGGAGCCGACGAACTCTGTCAGGCGGCTCTCGCTGCGTCGGATCCTCACGTCTTCCTAAGCTGCAGGCCCTCAGGCTGTCCGACTGGGAGCTCCTGAAGACTGACACCGCTACCCGACTGCCTCTGCTGGCTTCAGTGACGCGGCTCTCGACGAAGCCGGTCATCATCTACGTCATGGTGCGGCTCCCCTCGGCTCTGACGCGTTCGCGACCGACCCCCGTATATCGGCGTTCTCGGAGGGCTGACCCGCCCATGATCCACCCCTTTCTTCCGACCATCGTGCCACCACAGGGCGTCTGCGGATGGTGCGTGCTTGCGGGAAGGGGCGCGCAAAGACCTTGACGGCCGGCTGACGCAACCCCCGCGACCCCTCCCTCCTCGCAGCGGCAAGTCGACCGTCGGCACCGGGCTCGCCCAGAAGTTCGGCATCCCTTACGTCGACGGCGACACGCTCCACTCGAAGGAGAACATCGACAAGATGGCCAGCGGCACCCCGCTCGTTGACGCCGACCGCGTGCCTTGGGTCCGTCCTCGTCCTCGGGCGGGCATGCGACGCCCCTGCTCGGCCGCGCGCAGCAGGACACACGACGAGCCGACGCTAACGCAAACCCCTCTGTCGCTCTGGTTCACCCTGCAGCTGCAGAAGCTCTTCTCGCACGCGGTCGAGCAGATTGCCGTCCACCCGTCCGGCTGCGTCGTCGCCGCCTCGTGCCTCAAGAAGACGTACCGCGACATCCAGCGCGGCCAGGGTGAGCGTCAACCCGACCTGCTCGCATGCACCGCTACCTCATCCCTTCGGCGCTGACGTCCCTTGGCTCGTCGCGACCTCGCCCTCTGCCCGCCAGGCGTCGCGCCCGGTGGTCTCGAGTGCCTGCCAGAAGGCCTGCCGGCCAACATCAAGAAGGACGACGTCCAGCCCATCTTTGTCTACCTGCACGGCACGAAGGAGGTCCTCTCGGAGCGCATGAAGGCCCGGAGCGGTCACTACATGAAGGAGGACGTGCGTTCGACTTTGCTTTGGCTTGCTGCCGATCGGCGTCGTACGACCTGGCAGGCCACGAAGCTAATCGAACGGCCGTCCCCCTCAACCCTGCCGACAGATGCTCAACTCGCAGCTCGCCACGCTCGAGGAGCCGCCAAAGGAGGGCGAGAAGGACGTCATCGTCGTCAGCATCGACCAGCACCCGGATCAGGTCATCCAGGAGGCCTTTGAGAAGCTCACCAAGCTCCTCGCCCTCTGAGCCGAGCCGCACGACCCGACCGACCGACTAAATAGATGAGCCTCGCCCCATGCACCCGCGCCCGCCGACGCGTACACATGTCCTCCGAGGCAGACCTTTGCGAGTGAAGACGAGTGGTAATGGACGAGTTTGTTGCGCGGCGCGGGGGGGGGGGGGGGTAGGGACGATAAGTCGTGGGAGGAGGGGAAGGCGCTTCCGGCTGGGTGGCTCTGGGGAAATCAAACGGGACGGACGTGCCTCTCCTTGCCGGCGCAGAAAGCTGCCCGCCCACCGCTCGCTGCTCACCTCGACCGACAGGCTGCTCTACTCGACCGACCGACAGAAGACGGCTGCTCGGCCATCGCCAGGCTCTTGCTTGAACCTCACGGCCTCCGCCAGCTCTTCCCGGCCAGACGCCGCTCGACTGCCGACCCACCGCAAGGCGGGCCAAGAGAAAGCACCGCGCAGCCGACCCCTCCCTCGCGCTTCTCTCCACGATCTGTGACTGTCACTCCTCCCCCTCAACCCACCCTTCATCCCTCGGTTCGATCACCCACGAGGGCAAGCCCGTGCAGATCGTACACTAGGTCCGTGTTGAACCTCGTCGCTCAAGCTCCAAGGGCGAGTCGGCGCTGTAATGCCCGGACGGGTGACTGACGGCCCCGGCCCTCCTCGCAGACCGCCTCTCTCCCCACCCTGCCCTCTCCTCTCGGCCCCCAAGATGCTCAGCCGGGCACTCTTCTTCTTCTTGCTCGCCCCGCTCCTCGTCGTCGCCCGGCCGGTCGAGTTTGACGGCCTTGAGCTTCGGGCCGGCGCCGGCCTCCGCGAGCTCGTCCAGGCCGCCGAGCACGACGACGCCGCTCGGCTCTGGCGGCGTCAGGAGCCTGGCAGCAACGGGACGACAACGGCGGTCCCAGCAGGTGCGAGCGAGCGGGCTCTCTCTTTGCGATGCTGGTGCTGGTAGTTCAAAGAGCTGACAAAGACGACGACTCGCACCTGCCTCGCCGTCGTTTCCCCAGCAGCTTCGTCGGCAGATCTGTGAGTCGAGCCGGGTCGAGGGCGCCACCAGCCCGGATCTCTCGGCGCAAGGTCGACGCTGATCGTTCCGCGCCTCTGCTTGTTCGCACCAGAGCGTCCTCGGCCGTCCCATCGCTCTCTACCTCGGCCGAGCCGGCCACAAGCTCGCCCTCCGATCCAACGACGAGCTCGACGGCTGAGCCCGAGCCGACCTCGTCGTCGTCGGCGGCGGAGGTCGAGCCTGCTCCGAGCTCGTCTGCTGCGGCACCGAGCTCGACACCCGAGCCGGCTGTCTCGTCGGCCCAGCAGCCAGAGACGACGTCGCAGACGCCGTCGTCGACGACGATAACGAGTGCAACGCCCGAGACGACGAGCTCGGCGGCGCCCGAGACGAGCAGCGAGCCTGTAGAGACGACGAGCTCGGCGCCGATTGATACGACCACGAGCGCCCGACCGTCGTCTGCGTCGCCGCCAACGACCTCTGCCGCCCCAGTCACGACGACCAGCCGAGCGTGCGTCCCTCGCGCTCTACACCCCGTCTTCTTCCAGCGCATGCCCAAAGACCACTGGGTCATCAGCCGCTCGCAACCGCCGTCCCTGACCGCTCCGTCCGCCTTGCAGCTCTGCGTCTGACATCTCTCCCGCACCTTCCTCCTCTCCGCCTGCCTCGTCCGGACCTCCGATCTCGTCCCTGGCGGGCTCGCTCACGTCCTCCGAATCCATCTCTGATCCTTTCGCTTCGTCCGTCGCACCCTCGTCGTCTGCCGTAATCACCTCGTCCGCGCCTGTCGCAACCGACAGCCAGACCTCCCGGACGACCCCGCCGACGACGACCTCACCTGCGACGACTCGGGCATCGCAGACGCCGCTCGACCCGACGACACAGGTCGTCGTCGTCACACCGCTGCCGACCGGCCAGCGGACCGACACGGCGGCCGAAGCTGGCTCGCAGACGACAACGCTGCCCGCGGGGGCGACCGGGGTCGAGGTCATCACGCTCACGCAGTACCTGACGTCGGGCGGTTCGACCTTTGTCAACACAGCGGCCGGGATCGAGACGGTTGTCATCCCCGTCTACCCGGCCGGCCCGTCGGCGTCATCCGGGATCGAGATTGTCACCATCTTTGTCGACCCTAACAATGGCGAGACGGGCGCCGTCACGACCGACGTCGTCTCGGAACGGACGACGACCGACGGAGCCGGCATCGTCGTCGTTGAGGTCCGTCCCCTGACGGAGCCCTGGGCTCTCCGCAGTTGGTCCACCTTCCCGATCTGAACGCTGACCCTGCCGTCCTTGCTCGCAGACGGTCACCGCGCCCATCATCCTGACGAGGGTCGCTCGCGCGACCGACCCGTCCCTCCAGACGGGGACGAGCGCGGCCCGTTCGATTGTGACGGCCCCGCTTGCGACCGGCCTCCTCGCCGTCGCTGGCACGACGCTCTTCGCCCTGTGCCGTGCGCTATGAGACCACCCTCCGGCGGCCGGCGACCACACGCTGTTCTGCGAGGCACGGCCTACACACGCCCAACCGTCCTCGCACCTCTCGTTCCCTGGCGCATGTAGCGCCGGGATCCTTCTTCCTCCCCAGTCACCTAATCGCGCCTCCCTCGCCTTCCGTTCAGCCCGACACTGTAGCCCTAGTCCCCTTGACAGATACGCTCGCTCGCCCGCACATTGCCCCTCTTCTTCTTCGCATCTCTGCCTGCCGCACACCTCTGCCTAGATTGCGACTCCCTTCCCTCTCTTGCATGCTGCTTCGTCTGTCGCGACTTGCGATCCTCCCGACTCGAGTCGCTGCTGCGCCGGCCCGACCTGACTCCGAGGCGCCGCGTCGGCGAGATCGTCGCGTCGTCGCCTCCCCTCCCTCTCGCAGCCTCAAACAACCATCAGCTTCGCCCTTGGAGCGTCCCACCAACGCCCTGCTGCCCTGCTATGGCCGAGCCTCGGACCAAGAGCGGCCGCGTCGTCAAGCCGTCGTGGCGGCTCCAGCAGAACGACAGCTACGCTTACCCGGCCGACCTCGAGCCGTCACCCGCCCGAAGCACGAGCTCGCTCCCTGGCCGGTCGACCGCCTCGACCGAGGGCCGACCGCCGCCCCTGAAGGTACGTCGTTTCGTATCTACGGCGAGGGATCCCTGTCTGTCCGAGCTGACCAGGTGCATCCTCTGGCGGCGCTGTCAGCGCAAGCGGACGTCGCTCGGCCCTTCCAAGCCGCCCACGGCATCGCCCTTCGACAGCTCGACCGACCTGACGCCCGTCGTCTCGGCGACATCATCCTCGACCTCGGTCCTTGACGTCGCCCAGCGGCCGGCAGGTCACCAACCAGCCTTCCTGGCGGCTCCGGCTCCGGCCGCGTCCTCATCCTCCTCGAGTATACCTCGGCAGGCGGCCGCTCCGGCAAGGTCAGCGCCGCTGCCGCCTCCGCCGCCGCCCAAGCAGCCGGCCGTCCGGCTCCCGCCCCCGAGACCGCAGCCGGCGCCGGTAAGACGGGGGCCGACCATCCGCTCGTTTGTCGACTTCAACGATGGATCAGAGGAGCTCGGCCTCGTCATCACCTCGGGCGAGTTCACCTGGGACGACGAGACGGATGGAGGTCGGTCCCCTGCTCTGCGCTGGCTCCTTCGCCGCCGCCGACCCGCACGCAGTTCGTTCTTCAGGCTGACGGCTCATCGGGCTCGGTCCTGCTTTCTTTCCTGCAGGCGAATGGCGAGCGACAAAGAACATCAAGCCTGGGCCTAGCGCCAAGTATCGGGTGCGTGTGGGCCATCCGGATCGACTGGTCCTGCCTTGCGCCCGCTCTGGCTGAGAGAGACCATCACCCGCTCGACTGGGCACAGGTGACGATGCGCGTCCAGAAGCTGCCGGCTGGTCCCGGGCGCTCGCCAAGCAAAGGCATCCGTCGTATTTCGACCGCCTCGTCGCAAAAACTCACCGCGTCGGCGCGACGGGTTCCGACGCCGCAGGAGATCCTTGCCAGGCCAGCCGCCAACGCGAAGGGCAAGCGGCGAGCCGCCTCGCCCAGCTCCGGCCTCGACACGGACATCGGCGAGGGCCACACCGAGGACGGCATCGGCAGCACAGACGACGAGTACGATGCCCAGATCGAGCGGCAAGCCGTCTCGTCGTCGTCGTCGTCGTCTGCGCCCGAAGAGGACCCGTCGGAAGACGACGACTTTGCGTCAGAGCCCGAGGAAGACGAGGAAGACGCCTTTGCGGCCTCGCGCCGCAAGGGCAAGCGACGCAAGGCAGCGACAACAACAACCAAGCGAAAGTCGCCGGCCAAGAAGCGCAAGACGCGGGCGCCCGAGCGGGCTCGCTCGCCGAGCTACTACGGCCACGGCGACTCGGACGCCAATCTGATCGACGACGGCCGGCCGCGAGATCGCTTTGGCATGCCCTTTCCGCTCGAGGACGACGCCTACGACGAGGACGACCACGAGCGGCATCCGCCCTTCTCGGGCGGCCTCAACCTCGGCCAGTTTGAGAACCCGCTGCCGCCAGACGAGCAGCAGTACGCCCCCGAGCATCAGTACTCCGAGCAGCCGACTGAGGCCGAGGTCGACATGCCTCCGGCTCCTCCGTCGGACGACGGCGACGAGCACGCGATGCTCGAGCTGCTGGCCAAGGTCGTCCGGCACGGCGAAATGGCAGCTTCAGCGATTGAGGCTGTCGAAGCGATCTCCGTCGTTCCGGCGGCCGAGGCAGAGCAGTCGGCAGAGCCAATCGATCTTGCGCCAACACCAAGCGAGGTCGTCGCGCTCGTCACCACCGAGGACGAGCCGCAGGAACACGAGGTCCTGGCGGCGATCCTCGCGGCCGAGCAGCTGACGGCCGACGCCAGCGCCAACGTACCTCCGTCGCAGCCGATCGACGACGCTCAGGTGGCGTCGGACGCCGACGCAGAGCCGGCCAGCGAGGAGGAGCTCCTCATCATGGGTCCGGCCGACACGCTGCTCGATGAGACGAGGGTCGGGACCATCGTCGGCGCCGTCGACGCGCGACCACAGGAGACGAGCGTTGCCGTCTCGTGATCTTAACCCGCCCAACCTTCCGGGCGCGTCCGCTCCTCAATCTCCCAAAGGAACACTCCCTGCCAAGGGGAACCTCCCTTCGCCGACAGGCCGCCCAGTGGACGGTCGTCCGCTGGGCAACGCAGGTCTCGTGTCTGAGCCAGCCCTACTTGTCAACAACTCAGGCGACGGCGCGCCATCCTATCCTCTCGCGGCGTTCCCATGTCTGTCGCCTGCAACGTTCGCTCACCTTGTTGTCACCTTCTATCCATGCCGACCCCCCCCCCCCCTGGTGCGCGTCACTCAGTCGCAGCTAGTCAGATGATGGCCATCCATTGGTGGCTTGAAGGTAGGCTCTACGCGAGTCGGCGCTTGATCTCCTCGAGCTCGCGATGCCAGGCGTTGCGCTGCCGGGCGTCCCGCTTGAGCTCCTCCCACGGCCGGTCGATCTCGCGAACAGGAGGCTGACGACCAGCGAGCAGGTCCTCGCTCGCCCGGCGCTCCTTCTCAAGCTTCGCATTGAGCGCCTCGTAGCGGCCAAACAGCTCCTTGAAGCGCGACCGCAAGGCCGAGCGCGACGTCGGCAGGTCGAGCGGCGCCGGTGGCGGCGACGGGGACCGCGTCGAGGTCGACCGGCCGTCGTCGGCAGCGGCGTCTGGCTCGTCCTCGGAGCTCGTAAAGTCGGGCGTCGCATTCCGCTTCGTCTTGGCCTTGGTCTTGCCGCCGCTGCTACCGCCGCCCGACGCCTTCGCTGTCCTGCTGGCCACCGGTGGCGAGGGCGCGTTGAGCGGCAGCGGCGTGCCGGCCGGAGAGGAAGCGATGACCGGCTCCTGCGGCCGGATGTGGGCCGGCAGGCTCGTCGCAGGCGGTGTCGGCGCCGAGAGCAGGTCGGGCAGAGGCGAGGCCGGTGGCCGATGGATCTTTGGCTTCGGCTCCTTTGACGGCTGTGCCACCGGCACGTCGTCCAGAGTGATCGTTCTCCGGCGCTTCTCCTTCGACGCTATCGAACCGCTGGCGCTGGCCGCCCGCTCTCCGTTCCGCTGCTCCGCGTGCGAGCTTCTTCGCTTCTTGCCGGACGGAGCGGTCTCGCTCTCGCTCCCGGACGAGGGCGAGGCCACAGCGTGTCGAGACGCCGGCGCCCGCGGCGAGGCTTCTCGCCGGGGCTTCTTGCGCTCGAGCGACGCCCTCGAGTCGGCCGAGCCATCGCGTGGCCTGGAGGGTGCCGGAGTCGGTGCGCTGAGCTCCTGCTTCAGCGGCGAGCCGCCCTTCCACTCGGGGTCGACCATCCGTCGCTCCTCGGCGTCGCGCGGGAGGCGGAGCTCGTCAAAGGCCTGCTCGCACGCGGCGATGACGGTTGCCTTGTCGGCCTGCGAGTACTGCTTCCACGTGAAGATCTCGAGCTGGAGATACGACTGCGGCAGCAACCGATGCAGGCTCGCGTTGATCGAGGTCGGCCGGGCGATCTGTCGGAGGGAGGCCGGAAGCAAAGAGGGGCCGGCGCCCGGTCAGTCTTCGGAGCTGCGCAGGATGCAGACGGCAAGCCGCGACCAACCTCGGACAGGATCCGCGAGACCTCGCTCTCGTTGGCGCGGACCTTGCCGACGATCTGCTTGGACGACAGCGGGCCGAGGGCGAGTAGCTGGAGGATCCGCGTCCGCAGCGGCGTGCTGCCTGGCCGCGACGTCTCGCGCGAGACGGGCGGCGCCGGGCTGCGCGACGCCTGGCGACTGCCAGACGACGACGAAGCGGTCGGTCCTTGCTGGCCCGGGGGCTGCAGACGGTCGGCGCCCGACTTGCTCGAGGCTGATGTCGACCGACCGATAGGTGTGCCGGCGCGGGAGCCGAGCCCGGGCGTCGCGGCCGAGCTCGCCGTCGCCCGGCCCTTGCCCTTAGTGACCGCCCGGGACGGCTCGCCGTCGAGCTGGACAATCTTGCGGCCACGCTTCTCACGCTCCTCCTTCTCCTTGCCCTCGCGCAGGCGCTCCTTGGCCGACTGCGAGACGTCGGTCTGCCGGACGGCGTACCGCGTCGGGGCGAGCGCGGCGAGATGGAGGGGAGCCGAAGCGACGTGCGCCCGCCGGGAGAGGAGCTCGAGCGGCGGCGTGAAGGTCGTTGACGAGAGCGGGAAGGGCGCAGGTGCGTTGAGGATATGCAGAGCCTGGGAATGAGAGACAAAGGTCGAAGGGCTCAGTCCATGCGAGCTCAGCAGTCTTCGGGCGTCGTCCCTCGAGCTCTACGGCTCTCGATAGGGAAAGGGGCGGGCGGCTGGCGGACTCGTCAGTAGAGCAGTGCGCGAGGCAACGCACCGAGGGTCCGGCTGCGTTCAGCTCGAGCTGGATGCTCGGCGAGCCTGGCTTGTCGAGGAGGCCCGAGCGGACGAGCTCGCGCAAAGCGTCGAGCGAGCTCTCGGACAGCCGGAGGACGACGGCCTGGGCGACGGGCTCGTGCGGCGCCGGAGGGAGGATCGGCACGAGCGACGGCTGGCCGGCGTGGGAGGCCATCGCTGAACCACCGAGCTCCAACGCTTGAGGAGGTAGAATCCGATCCGAGCTCTGTCCTGCTACCGAGAGGAGAGGCGTGGGTTGAGGTGCGACAGGAGGGACGAACGGGCTGGCGGTTGCGGTGAGGGGGGGGGGACGCGGGGAGGGATGAGATCCTCCCGAGGTCGTGGCTCGGTTGACATCGCAACGCCCACCCTCCTCTCGAGAACCATCGCTCCTCCTCGTAGCCTGCTTCAGGTCCGCCCGTATGCTTCCCCATCAGCTGCCGGCGCGCTAGAGACTGACGCCTATCCTCGACGCTTCGTGTGGGTCCGACCAGCCCCTCCAGCTCGGCCTCTCCGCCCGCGGCCGCCCGTCCGCTTGACCCGCTCAACCGCTTGACCCTCCTCTCTTCTGCGTGGCCGGACCACCCTTCAGTCTCGTCCTAGACCATGGTGCGCGGCCTGGGGGCGGCTCTTGGGGCCTTGCGCTGACGATGGGCGCCGCTGACGATGGTCTGCCTTGCGTCCCTTCCCTCGGCCCTGCCGTCCGTCCCAGACTGCGCTCTTCAACTTCTCGTCGCTGCTGCTGTGCATCCTCCTGTTCATCTGCACGTGCACGTTCATCCGGTCGACCGCGCCCGGTCTCGTCGACCGCAACAAGGAGGGCTTTGCCGGCCTCTTCTGGAAGTGCTCGCGCATCGGTCCGTGCCGCCCCCCCCCCCCCCTCCCCTGCCCGTCGTCCCGAGCGACTCGCAGAGCTGACCCAAGTCATGCTGCCTCGTCGCCGTCGTCCTTCGCAGGCGATCGACTGTCGCCATACGTCTCGCTCGCCTGCGTCGCCATGGGCGTCCGGATCCTGCTGAGCTGAGCCCGGACGCGTTTCGATGCGGCTGTTGTACGAATGAGCCTCGGTGTCTCTCGAGCGTCCCGGTGGGGTGACGCTCAACCATGGAGCACGTGCAGTGTGCGGACGGAAGGGAATGCTGCTCTGCTACGTGTCTGTCTTGAGCTACCCTTGTTGGTCTCAACCTGGGAGGGAGCCCGACTGGCTTGGGCGGGCTGCGGCGGCCGACGGATGCTCGTGCCAGCGCAGCGTCACCACCGTCCGAAGCCTGCTGCTCACCGACCATCACCACCTGCCGTTGCCATCCCTTGCCTCTCTCAGCCCTCCCGCCCTTTTGAGACTTAGATCCCTCGGCGCCCTGGGCCCGCTCCTTCCTTTCTGCCGGATACCCCGCTCGTCGTGCATGGCAGACTACAAGGCGCTCAAGGCCCAGGCGGCCAAGGCGTCCCAGGCTAAGGCCGTCGCGGAGGCGGCCCGGCTAGTGGCCGAGAAGGCCGCGAAGCAGAAGCTCGAGCGCGAGAAGGTGCGTCCCTTCGACTCGGCTTGACTCGCTGAGCAAGGGAGGCTGATGACACGCGGTCAAATCCGGCTCTCGTCTGAACCCTTTTGCAGGCCGAGGCGAGGGAGCGAGAGCAGCAGCGCATCGACGCCGAGGTGCGGTTGCGGCGGGAGCGTGAGGCTCGGGAGGCGAAGGAGCGCGAGGACCAGCGCCGTCGGGAGCGGGAGAAGGAAGCGGCTAAGGTATGCGAAGCAGTGACTAGAGAGGCGGCCGCGGTCCCAGTCGACCCTCTGGCCTTAGCTGACGTTCGTGCTGCCGATCGACCGACTGTCCTCCTCCGTCTCACCGCCGGCAGGCGCCGCCGCCCGCTGCGGTCAAGGCGCCGGTGGCGTCCTCCTACTCCCGGCCGGCGGGGTCGCTCTTCCCGCGCAAGGCCGGCGGCAAGCCTGCCAAGGAGGAGCTCACCCGGGCCGAGCTGCGCAAGATCAAGGAGAACAAGTCGATCTTTGGCGACGAGAGCGCCTCGACGACGTCCGTCCTCAAGCGCAGCGCGGGCGGATCATCGTCGTCGTCCTCCAAGTCGGCTCGGGGACCGGCAGCCCTCTCGCGGGCCAAGGGCGCCAACCACGGCAAGGCCGAGGTCAACAAGCGCTTTGCCGAAGAAGGCCTGCGCGCGCTCAACAAGGACAAGCGCGACATGCGGACGATCGACGAGATCGACCGCGAGCTCCAGGAGAAGCGGCGTGCGCGCGAGCAGGAGCGGCTTCGGCTCGAGCGCGCGCGCGAGGTCGACGTCGGTAGCCTGCTCAGGAAGCCCGAGCGCGAGACGCTGAGCTTTGCAAAGAAGGCTGGAGCGACGCCCGGCCAGCCTGAGGCGGAGCTCGCGGCTCCGGCCGCCGGTCGGTCGTCCTCGCCCGTGAAGCCTGTCAGGGCGCTGCCGACCAGTGCCAGCTCGACGTCCAAGTCGCCGCTGCCCGCAAGCACGTCGAGCAAGACAGCTTCCTCATCCTCCGCCCGCCCCCCTGCGGCGTCTTCGTCCTCCTCAGCCTCGCGGCCTCGGTCGTCACAGACCAAGCCTGTCTCGCCCGCAGCTGCCCGGAGATCCGTGCCATCGACCGCGCGGCCAAAGGCCCGGTCAGCCTCGCCCCCGCCGGCACCGAAGCGGCCCAAGTCGTCTTTCAACTCTGGTCCACCGGCCAAGGCAGGCAAGAAGGTCTCCGCTCGCTCAAGGGACCGCGACCGGGACCTGTCGTCCTCGGAACTCGACTCGGACTCGGACGGCTACAGCAGCGGCTCGGACCGCCGGCGTGGCAAGAAGCGCAAGGCCGGCCGGGGTGGCGGCGGAGGTGGCGGAGGCGGCGGTGACCTGCGCTCGATGATCTGGGACGCGATGGGTCTCGATCCGAGCAAGTGCGTCGATCTTCCTTGCCCGACCGGCCGCCTCTCGCCTTGTTGCTTGCGCTGACCTCCGCGCTCCTGCAGGTACGAGGGTCGCAACGTCTACTCGGACTCCGACGACGACATGGAGACCGGCTACAGCGCCGCCCAGGCCGAAGAGCGCCGGAGTGCAAAGGTCGCCCGGCTCGAGGACAAGCGCGCGCTCGAGGAGGAGGAGCGCCGCAAGAAGGAGAAGGAGCGACGCAAGAAGGCCGGCGCCTGAGCGTTGCCCAGGCCCGTCTCCCCTCGACCGCTCACGTACTTGCTTGGCATCGTCAATCTTTCCCCTTCGCCTCTTCTCCCACCGCTCCGCAACTCATCTCCGCTGCCCCAGCTGCCACCGCCTCCGACACCGTCCTGCCACCGTCCCCTTCACGCTCCCCTGTAGACTCCATCAATGCATCGTTGCTTTCCAAATGAGGCGACCTGGCTCGTCGGAAACAAGATTGTCTCCATAGGGCGTCTGCCATCGGGCGCGGGGCGAGTGGACTGGGTCTGCCAACCTCTCGCGCGTACTCCTCCGCATCGACGGACGAGCGACTCGGGCAGCGCCGCAAGTGCCCCCGTCGTCTGAACGCCCGACGACCAGCCCATCCTGCGCCTCCTGCGCCATCTTCCACCTCCCTCGCCCTCTAGGTGACCTCTCTCGCCTCCTCGCTCGAGTCTACACCCTTCCGCATCGAGACACCCTCGAGCCTGTCGCTCGATGTCAGGCCCAGGAGCTGCGGCCGCAGAGATGCCGCTCTCGCCTCCGCCGACGTACGACTCGCTCGGCGACGGCCAGCTCGGCCCATCTCGGTCCAGCCCGCCAGCCGATCAAGCACCGGAGCCATCGGCCAGGCCGCGCGAGAGCTCGCAGACGAGCCAGTCGCAGTTGGTCCGGCTCTCGTGGAGCTCGTCGGGCGATGACCTACCCTCTGAGGACGAGGTCAGTTCGATCCGAGGTCGGCGCGGGCTAGCGCCCAACCGAAGCGATGGAGTCGCCTGCTGACCCAACCTCTTTTCTGTCCCGGCTCCTTGCATGCTCCTTCTGCTCGACTCTCAGGCCATGACGCTGGAGTCGCCTGCTCGTGAGCGAGCACCGGCACGCCGACAAGAGAGCTCCCACGTCCTCATGCTCGACAACTCGGTTGCCTCTGCTCGCGCCGGCCGGCCGCAGTCGCTCCGGCCATTCGTGACGACGGTGGCCGTGCCGACGTACGAGACCCGCCAGGTCGTCACCTTCTTCGTAATCGAGGTGGTCCTGATCGGCTCGGCCGAGCCCGTCATCCTCCACAGGCGATACTCGGACCTGCTTGACCTCAAGCTCCGGCTCGACCGCGTCTACCCGAACCTGCGCCTGGCAATGGGCCGCTTCCCGCCAAAGTCGGGCCCTCGCCGCTACGACGAGCGCTTCCTCGACAAGCGGCGCCGGCGGTTGCAGGAGTGGCTGTCGGTCATCCTGCTTCACCCGGTGCGTCGCCATGTCGTTCCAGTCGAGAGTTCTGTTGTCGAGACACTCACGCTCGATGCCTCGCCGTCGACCTTGACAGGATCTCGGAGGCTCGCCTCTGGTCCGAGACTGGCTCCTGCCGCCAAAGGGCAGCAACATCCACAGCGCCTCGTGATTGGCAGTTGCTCCTGGCCTTCAGCTGAGGGGCCTCGCCCGAGTACCTGCCTCTCACGGGTCAGCCGTACGTGCATCGTACGACCCTCGCGCTACGAACCGCCATCTCCCCAAGATCACACTTCGCCCAGCCCTCGTTCGCCTCCTTCGTCGCACGACTGCCCCCTCGAGCCGCCCGACCCCGCCGCCCGACCTGGCCGCTGATCAGCCGCCGCCCGATGTCGACCTTCAAGCAGGCCAATTTCCACCTCCGGTTGTGTGATATCTATCGGACGCCCAGGGAGTCGCCGCCACCCACCGGGCCGTCCACCACGCCTCGCCCTATGCCGGCCGCTACCAAGCGACGACCGACGTGCCCAAGTTCAGCCTGCCCGTCCAGGGCGTCAGCCCAAAGACGGCCTACCACCTGTCTGTCCGCCCACATTTCCTCCTCCGCTCGCGCAGACGGCTGACCCACTGCTGTGCCTTTGCAGGATCCATGACGAGACGACGCTCGACGGCAACCCGGGCCTCAACCTGGCCTCCTTCGTCCACACCTGTCAGTCCTCCCGT
>Ga0308160_10003152_pt1 | contig 18909 bp, 24 predicted proteins | sample PhyFR1_FD_201036 | JGI IMG/M metagenome (GOLD analysis project Ga0308160, IMG submission 201036) | Phyllosphere microbial communities from UC Gill Tract Community Farm, Albany, California, United States - DLSLF.R1 | ecosystem: Host-associated > Plants > Phyllosphere > Unclassified | place: USA...
TGGGGTGGTGGGAGCCGGATATTATAGGGTTCCAGGTGGGCACAAAGATGATGCTTTACGTGTTGGAGTAGAAATGAGGAGGATGAGCTAACCTTCGATCGAATTTTCACAATCCCTGCTCTGGCCACCCTCGGCTTTTCCGGCAATCCGCCTGCAAACCGCTTCAATCTTTCCCTCCAATCTCATTTGGATTCATCTGAACCGAAGCAGGAAGTCCTCCATAACCAACTCAAAGATCTCGAAATCCTCCTAGGTCCGACTTGGGCTCATGTTGGCGTAGGAAGAGACGATGGCGGGATCAAGGGGGAGTACAGTCCTATTTTCTTCGACCGGTATGTAAAGTCTCTTTGTTATCTTCGTCGGAGTTTTGGGGATTATCCGTGATTGGTTTGTGACGGTTTCGCTGATATGACTGTATCTTTCTGGCTTTCAATCCTCCTTTTTCTGTATCGGCATGGATCGACTTCTGGGGAACCGCCCACTAAACCTGCTGGGTTCCCGTAGTGAGCGATTCGAATTGGTTAGATGGGGGACGAAATGGTTGTCCAAGCATCCGGATGTACCGGGTTCGAAGGACTGGGACGCGGTGAGCTTCGAAACTAATCACGAGGTCTTTGTCTGCTAGGATGGGAGGGTTGGAGTCTGCCAGAGGGAGACTTGTGGGCAAGCGAGGTATAGAGCAGATTGCTGACGAGCCGTGTGTTCCACCAGGCTCAGACTAGGATTGCGACTTTCGTTACCTTGCGCGATCGACGGACTTCAGCATCGTCGGACCTCGACGCTCTCCTGAATAAACCAAATTCTTCCAGTACCAACCTGGATCGCCGCAATACGATTCATATCGTCAACACGCATTACGACGATCAAGGCAAAAAGAGCCGGGGATGGGCAAGTTGGTTGATCAGGGTTATGATCGACGATTGGGTCAAGTCTGGCACAGAACGCGATGGAGGAGAGGAAGGCGTGTCGGATGACGATCTGGTCATCTGGATGGGAGATTTCAGTAGGTTCTTCGGACAGCCGAGATATATCGCTTCGAGCTGATCTGGGCAATGCTCTTTCATCAAGATGCTCCGACCGATGACCCGAAGGAGAAAGGATACACCCACGCTGTTTCACCCGATCCGATCCCACATGCGCCAACTAGAGGTCTCTTCTTCCTAGACACCCGAACTCAGCTGGATCGTCGGGTTGCCACACAGAAGCAGAATTCGCGATGGAGACCGAATGCACCGTTTGGTCCGAGGGGGACCTATACGGACTGGAAGCAACCTGGATGCGAGGTGGATGAGACGATCGATTTGGTGCTCGTCGCTAGTGCGCGGAAAAATGGGAAAGATGTTGACAAGAGAAACACTGGTCAGGCGCCTTTGGTTTTGTCAAAAGATATGGAAGACGAGGCTAGCAAGGAAGGTGAGAACGGTAGTATGGATGAACCCGGAATCCGGGGAGGATGGCAAGTGCGAAAGCATGGGGTGATAGACAATCTCATCGGTGGAAAGGGAGATGAGTCGGGCTGGATAGGACGATGGTCTGATCATCGAGCCGTGGGGGTCGAGCTAGTCAATGCATGACCGCTATGAATGAGCGGAGGATTGTTGTTGTAGTTTTAGTTTATACCTGAATGAACACGCTGAGCTTACGTATCTCGGCATCTGTCTTCGACGGCCATCTCTTGATCGCTTTGATCGCGCTTGAAGTTTACGTGCGATGGAGGAAGGAGGCGAAGAACCTTTCCGACTCACAGGAGAGTATACAAGGATATAGACGCAGATCTTGCCCGAAAGAGAATGGAGAAGTTCTTCATGAAATGGAGGCTTGTCGCAGAGGGATGGTATAGAGCGCGGGTTCATCGTACAACCTTATTATCAAAGGGTAGTGTCAGCTTCAGCTCTTTCTCGCTCGATACTACAAACGTCGAGGAGGCAGTAGTCGAAGCATGGGTTATTGTAGAGAGAATGAGACGCTGAAATAAACCGCAACGATTTCTGTTAAGCTGCACGGTCAGGGATGCCAGGCTTAGGCTGAGAGTCATACATTGCTACAGACATTCCGTCGCTGTTGTCATGGGCTCGCATCGAAGAATTCCAGTTAACAACCTTTGTGCCCTTGTTCCGCCCGATATCATCATCAGGGTCATACGTTGGTCTGAGCGATGCCAATCGCGGAGATTGGATGCAACAAGACCGGAATTCTTTGATTTCATTGATTTCATCTGCTTATACAGTGGTAGCCTAGCCGTACCAATCGCATCATGCTCTCTTGGCCGTGAGGAATTTACAACAAATCCTTCTTGATCCTCTCAGCCAACGGACCCGCGCTCGCCGGGTTCTGACCAGTGTAAAGGTTGCCATCGGCGACGACCCAGGCAGCCCAATCCTCGGGAGCCTTCTCGTACTCTCCACCAAGGGCTTTGAGTTCGGTCTCGAGCAAGAAGGGGACGTCTTTAGTCATACCGACACTATGATGTCAGGATGGCGAGCGAATCAGTACGGGCGATGTCAGGGCAGGGAGGGAAAGTCACACTCACGCTTCCTCCTCGGTGTTGGAGAATCCGGTAAACTTCTTTCCGGCGACCAGGGGCTTGCCGTCGATCTTGGTGTTCTTGAAGACAGCAGGAGCATGACAGACAGCCGCGGTGATCTTTCCAGCGCTGTAGAACTATGTCACGATAAAGCAATGCTGATCAGTTGCGAATTCAGAGCTGGAGGGGCAGCTGGTAACGCAGCGCAGTCATGCTTACATCTTGGATCAACTTGATGGAATCCTCATCGACAGCCAGGTCGACGATCGGACCATGTCCACCGACGTAGAAGATGGCGTCAAAGTCGGCAGCCTTGAGGCCAGACAACTTGACAGTGTTCTTGACGAGCTTCTGGGCCTCTTCGTCCTTGAGGAACTTGGTAGCGAGCTCGTCGGACTTGAACATTTCGACCGAGGCCTGCACGATCGAACGGATAATTAGGGATCTTGCTTATGCTTTCGCCGGTTGAGGCTGTTTCATACCTGGTCCAAGGGAGCTTCACCACCAGCCGGGGAAGCGATGGTCAAGTCAAAGCTATCCTTGAACTCGTAGTACGGGTGAGCCAACTCGGGGAGGTACCATCCAGTAGCCTTGCCAGCTAAATAGGGCATCGGCAGATACGGCTTCAGTGCTATTGACGAGGCACAAGTAAATGGCACATAACGTACTGGGCAACTTGTTGGCCGAAGTGAGAACGACGAGGATCTTTTTCTGAGCAGGCATTTTGTGTGTGTATGAGGATTTAGCTATTTGGTTGAGATGATACGCAAGTGAAGAAGAGTGTGTATTTCAATCGGACGTATGGTGTGTATGGTGGAGTACTTGGGGTGGAACTTGTAGAACAATTTGAGGTCTTGCGAAGAGCGCGAAGACGAATCGAGGTCGACTAGGCCAGTACGGTTACGGTTATGAGCTGAACGCGTCATGCGCTAACAGCCGTGACAATATCACGTGACTATTACGGCATGTTTCTCCTCCTTTGCATTACGAGCCAACGATTGTGAAGGACTCGCCGGACTTGTCACCCAGACGCTGACCACAAAATGACTGGATACGTGTTGTAGGAGAGGAATCGCTCAGAATCCTCTTAGCCTAGACTTATGATTCAAGCAGTAAGAAACCCGTCAGGCTACGCAAGCCTTGAACGGGCATACCGAGCAGGCGTCGAGAGTTCGGTGAAAGAAGGGGAATCGCAGCGAGCACGCGAACATGCCATTAGGTTTGAAATGTAGATTATCATAGAAATTTGCATTTCGATGCTCGGCTCGAGCTCGTCTCTACCGACACGCCAAGCCCTTCGGCTTTTTACGAAGACGAAGTGTCAGAGCTTCATTAGCACTTGGAGATATCTGCTTGGCCGCTGTTTGTTCTCTATCCGTCTGAACCTAGATATTCAACGCTGGGTTCCAATTAACAAGCTCTGGGGTCGGGCTCATAGGCCCGATGAATCATAAAACATCCGTGATCGGTCAACGGTCGATGATTCGCGTTTCATCATCAAATCCCACCGGCCCGGGCTTTCCCCTCTCGCGCGTGCAAGGATCGGACTGATCCGAAGGGCGAATGGGATTTCTTTTGTTCGATTGACGAGACGCGAGACGCTCTTCTTCCTTTGACCCCTTTTTTTTTGTTCTCGTCAGCATCTTTGCGATCGATCGATATCGATCAGAAAGACGGTGGAGAGCGATGATGATGGTCATCTTACCCGGTACCCGGATCTTGTGGAGGTTGAACTAAAGGCTGAGCTTAATTGACGGGTAGCGGGTTGATATCGACGGGAAGGTTAAAGTACGAGTATAAATGAAAAAGTGAGAGTTTATCAAGCTGTAAGCTGAAAGATGGTTTGCCCTTGTACAACGACTAGAGGCTATCGGCCGAGAATTGTCCGTGATCGGGATTTGCACGTGGGCGGGTCCATCGGAAGAGGGTAAAGGACCCTCGAATTACATGATTGGGTTTGAGTTTCTTGCCCAGCCATGGGCACGTTAAAGGGAACGCTCGGTCCCACAAAGGAGCGATGTGCAGCCGGCCGGTTGACGAGGGGGCGTTTAAGAGGGAACCAGTCTTGTCGGGAAGCGATGCGGGGATGACCGTGTTGATACCCGGGCTTGCTGTGCTTGGATTGATGAAACGCAATTTGTTGTGCGGCTGTGATTAGTTCGTGTTTCGTGATGCGTGATCAGCCCTCGTTACTTCACACTATCACGGCAGTTGAATCACTCCTCTGATGATCTGATGTCGCCTCGGACTGGTCGATGTGAAATGTGTCCTCCTCCTGCTGACCCTTTGGCGACAGTTGCTGGATGATCGCGTTTCATCAACCCGGAAAAAGGAGGAGTGAATCGATTTGATCAAACGACCAGGCTGCGAAGATTGATGGGCGGAAAGGAGCAGCGCGAGGGAGATTGTTCGTGATGATCGATCAATCTCAATCCTTTGAAACGGGGTTGATGATTGTTGTCCGTTGATGAATGGCGGCCTATGAAAGGGAGAAAGGCGGGAAAATGGGGGGCGTTTTGCTGGCAAGATCGTGTGGGTGATTTGGTGATGATGAACTAGCCGACTATATAGGTAGACATTGGCTGCGATTCAAGTTCCCTTTGAAAACATCTCACTCGCTATCATCTTGTCTTACACTTTCTCTCCCACCACTTACTTCTTCTGGTTTCGTCCTCTCGTCCTTACCTACCCTCTCTTCCCCTCTTTCCGACCGAGTTGGAATAGACTTGAATACAACGTACTACTGTCCTTGACGACATCCATCACTACCTAAATCGATAGAATCGACCTCGTCCCAACGCCACGATCAAGAAGCCTACACGCAAACACTCTTCGTCACCCATCTCGAACCCTTCACGATGCCCTCTATCCGTACTCTCCTCACTGTCACCCTCCTCGCCGCGTCGACGGTCACTGCCACTTTTGGTCGACACAAGCCTATTAACTGGGGATGTGGAAACTCCAAGGCTCCTCAACCTGAGCGAAACGAATGTGGATCGAGGGGTTCGTTTTTTACCTACTTGAATGGAAGGGGAAAGGCGGTCTGTTGTTCGGAGAAGACCAAGATCCCCGTGAGTCGACACGGTAGTCCTGATCATACTCTAAGAACCATTCATTTACATGTCCTTCTCGCTCTCTTATAGCCTCGTGACATCGACTGTCCTATCGGTTGGTTCATGCACAGCCGAGAGAAATGTTGTATCCCCCCCAAAGAAGTCTCCGAATGCGACTGTGGTGAAGGTTTCTCGTGGAACTCGAACCACAACAAGTGTACTCAGAACACTAAGGACTGTAAATGGAACGAGTGGTACGTCCGGCGTCATCCTTTGTCCTAGATTGTGGGTCGTTTTGGGCGATGATGAAAGCTGATCGGGCTTGTTGTTGTGCGTTGCGGTTACTAGGTGGCACGACAGGAGCAAGCAGTGTGTTCCTAAAACTCCTTCCAAGGGAGATTGCCCCAAGGGAAAGACTTGTCCCAAAGGTGAGTTCTAGTTTTGGTTGCGCTTCCTTTCTTTATGGGTCCATCCTTTCCTTTCATCATCCTTTCTCCGGCTATGATTCCTTCCATCGGGACGCTTTTCTGCCTTTCTTGAAAATGTCGGATCAGTTCACTAACCTTGCCTTACAACGTCAATCTGACACAGGATGGTACTGGTGCAAGATCACCAAGAAGTGTCGACCCGAGACCCCCCACACTCCTGCTCCTGATTGTAAGTCAATCTGCCATACCATCGATACAGATATACAGATTAAGACCGCATAAAGCTGATGCCGACGCGCTTGCCTTTCCGCTGACAGGTGACGACTGGAACGACAACACTCAATGCTGCGAACCTCCTTCGACTCCCTCTGGTCACGCTCAAGTCCCCGTTCCTAAGCCCCAGGACCCTAAGCCTCAACCCGGACCCAAACCTCAGCCTAAGCCCGAACCCAAACCTCAGCCTAAGCCTGATCCCAAGCCCAAGCCTAACGACCCGTGGCACCACAAGCGAGCGGAGGAGGAGAGGGTTCAAGCGGATGTCAAGCTTAGGGCCGAGGAGGATGCTTCGAGCTTGGTCTTTGCTCAGGACGAGTTGAACGCCATGTACTGTCCCGGACGATTGCAAGCTTGGTGAGTCTGTCCGTGGCGCTCGCGCGTGCCCTTCTGTTGCTGATTTTTGTTAGCGCGGCTTTTTGCTCAGCTCGATCAATGGAACCTCGAACGACGCATCGTGGGCATACGAATGTATCGACACTCAATCCGAGCTTGAGAGGTGAGCTTTGCATGAGTCTGTAAGCTTCGAAATCAACTGATGTTATCATCGACCATATACGATAGCTGCGGAGGATGTCTATCTTCCGGTGGAGTCGATTGCACTGCTCTCCCCGGAACCAAGTCGGTCACTTGCAGCGCCGGTCAATGTCAAGGTCAGTATCGCGCGGGTTTATCGAATTGCGTCTGGATGACTGACCCACACGTTCGATTTGGGATCAATAGCTTACAGCTGTACCGCCGGGTTTAAGCTCGTTGGCTCTGCTTGCGTGCTCAAGTAAAGCGATGAGGCTGCGCAGATCGGACAATGAGGTGATTTTGTCCTTCTCTTCTTACGGAAAGGATCGAGGATAGTGTTTAGAGATTTAGAACTTACGGACAATTAGTTTGCGTGCGCGTGGCGGACTTTCCTTTTACTTTTCGTGTTTTTGACACACCTTTATGATATATGGACATTACGAGTCTTACTTTACTGAGGAGTAGCTCTTTTACAAACCTGTCGTCATCGTTACCTGGGTGAGATACAAGGTACCGCTCGACAAGATGCTCGATCCTTTGCTAAATATCGTTATATCACAGAGCCCAGCTATAGTGATCGTTCCTTGGCTGCGAACGATGTGTGACCTTTTTGGCGGGGTTGGTCAGCGCTTGGACGAGGAGGGAACAGCAGTGGTAAGATCTTGGCGTGGACCTACTTTATTTCGAGTCCTTCTTGACGATCAGGTCGACTGGGCACTTGACATAGACCTTGGCAGTCTTTGGATCCCACAATCCTAGGCCAAGACAGTGTCGAATCTGGCATCCTTCCACGGTTGACTGAGTCTTTCCGTCGCCGCCATCCAAGCACGATTCCTGCATCCAGTTACGATTATACGTCGTATGAGATCCGGCTTTAAGGATCTCCACACTTTTGCCTTCGATGGCGATTGTCAGCCGCAGCCTGAGGAGCTCATTGGCAAGTTCCCGCAGCAGTGACCAAAGCTAGAGTTCATATAGTGAGATTCAGTCACGGAACTATCGCCTTCATACGTACATGTTCCTCCAATTTGAATCCTACAGATCCAAGCGAGCTTGATAGATTGCGAAAAACAATATCCCTACGTACTCGTATATTGAGCCCCGCGGGTTTCAGTAGGGAGCTATATGTGATCGAGCTCCAAATGGAGACATCTGAATCCATCGATCAACCCATGAAATCTGTCTCACCGGTTCTGCAGACGGGAGATCACTTACGGCCCTGTTTCAACCTCCTCCTTATCAATCCTAGGATATGGTCCGCTTCTTCTGGCAGACCGGGGCAGAAGGGTTTCAAGATGGCACCCCAAAAGCGTTCACGAGGACATGTTTGACGGCTGCGCGTTGCTGCATCGTAGTCGTACCGCTCAAGTGGTCGGGGGTGATACCAGAGCATGCGATCTCGTATGCTAGCTCGCTGAGGTTCTGGTTGAGGCAAGAAATACTTCTGGCATAATACTCATCAGGGGTAGTACCGGAAGGAATGAGGGTGGTTTTTTGGCTTCTTTCTTCTTTTAATCGTATGTTCTCGAATGGCATGTCCTTTAACCTTGCTTGCACTTCCTTGTGCCTGTGATTGAGATCGCTATGCCTCTGCGTTGCCGCTTTGAACTGCTCACGGAACTCGTCTCTTGCTTCGGCGAGCGCTTGGATAGTGGCGTTGGCAGAGATATCAGTCGGCTCTGCGACCCCGCTGACATAAGGTGGAGATGCTGTGTCGAACGAAGATTTCGGTCCGGCCAGGTCGAAGCCTTTTCTTTCTGTCTTCGTCCTCTCGATTGTCTGCGGTAGCATCGCCCGTTCTGACTCTCTTGCGCGGGTTAAGCGATTTTTCAACCTTGTCCGGCGAGTCTGTCAATTGAATCGATAAGGAAATAAGAGAAGGCTGAGGGGTTTCTGCAACAGATGTTTCGCCAGTCCAGGTCCGGCACTCATTTGCAATTCTGTTTCATACAGCATGAATTGACTCACTTGTTCGTGTCGTATTACCATTTTCACTGCTACTGGTAATGAGCTCGAACGATCGTTCTCCCCCTTCCGGTCCCTCAGCTTGAATGAACGGAATGAGTCTATAATTTGTGACGAAGAGGAGGCGAAGGAGCTCACTGGACCAGATCAATGCTTTTACGCTCATCGAGTAGTCGAGAAGGCCCATCATGAACTGAGACTAAATGTTTGAGCGTACCTCTGACCATAATCACCTATATCTCGAGCGCGTTGACAAGTGACTTACATATATGGATCTATGGATCTATGGCGATGAATATATTTGATTGACACGAAAAGGTAAACTACATAGCTTCCACCCACAGTTGCTGAAGAAGCAGTGATCGGCTCATCATCATCTCAAAAACCTATTAGGCTTCTGATCAGCGAACGAAAATCCTTTGGACGAAGATCCTTTGGCGATCATCTGGATCGATGACTCCAGTAAGTCTTCGCTTAGAGCTTTTTACCATCAAGCGACTGATAGATCCTCGCTTGATAGGTCTTGAAGTGCTTGGGCAATTCAGGTTCCGCTTTCCACCTAGCATGAGCCACACTCCCATCTCAATGCCAGATGGAACGGTTCTTCGTCAATGTGGGTCTCTTATTGCACGCGAAACCCGTGCGCTGCAAACACTCCTGACTATTGTGCTTCCTGTGCGATCAGATCGCTTCGAAGTCCGTGTTTACTGCGGCGAGATGGAAATGCGGGCCGCCGTCTACGATCTCGAAGGCAAAGTGAGCGATTCGGTTGCGCGCGCACTGACCGAGCTGCTGACTTGCGGATCGCCCACACAGATGCTCGGCGAGAGCGCTTTTCTTGAGGAGTAGATGATACTTCGTTCGCCTGCCCAAGAACACTCGCGCTCGCTGGCTCCCGGCTCTTTCGGACTACCAAAATCCCCTACATTCGCTATGATGATTTGACGATTGCCTTACCCGATTCTCTGCCTCGCCATCTTGATACGCCCCCTTCATCCTTCTTCCAACCTCAATTCCTTGGAACGTAGTTTAGCGATGTGTTATCTTCTTGAAAATCCCTACGCCAGCATGACAATATACGATGTCATCGAAATCCCATACCCCGTATCTCAATACAAGCGCAAACTAGCTCGAACTTTCCCAATCATGTGACGGTGATGACCTGACCACTAGCATCCTTGAGCACGACGATATCACAGGGAATCACTTCGTCCGAGTCATAGTAGCTGACGTGAGTCTGGTCGATCGGGCTTGTCCTGTGAAGTAACGCCATCCGAACATTAGCGATCTTGTTCAACATGCTCCCGAACCCTAATCAAGCACGAATTCCGACTCACTTGATCCCCATCTTCTCCATCCAACTCCTACCCAAGACGACATCGAAATTCGTCTCTTCACTGATCATGACCGTGTGTTTGGCCGTCTTCGATCCGACGGTGATGGGGAGTTGACCGAGATTGACGAGACCGGCATAGCCGTAGGTTCCCATGGCGGACTGGAGGAGCGGCGGCAGACGAGAGATCGGAGCAAAGGTAGAGGATAATCGGATTGTGCTGCAGGGTGTCAGTGAGGCTGGACAGGAAGAATTTGAAGAGGTTGTACACGACTCACGTTAGGGGGAATCAACCCAGACTTCGTCGCAAACGGTCTCGATACGTAGACGTGACGGTACCCCATCTTGAGCAGCATTCGGACTGCAACAAAATCACCCATTGTCAGTATTCATCCTGTGAGCATCACGGCGGACGAATAGAGGAGACGATGACTCACCATCCTTCACCTTTCCGATACTCCCCTGTACCGTCCTCACTCCCCTGCCTTCCCTGAAGGCCACCCATTGACGTTTATGACGATCTCCCATACTCTCCCCCTCGATCCTAGGGTCCGAGGGGTCGTCGTAACCCGAGATGGCACCCGTGTTCGGGTGAACTGACTTGGGACGGGAGGTTGTACGTGTGGAGACGGAGGATTTGGGAGCGGAGGGAACGAAGAGGGAGGAGGAAGTGGGGTTGGAGGAGGTGTTGGTGGTAGGATTCGAGGTGCTTCCGTTGGTTTGCTTGGACTTCTTGGATTTGGTTTGAGGAGTGGGGCTGGAGTAGAGTGAGTTGGATGCTCCGTTTGATTGGGATTGCGAATTGGAGTTTGACGAGGGAGGCGGGGTGAGGTGGAGAGTGATCGAAGGGGTGGAAGAAGCGGGGAAACGGGAAAGCATGATCTCTAGGTCATCGTCTGCTTGTACGTTGGAGCATCGATTACAAGAGCAAGTGTCATATTAGCCACATAAGGCCTTGTTGTGACCACCGTCTCTCCAGGAGCTTACCATCAGATAACAACCACCTCCCACCTTCATACTCGTACTGCAACGACCCCGAACTCTGACCAGAAGAGGAAGAAGCCGATTTGAGGGTTTCTTGAGCTTGCTTGTCTAGACCGGATTTGCGGAGGATACGGGAGATGAGAGCTGAGGAGGATTCCTCTTCTACAACAACAGAGAAGTGATGCCAGATTGCGTTAGTATATAGAAACGCCGAGGTGGTAGTTCATGAGATCGTCCTTGAAAGGGAAGCAAGGACTCACGTCGGTAGGGAAGAGCATAGCTCTGTGCCGGGGTGTGAATGTTCAAGATGAGAGGCATATTGGTGAGTGCTTCTACTATGAACGAGACGAGCTGGAGAGTCAGGGAGAGACAACTTGAGCGTTGAGAGGAGATTCAATGAATGCCAACCTCTTCAACCCCCATCGACCAACCTTGGGTTGCTCCAACAAAAGCTCGACTTGTCACCGAAAGCGGAATCGAAACGCGGTCGACGCGCCAAAACGTCATCCAAAGAGGAAATTCGCTGAAACAGGCAAAAAGGCTCAAACAAGTACCGACGGCGACGACGAAGACAACCTGCAACTTGATAGGGAATCGATTTCGTCTCCATAGACATAACAATAGACACGACTTCTGCTAGACCACACGTTCGCATGACAACCTCTGTGAACGTCCTAAACCTCATATCGCGATTAGCTTCTATCGAGCGGCCTCGACAGCCTTGGCAGCGGCTTCATCCAGACCATCTATTATCAGCGGGAAATGATAGGGGATATGTTTAGTTCGAGCTCAAAATAATTCAGTTTTGGGCTTCGAGTACTTACCGAAGGGGAAGATCTTGAGTCCAGATTCCTTGATCATGCTGTCGATAATGCACACAAGTAGACGACAATCAGCCTCCCGATACAATGCGTCCTGATATATCCCCGCGCAGAACAACATCCGTTGACACTCACGCCTTGGCCTCAGCCTCCTTGGTTCCCTGCAATCGGACGATCAGGGGGATGGTCAATTGAAGTTCCTTGGTCGCCTTGATGATTCCTTCAGCAATGACGTCGCATCGCATGATTCCACCGACTGAATAATGACCAAGTACGAAACCGCGAGTTAGCCTCTGACGTTTCCCAGCTACCGACCACTCAACTAGTCGGAAAGACTCATGGGGGAAAGCACTCACAAATGTTAACAAAGATCGACTTGACCTTTTTCTCGGTCAACAACAACTCGAAAGCCTTCTTCACAGCCTCGGCGGTCGCACCACCTCCAACGTCGAGGAAGTTGGCGGGTTCTCCTCCGGCGAGTTTGAGAACGTCCATCGTGGCCATGGCCAATCCGGCTCCGTTGACGAGACAACCGATGTTTCCGTCGAGTTTGATAAAGTTGAGGCCGTACTACGCGGTGGCCGGTGTTATGTTAGTATCGGTTGGATGGGTAGAAAACATCTCCTCGAGCTCACCTCGGCAGCCTCGACTTCCTGTGCATCCTCCTGCGTTGTGTCCCTCAAAGCAAACACATCCTTTTGTCTGAAATCGGCATTGTCATCGAATCCGAACTTGGCGTCCATGCTGACGGTCGTCGATCAAAACGGAGGAGAATTAGCGAGACTGTTGCGGGTCTATGGTTTGGGAAATACACAATCGACTCACCACAAAACCTTGCCATCCGACATCTCGGACAAGGGGTTGATCTCGATCTGTGTAGCATCCTTGTCCTTGAAAATCTGGTACAACTTTCCAAACACGCTCGCAGCGTTCTCCCTAGCGGCCTCCTCAAACCCAAGCTTCTTGGCCAATTCGACTCCCTCGGCGTGGGAGATCCCGTTATCGAAATCCAACTCGGTGGTGATGATAGCCTCAGGGGTATCGTGTGCGACTTCCTCAATGTTCATTCCTCCTTGGTTGGAGGTGACGAGGACGGGGCAACCTCGAGCTCGGTCGAGAAGGATCGCAGCGTAGTATTCTTTCTGAGGGGGAAGACGTTCGGCGAGCATGACGGCGTTGCACAATCGACCTCCGGCTCCGGTTTGCTTGGTGATCAATTTAGCACCCAACATCTTTTCGGCGTATTCCTTGGCTTGGGAGGCGGAATCGACCATTTGGACACCTCCTTGGAACCCATTGTCGAAGTGACCCTTGCCTCGACCTCCAGCGAGAACTTGAGCTTTGAGGACGAGGGATTGAGAGGGGAAGGATTTGGCGACGGATTCGGCTTCGGCGGCGGAGAAAGCAGGCTTGGAGACCGGGGTGGGGATGTCGTACTGAGAAAAGTTGAGCAAAGGTGAGGTCAGCGACGACATTCTGACCTCGTTTCACGTGCTGTCCAAAGACCGTATTCGAGCTCACCGAGTTCAACAATTGAACCGACTGGTACTCGTGGATGGAGAGCGCTCGAGTTTGTTGTTTCGAGGCCGACTGAAAGGAGGGTCGATTCGGATTATGATCGTTAGATGAGGAGGAAAGGATTCGTGAATTTGTGAGTTTCGAGAGCGGGGTTGTTGAGTAGGTGCCATGGTGTTGATGATAGGGGAGCGGTCGGTAAAGAGGATTGGAAACAATACATCCAGGCGTATATCAGGATCGTGACATGATAGAGATTGGTTGTTCCGAGTAGAGCCGGGCGGATCGTGCGCAAGGTTGTATGATGTATTTGAAAGCCATGCAGTCAGCATAGAGGCCAGTGTTCGTTATGTCAGGGATCAGAATTGGAGGATTGCGTATAAAGAAAGCGAGAACAAGGTGAAAGGAATAGCAATCAGTCACTGGTCGTTGACTTGTAGTGTGGCTATGCTCTCGTTCGTTACACCTCTCCCTGCAGACCAAGAGAAAGGATAGACTTTCTACTCACTCGGATAGCCGATCGAGAAGCTCTAAGAGAGTGGGAAAACATGGTCGTAAGGTTTTGGTATGGGTCGTTCTTGGGTATAAGAGTTGTGAGAACGCGACAAGATAATGAATAGGTTGCTTGTTATTGATATGAGCAAGTTGGAAGAGGATATCTACACTCCAAGTTGCCAAGGTGGTCGTTCGTTGGATGTGGTTGTCGACGGGGAGAATGAGAGGTGAGACGGGCGGATCCAAGAGGACGCGGGTTTGAAAGCCGACTATCACCGGGTGGAAATAGACACGGACATGAACTACCGCTGAGCGGAGATGAAGTACTTGAAAGTGTCCGTGTGTGTTTTGCGATGTCCGCGTTCGCGGTATCAACTACGTCATTCTCAACCCCCCTATGCGATAGCCGAGGCTTCACGATGGCCGCCGGCGGAACGTCGCTTTCGGCTCAATTTAGCTCACACGCAAGGGAGGTTGACGTTGACCGTCGACTGGGAGGAATGGAAAATTGGTGTTCAGTTTGTCTTGCACGGTCATACAGCTTACAACATACTGAAAAGTAACTGTAAGCTATAAGATCATCCTCTGAATTGCACTCGAGCTCAGCCTACAGGTCCTCATCAAAGTAGAACCCCTGAAGAAGCACCTAGACCTCGACCGTTATCAACTGATTAGCAAGAATCATAATGTCATCCTCGTCGTCCTCTTCAATCACTCAAGAAGCCAAGAAGACGGGTAACAATGTCTTGAACGGAGTCAAGGGGGTTGTGGAGTCTAGGTCTGCGATGGGCGTGGCCCCGTTGACGCCGGTGTTTGGGGTGAAGGATTGTGAGTATCGCAAGAGGGGGGATAATGTTTGGGTCGTGGTCGGAAAACATTGGGTGTTATACGTGGGAAGAGAGCTGATTATTGGTTTCCTCTTCCTTTTCATTCTCCGTATTCTCCGATACTGAATCCGACCCGCTCTCCTGGCAATGTCTTCGGTCTTCGTGCACAACCTCTCTCTGATCTCGGCTCAACATATCTCTACACACGGACGACATGCGGGACGAACCCCCCTTCACCCCTTCTATCATCAACCTATAATATGGACTTACATCTGCTCCTCGACTTCGGCATGGCCGTCCATCCGATTGATCATCCTTGATCGTCCGTTACGTCATTGTTCCGAGGGAAAACAGATTCGACCTTTTTCCTTGCTGGTCAGTATTCGGCAGCCTCTCGCTTTGAGGGAGGAGTCCGGGTGAGGGCTGATTGAAGCGAATTTCTTTTGTCTCTGTCTTCTTGGGGGTCCTTTTCGGTCAATGCTACGAAATCGTGGTGATCTCCCTCGTCCTGTGGACCTGAACCCGAATTTGGTTGACATTACCTGACACCGAAATCTATGCGATGAACCGACAATAGGCGCTTTGTGTTGCACTATGTGAGTTGAATCTTGTGGATCGTTTCAACAGAGCTTCCATATGGATCCAAGCTGATGGTATCGATTACTTGACTTCCTTCTTCCTTCGTTGTCCTATTGATGCCGGTCCATTCCTCGGTGCCTTCTTTACTGCTGTATAGTACGCATGGAGCGATGACTCGTAGGTTATGCTAATTACCATTCCTGTTATCCATCGGTTTAACCGACTGATTATGTACCTAAACCGCTTACTAGCTATTGATGTGGTCAAGAGTGAGCGAGGATTATCCTTCTACCCCATACCGAAACAGACCAGCTGACACTGTCTCATTCTACCCGCCTTGCAGCCCGTATCCAGATCGATCCGGCAATGGCTCGTCAATCGATGCTCTCAGTCGGACGCAAGATCGTCGCGGCCGAAGGAACTCGGGGTTTGCTGACTGGATTCGGGCCGACGGCGGTGGGGTACCTCGCTCAGGGAGGTGCCAAGTTTGCTGGGTACGAGTTTTGGAAGAAACAGTTGGTCGAGTTGGCCGGTAGTCAGGAGGCGGCTGTGGAGCACCGAACGGCGATTTATTTGGTCGGAGCCAGTGTGGCTGAGTGAGTGCAAGACGGTGATCGTCGGAGGGCAGTGGAAGGACCGTGTTGAACCCCGCCTGCGACAGGTTCTTTGCCGATATTTTGCTCGCTCCTCTCGAGGCGACTCGAATTCGACTCGTCTCGGATCCCAAGGTAAGCAAGGGTCGAGCAACGAGATCAAATCGCAGCTGATGGGTCCATGTCGGTCTCTTAGTACGCCAACGGACTCGCTGCCGGATTCGCCAAGTTGTCGGCCGAAGAAGGTATCGCCGGGCTGTACGCCGGATTCCTCCCCCTTCTCTGCAAGCAGATTCCGTATGCCATCGGTCAATTCACCGTCAACGAGTTTTGTCACGAGCTCGCTCTCAAGGGTATGAGTGAGGAGGACAAGGCGAACTTGGGCGGGTTGAAGAAGCTAGGAATTGATTTGGGAAGTGGTATCACCGCTGGTGCCGCGGCAGCTGTCTTGTCGCACGTGAGTTGGGGGGTGGCCGTTAGCATTGACCACGTTTGACGGCTGACCACGAATGGATCTTGCAACTCACAGCCGGCAGACTCTATGTTGTCCGCCATCAACAAGGGACGTGGACCTAAGGGGCCCAAGATGCCCATGTACAAACGACTCGTTCAGGTCGGAGGGGAGCTAGGGTTCTCTGGCCTTTGGGCTGGTCTGGGACCCAGGATTGGTAGGTCCACCGTAATCTAGCGGCGGGAGAAAGAGTTGCTAATCGAGCGGATATTTCCTAGTCATGACCGCTGGTCTCGTCACGGGTCAATTCTTGATCTACGGATGGATCAAGGACGCTCTCAGCGCTCCTCCCGGTGTCGAGATTCACAAGGAGGATACCAAGTAGTTGGCTAGCTAGCGTGGCGTAGCCCCCTGGGTCCTCGCTCTTCCAACGAAAAAAAAGAAGTTTGATACGGTCTATAATTCGTTTGCCTATGTACGATACATCTAGATGCTTTTCCTGCTTGTGATACAATGTCTGGAGACTATGCTACCGACCCGTTCAGGCATTCAGACCAGGGGTATCGCTGATACGGAAGACCAACTTCTTGGCGTTAACCTTTCCTTGCTGTAACCTCTGAAGACCTTGTTCGATCCCCTCAAGCCCACCGGGGACGACCTCGTGAGGATGAGGGTCGAACCGACCGCTCTTGGCCCAATGGGTGAAGAGCCGGAAATAGGCAGAGGCGAAATCTTGTTGATTCTGACTTCCGGTGTGGGAATCGCCGACGGTCATTCTGTGGACTGTGACGTTGGTAGCATCCTTTTCGTCGGTCGGGAGGACGGTGACGATCTTGCCTCCGGATTTGACGATCTCGTTGAGATGCTTGATCGAGTCTCCTTCGGAGATGGCGTCGTATGCTCCATCCAGGGTCTTGCCATCCAAGGCGGCCTTGAGGTCTTCGACGACGTTGCCTTTACGGTAATCGACGACAATGTCGGCTCCGATAGAACGAGCGAAATCGGAGGATGATCCGGCGACGGCGATGATCGGGTGGATGTTGGCTAGTTTGGCTAGTTTGATGGCGAATGCTCCGACGGAGGATGAGCCGCCGTAGATGACCAGAGGGACCTCTTTCTCTGCTGGTCGAAGAGGCGTAGGGAGGCCGAGGTGGACGAACAAGCCTAGCGCGGCGGTCATGGCAGCCAAGGGGTAGGTAGAAGCCTGCTCGAACGACATTTGAGGAGGGATGTGGAAGGTCGTATGTTGCGGTGCGATGGCGTATTCGGCAAAGGAGCCGTTGGGGTCCATCATGACGTGGAAAGCAGCCACTCGGTCGCCTGGCTTGAACTCGGAGACGTTTTTGCCGACTTTGTAGACTTCGCCTGCGATGTCGTCGCCAGAGTTGTGGGGGCCGATCATGGTTGGCACTGTCACGATGGTGATTGAAGCAAAGGTGGGTATGAGTGGGCCGTCCGCCGATATATCGATAGGGTCTCGACGATCGACTCACGTTTCCAGTCTTTGGGGTTCGAGCCACTGACAATAACCTTGATCAGCACTTGATCATCGTTTGGTTCCCTAGAAGAATCGACAAACATCAGGTAAGAAAGTCTACGCTGGCTGTAATGAGTGCCTTGGCAAGACTTACGGAATATCTACATCTTTGATTTCGGTGGTGACGAGTCCAGACTTTTTGTCGTTCTTGTCAGGCGACACGATGGCGGTTTTCATGGTGGTCATATCGTGGATGTGTGATATCGTCGTGTGGTTAAGATTATGAAGTTGATGGATGTCTGTAAAACGAAATTGGGATAGGAAAACCGAACTGCAGCGATACTCTCACTTATATAGACAGATCCTTGAGATCGTTGTTGGAGCCTTTGACGGCCTACGAAGTCGAGGTGGAGGTCATGAATGCGCTAGGCTTGCGAGTGATTAGTCAATGATTGCTTCCGGACGGAGGTTCCGCGGAATATTATTTGCTTCCTAGGGACTGCTGTCATAAGGTCACGTGACCTGAGCTGCGTCATGTACCCAGCTCAACAGGTATCCATCAATCGCATAAGTCGTATCGTCATATCGTCATGCTACCTTTGCTGTATTACCGCTAGACAGCTTGAAGAGCTTGAGGAGCTTATCATCACTATGTCGTCCCACTTTGACGTATCAATCGCCCGCCTCTCGAGATACCCGCAATAACGCATCAAATTGACCGGGAAGGCTTCGGCAACCGCGTCGCTTCGGCGTTCCTTCGGCTGGAGAGCGCCAAGCGATCTGACGAGCTGTTAACAACCGTTGCGATTCGAGAGGAGGGACTGACGAACCTACTTGCCTAGATGACTGAGGATTGAATATATAGGATGCATCGGACGGATATCGGAGACCAATCGATGATATCCCTTATCTCTCCCACTGAAGGATCATCGAAACTAGACAACCGGTCTTAGCAGCATCGAACGACCTCAATAACCTGATCTAGTTCACCTCGACCGCATCATCGATGCGTCACCTCCTGCGCTGGGTCATCTCCAATCGCCCTGTCCGTATACAAACGTTCTCTACGGTCGCA
>Ga0308160_10003153_pt1 | contig 18907 bp, 20 predicted proteins | sample PhyFR1_FD_201036 | JGI IMG/M metagenome (GOLD analysis project Ga0308160, IMG submission 201036) | Phyllosphere microbial communities from UC Gill Tract Community Farm, Albany, California, United States - DLSLF.R1 | ecosystem: Host-associated > Plants > Phyllosphere > Unclassified | place: USA...
GACTGACCTTTTTGCGTACGGACCAGTCCCTCGGATCGTCATCCACCGGGACATGCTCGATATCGATCTCGACGAGTTCCAAGGGATGTGCATCATCATGTACATCCTCTCCATCCGTATTCGTATCATCCTTGTGTGGGAATGGTGATTCTTGGTCGTGTTCACCTCTTCGAGGCGATGACTGTGGATCTTGGAGAGGTTTCTCGAGGTAGGAATGGGTATCTTGTGGATGATGTTTAGGTGGCGCTGTAGATACCGAGATTGGCGTGGAATTCGAGTTTGGTGTTATTGGAAGTGGATCGGTAGGTACCATAGGTACGGGTACGACCGGCGTTGACATGTTTGTTGAAAGAACGACGTTTCACACGAATTTGAGATCTTCTTTCAAATCCGGGTGGGTTCGTTTTCAAGTCCAGATGGGGAGAGTTCGAGATGACGCTTATCGAGAGTCTGGCGCGACGACTACGATGGAGATATATGGTCCTCTGGACTGCATACACTTCGTAATCAAGTTAGAGAGGGTAATAGGTTGATTGGTATCGAAGGAATCGAGTTGTTATCCCAGGAGAATGCCGATATCCCCGAACAAAAGACGAGGTTAAATTATACTTGTTGGTATCCAGATCTCACAATCCTCGTCCAGGAGAGTAAGTGGTATGTCTCCAGAATCGATTATATAGACGTCTCTAATAGCTAAGAGGTCATTGAAGGTTTAACTAAACCCCCTGAGTCCGACGACCCGATAGTTGCAAGTCGATCCAAGGTTGGTCGGTAACTCGGAGTTGTAGCTTTCTCGAGTCATCCATCCATCCCTCCATCGCTCGTTGGAATGAAATCAGAATTCCCCGTTGCCGGCGATGACCGAGAATAGCAGTCCAAAGTGATTCCAACCCGAAAACCCGAAATGATGGCGTTGGGTAGCAAATGAATAGTCGTTTTGGCCGTGATAACGGCATATAACGGCATGATCGCTTGAAACATCCGGTTGGAAAGTAAATCAAGTGCTCAGCAGTGAGTAGTACTGCTATACGATCAAGTCCTGATGTCATGGCCTTCTCAAATTATTGATCTCATCTCGTCTGATCGAACGACCGCTGCACCGATGTTACGATCCTCAATACAGTCAACTATGAACCGCGGATGATCCCTCTCGTTCCCCTACTTTGGCGCGCGCACACAGCCCGCTCTCATCTCTGTGATCATTCCAAAGAACGGCGCGCCAAGGAGAGAGCAAAGCACATGTCGTCGCCCGTCGCCGTCGTCTCGTTCGTTTGTGGCTCATCATCAGCTAGTTGTTTGATTCTAGACCTACCACAGGCAGTCATCCTCCTCGCCCACCTTTCACTCTGCTATACATTTGTCGAGAGGAGAGGCGACATTCAATAGAGAGATACATTTCCCCCTTCTCTCCCCCACTCCCCACGGACGAGCCAAGGCGCTTGATCTCGAGCTATAGGATTCGGTGGACAACGACGGCGAGGTGGGCAAGTCAAGGGAGAGAACAAGTAGCGACGATCGGGGGAAAACAACGAGAAGGAGAAGGATTTGACCGTCGAGCTATTTGTCCCGGTCTTCTACGTGAGTATTGCTTGGTTGGTTAGGCGGTTCCGCTTTGAAGGGAGACAGGTCGTCGCTTTAGACCAGACCAGATTGATGAGATCGGATCGTTGACGACTTTACGCTCATCATCCTCAGAATCGATCGTCATCACCTTGATCTAAACTTGATCTTGATACGCCGAGGCAACCATTCTCTATCCTATTACTATCATCACCCACACTCTTCATGCTTCGAATTTGAGAGCGCAACTTGAAGTCGGAACACACCGAAGATCGTGTTGGAAGTGATTTAGTCTGAAGAAGGATCCGACATTACGACCTCGATCTTCTGGCCATCATGGCGCAACGAGTGGGGGACGAAGTTGGCATAGAAGGACGTGATCAAATGGATTCGTCCTCGGTCGTTTCTGCGTCGATGGCCTCTTCCTCATCGTCATCATCGACGGCGGCGGCATCGACCACGGCGAGTTCATCTCACGCCTATCCACCTTATCATCCGGGTTCAGGGAGGTATCGCAGCAACGGGGTAGGAGGTGGTTCCAGTCGAGAGAGGAGCAAGCATGCAGGTGTCAACGGACGATATCGCGATAGACAAGCCGGGGACGATCATCATCATCCACAACCTCATCATTTCATCTCTGGATCCCCCTTACCCGCCGCATCAGCCTCGTCTTCCTCTTCATCATCATCCTCGAGAATATCCCGCTCGAACCTCTCTTCATCCCGATCCACCTCGATGCTGGATATCGATCTACAAACTCCCAAAGCGTTCATCACCATCATCGGTCTCCTTCTCTTGACCGTCGCTTCGTACAAGACGTACCAACATTTCAAGAAAGAATGGATCAGGAGGAAAAGAGAGGAAGAGTCGGAAAAGGCAGCGGAAGAGTTATTGAGGTTGAATGTCAAGCATGGGGTGGTGGATCGGGATGGGACGGTCTTGGGTGCAGGTGGCAAGGTTGGAGGGACGGGATCTGCGAGCGGGGTGAACGTTGCGATGACGGGTGGATCTTTGGTGAATAGGAAAGAAGGCAAGGATCGGGTGGGCAAGCATGACAAGTCGAATCGGGCGACCTTGGACGAGGATCGACGAAAACAAAATGACCCGGTGCATACGACGACTATTATTTCTTCTCCTGCCACAGCCGCGACGCTGGCATCCCCGGTCGACGGCCCCGACTCGGCCTTGCGAACCAACAAGAACGAGGCTAAAAAGGCTAAAAAGAAGATCAAGCGTGCCGCCAAATTGGAGCAGCGCAAGGATACAGAGGATAACATGTTGGGTTTCGAGCCGAGTGAAGAGGGGGCGTCGAGAGTGGAGGCCGATCCGATCGAGGAGAATGAGATCGAGCCGTCGGTCGAGATGAATGACAAGGATTTGGTTCGGGAAGATGAGGTCGAGGTGGAGCTCAGGGACGTCGAGGCTGATCAGCCCGAATTGGCTGTTGAGGAGGAGAGCGGGCCCATTGAAGAGGTCGCCGCCCCCGTCGCCGTAACGGATGACAAGGAGATCTTGGCGCCGTCTTCACCATTTGCCAAATCAGTCTCCGAGCCGAATGAATCACCCTTTGAGCCACCTGAACCACCTTTTATCCAAAATATGCCTTCGATCGAGGTCCAAAACATTGCTCTTCCCAACTCGCCACCATATTCCAAAATCGATTGCCCCGAATCACTACGACGACCTTCCGAGTCACTCAGCGATTCGGCGGCCAGCCTACTCAGCGGCGCCGGAGGGTCAAGCAGCGGTCTATCCAACCACCTCCCAGCCATCTCCCAACAACTCGCTCATCATCATCCGGACGCGAGCGGGACCAGTACACCCAGCGACAAACCTGCGCCGAAACAAAAGAAAAAGGCCAAGACGGGTGGTGCCAAAATTCAACGGGCCATTCCGGGTGCCGAGAACTGGGTCAGAGAGACCCAAGACCAACGTCAACGAGAATACCAGGAGCAACTCGTTCGCGAGGCCGAGCAAGCCAGGACGGCTGCGTCGGTGGCTGAGGCAAGAGCGATCAAGATGGAGGAGAAGAACGAGGTGTCGATGAACAGAGTTCACAAGCTCGAGCAAAAGTTGTCCAAGATGACTTTGGCCAACAAGGAGTTGACTGAGAGAGAAAAGCAAGCGATCGCAGAGAAGGTAGAAGCGTACAAGCGGTCTACAGAGGCCCAGGGGGTCATGCAAAATTATAGAAAGGTTGAGATGGCGCTTAAACACGAGGCTAACATGGCAAGACAAGAGAGGGACAAGATGTGGCAAGATGCGCAGAGGAACGAAGCTGATGTGAGTTGGGGGAGTATGGTCTCGCATTTGACGTTGCTGACGGGCTGCCCTCCGCTCGCCAGCTCCGCACACAATTACAGCAAATGAATGCACAGCTGGCTCAAGCGGTGCACAGCGCGGCATCCTACGAATCGGCCTTGCGTGCCACAGGTCGCATGTCCGGCAATCCTGCTGCGTACGGATCACCTTTACCCATCATGTCGACGCCCGTTGGCCTGCCCAGTCATCACGGGCACATGCTCCTCGGCAATCCCCTTCCCAACCAGTCTCGAATGTCCTTGTCAACCCCTCCTTCTCCTCAATCCATCATGACGCCAAACGTCTCGCCATGGGCCGAGCGTAACATGATGTCTGGCACCCCTGGTTCACCTTCCAAAAAGAGGTCGCCGGGAGATGCCTATGGTCTCCCTCTTGTCCATCCCTTGAGCGCCAACAGTACTCCAGCAAGAGAATCATCCCTCGCTCGGACCGTTTTGAAACACAAGGGTGACAATTTGGCCACGCCTACCGCACAATCCCCGGCTGACGCGGCGCCGGCTACCCCCGGACGCAACAGAGCGGGCACCGTCAATGGCGCCTTGAGTGAACCGAAGGAAAAGGAGAATCAACCTCCCGTCGCGGATGGAATCGGGTCTAGCATATCCGAATCCGTCTCGTTGCCCAACAGCTTAAAGCTTCGTGAAGCCGACGACAGTGTCAACGACGCGCAGGAGACGATCGACAGCCCCACCATCATCACCGGCGACGACGCCGATCACTTTTTCGTCTTCCCCTCTTTGCATCACAATCCCGAACATGTCGCCAAGGCCATGGAAGAAGAGCGCGGACGGCGAGCTTCTCTCCAGCGAGCTACGTCTGGCATGTCCCAATTGGACTCGCCCTCTGTCAGTCCAGGCAAGACCCACGCTAACAAGATTCCACTCAAAGCCGATTCCGATGATGTTGGTATTTACGACGAGTCGAGTGGTACCGACATCAGCGACAGTCATCACGGATCCACCGCCTCTTCGAGCCAAAATGGTCAGGACGCGAGCGATGGCCATGAACTCGCTACCGCCAAACAACCGGATCTATCCCCGGTCAATGAGTCGACTGAAGTCTTGCCTCCCGTTCTTTAATATTTCCTCTATGGTCTCGCATTTGTTTTCTTTCAGTTCCCCGTTTCCGAACCCATCATGAACCCCTTAACGACAGATTCGCTTCAGCATACCTTTCGATTAGATGTATGCATTTGTTCTGCCTAATGATTCGAGCATAGTTGTGGTTCGCCTTTTATGTCTGGAACGTCCATCAATCAACCACTATTAAACACATGTTGACGGGCGACGGCAGCTTGATTGTCAGGCTAATTTCCAATCCAAGCAACCACGTCTTGGGCAGCGCGAAAACAACCTGGAACCAGTGGACAACGAGCTATGCTCGACATCGCAATCTAGCAGAATGGCGAGCCACGACTCTCATGTGTGTTTCAGACCCGTACCAACAAACGGAGACTCCTTTCGACTCTACGGTCAAACGCTAGCGCTACAATAGACGTGACGATTGTCCGCAACGAAACAAAAAAGAGACTTCCAGATACCATGTCTTCTACCCACACTTGCAAACTCCCGACGAAAAGAGATGCTGAAAGGCGTGCTCTAGCCTGGCGACGATGTTGACCATGACTTCCTCCAGACGACCTACACTCGTGTTCCTTGCAGCACTCGTAGGAAGCGCCACAATAGGTAACGAGTGAGGCATCTAAAGCCTTCGACCTCGTCGACCACCCTTCCTCCTGGTAGAGTCGGAAGGAATGGGGGTGACGTCCTCGATTCGTCCGATCCTCATACCGGATCGAGCGAGACCTCGGAGAGCCGACTGGGCACCAGGTCCGGGCTGCTTGGTACCGGTACCACCGGTGGCTCGGAGCTTGATGTGAAGGGCGGTGATACCGACTTCCTTGCACTTGGCGGCAACGTCCTGCGAGGCCAACATGGCGGCGTAGGGCTGAAAGACGAAGCAGGACAAGGGTCAGATCGAGTTGCCTGGCCGTTGAAAAGAGACCGCCAACTCACCGAAGACTCGTCTCGGTCAGCCTTGACCTTCATTCCTCCGGTAACACGGGAGATGGTTTCCTTTCCAGAGAGATCGGTAACGTGAACGAAGGTGTCGTTGAAGCTGTGTCCGGGAAAAGACCTCACATTAGCACACGTCTCGTCCACCGTTGGACCTGAGCATGATCACGTACGAGGCGAAGATGTGAGCGACACCGAAGACCAAACCATCCTCCGATTGGGGGCCGAGGTTGGTAACGGCGTTCTCCTTGGGTTGCCTGACTTTGGGAGCCTGTCGAACGAGGGGATCGTGAGCGGCGTTTTGGAAGTGCACATACACAGAATACTCACCATTTTGATGTCTTCTTGTCGTCGAAAAAGAAGTCGGTGAAGAAGGAAAAGACTTGTTGGCGATTGTTGAGAACCGATGTCGTATTTCCAAGTCGATATCAACTTGAACCCAAAGCCAGGGACCCGACTGCTCGCTCTCGCGGAGACGAAAAGCGAAAAAGAAAGTGGAAAAGGCGCGTGGGAATGATTTCACAAGCGCGCGTGCCAAGTAGAAGCGCATTGCGACTTTGCTCTAATTGATGTGGAACCATTAGCTCAAATGATCTCGCGAACGGTGCAGGGGTTCCCAAGGAACGCAAGGATAGAAGAGCATAGTGTTCGACTCTAGCTGAGAAGATACAGCGTCGAGAAGGCCATGGTTATATGGAGAGAAGGGTTTCGGTATGCGGCGCTCGGTGGGGCGAGATGAGTTTTACGCTTATGATTTATTTTTATGAGATCTCGTGATATCGATGGGGATATGGTTTAGTTGGTATAACATTCCATTAGCATCTTTGCTTATCTTGGAAAGGTCTGGCGTTCGATTCGCCATTTCTCCATAGCTTTTTGCTACGAATCTGCTCGATTTCGACGCGTGTTTCATCATGTCGTCATCTTCTTTTTTTAACCATTGTGACACCGTTTGGGTCGTTCCAGCTCTAGCTTAGGGGTCAAACCCAATATGATAGAGACCTTGTACCAAAGGCCTGTGTTTGTGACGACGAGACTGCAAAGGGACCCCCAACTTCAGATGAGAGTGACAAGAGAAGTTATTTCAAGCAGGCTCCTCCGTGATGGAATAGCCAGGCTGCCAAGGCTCATACTAGATTACGTGTAGACCCATCCTGGCGTGTAATAGGATAGCCTCGACCTGACGGGTGCGCGGTGGCTCTTGCCAATTATATGAAACGTCGATTCTTACGTTTCACGCCACAGTGTTCGAGAGCGAATCGGAATCATTCGGTCTGTACACCTTCATGAGAACAGGCAGAGGTCCACGCCAAAAGTGGAAGAGTATCTGATCGTCTTGGCTTTGCGGATTGCGACCTCTGCAAACGATAGGAGGATATCATCGACGTCGAAAACACTCATGTCATTTGGCTAGATAAAATATGCTCGGGAAACGATCGAGCTTGGTTCTAAGAAAATCGACATCTCGGCGATCATTCCCGCTTGGTCTTGCGTTTCGGCGCGGGGGCGATGGGCTTTGAAGCCGACGTGCTGCCCTTACGATCGAGCTTTTTCTGGTTCTTTACCGGGCTGTCTTGCGGGTAAGGTCGTTTCTTTGATTTCGTTGGTACTAATGGAGGGCTGTCGTCGATCTCGATTGGGTCGTTGCCTGTGCCATATGCTCGCGGAGTTGCTGACATGGATCGTGCTCTGGTCGAGGACGCGCCGTCGTTGTTCGTGTCGTGACCGGTGTCGTGAAGGTCGTATAGCATGCTCCTAGCGAACAGCGGGAGTGTAGTCGTGCCCAGATCCAAATCTCGTTCGGTCGGGGGACGACGCATCAAGGAAGAAAGGTCTGGTGGCATCTTGTTGGAATTTTCCCACATGAACTTGGGTTCAAAGGCGGCAAGACCAATCGGGTCTGCGTTTTCGAGATCGGTCTTCGCATAAGGATCATCGATGCCGGTCGTGATGTTTTCCCAGACAGAGTTGAAGTAAGTTTCGGTCGTTGGCGAATCCGCAGTGTCCGTACCGCCGTCTTGTTTGGTGTTGAGGAGGGTTTCCGCTTCGCTTTCTGGTAGCTCTGATCAGGGAGGGAAGATTGTGGCCCACATCAGCCGCGTGCATGCATTATGGCCAGGAGAATGACAAGATCTGACCATCGAGGAGATACACGCCGAGATCCTCTCTATTGGAAGACCTCGTGAACAACTCGCTTAAACCCAGCACAAAGCCTCGAGAGTAGCCAGATCGCGCTGGACCGTCCTCCTGCACCGAGCGAAGGACAGCAAGGAGAGCGCCGTCGAATACAGACGCGTGCGAGGTCGCCGTGTTGATGTTGTGGCAAAGGGAATCCAAGTTGGCGAGCAACGAATCGCTGTCGTACCGTTGGACATCTGGTGGAGCTTCGGTTTGGTCGTCTACACTCGAAACCGTCCACGCGCAAGCAAACATCCATACAATGTCCATGGCGTGATGCAGGATGTTTTGTTTCCTGGGCTGACCGTCCAGGTAATTGTCCTCGTAGAGGCGTTGTAGGTATGCTATACCTTTTGCGATGAACTGCAGAGTTGCCTGGTATTAGCAGGGGGATATCTGGCGCGGAGACCGGCAGCAGTACCCACCACCTTGACCACGGAACTGTTCAACCCCAACAACCCGTCAAAAAGCGCGATTCTATGAGTCACCGTCAAACGCGTCTGAAACAGAACGGCCAGTGCCTCTGAATCGTCACTGGCGTCCTTGCTGGCATCCGTGATGTATCGGCGTAGCGCAGTTTTAAGTCTCGTTTGTGTTTCAGCATCGGAATTAGTGGAAAGGCAAGGCCAATCGCCGAGAAAGGTGCACAAGGTGGTGCTCTCTGTTAGCGCGATGGGTCGAGGTGAGGTCAGCAGACTTGGACCCCCGTGTACCTGCGCGTGACGACTTGCCTACAGATGTCGACGTATTCAGCAGGTCGCGAATGCACCCCTCCACTAGATCGCGTGCCCCTTGGTACCCCTCCCAACTGAAAGGCGCCTTAGTGACGGCTTCACGCACAACGGCTTGTTCACGCAGTGCAAAGATCTTGAGGGGCTCGACGTGGCAGAGTTCGCCCAGAAACCGGGCCATATCGTGACTCGAATTTGCATCCACGGCGATGACAGCGAGAAACGGCAAATGCTTGATAAGATTGGTCGCGAGCGCCGTGTCCTCAAGGGCCATCTCCAGTTCCGCTGTGAGAGCATGAGCTGTCGACAGACTAATGGCCGAGCCGATTGTCCGAGATCGAAAGATCGCCCGAGACAAGACGAGTATGAAACGACTTTGTTCCGGGACAGCTTGCGTCGCGCTGCTCACAAACGCCGCCATGGACCTCCAAAGCGGTAAGAGCAAGCCCTCAAGCACACTCCGAAGGGGAACGACGCGTTTCGCGGCCAGCTCGAGCAAGAGCGAGCATGATTGTTCGTTGACAGTTGCCAAGGTCGGCTTTCTCAAGACGGATCGAGCCCATCGACGAAAAGCAACGTCCATCATTCCAGGGTGATGTGTGCCCAGCGTCTGAAGTAGTCTTACCGTCGCCTCGACCGCCTTGGATTCGCCTTCGGGTTGCAACAAGGTGATATCAATGTCTGCAAGACCCGCGAGCGCGAGATTCCAGACTTGCTCGCCGAATTGGCGATCATTGGGAAACTCTTGGATGAGACCCTGTGCGAGTCTGTCCACGGCATCAAGGCTGGGTTGTCGGTGGATCTCGACCACGTCACGGAACAGTTGTGCGGTCGAGTTGAGGATGGGGTCGCTAGAGGTGGAGGGACGGCTGTCGTCAAGTTTGGGAGAGGTGTATCGGTTCGCTATCATGGTCGAGGCGTTGGTTCGCAGGGTGTGGGCCAGACCTTTGGCTTCCGCGCCGCAAGATATTGCATCCCAGAGGAGTAGGTTTCTTTGCAATTGCTGACAACAAGCGAGCTGCACGGCGGCGTCCGAGATTCGTACCAGCGTCATCTGTCTACAAACCTCGAAAAGCAGTTCATAGTCGGGGATCGCCGTCGTGACCGAGGTCAATCTGCCCATACGGGTTGATCCGAGGTCGCTGTCGGACGTAAAAGCTCGGATCCGTTGTAGCACCTTTGGACGGACGTGAGCCCATACTCGAGAGCAGACCCAGCTGGATGGATATTCAAGACCGCTCGTTTCTCGTGGGCTCTGCGAGGACAGCGGCGACTTGTCGTTATCAACCAGGTCACCTAGATATGATCGTAGCTCGAAGTCGAAGCGATCGATACGTTGTTGTTCTTGCGCCTGCGCTTTCGTATCCGAGCCGTGAAGAAGCATTCGGCGTTGGAAGACGGTCGTCTCGTCTTGTCCAAAGTAGGGTAGTATCACCAGAATGTCTCGCAGAAACGCAGACTCGTCCGTGTCGGCGACAGTCACCATGTAACCGAGAAAATCCTCGTAATCGATCAAGCCAACTTGCTCTACTCGGCCGAGGACATGGACCACCGAATCCAGCGCGTCGTCAGGCCGGTGGGGGTCGTTTGCTAATCGACCGACCCATTCCAGTACGATAGAGGTAACAAAATGATACCGTCGACTCCTTTCCTTGGCTTGATCGAGCGCGAGACTGAGAACGGGTTCGATATCGTCCATCACGGCTTGTTTGACGACACTCGAGCCCAACACCGCCGAACGAGGATCCACGCGATGTCGACTCGCCATCCAATCTAGCACCTCGTTGATTCGTGACCTAGTGGCCGCTCGACGATCCTGCCCAAATGCATCACCGCCGAACAAGGTTTTGACGAGCGTTCTGATAGGGTCGAAAGTACTACTCGTCACCCTATCGAGCACTTTGTCAACGGGTGTGGCGGAGGTCACGGGCGAAGCTTCTCTCCCTTTGCCCTTGTCCGGTTGAGCGCTTGCAGATCGTTCCACGGGTCGCTTGATTCGCATAGACAGCCAGTGGCTTCGGCTCTTCACTCGATCGAATTCGTTCACGGTCTCCGGCAAGTGCAAGTTTCCAACGACGATCTCCCGCAAAAGGTCTTCGTGCGATCTCCAGTTTCTGGGCGACAACACATACCGTCGATCTGTCTGCCATCCCGTCTTGAAAACTCTTCACATCAGCCAGGGTCCAGAGTTCATTGTCTTGAAGCCTCGCACGAAACACTGACCTTGACGATCGCCCCCAATGATCTTTCCAAGGGCTTGGCTGCTTCGCCCACTCTCATCCCTCTGATCGCCTGTATTCGTGTCAGACAAGCACCGATCATCCGTCTTCCCCATACTCCATCGGCTCTGCTATCTGCCTGGATACCCAGGGCGAGCGGCGGGAGGACTACTTGATGGAACCCGTCCAGTAAGTCCAAAGTGAAATTCAAGGGAATGATGTGGGATTCGGCGATTTCCAAGGTGAACCAGCGGGTGATCGTTCGAGGATGAAGGAAACGGCGGTTCTTGAAATGGAAAGCGAGCGATCGTCTGCCGTCAAGCAGAGTTAACCATGGGGTTCTTGATAACGAACGTGAATCTGGTTCTCTCACATATATTCCCACTTTTCCACCCATACCCTTCGTCTCTCCTCGTCATCTAACAGACATTCTCCCATGGTCTCCGCCACTGCTCCACTACCGTTGACGTTACTGCCAGCAGGTATAATCTCCGTCAGATGCTTCTTCAACCAACCGAAAAACGTCTTGGTAAATTCGATCGTATACGCCTCTTCCGCACTTAAGATCACCATAGCGTTCATGCTCGTCATCGTCGGCGTCGGTGTACTGGGACCCGTCATTGTCATCCCCGTATTGGAAGAGCTGCCGAGCGCCATCCTGCTCCTCCCCGCTTGGACTTCGAGCCCTCCTACGACGCCGACGAACCAACCGACCCTCTCCACCCCGACTTTGGATTTCCAGACGAGTTCCAGCATGCCTTCTCCCTTGATTCCGTGGGGGACATTTCGGCTGAGTTTGGAGAGTGGAATGGAGGAATTGGCGAGAGCGGAAAGAAAGTTTTGTCTCATGAGGGGATTGTGGATGGTACGGGTGGGTGGTCGATAGGTGTGTGGCCTGTCAGGGTTGGTCGTCGGATTTAGTATGACGAATCGTTAGCCAAACGATCAACACAGACTCACGGGACTTCGCTCACAGCCCCTCTCAGCTTGCCCCGCTCGACTTCTACCTCTCGACCCATGGCTTCCAACCTCTGTACCATCCCATTCTTTTTCAACTTTTCGTAGATTGGCCCTGCAAGACTGACAGTCTCGATCGCAACGGCAATTGGGGGTGCGAGTGCAGGCTGGGAAGAGGAGGAAGAGGAGGCAGCAGCATTGGAAGAGTACCCTTGTCGAGCGAATTGAGGAGTCAGAACGTCTTCCTTTTGATCGTGACCGGGTCTCGCAGGGTGATGATCGGGAAAGCCTGTCGACGGTCAAGGGTAATGACGTTCATCGCCGGTGTTGGTTGGGGCAGGGAAAGATCCGAGTGTAAAGAGCAGAGTCAGCACTTGCATAGCTCTTTTGTGCATGTCTATCAGGAAAATAGAAAGGGACCCTCCTTCTACTTGCTCATTATCCCATCATACACTCACCTAGATCACCCGCTCGAGTTCCCTCTAGATGAGTCAATGGCCGTCTCCACCATGGAGGAACGAGGTCGACCAAAGTCATCGGTGGTGGTTCCGATTCAAAGGTATTCATGGCGGCGAGACGGGGCGATAGTATACTTGATTTGCGGAAAGACTAGAGGAGAGTGCTTGACAGGATCGTTTGGTGGTCACACCAAGATTGTAAATGCCAACGACTTCGCCATCTCACCGGTGTTGGTCGAGTTCGGTTGAATGATGATCGCCTGCGCGACTCGGCGCGCGCAAAACGATTTCACGTGATCGAATTCGCCTTTGGTACTTTCGTTATTGTCGACGACGATGGGCGTTGAGTTGGTGGTGGATGGTGGTGGTGGTGGTTCGAACGGATCGTACAGATCTCGACTCTTGTGACGACATTGTACGAGCGACCTCACTCTCACTGTGTCTCGTTCTTCACCATCTAGACTATCCTTGTCATCGAATCTATCTTTCTCTCTTTCCGCGCGACATCCCACCTCGTCGCATTCAAATAGGAAGGAAAAAAAAGCCGAAACGACGAACAAAAAAAAGGACCGTAGAACCACTTACAGAAACGCTCTTTACACGACGACGGAGAAAGACAGACTATTAGGTTGCAATTATGGCGGACTACGATCTCACTCAGGTCAGTGCTTGCTCGGACTTGACGTTGAGTCGACGGTCGAGGTGAGATCTACGAGGCTAACACTTGGACCTATTCTTCTTCCTCCATAATTCGAACTGCATCATCGTTTACACTGCCATCTCCACCACCTATCACACGCACAACCCGCACGATCCGAATTCTCGTCAACAAAACTCCCCGCACAACAGACCTTGATCCCTTACCTGGACAGGCATCTCGCTCTCCCGCTCTTGGCTCATTTGGTAGACCTCGAGCCGGTCGTCTTTGACGTTGAACAGGTTCAGAAGGCTCAGTGAGTATCAAAAGCGTTGGTTGAAGGCAAGGTTATGGTCGAGGTGATGTCCGCGGGCGGACCATGACGATGTTGGGGGATCTTTGGCTGGATTGCTCGGTGTTTCCGAGAAGGGTCGAATGGTAGTCGTCAGTGGGGTCTCGAAAACAGACTCGGACGAGTCGAGAGCGACCTCGACCTCGACTGGAGAACGACTTTTTTGCGTTGTCGCGTTATTCCGACGACTGACTCACATCTCGTCATCTCGCTACAGGTACCAACTCGCCAAGGGTACCAACTTGATCGACTATGCCGAGCAACTCGCTGACCAGGTCAAGCATTTGGACGATGTCAAGAGTGGATTGCCTGGTAGGTTGGCCGTGACAGCGACGAGTGGGCGGAAAGCACAAAGCGACTGACCTTGCTTGAAACCTCGTACCGACTACGGCGCAGACTTTGACAACCTCCGCAAGCAAGCCATCCAGAAGACCGCCTCGCTGCAAGAATCCGCTGCTCCTGTTCTTCGAGTGATCGAGGACCCTGCTGTTGTCGATCGACTCAAGGGTGCCGTCGACAAGCTCAGGAACATGGAGCTGTTAGAACGTGAATACGGACTCACGCTCGAGCAGGTCAACGCGCTCTACCATTATGGCCATTACCAGTACACGTACGGAGATTACCGAGGTGCTTCATCGTATCTCTACCATTTCCTCATTCTCTCGCCCTCGCTCGATCTCAACGTCTCGGCACACTGGGGAAAGCTCTTGAGTGACACCTTGGCGGGAGAGTGGGACGCCGCCTTGTCCGAACTCAAGGATTTGAAGGAGATGATCGATACCCCGCAGACCGAGGAGATGGCCAAACCTAGTGTGCAACTCCAGGCTCGTACTTGGTTGCTCCACTGGGGATTGTTCGTGTTTTTCAACCACGAGGACGGTCGATCGGCCTTGCTCGACATTTTCCTCACCCCGGCGTATTTGAACACTCTTCAGACGTCGTGTCCTCATCTCACCAGGTACCTCGTGGCCGCCGTTATCCTCACCCACCGAACAAACTCGAATAGCTACAAGACGACGATCGCCGGTCGAACGATCCGTAACCCGATTCAAGAGATCACCAAGATCGTCTTGCAGGAAGCTCACCACTACTCGGATCCCATCACCTCATTCCTCTCGGACTTGTACGGTGACTTTGACTTTGAAAAGGCTCAGGACAAGCTCAAGGACGCGATGACCATTTTGAAGAACGACTTCTTCTTGAACCAGTTCGTGGACGAGTTTATGGAGGGTGCGAGGTTCTTGGTCAGCGAGGTGTACTGCAAGATTCACAGGAGGATCGATATTACGTGCGTGCGGCGTGTACGTTTTTTCTGATCATCGTTGCTGATGTAGCCGACTCATGTAGCGACCTGTCCAAGCGACTCAACCTGTCGCCCGAGGACGGTGAGAAGTGGATCGTCAACTTGATCAGGGATAGCAAGATGGGCATTGATGCCAAGATCGATTTGCAAGCCGTGAGTCGCGAGCGCGTAATGAAAACGATTTAGACCGCACAAACTCATCCTATCTCCTGCCTCAGAACATGCTCCACATCTCTCGACCTCACCCTACCCCTACGCAAACCTTGATCGAGACCACCCGAGGGTTGGCTTTCCGATCACAAGCGATTCAATTCGCTATGCAACAAAAAGCCCAAGGCGAGGGCAACGACTCGAGGGGAAAGAGGGAAGGTGGTGCGGGTGGTGCAGGTGGACGTGGCGGACGAGGCGGTCGAGGAGGGGCCAGGACGGGGGGTCGAACGGTCGCTCAAGAGGCTTGAGTGGGGATGTCCGTGCTGTTCTAGTGTCGTTGTTGTGTGACCTGTCGGGCGAGCGAGGCCGGAAACTAGTCTCCCCTCCTCCAATATGTACGATGCATGGGTATAGGCCATCAGAAAAGATTCACCAGCTCACCGGTCAAGTCGCTGTGCGGAATACGAACGTCAGTAGAGTGATCATCACGAACAGTTCGCTTTCAACGCGTCTTGGGTCGAATAAATGTCAGGTTGGCGCGATCAAGTCCGGGTCGAGCGTTGGAATGGATACTTGGTATCGAAGTGACAGATGGATGCGTTCGAGTAGTAGTATCATCTAAAGTATACTTATCGTCCTAGCCTAGCATCCGTATTGCCTTCAGTAGATCAATCTCATCAGATAATCAGCGAAATAGAACTCGAGTCGAACAATCGTTAGACCTCGACACCACGGGAAGCAAACGACGGTCGACATCGAAATACTTGACGACTAGGGTCGAAACAAGGGGGTGTCACAGTTATGGCACATCGGATACGAGAGGTGAGGATTATTTGATGGTCTTGGAGGCGGTCATTCTTACTCATCATGCAAATTCCAACACGGACTCTCAGGTATGGGCAGATAACCTTGATGAAGAACTGGATGCGTTACGGGCGACGATAGAAAAGTATCCCGTGGTCTCAATGGTGAGAGGGACTTTCGCGAGTGCTGTACTCAAAGCTCTTTCCACTCACCTCACATCGACTACTTTTGTAGGACACGGAATTCCCTGGCATCGTCGCTCGTCCGATAGGGACCTTCCGCACTGGTTCGGATTATCACTTTCAAACCATGCGGTGCAACGTCGACTTGCTCAAGATCATTCAGCTTGGGTTGACGCTTGCGGACGAGGAGGGGAACATGCCGGAAGTGTGTTGTTGGCAGTTCAACTTCAAGTTCAGTCTGAGGTGGGTAATCGAGGAAGCGTTGTGGGTAGTCATGATGTGCGATCGCTGAATTGCCTGTCATTCATGTGTCCAGCGACGACATGTACGCCCAGGATTCGATTGAACTGCTGCAAAAGTCGGGGATCGATTTCAAGCGATTAGAGATGGAAGGGATCGACAATGACGTATTTGCAGAGCATCTCATTACATCGGGCTTGGTACTATTTACCAACGTGAAATGGGTTAGCTTTCATTCGTGAGTACGGCGTAGGCTCTTGCTTGCTCAACCGATGCTCATGCCCCGCACGAACTACCTCCCCGCAGCGGCTACGACTTTGGATACCTTCTCAAACTCCTCACCGCCTCTCCACTGCCACCTGTAGAATCCGAGTTCTTCGACGCCCTGCACATTTGGTTCCCACACGTGTATGACATCAAGCATATCATGAGGAGCGTGAGGAGTTTGAAAGGTGGTCTCCAGGAGATCGCCGACATGATGAATGTGAGTGCGACGGCGGACTTAACGAACGGGCACTCGCAAACTCTAATCGCTTGCACACGCCGTGCAGGTACAACGAATCGGACCTCAACATCAAGCTGGATCAGATTCATTGTTGACGTCGGCGGCGTTTTTCAAGATGAAGGTCAACTTTTTCGACAATCACTTGGACGACGACTATTACAAGAACTTTTTGTACGGATTCGCTTCTGCTCAAAGTCGGGTACGGTACGCGGGTCCAGATATCGGTCGACCAGGCAGTGGTATGCCCGATAGGAGTGGGGCCAACAGCGTCAACATCACATCGAGTCACGGTGGGAACGACGGGATGGGCATGACGAATATCGGGGATGGTCTGTTGACGTTTGGCCCAGAAGGTGGAAGGCCGTACTAGTACCAGAGGTGGACCATTGGCGCTCGTCGTTTAGGGCGAATCTTGTTGTAGTGACGAAAGAGTTTTCGACAACGCTTTGTGGTGTATGAGTGCGAGCCCGCGGGGAACGGCTTGCTAGTAATATGTAATCGTGTAACAAGTAGACAGATGAAGGAGCAGTCCTGGTTGTGGTCAGAGATTGGTAGACAAGTCAATTCAATTTTCTAATACCACGCGACACGTCTTGTTTACGCGTACGAATCTCGAGACTTGATCAGAAGAAGCAGCAGGAGATCAGGTTCGATGTTTCCTTGTAGGCAATTGTAGGTTGACTGTTCGCGGCCGTTCGCACTCTAGCAACAACTTATCCGATTGTGGAATTGTCATCATTCAGTGTCAGACTCACTAGAGCTCAGAGATAGAAGCCTGTTTGAATACCACCGTCGCTACAGTCGCATGAGTCCAAGCAGAATCTGCACATCATCAATCAACTTGCAACCTGATCAACCTATATACGCCGGGCACGTGAACTCTGCGGGCTACCAAAGTCACACTATCCGGAATCTGGATAAACGGTCCTTTCCCACTACGATCCATCATTTGACGGTCTCTTGCTCCTGAATGCAAGCTTGGGCGTTATGAATTCGTCGTTTAGCTATGTGACGGATCGGACACGAGAGGAATTGTGGGTCTGTGATAACGGCGTCCTAGATCACCGAATCCTGCTGATACAGTACGAATCGCTAGAAACAAAGCCGTTTTGGTCTACCTTCATGCTCAAGGACATGACGAGGCGTTTCGAGCGTTGAAAGCAGAGTCGGGCAATGTCGACTTTCAGCTGGATGATCCGGCGAACAAACGAATGCAAGGAATGTTGGAGAAAAAGTGGACGAGTGTGATCAGGTTACAAAAAAAGGTGCGTCGAGGGTTTGCGAAGGCTCTAGGATTCGATGCTCAACTTTGCGTCCTCCCATATCCAGATCATGGACCTGGAAGCTCGAAACGCTGCTCTACAACAAGAATTGGCGTTGCCTCGATCAGCCGCTTCGACGTCTGCTACAAACGCGCTGTGGCTCCCTCGAGTGCCACAAAGACATACCCTCCTCGGCCACCGATCACCCGTATCAAAAGTGGCATTCCATCCGATCTGGAACGTGCTGGCGAGTGCGAGCGAAGATTCCACCATCAAGATCTGGGATTGGGAGAGTGGCGAGTGTGAGAGGACGTTAAAGGGGCATACCAAGGCTGTCATGGACGTGGATTTCGATTTCAAGGGCGGGTTACTGGGTGAGTACGCAGAGCATGCGCGAGGTGGCTCCGGCTCACCGTGTTTGTACATAGTCTCCTGCTCAAACGACATGTCATTGAAGATTTGGGATACGAACAACGAGTACAAGAATACGAAATCGTTACATGGTCACGATCACACCATCTCCGCGGTCAAGTTTCTTCCAGGGGGTGATTTCCTCATGAGCGCCAGTCGTGACAAGACAATTCGGATATGGGAGGTGGCGACGGGGTGAGTCGACCGGACGGTGTTCACAGGATTGTCATGCGTGCTAACCCGCCGTCATCGAACTAGCTACTGTGTCAAGACGCTGTGGGGTCATGATGATTGGGTACGGAGTGTAGTACCTTCAGACGACGGTCGATGGTTGGTATCTGCCTCGAGTGATCAGGTGAGTGTTGTCAGGGGCATCGGAACTCAGGTATGGCGTTAAACGAGAGTCCTTTCCCGGCGCGCAGACGGCTCGAATCTGGGACCGAAATTCGGGTGAATCCAAGATCGAACTGAGAGGGCATGAACACGTTGTAGAGTGTGCAGAATATGCACCTGTGGCGGCTTATGGTCCTATCAGAGCATTGGCGGGATTGACAGTGAGTTGCATGGCATGTGATCGGCGTTGCCTCAGGCACTGACAATAGCTCTCAGGCTACGGCAGGC
>Ga0308160_10003154_pt1 | contig 18894 bp, 10 predicted proteins | sample PhyFR1_FD_201036 | JGI IMG/M metagenome (GOLD analysis project Ga0308160, IMG submission 201036) | Phyllosphere microbial communities from UC Gill Tract Community Farm, Albany, California, United States - DLSLF.R1 | ecosystem: Host-associated > Plants > Phyllosphere > Unclassified | place: USA...
CGCGCAACGCCGACTTGGCCTCCAGCGCATTGAAGCGGATGCTCATGTCCTCCAGCACCGACAGCGCCTCGGCGCCGTCGCGCAACGCGCCGCAGACTTCGGCCAGGACGATGTCGCACACCACCACTGGGCCGGTACTCAGGCACTGGCGCAGGCAGGCTTCGGCGGCATCGGCCTGCGGGCCGTCGGCCAGCAGGTCCACCAGCACGGACGAATCGATCGCGATCATGCCTTGGGGTCGGGTCCGAACGGATCGCCCGGCGCGCGGCCGCGGATCGCGCGCATCGCCTCGTCGGTGCTGGCGAAGCCGTCCAGCTTGAAGCGGCCGCGGGCGCGCGAGATCGCATCGTCCACGCTCTTGCGCAGGATGATGCGGCCGCCGTCCAGCTCCACCTTCAGGATGGTGCCCTTGCTCAGTCCCAACGCATCGCGCACGGCCTTGGGCAAGGTGATCTGACCGCGCTCGGCGACGGTGGCTTCCATGGGCAGGCTCCGCAAGGTATGCACGAATTTTACATACTTGAAGCGTCATACTCAAGCCCGCATACAGTCCCGGTCACACCCTCCGTACACACTGAATCGGTCAGAATGACCGCAGTCCCTACAGCCGCGATGCCATAGGAGTTCCGTGATGAGCGATTCCTTTTCCACCCGTGCCTCGCTCGAGGTCAACGGCAAACGCTACGCCTACTACAGCCTGCCCAAGCTCGCAGAGCGCTTCGACATCGGCCGCCTGCCCTACTCGCTGAAGATCCTGCTGGAAAACCTGCTGCGCCACGAAGACGGCGGCGTCACCGTGGGCAAGGACCACATCGAGGCGGTGGCGAAGTGGGATCCCACCGCGGAACCCGACACCGAGATCGCGTTCATGCCGGCGCGGGTGGTGCTGCAGGACTTCACCGGCGTGCCGTGCGTGGTCGACCTGGCCGCGATGCGCGATGCGGTGGTCAAGCTCGGCGGGCGCCCGGAGCAGATCAATCCGCTGATCCCCTCGGAACTGGTGATCGACCATTCGGTGCAGGTGGACGTGTTCGGCAAGGCCGATGCGCTCGACCTCAACGGCAAGATCGAATTCCAGCGCAACAAGGAACGCTACGGCTTCCTGCGCTGGGGCCAGAAGGCGTTCGACAATTTCAAGGTGGTGCCGCCGAACACCGGCATCGTGCATCAGGTCAATCTGGAACACCTGGCGCGGGTGGTGATGACCGGCGAACGCGACGGCGAGACGATCGCCTATCCGGACACGGTGTTCGGTACCGACAGCCATACCACCATGATCAACGGCATCGGCGTGCTCGGCTGGGGCGTGGGCGGCATCGAGGCCGAAGCGGCGATGCTCGGCCAGCCCTCGTCGATGCTGATCCCGCAGGTGGTCGGCTTCAAGCTGACCGGCAGGCTGCCCGAAGGCGCCACCGCAACCGACCTGGTGCTGACGGTGACGCAGATGCTGCGCAAGCACGGCGTGGTCGGCAAGTTCGTCGAGTTCTTCGGCGAGGGCCTGCAGCACCTGCCGCTGGCCGACCGCGCCACCATCGGCAACATGGCGCCGGAGTACGGCGCCACCTGCGGCATCTTCCCGGTCGATGCCGAATCGCTGACCTACCTGCGCCTGTCCGGGCGCAGCGAGGAGCAGATCGCGCTGGTCGAGGCCTACGCCAAGGCGCAGGGCCTGTGGCACGACGCCGACACCGCGCACGCCGACTACAGCGCCACGCTGGAGCTGGACATGGCCGAGGTCAAGCCGTCGCTGGCCGGGCCCAAGCGGCCGCAGGACCGGGTGCTGCTGGAAGACATGCAGCGCAATTTCCGCGACAACCTGGTGCCCTTCGCCGAAGCGCGCCACAAGCGCCATAGCGACCTCAAGCAGGAAGACCGGCTCAAGAACGAAGGCGGCGGCGGCACCGCGGTCGGCGCCAAGGCCGCGCAGGCCGAGACCGCCGAAGACAGCGGCGCCGGCTGGCAGCTGCGCGACGGCTCGGTGGTGATCGCCGCGATCACTTCCTGCACCAACACCTCCAATCCGGCGGTGATGCTCGGCGCCGGGCTGCTGGCGCGCAACGCCGTGGCCAAGGGCCTGAAGGCGCAGCCGTGGGTCAAGACCTCGCTCGGGCCGGGCTCGCTGGTGGTCACCGATTATCTGAAGAAGGCCGGGGTCATGGACGACCTGGAACAGCTCGGTTTCTACGTGGTCGGCTACGGCTGCACCACCTGCATCGGCAATTCCGGCCCGCTGCCGGACGACGTGTCGGCGGCGATCGCCAAGGACGATCTGGTGGTGGCCTCGGTACTGTCGGGCAACCGCAACTTCGAAGGCCGCGTGCACCCGGAAGTGAAGATGAACTACCTGGCCTCGCCGCCGCTGGTGGTCGCCTACGCTATCGCCGGCACCACCGACATCGATCTGAGCCGCGATCCGCTCGGCACCGGCAGCGACGGTGAGCCGGTGTACCTGCGCGACATCTGGCCGAGTAACAAGGAAATCGGCGACACCATCGCCGCCACCGTCGGCCCGGAGATGTTCAAGCAGAACTATGCCGACGTGTTCAAGGGCGACAGCCGCTGGGCCGCGATCGCCTCGCCCGACGGCGAGCTGTACGCCTGGGACGCGGCGTCCACCTACATCAAGAACCCGCCCTACTTCGACGGCATGACCATGCAGGTCGGCACTGTCGACGACGTGCACGGCGCGCGCGTGCTCGGCCTGTTCGGCGACTCGATCACCACCGACCACATCTCCCCGGCCGGCAACATCAAGAAGGACTCGCCGGCGGGCCGCTTCCTGCAGGAACGCGGCGTGCAGCCGGCCGACTTCAACAGCTACGGCAGCCGCCGCGGCAACGACGACGTGATGGTGCGCGGCACCTTCGCCAACATCCGCATCAAGAACCTGATGTTCGGCGGCGAAGAAGGCGGCAACACGCTGTACCGCGGGCCCGACGGCGCGCAGCCGCAGAAGCTGGCGATCTACGACGCGGCGATGAAGTACAAGGCCGACGGCGTGCCGCTGGTGGTGATCGCCGGCAAGGAATACGGCACCGGCTCCTCGCGCGACTGGGCGGCCAAGGGCACCAACCTGCTCGGGGTCAAGGCGGTGATCGCCGAGAGCTTCGAGCGCATCCACCGCTCCAACCTGGTCGGCATGGGCGTGCTGCCGCTGCAGTTCCTGGACAACGAGAACGCGCAGTCGCTGGGCCTGGACGGTTCGGAGGTGTTCGACATCACCGGCTTGCAGGACGGCGCCAGCAAGCGCGCCACGGTCGATGCGAAGAAGGCCGACGGCAGCGTCAAGCAGTTCCAGGTCAAGGTGCTGCTGCTGACGCCGAAGGAAGTGGAGTACTTCAAGCACGGCGGCCTGCTGCAGTACGTGCTGCGCCAGCTGGCGGCGCGCAAGGCGGCCTGAGCGGCCATGGCAGCGCGGCGTCCTGTACGGGCGCCGCGCACGCTCGCGCGGGTACGCACTGTCGCTCGCGCACACGTCGCCTTCTCATCGGCACGGCGTTTCGAAATGACGGGTCTTTCCCCGCCAGATAGACAGCTATTGAAGGTGCTCCGTTTCCAAAACGGAGCGATTGCCGTCTAGCTCCATGCGCGACTTGCTACGGCGCCGCACTCCATTGCGCATGCCGCAGTCGCCAGTGCCCGTCCTGCTCGCGCCAACCTGTCACCACTGCGTAGCGCTGCATCCGCTCCGGCAGCACCCGCGCATCGCCGCCGCTGACCACCGCGTCGAACCGCACCGTGGCGTCGTCGCCCTGCAGCGCGATCGACAGCGGTCCGGTGTTCACTCCGATCCGCGCGTTGGCCAGGAATTGCGCGCGCAACAGGTTGTGCAGCGCAGCACGATCCATCCCCGCCTCGCCCGCGAAATCCTCGGCCACCGCGGCCATCGCATCGCGCAGGCGATGTTCCTCCACCGCCTCCTGCATCGCGGCGATGTCCTTGCGCAGCCGCTGTTCCGCCGAATCGCGCTGGCAGCCGGGCAAGGCCAGCAGCAACGCGCATCCCCATCCCCACGCCCATGCCTGTCGCATCGGATTTCCTCCAGGTTTCGCCTTTTCCATGCGGGACGGTATCCTGCCACTCGCCACGCCGCAGCGTTGCGTCGGCGTGCGGCAGCATTCCACACGAGGGGGGAGTACATGAGTCAGGAACGTCCGTGGTTGCAGAGTTATCCGGCCAGCATTCCCGCCGAGATCGACGTCAACGAGTATCGATCCGTCGCCGCCGTCTTCGAAACCTCCGTCGCCAAGTTCGGCGACCGTCCGGCCTACTGCAACTTCGGCAAGACCCTGACCTACCGCGAGGCCGGCGAACTGGCCCGGCACTTCGCCGCCTACCTGCTGGGCGAGTTGCAGCTCAAGAAGGGCGACCGCGTCGCGCTGATGATGCCCAACTGCCTGCAGTACCCGATCGCCACCTTCGGCGTGCTGCTGGCCGGCATGACCGTGGTCAACGTCAATCCGCTGTACACGCCGCGCGAACTGCGCCACCAGTTGGTCGACTCCGGCGCCAGCGCGATCGTGGTGATCGACAACTTCGCCAAGACCGTGCAGGACGTGCTGGCCGACACGCAGCTCAAGCAGGTCGTCACCACCGGCCTGGGCGACATGCTCGGCTTTCCAAAGGGTCCGCTGGTCAACTTCGTACTGAAGTACGTCAAGAAGCTGGTGCCCGACTACGACATCCCCAACGCGGTGCGCTTCCGCGACACGCTGACCCTGGGCCGCCTGCACACGCTGCCGCAGCTGGACATCGAGCCGGACGACATCGCCTTCCTGCAGTACACCGGCGGCACCACCGGCGTGGCCAAGGGCGCGATGCTGACCCACCGCAACCTGGTCGCCAACATGCTGCAGGCCGGCGCCTGGATCGCGGCGACCGGCAAGCTGGAGGAAGGCAAGGAAGTCATCATCACCGCGCTGCCGCTGTACCACATCTTCGCGCTGACCGCGAACGGCCTGGTGTTCATGAAGCTCGGCGGCCTCAACCACCTGATCAGCAATCCGCGCGACATGCCCGGCTTCGTCAAGGAGTTGCAGAAGACCCGCTTCACCGCCTTCACCGGGGTCAACACGCTGTTCAACGGCCTGCTCAACACGCCCGGCTTCGACAAGGTGGATTTCTCGACGCTGAAGTTCACCCTGGGCGGCGGCATGGCGGTGCAGCGCGCCGTGGCCGAGCGCTGGAAACAGGTGACCGGGCTGACCCTGGTCGAGGCCTACGGCCTGACCGAGACCTCGCCCGCCGCCTGCATCAACCCGCTGACGCTGCAGGAATACAACGGCGCCATCGGCCTGCCGATCCCGTCCACCGACGCCTGCGTCAAGGACGACCAGGGCCAGATCATGGCGCCCGGCGACGTCGGCGAGCTGTGCATCAAGGGTCCGCAGGTGATGAAGGGCTACTGGCGCCGCCCCGAGGAAACCGCCGGCGCGATCGATGCCGACGGCTGGCTGCACACCGGCGACATGGCGCGGATGGATCCGCAGGGCTTCTTCTACATCGTCGACCGCAAGAAGGACATGATCCTGGTGTCCGGCTTCAACGTGTATCCGAACGAGGTCGAGGACGTGATCGCGATGATGCCCGGCGTGCTGGAAGTGGCCGCGGTCGGCGTACCGGACGAGAAATCCGGCGAAGTGGTCAAGGTGGTCATCGTCAAGAAGGACCCCAACCTCACCGCCGAGGACGTCAAGGCCCACGCCCGCGCCAATCTGACCGGCTACAAGCATCCGCGCATCGTCGAGTTCCGCAAGGAACTGCCCAAGACCAACGTCGGCAAGATTCTGCGGCGGGAATTGCGCGACAGCCAAGCCTAACGCTGCAAGCACGCGCGGGGGCAACCCTGCCCCCGCGGCGCCTGTCAATCAGGCGAATACCGACAGCAAAGGCCAGGTGTAGCATCGCTCGGGTGGAAACGCACTCGCCCGCTGCGCCACGTCTTCTCCGCGGGCGTTTCTTCCGAGAACCCCGCCATGAGCATGATCGACACGCTGCCCCGTTCCCGCTCCTACTCCACAATCCGCGTCGATTCGGACGGCGCCGACGACAGCCATTGGCTGTACATGCATGCAAGCCAACAGCCCGGCACGCGTCCTTGCTTCCAGAGCCAGATGCTCGACGATGTATTGGCCGCGCTCAGCGCCCTAACAAGCCAAGAGCTGCAGCAGCGCAAACTTTCGCTGAAGCATCTGGTGATCGCTTCCGACGCTAACGTCTTCAACTTAGGGGGCGATCTTGCACTTTTTTCCGATCTGATCCGTAGACAAGACCGTAATCAATTGCTCAGCTATGCGTATCGCTGCGTGAGCGGGGTCCATCAGCTGCATCGGGGCTTGGCAGGCGATGTCCGCACGATCGCACTTGTGCAAGGCGACGCCTTGGGAGGCGGCCTGGAGATCGCCCTCGCGTGCCATACCATCGTCGCCGAAGAAGGCATCACGATGGGCCTGCCGGAGGTCATTTTCGACCTATTTCCAGGCATGGGTGCATATTCCTTCCTATGCAAGCGGATGCCGCCGCAGCTTGCCGAGAAAATCATCCTGGAAGGAAATCTTTACAGCAGCGAGCAGATGCATGCGATGGGAATAGTCGATGTGCTGGTTCCCAAGGGCGAAGGGACAGCGGCAGTAAAGGACCTTATTCGCAATCAGCGGCGCAACCAGCACTCCTATCTGGCAATGAATGCCGCACGTAACATAGCGCAACCCGTAGCTCTCCAGGAATTGCAAGCCATCACCGAGATATGGGTGGATTCCGCCTTGGCTCTTGACGAAAAATCGTTGCGCACCATGGACCGGCTAGTGCGCGCGCAGACCCGTCGTTTACAGGATGTAGCTGCCTGAGCAAGGCGGACGCCGGTGGCCAGGGGGGCCAGCCCAGCCTAGTGCTGGGCTCCACCAGGAACGGCTAGCGGATTTCGCCCTCATCGGACGCGGCACTTCGACGGGCACGCGACTCCAGCGCTTCTCGCCCCTGAGTCAGGCTAGCGTTGAGCGCCATCAGCCGTTGCCGCCACTCGCTGCGCATCTGCCATTCGGCCATCTGCATCAATTCACCGCCCAGGCTGGCCAGCTTCACCAGCCCCAGGTTGCTCGCGACGCCCTTGATCGCGTGCGCATGCTCGCGCAGGCGCTCCCAATGTTCGGCCTCCCCGGCAACTTGCATGCCGCCGAGGCAGCCCTCGGCATCGTTGAGGCATTGCGAGATGAACTCGCGCTCGAAGCCGTCGCCCATGCCGAGTCCAGCCAGTTCGTCGAGTACGGACGAATCCAATACGCCCTCGGTCAATGCCGTAGCCGGCCGCATCAATGTCTCGCTGGTGCCGCGCAGCCTTCCGTCGGTCGCAATGTCGGTGAGCGTGTCCAGCAATCGATTCGCCACCACCGGCTTGGCCAGGAAGGTATGCGCGCCGGCCTGCTCGCAGCGCTGGATCGATTCCGGTGTGACATCGGCACTGAGCACCACCACCGGCGTGCGCGGCCCGCCGGCCTGCATCACCCGCAGTTGCTTGAGCATGTCCAGTCCGCTCATGCCCGGCATGTGCAGATCGACGATCACCGCGTCGAATTCGTTTTCGGCCAGCGCGTCGAGCACCGCCTCTGCGCCATCGACGCAGATCGCCCGATGCCCCGCCTTCTGCAACATGCGCTGCAGCACCATGCGATTGGCGGCATGGTCGTCGGCAACCAGGATGCGCATGCCGCGTACACGCGCGCGATGGCGCAGGAACGGGTCCGAGAACGCGATGACATTACCGTTCTGCTGAAGCTCCTCGGACGGCATCGCAGATATCTGCTCATCCCCTGCCACCGAGGAAAATCCACTTGCCTCGAATGGAAGATCGAACCAGAAACGGCTGCCATGAGGCGGATTTTCCTGATAGCCGATGCTTCCGCCCATCGACTCGACCAATCCTTTGGCGATCGTCGTCCCCAACCCCGTACCTTCGTAGCGACGAGCCAAGCCCACATCGGCCTGCTCGAACGCGTCGAACAGCCGCGAGCGCATCGACACAGGCACGCCGATCCCGGTATCGACAATGTCGAAACTGAGCCATGTAAGGCCACTTTCGATCTTCAGCACACGCACACGAATGTCTATCCGGCCCAGCTCCGTGAACTTGACCGCATTTCCAGCCAGATTCAACAAAATCTGACGCAGGTGACCCACATCTCCGGACAAACGATTCGGCACGTCGGGTCCGATCTCAACGTGGTAACCGATCGATTTGGAACGTGCTTGCGGCTGCAGGATCAATCCGATCTGATCTACGATTTCACGAAGCGAAAACTCGCTTTTGTCGATTCGGACCTTTCCGGCCTCAATCGCGGAAATATCCAGCACTTCCTCGACCAGCGACATCAGGCTACGGGCAGATGCCTGAATCGTACTCACGCATTCGCGCTGCTCGGCATCCAGCTTCGTCGTGGACAACAGTTCGGTCATACCGGAAAGACCATTCAGCGGAGTCCGGAACTCGTGGCTCATATTGGCCAGAAACCGGCTCTTCGCCTCATTTGCGCGCTGCGCCTCCTTGGTCGCGCTGGTCAACTGTCGAAGCAGTCCGGAAAGGTACAAGGGGACAGCCAGAAGACCGATCACAAGACCGATGCCGAGGCGGATATTCTCACGCCAGTAAGGCGTGACCAGCACCGTCGTGCCGAAGCTGAGCACCCCCATCGCGACTGCCAGATACAGATAGCCGGTGCCATAGCGCAAGCCATTGCCCACCGTCACCCACATCACCACCACGTACATCCAGGCCAGCGGCTCGCCCATGCCGACCATTGCACAGGCGATCAGGCCATAGTCCGCGATCATCCCGATGATGCGCCGCAAATCGGAACGTTCCGGCCGCCATAGCAGCCACAGCAGTACCGCGAAGGAAAGTACCAGACCGGACGAAACGACAGCGACCACTTCCAGGTACTGGCGCAGCGGCAGCGTCGCCCGCGGACCAGGCAAGAAAACGTAGCTGAGGATGATCGAAATCAGCAAGATACGCACCAACGCCTGTGCGTGCTCTGTGTCCTTGCGCTGCCCGAGTCGATGTCGGAACCAGGCGATCGCTGACGTCATCTCACACCCCCGGCCGGACCGAGGCCGTCGAGAACTTCTCGCAGATCAGATGCAGCTGCTCGCGCCCGCGGAACAGCGCATCCACGCAGCGCGGGTCGAACAGGCGGCCGCGTTGCGCATAGAGATAGGCGAGGGTCGCATCCATGGTCCAAGCTTCCTTGTAGGGACGCGGCGAGATCAGCGCGTCGAAGACGTCGGCGACCGCCACGATCCGCGCCTCCAGCGGGATCGCTTCGCCGACCAGTCCGTCGGGGTATCCGCTGCCATCGTAACGCTCATGGTGGCGCAGCGCGATCAGCGCGCCGACCTGGATGAAGCGGTTCTGGCTGCCGCTGAGCAGTTCGTAGCCGATGCGCGGGTGCATGCGCATCACCGCCATCTCTTCCTCGTTGAGCTTGCCGGGCTTGAGCAGCACCGCATCGGGAATGGCGATCTTGCCCATGTCGTGCAGGCTCGCGGCCATCTCGATGACCCGCACCTCGTCCTCGGACAGGCCCAACTGCTCGGCGATCAGGCCGGCCACGTGCGCCATCCGCTCCAGGTAGGCGCTGGTACCGGCGTCGCGGTACTCGATCGCCCGCGCCAACCGCGACAGGGTCTCGCGCTCGCGTTCCTCGACCTCGCGCATGCTGGCCAGCAGGCGCTGCTCCAGCGACATCGCGCGCTGCTTGATGTTCTCGCTCTGCAGCCGCAGCTGCAGCAGGTTGTGGCAGCGCGCACGCAGTTCGCGCGGGCGGATCGGCTTGACCAGGAAGTCGATGACCCCGGCTTCCAGCGCGGCCTGGCGGATCGGCTCGTCGCCGACCACGGTGATCAGGATGATCGGAATGTCGCGGTGCTTGGGCAGGCGCCGCAGCCGCCGCGCGAATTCCAGCCCGTCCATGCCGGGCATGCGGTAGTCGAGCAGCAACAGGTCGACCTTGCCGGCCTCGCACCAGGCCAGCGCGGCCTGCGAGTCGCCGAAGTCGCGCACGGTCAGTTCCGGGGCGATGTCCTCGATCACGTGGCGCAGCATGGTGCGCGCAGACGTCTGATCGTCGACGATGACGATGTTCAAGCGATTGTCCGCCCCCTCCGCCCAGTCCGGGCGGTCGCTGCTGGAGGATACTCCGGACAGGCTCATGCTGGCATCTTGCATCTGCGATCCTCTCGCCCACGGGCTTCGGGCTGCTGAGACAATAACGGGAAACGCTCCGGCGCCGGCTATGCCGACCCAACCGCCTCACTTCCGCTTGCTTGCCAACCGCTTGCTTGCCGACGCCCGATACGAGAACCCCACGCCTACGAGAACCCTACGCCAAGGCTACCGCCGCCTTCGGCTAGATTAAGCCTCCGGGCGCATGTACGGGAACAGCAGCACGTCACGGATCGAATTGCTGCCGGTAAGCAACATTACCAGCCGGTCGATACCGATGCCCAGGCCGCCGGTGGGCGGCAGGCCGACCTCGAGCGCGCGGATGTAGTCGGCGTCGAAGTGCATGGCCTCGTCGTCGCCGCCCTCCTTCGCCGCCACCTGGGCCTGGAACCGGGCCGCCTGGTCTTCCGGGTCGTTGAGCTCGGAGAAGCCGTTGGCGATCTCCTTGCCGTTGATGAACAGCTCGAAGCGGTCGGTATAGCCGGGTTCGGTGTCGCTGGAACGGGCCAGCGGCGACACCTCGACCGGGTGGTCGGTGATGAAGGTCGGCTGGATCAGGGTGTGCTCGACGGTGGCCTCGAAGATCTCCAGCAGCAGCTTGCCCCAGCCGTAGGACGGCTTGGTGCGGATCTTCAGCCGCTCGCAGTGGCGCAGCAGCGCGTCGCGGTCGGTGCAGTCGACGGCGCTGATCTCGGGGTTGTGGTGGCGCACCGCCTCGTCCATACGCCAGCGGCGGAACGCCGGGGCCAGGTCGATGTCGGCGCCGTCCCAGTGCACCTGGGCGGTGCCGAGCACCTCCTGGGCCACGTCGCGGATCACGCTCTCGGTCAGGTCCATCACCTCGTGGTACGTGGCGTAGGCCTCGTACAGCTCCATCATGGTGAATTCGGGATTGTGCCGGGTGCTGACGCCTTCGTTGCGGAAATTGCGGTTGATTTCGTAGACCCGTTCCAGGCCGCCGACCACCAGCCGCTTCAGGTACAGCTCCGGCGCCACGCGCAGGTACAGGTCCAGGTCCAGCGCATTGTGGTGGGTGGTGAACGGCTTGGCGGTGGCGCCGCCGGGGATGTAATGCATCATCGGCGTCTCCACTTCCAGGAAGCGGCGCGCGTCCAGCCAGGCGCGCATCGCGCGGATGATCTTGGAGCGCTTGACGAACACCTCGCGCGCCTCCGGCGACACGATCAGGTCCACGTAGCGCTGGCGGTAACGCTGCTCCACGTCGGACAGGCCGTGCCACTTGTCCGGCAACGGGCGCAGCGCCTTGGTCAGCAGCCGCAGCGCGGTCGCCCGCACCGACAGCTCGCCGGTCTTGGTACGGGTCAGCCCGCCTTCCACGCCGATGATGTCGCCGATGTCCCAGCCCTTGAACGCGTCGTAGGCCGGGCCCAGGGCGTTGGCCTGCAGGAACAGCTGGATGCGCCCGGACTCGTCCTGCAGTTGCACGAAGCTGGCCTTGCCCATGACCCGCTTGGCCAGCAGGCGCCCGGCCAGGCTCAGGTTGCGGCCCTCGGCCTCCAGCGCTTCGGCGCTCCAGCGCTCGGCATCGGCGAACTCGGCCTGCAGGTCGCCGGCGAAATCGTGGCGGCGGAAATCGTTCGGATAGGCCACGCCCTGCGCGCGCAGCGCTCCCAGCTTGGCGCGGCGTTCGGCGATGAGGCCGTTCTCGTCGACGGGAAGGGACGGCGCGGGGGTCTGCTCGGTCATGGGAATGGGTACGCGGAGAAGAAGGGAGAGGATGCAGCAGATACGCGGGCTGCGCCGCGTGGCCGGCCTCCGCCACCGTGGGCGGGAGGCCGGCGGTTCAGGCGTCGCTGCGTTTGGCGCCGACTTCCAGGCCGGATTTGAGGCTGGCCTCGACGAATTCGTCCAGGTCGCCGTCGAGCACCTTTTGCGTGTCGGTGCGTTCGATGCCGGTGCGCAGGTCCTTGATCCGGCTCTGGTCGAGCACGTAGTTGCGGATCTGGCTGCCCCAGCCGATGTCCGACTTGGTCGCCTCGACCGCGTCGCGCTCGGCGTTGCGCTTCTGGATCTCCAGCTCGTACAGCTTGGCGGCGAGCATCTTCATCGCGTTGTCGCGGTTCTGATGCTGGCTGCGCCCGGTCTGGCAGGCCACGACGATGTTGGTCGGGATGTGGGTGATGCGCACCGCCGACTCGGTCTTGTTGACGTGCTGGCCGCCGGCGCCGGAGGAACGGTAGACGTCGGTGCGCAGGTCGGCCGGATTGATCTCGATGTCGATGTTGTCGTCCACTTCCGGCGACACGAACACCGAGGTGAAGCTGGTGTGGCGGCGGTTGTCCGAATCGAACGGCGACTTGCGCACCAGCCGGTGCACGCCGGTCTCGGTCTTCAGCCAGCCGTAGGCGAAATCGCCTTCCACGCGCACCGTGGCCGACTTGATCCCCGCGACTTCGCCGCCGGAGACTTCCATCAGTTCGGTCTTCCAGCCGCGCGACTCGCACCAGCGCAGGTACATGCGCAGCAGGATCTCGGCCCAGTCCTGGGCCTCGGTGCCGCCGGCGCCGGCCTGGATGTCGACGAAGGCGTTGCTGGCGTCCATCTGCCCGGAGAACATGCGCTGGAATTCCAGCTTCTCCACGTGCGCCTGGAAGCGCTCGACATCGGCGACCACCGCCAGCGCGGTGTCCTCGTCGTCCTCGCTCTCGGCCAGCTCCAGGAACTCAAGCGCCTCGTTCAGCCCGTCGAGCACGCTGGCGATGCCGCCGACGGTCTTCTCCAGGTTGGAGCGCTCGCGGCCCAGGCCCTGGGCGCGCTCGGGGTCGTTCCACACATCGGGATTTTCCAGTTCCCGGGTGACTTCCTCTAGGCGTTCTTTCTTGACGTCGTAGTCAAAGAAACCCCCGGAGCGACAGCACCCGATCGGATAGATCGGCGATGCGGTGGCGGATGGGATTGAGTTCGATCATGGCGGCATTCCGGCAAACGGCAAACAAGAGCGCGATTCTAGCAATTCCGGCCGCCGCGCCACAGCGCGCGCGCGGCCGCGCCTGGGCCCGGGCCGCGCCGCGATCACTCGGCGATCGCCGCCTCTCCCTCGCCGGCCGCCGTGCGCAGGGCGGCGCGGTAGCGGCGGCTGCACGGCACATGGCTGCCTTCGCGCAGGTGCACACGCGCCTCGCCGGCCTCCAGCGGCTCGATCGAGACCACGCAGCCCAGGTTGACCATGTAGCTGCGGTGGATGCGCACGAACACGGCCGGGTCGAGCCTGGCCTCGATCGCGGCCATGGTGCTGCGCAGCGGGTAGTCGTGGCCGCGCACGCGCAGGTTGACGTAGTTGCCCGAGGCCTGCAGCCATTCGATATCGGCGGCGGCGACCAGGAAATCGCGGCCGAGCTTGCGCACCAGGAAGCGCTCCGGGCGCTCCAGCGACTCCATCGGCGGGCCTTCGTCGGGCGCACCGAGCAGGGCCGCCTCGCCCTGCCAGCGGCGCAGCAGGAAGCGATACATCTCCACGCACAGCAGCATCGAGGCCAGGCTGCGCACGTCCTTCAGGTATTCGTAGGCCAGTCCCTGCGGCCACGGGCCGAAGTCATAGTGCTGGCCCTGCAGCCGGTACACCACACTGCGGATCGCAACCATGCCCAGCACGTGCAGCACCGACAGCGCGACGCTGCCCAGCAGATACGCCGGCAACCGGCGCCGCCAGTTGTCCCAGTGCAGCGGATAGCGCCGACTCAACAGCACCACGATCGGCACGATCAGCAGGAACACCAGGCCGCTGGACCACTCCCACAGCGCCGGCTCCCACGCGGCGAAGTGCAGCCCGGTGCGGCGGATGTCGATCAGCACGGTGATGCTGTTGGCGATACCGTTGACCAGGGTCAGCGCGACCCAGAAGCCGATCTCGAAACTGCGGCGCCACGGCAGGAAACGGGAGTAGACGCTGGTGGCTGGCGATTCGGACATGGCGCATTTTAGCGCGCCGGCCATTCGACAATGGCCGGCGCGCGGACGGTCTCAGCGCACCTCGAACTCGCCGACCAGGATCGTCTCCTTCTTGTCCTTCAGCCGCAGCGTCACCTGCTGGTCGCGCTGCGTGGCGCTGCCCCAGCCGGTACTCAGCTGCAGGTGCAAGGTGGTGGCGCCGGTGACCAGCGGCTGGCGGTCGCCGAAGAAGTTGGCCTCCACCTTGTACTTGCCCGGCTTGGCCCGGCGCAGCGAGAACTCTTCCGGCCCGTAGCCGCCGGTGAAGTCCTGCGACAGCTGTCCGCCCTGGTAGGTCGAGCGGTGCGCGTAATAGCAGCGCTCGCCGTTGGGATCGGTCACCCACAGGTCCATGTCGCTGTTGTCGCTGTCCCAGTTCAGCACCACGCGCAGGTCCAGCGGCAGGTTGCGCTGCAGGCGCGGGTCGATGAAGCCGGTCTGCAATGGCTGCTGCGACCGCGCCACGATCGCGTTCAATTCGTTCAAGGCGATCAGCGCCACGCCGTCGAAGCGGCTGTCCCAGTCGCGCGCGACCACTTGGTACAGCTGTTCGATCGCGGCCTGCGCATCGCCGCGTGCGGCGTAGGCCAGGCCCAGGTCGCGGAAGCTCTGCGGCTCTTCCTCGCCCAGCCGCAGCACCTGCTCGAACACCGGCACCGCCAGGTCCGCCCTGCCCGCCTGCAGCAACCGGTAGCCGAGCACGCGCAGCACATGGCGGTTCTCCAGCTGCAGTTCGGCCAGGTTGGACAGCACGCGCAGCGCCAGTTCGCGCTGGCCGCGTTCGAACAGCACGTCGGCCACGTCCAGGTAGAACGCCACGCTGTCGGCGTGCGCGGCGCGCTCGCTCAGGTACAACGGATAGACCGCCTCCGGCGCGGCGGCGCGCAGGCGCCGGGCGTAGGGCGAATCCGGCTGCCACGGCTGCAATGCCAGGGAAATCGTAGTGGATGCGGGCGCGCCGGCAGACGCATCGGCGTCCGCCGGTGCCGCAACCGCGGCGCTGACGGCCATCGCCTCCGGCTCAGCGGACTCCGCCGCCGGCATCGGCGCGGCGGGTGCCGGCGGCGGCGCCATGGCCATCACCGGTGCGGGCTGCGAGACGTAGTCCCGCCGCTCGCGACGGGCGTCACCCTCGCCGTCTTGCGGCTTGGGCTGCGGCGGCGCGTTCTTCGGGAACGTGCGCTTCCACCAGGCGACGCGTTGGGCGAAATCCTCGGCGACGTGATCGATGCGCTGCTTGCGCTGCTCGCCCTGCTCCTGCTGGCGCTGCGCCTGCGCGCGTGCCACCGCCTCGCGCAGCGCCGGTGGCGGCGCGATGTCGTAGCGTACGTAGTCGTCCACGTTCTCCAGCACCAGCAGCGAAGTGTCGGCGCTGACCAGGCCGAAGCGGCTGGCCAACTGCTGGCGGCGCGCGGCATCGCCGAGCGGATCGGCGGCCAGGCGGCGCAGCATGGCCCGCGCCCAGGCGCCGGGCACCAGATCGCCCGGCACCTCGCTGGCGTCGCGCAACGGAAGGCTAAGGCGGCGCGTGCTGGCGGCAGTGGCGATCTCCAGCTGCAGCGTCGCATCGGCCGCGAGCAGGCGCCCGGCGATGCGCAGATAGCCGTCGTCGGCGTAGCGCGAATCGGCGACCAGATCGGCGACGCCCTCGCCCTGCAGCGCCACCAGTTCGCCACCGCGCTGCAGCAGCCGTTCGCTGGCCTGCTGCACACCTTGCACGCCCTGCAACTCGATCAAGCGGCCGCCGCGCGCTTCCGCCGACGCCGCCAGGCGTGCGGCATCGGCATGGGCGCCGGCCGAATCGACCGCATACAGACGCTGGCCCGGCGCCAGCGCTGGCAAGGCTTGCGCGCCGTAGTTGCCCAGGCCATCGCTGAACAACAGATACTCCTGCACGTCCGTCGCCGGCCGCCAATCGCCCAATGCGCTGGCACCGTCCGGCTGCAAGCCCTGCAGCGTCGCTTTCAACGCGCTCCAATCGCCAGCGCGCACCTGGAACCGGCGCGGCGCCTCGGCGCGGTCGCGCAGCACGATCAGATCGACCTGCACGTCGCCCAGCGCGGCGAAATAGCGCTGCAGCAGGGCCAGTTCCGCAGGAATGTCGCGCTGCCGCGCCGACCCCGATGCATCCCACAGCAGGCCGATGCGCTGCGGCAACGGGCGTGCGCTGTGCAGATCGGCGATCGGCAGCAGCGCCTGGAAGTAGCGCTGGCCGTCGTGGCTGCCGACCGCGACGCGTGGATCGCTGGTTGCGCGCAGCGACAGCGCCAGCTCCCTGGGCAGTTGCGCTGGCGTGCCCGACCACGCCGCCGCGTAACCGCCGGGCGCTGGCGACAGGCGCAGGCCCGCAGGCAACGCCGCGGTGTCCACCGGCGCCGCCTGCGTGCTCAACTCCAGGCGCAACGCCTGGGCGCTGGCCGCATAACCCAGCGGCAGCCGCCACTGCCAACCGGCGGCGGTGCGCGGCAGCGACTCGCGATAGACCAGGCGCACGCGGCGGCTGCCGTGCGCGGGAATCGGATAGAGCCGCAGTTGGAACTGGTTGCCGGCGGTCTGCTCGACCAGGCCCGGGTCCACGCCGCGCCGCTCGATCGCCTCGAACACCTGCCGCCCGCGCGCCTTCGGCACCGGTACCGCGTCGCGCATCTGTCCGTCGATGTCCAAGGCGAAGCCGCTGATCTGCTGGCCGTCGCGCAGCGGGAACGCCAGTTGCCCTTCCAGCACGCGCGCATTGGGGTTGAAGAACAGCAGGTCCACCGTGGTTTCGGCCAGGCCGGCCGCGGCGTGCGCGCTCACCGTCGCCGAGCGCAGCTCGACCGGGCGTTCGCTGCGATCGGTCTTCAGCAGTGGGGCCAGGAGTTGCCGCTGCGGCGCGGTCTGGGCCAAGGCCGGCACGGCGGCGGCCGACAACAGCGAGAACAGCAGGAAGCACAGGCCTTTGCGCGCGACGTACGGCATGGATCACTCCTTGATGGGACGGTACAGCTTGAACGTCCGGTGTGGCGCGGTGGGGTTATCCAGAATCTTCGCGCGGTGTGCTTGGGCCGCTGAGTCTTGGATCGATGGGGCTGATCCTATCTTCACCCAGCGCGTTTTTTAGGGGAGAGGGCTATGCAAGCATGGCTGTTCCCTTCTCCCACCGGGAGAAGGTGCCCCGAAGGGGCGGATGAGGGTACGGGCGCATCCTCATGTACCCAAACACAGCGAGTCGCTTTCGCGCCGTACCCTCACCCCAACCCCTCTCCTGCGGGGAGAGGGGCTATGTACGCTTGGCTGTTCCCTTCTCCCATCGAGAGAAGGTGCCCCGAAGGGGCGGATGAGGGTACGGGCGCAGCCTCGTGCACCCAAACTCTGCGAGTCGCTTTCGCGCCGTACCCTCACCCCAACCCCTCTCCCGCGGGGAGAGGGGCTATGCGCGACCAGGCAACGCGCGCGTGCCTCGGCAAGGACGCTGGATCAGCCCGACAGGCTCCGGCAGTGCTCCACCACCAGCTGCACCGCCTCGCCGCCGCGATAGTCGTCGGCGACCAGGCGGTAGGCGATGTGCACGCGGCGGCCGGGTTCGTCGCCGTGCCAACCGTTGAAATGGATCGCGTTCAACGGCTCGCCGCGGCCGGCGCAGCGCAGGCTCAGCTTGAGGTGGCGCTCCTTCAGCAAGCGCCACTGCAACACCTCGAACTCGCCGTCGAACAGCGGCTCGGGGAAGCCCTGCCCCCATGGCCCGGCCAGGCGCAGCGCCTCGGCATGGCGATGGTCCAGCTCGTGCGGATCCAGTGCGCCGTCGCTGAGCAGTTCGGCCTGCAGCAGCGCCGCGTCCAGGCTGGCCAGCGCATGCTCGCGGAACAGCTGTTCGAACTCGGCCAGTGCAGCGTGCGGCAGGCTCAGGCCCGCGGCCATCGCATGGCCGCCGAACTTGTCCATCAATCCCGGCCGGCGCGCCTCCACCGCGGCCATCGCGTCGCGGATGTGGAAGCCGGGAATCGAGCGCGCCGAACCGCGCAACTGGTCGCTGCCCGGCTCGGCCGGGGCGAAGGCGATCACTGGGCGGTGCAGGCGGTCCTTCATCTTCGAGGCGACCAGGCCGATCACGCCCGGATGCCAGTCGGCATCGAACAGGCACACCGCCACCGGCGGCGCGTCCGGCGCGGCCAGCAGCGCCTGCGCAACGGTGGCTTCGGCCTCATCGGTCATCTGCTGCTGCACCGCACGGCGCTCGCCGTTGATCTGCTCCAGCGTGGCGGCGATCTCGCGCGCCTGCTGCGGGTCTTCGCACAGCAGCAGCTCGATGCCCAGCGCCATGTCCTCGAGCCGGCCGGCGGCATTGAGCCGCGGCGCCAGCGCGAAACCGATGTCGCTGGCGCTGAGCCGCGCCGGATCGCGGCCACTGGCTTCGATCAGGGCGCGCAGGCCGATGCAGCCGTCGCCGCGCTGCAGGCGGCGCAGTCCGGCCGAGACCAGCGCGCGGTTGTTGGTGTCCAGCGGCACCAGGTCGGCGACGGTGCCGACCGCGACCAGGTCCAGCAGCACCGTCAGATCCGGTGGCTGGGTGGCGAACGCGCCGCGCTCGCGCAGGTGCCGGCGCAGCGCCAGCAGCACGTAGAAAATCACCCCGACGCCGGCCAGCATCTTGCTCGGGAACGCGTCGCCGGCCAGGTTCGGATCGACGATCGCGTCGGCCGGCGGCAGCACGCTGCCCGGCAGATGGTGGTCGGTGACCAGCACCTGCCAGC
>Ga0308160_10003155_pt1 | contig 18892 bp, 13 predicted proteins | sample PhyFR1_FD_201036 | JGI IMG/M metagenome (GOLD analysis project Ga0308160, IMG submission 201036) | Phyllosphere microbial communities from UC Gill Tract Community Farm, Albany, California, United States - DLSLF.R1 | ecosystem: Host-associated > Plants > Phyllosphere > Unclassified | place: USA...
TTCGTGCCGGGCGACGTCCGGGTCGCCGAGGTCGTCGGCCGCGTCGGCGACCCGGCCGGCGAGGTCGTCTGGAGCTGGACCTCCACGACCCTCGTGGTCACGGCCGAGGTCTCGCCGGTCGACGAGGGCCGCTTCGCCGTCGGCGCACCCGTCGAGGTGGGGCTGCCGGGCGGCACGCGCGTGCCCGGCACCGTGCGCTCGGTGGAGGGGCCGGGCGGAGGCGCGGGCTCGGGCGGCGGGGCCGGCGGCGGCTCCGGGGCCGGCGGGTCGGGTGCCGGCTCCGGGGCCGGCGCGGCCGCGGGCTCCGGCTCCGGCGCCGACCGCGTGACCGTCGTCGTGGGGCTCGACGCCGAGCTGCCCGAGGGGGCCGCGACCGACGGCTCGGTCGACCTCGTGGTCGAGGGCGAGCGGCGGGTCGACGTGCTCTCGGTGCCCGTGACCGCGCTGCTGGCGGCGGGCGACGGCGGCTACGTCGTCGAGGTGCGGGCGGCCGACGGCTCGGTCGAGCGCGTGGCCGTGACCGTGGGCGCGTTCGCCCAGGGGCGCGCCGAGGTCTCGGGCGAGGGGCTCGCCGAGGGCGACGAGGTCGTGGTGCCCTCGTGAGCGGGCAGACCGAGAGCGGGGCGACCGTGAGCACGCCGTCCGCGAGCGCGGCACCCGTGCTCGAGCTGCGCGCCGTGACGCGCACCTACGGCGACACGACCGCGCTCGGTGGGGTCGACCTCGTCGTGCGGCGCGGCGAGCTCGTCGCCGTCGTCGGCCCGAGCGGCTCGGGCAAGTCGACGATGCTCAACGTGATGGGCACGCTCGACCGGCCGAGCTCCGGCTCGGTGCGGATCGCCGGCCACGAGGTGTCGGAGATGACCGACGACGCCGTGTCGCGCCTCCGGGCCGAGCACGTGGGCTTCGTCTTCCAGCACTTCCACCTCGCGGCCGGGGCCACGGCGACGGAGAACGTCGCGGACGGCCTGCTCTACGCGGGCGTGCCGCGACGGCAGCGTCGCGAGCGCGCCCGGGAGGCCCTGGCCCGCGTCGGGCTCGGGCACCGCCTCGACCACCGGCCGCACGAGCTCTCGGGCGGCGAGAAGCAGCGCGTGGCCATCGCCCGCGCAGTCGTCGGCGACCCGACGCTGCTGCTGGCCGACGAGCCGACCGGGGCGCTCGACTCCGTCTCGGGCGCCGCGGTCGTCACGCTGCTCCGCGAGCTCAACGCGGCGGGGACGACCGTGGTCGTCATCACCCACGACCGCGAGCTGGCGGCGGCGCTGCCGCGCCGGGTCGCGATGCGCGACGGCCTCGTCGACGCCGAGGTCGCCTCGTGAGGGGGGCGGCGGCCCCGGGAGCGGGGCCGGAGCGCGACTCCCGCACGGCCCCCGGTCCGCGACCGGGCCGCAGCGCGCGCCCGGCCCGGGCCCCTCGCCCGGCCCGCGCCCGGCCCGGGCACGTCTCGGCCCGCGACCTGCTGGGCCTCGGCGTCTTCGGGCTGCGCACCCGGCCCACGCGGGTCGTGCTGTCGGCCCTCGGCATCGCGATCGGCATCGCCGCGATGATCGCCGTCGTCGGCATCTCGTCGTCGAGCCAGGCGGCCCTCGACCGGGTGCTCGACGGCCTCGGCACGAACCTGCTCGTGGCCGCTCCGGGCACGGACGCCCGCGGCGAGACGGCGCCGCTGCCCGAGACGGCCCTCTCGGCGCTCGACCGACGGGGCGACGTCGAGGGCGTCGCCGGCGTCGGGCGCGTCGACGACCAGAAGGTGTACCGGACCGACCGGGTGCCGGCCGCCGCCTCCGGCGGGATCTCGCTCGACGTCGCCCTGGGCGACCTCCGCGGGGTGCTGCACGCCGACCTCGCGTCGGGCCGGTGGTTCGGCGACGCGGCGAGCGAGCTGCCGCAGGTCGTGCTCGGCGCCACCGCCGCCGCGACCCTCGGGGTGACCGACGTCGCGCCCGAGACCCGGGTCTGGATCGGCGGCCGCTGGGTCGCCGTCGTCGGCGTGCTCGACCCGCTGCCGCTCGCGCCCCAGCTCGACGCGTCGGCCTTCGTGCCGAGCGGCTCGGCCGCGGCGGAGTTCGGCTTCGACGGGCACCCGACGCAGGTGTTCGCCCGGGCCGACCCGGCCCGCGTCGGTGCCGTCCGCGACCTGCTCGCCGCGTCGATCTCGCCCGAGGACCCGGCGTCCGTCGACGTGGCCCGCCCCTCGGACGCCCTCGCGGCGCAGCAGGCGACGGAGGAGTCGTTCACCGGCCTGCTGCTCGGCATCGGCGGCGTCGCGCTGCTCGTCGGCGGCATCGGGGTCGCGAACACGATGGTCATCACCGTGCTCGAGCGGCGCGCCGAGATCGGCGTGCGCCGCGCCCTGGGGGCTCGGCGGCGGCACGTGCGCGACCAGTTCCTGGTCGAGTCGCTGCTGCTGTCGGGCCTGGGAGGCGCGGTCGGGGTCGCCCTCGGGGTCGCAGTCACGGCCGGGTTCGGCCTCGTGCAGGGCTGGCCGGTCGTCGTGCCGGCCTGGGCCGTGGTCGGCGGGCTCCTCGCGACCGTCGTCATCGGGGGCGTCAGCGGCTGGTGGCCCGCGTCGCGCGCGGCGCGCATCCCGCCGACGTCGGCGCTCGCCGCCGCGTGAGGCCAGGTAGATCAGATGGTTCAGGGGAATGTCACATGTGACGTGTACCCTCGCGGGGCGGGTCGCCCTGACGGCGGCCCGCCCCGCCCAGAACGACCCCAGACCGGAGACCCCCATGGCCGTCAAGAACCTTCCCGCCGCCCTCGCCACCGCCGCCGCCCTCCTGCTGGCCGTCACGGCGTGCACAACGACCAACGCGTCGACCGACGACCCCAGCGGCGCGGCCACGACCCCCGAGTCGTCGCCCACCGCCGTCGGCCAGCCCGACAACGAGTGCGTCGACGGCATCGCCTACATGCAGTTCACCGAAGAGACCACCGAGCTCAGCCTGCCCGACGGCTGCGGCACGGTGTTCGTGCTCGGCGACGGCGGCACCGCCGACCTCGGCCCCGTCGGTGACCTGGGGGTGATGGGCAACGGCTCGACGATCCGCGTCGAGAGCGTCGGGCGCCTCGACCTGACCGGGAACGACAACACGATCGAGCACGGCGGCGACGCGCCGGAGATCCTCGGCGAGGAGTCGGAGAACGGCACGGGCAACTCGGTCGTCGCCCGCTAGCGGCACCTCGGGCGTTCTGCTCACAGGCGTTGTCAGAACGGTCCGTATCAATGTTACATTTCGTCTCGTCGCTCCCGACCGGGGGCGCGAGACGAGAGGCACCACGGCATGATCACGACCTTCCGACGCGCCGCCACGGCGACGCTCGCGGCCCTCACGCTGGCGGCCGGCGCGCTCGCCGTCCCGCCCGCCGCCCCGGCGTCCGCGGCCGAGCCCGCGGCGGCCGACCCGACCCTGTCCATCACGATCGCGGAGCTGACGCGCATCGACCTCGGGCGGCCGCGCGTCCCCGTGCAGCAGCCGACGCCGGTCGAGGTCGGCGTCCGCTTCGGCCACGCCGGCGGCGGCGACGCCGCCGGCACCCTCACCTTCACCGCACCGGCGGGCACGACCTTCGCGCCCGACCAGGCCCGGCTGCCCGCCCAGCAGCGCCTCGAGGGCCGAGCGGGCTGGGAGCCCGTGCCCACCGGGTGGGACCTCGTCGAGGGGGCGCGCTCGGCCGACGGCCGCAGCTACGCCTACAGGTTCCCCGGCGACGCGGGCGCGATCCCCGTCGGGCTCGCGCTCAAGTGGGCGCCGGTGCTCCTGGCCGAGGGCTCGGCGCTGGGCGACCGCGAGATCGGCTTCTCGTTCCGCAGCACGGGCGTGAGCTACGCGTACGCGCTCGACGACGCGGCCCCGATCACCGTCGTCGACGACGGGCCCGACTTCGGAACGGTCACCCCCGTCACCGTGGCGAGCACCGACCTCGTCCGGGGCCGGAGCACCGACGTGTCGTTCGTCGTCGCCAACTCGGAGCCGCGCACCGGCTACGAGGTGAGCGTGCGCCTCACGGCCCCCGCGGGCACCACCTTCCCCGTCGACGCGACGGTCGAGACGACCTGGCGGCCGGGCAGCTCGGGCGACTGGCGGCCGGCCCCGCAGATGAGCCTGCAGGCCGTGGCGATCAGCGACGCGGGCCGCACGCTCGTCGGCACCCGCGCCTCCGGCCCGCACGGAGGCGGCGAGCAGTACCGCTACACGGTGCCGGTGGCGACGCCGGCCGACGCGGCCGACGGCGCCGACCTCGCGCTCGGCTACCGCTACCGGGGCACCTCGGGCCAGGGGGCGTTCCAGGCGACGGGCACGGCACCGGTGCGCATCGTCGACGACGCCTCCTCGGCGCCGATCACGCTCACCACGCCCGACGCCGCCGGCATCGCGGCCGGCTACGAGCTCGGCCGCCCCTTCACCTTCCGCGGCACCGGGCGACCCGGCGCCCCGGTGACCATCGAGAACAGCAAGGGCCTGCGCCTGGGCACTGCCGAGGTCGGGCCGGGCGGCTCCTGGGAGTGGACGCGGACCCTGATGGGCAGCTACGTCTGGAGCATGGTCTTCTACCAGGACCTCGGCGAGCCCCGGCAGTCGGAGTGGCGGCTGACGGGCTTCGGTCCGGCGGCGCCGGCCCCCGCGCCCGTCGTGCCCGTCGTCGTGACGCAGCCCGCCGACCCCCGGGTCGGCTACGTCGTCGGAGCGCCCTACACGTTCACGGGCACGAGCCGTCCACGGGCGACGGTCGAGGTGCGGAACTTCCGGGGGCTGCGACTCGGCAGCGTGCAGGCGACGGCGGGCGGCACCTGGAGCTGGACCCGCACGAACATGGGCACGACCGTCTGGGCGCTCCGGTTCGTCGCCGACGCGGGGCTGCCCGCCGAGCAGTCGGCCGAGGTGCGCGACTTCGGGCCGCAGACGGGCACCGTCACCGTGACGAACCCCACGCAGGCCGAGCTCCTGCAGGGGTACGTGCCGGCGCAGCCGTACACGTTCCGCGGCACGGCGACGCCGCTGTCGACGATCACGGTGCGCAACCGGAACGGCCTCCGGCTCGGCGAGGCGGAGGTCACCTCGGCCGGCACCTGGTCGTGGACGAGGACGAACATGGGCTACACCGTCTGGTACCTGACGTTCATCCGCGACGAGGGGCGACCCGGCTCGGAGACCGCCTCGGTCGAGGCGTTCGCGCCGCGCAGCTGAGCCGGGAGGGGCGGGCGGAGCAGGGCGGGGCGGGCAGACTGGTGGCATGCGCACCTGGGTCAAGATCTGCGGTCTCTCCACCCCCGAGACGGTCGACGCCGCCGTCGAGGCGGGGGCCGACGCGGTCGGCTTCGTGTTGGCCGAGGGCAGCCCCCGCACCGTCGACGCCGCGACCGTCCGCGAGCTGGCGGCCCGGGTGCCGGAGCACGTCGAGGCGGTCGGCGTCTTCCGGGGCCAGGGCGTCGAGCGGGTGATCGAGCTGGCCCGCGCCTCCGGCCTCTCCACGGTGCAGCTGCACGGCGACGAGTCACCCGCCGACGTCGCGGCCGCCCACGCCGCCGGGCTCCGGGTGGTGCGCGCGGTCGACGTCGCGACCTACGCGGCCGAGCCCGAGGAGTCGCGGGTCGCCTTCCGAGAAGACCTCCTGCTGATCGACGCGGTCACCCCCGGTGCCGGTGCCGTCTTCGACGGCCAGCCGCTGCTCGACGCCCCGCCCCACCGCGAGTGGGTGCTCGCCGGCGGGCTCGACCCCGAGAACGTCGCTGCTCGCGTCGCGGAGCTGCGGCCCGCCGGGGTCGACGTCAGCTCGGGGGTGGAGTCGTCGCGCGGGGTGAAGAGCGTCGCGCTGATCCGCGAGTTCGTGGCGGCGGCACGCTCCGGCGACACCGCGTAGCGGGCCGCCGGCGCACGCAACGAGCCGCCCCGCGGCGGCTCGACGGGCGAGTTCGACCCGGCCGGGCGGTCACGCACGCCCGTGAAGGTCGGACGCGCCCGCCCACCCGGCGACAGCCGCCCGCTAGGGCAGGTCGTCCAGCGACTCGGCGGTCGGCTCGCCGACCTCCGAGCGCGACACGCTGAGCGACTCGGCGCCCGGCTCGACGTCGACGAGCACCGTGTCGCCGTCGACGAGCCGTCCGCCGATCAGGGCCATCGCGAGCTGGTCGTCGATCTGGCGCTGCATCAGGCGGCGCAGCGGCCGGGCGCCGTAGATCGGATCGAAGCCGCGCTCGGCGAGCCACGCCCGCGCGTCGGGCGTGACGGCGAGCTGCAGCCGACGGTCGGTCAGGCGTCGGCCGAGGCGGTCGACGTACAGCGACACGATCTGGCCGAGGTCGTCGGCCGTCAGCGTCGAGAACACGACGATGTCGTCGAGCCGGTTGACGAACTCGGGCTTGAAGGCCTGGCGCACGAGGCCCTGCACGAGCTCCTCCTTCTCGGGGTCGCTGAGGCGGGGGTCGGTGATCACCTGCGAGCCGAGGTTCGACGTGAGCACGAGGATCGTGTTGCGGAAGTCCACGGTGCGGCCCTGGCCGTCGGTGAGGCGCCCGTCGTCGAGCACCTGCAGCAGCACGTCGAACACCTCGGGGTGGGCCTTCTCGACCTCGTCCATGAGCACGACGCTGTACGGCCGACGTCGCACCGCCTCCGTCAGCTGGCCGCCCGCCTCGTACCCGACGTAGCCGGGAGGGGCGCCGACGAGCCGCGAGACGCTGTGCTTCTCGCCGTACTCGCTCATGTCGATGCGCACGAGGGCCTTCTCGTCGTCGAAGAGGAAGTCGGCGAGCGCCTTCGCGAGCTCGGTCTTGCCGACGCCGGTGGGGCCGAGGAAGAGGAAGGAGCCGGTCGGCCGGTCGGGGTCGCTGATGCCGGCACGCGTGCGGCGCACCGCCTCGGAGACGGCCTGGACGGCCGCGCGCTGGCCGATGATGCGGCGCCCGAGCTCGCTCTCGAGGTGCAGCAGCTTCTCGGTCTCGCCGCTGAGGAGGCGCCCCACCGGGATGCCGGTCCACGCCGCGACGACCTCGGCGATGTCGGCGTCGGTGACGCTGTCGTTGACGAGCCGCTCGCCCGACTCCTCGAACGACTCGGCCTCGGCGAGGCGCTTCTCGATGTCGGGGATGGTCTCGTAGTTGATCTTCGACGCGTCGGCGTAGCGCCCCTCGCGCATGGCGCGGTCGAGGTCGATGCGGGCCTCGTTGAGGTCGCTGCGGAGCGTGCCGACGCCCTGCAGCGCGGCCTTCTCGGCCTGCCAGCGGGCGTTCAGCGCGTCGTAGCGGGCCTTCTGCTCGGTGATCTGCTCGCGCAGGGCGGCGAGGCGGGCGCGCGAGGCGTCGTCCTTCTCCTTCGCGAGCGCGAGCTCCTCGACCTGGAGGCGCACGAGGCCGCGGTAGAGCTGGTCGAGCTCGACGGGCGACGAGTCGATCTCCATCTTGAGGCGCGAGCCGGCCTCGTCGACCAGGTCGATCGCCTTGTCGGGCAGCTGACGGGAGGGGATGTAGCGAGCCGAGAGGGAGGCGGCGGCCACCAGGGCACCGTCGGTGATCGTGACGCCGTGGTGCGCCTCGTAGCGCTCCTTGAGGCCGCGGAGGATGGCGACCGTGTCCTCGACGCTCGGCTCGCCGACGTAGACCTGCTGGAAGCGCCGCTCGAGCGCGGCGTCCTTCTCGATGTACTGGCGGTACTCGTCGAGCGTCGTCGCCCCGATCATGCGCAGCTCGCCGCGAGCGAGCATGGGCTTGAGCATGTTGGCCGCCGCGACGCTGCCGTCGCCGCCGCCCGCGCCCATCAGGGTGTGCAGCTCGTCGATGAAGGTGATCACCTGGCCGTCGCTCTCGGTGATCTCCTTCAGGACGGCCTTCAGCCGCTCCTCGAACTCGCCGCGGTACTTCGCGCCGGCGACGAGGGCGGCGAGGTCGAGGCTGACCAGCCGCTTGTCCTTCAGGCTGTCGGAGACGTCGCCCGCCACGATGCGCTGGGCGAGCCCCTCGACGACGGCGGTCTTGCCGACGCCGGGCTCGCCGATCAAGACGGGGTTGTTCTTGGTGCGCCGCGTCAGCACCTGGCTGACGCGGCGGATCTCGCTGTCGCGACCGATGACCGGGTCGAGCGCGCCGCTGCGAGCGATCGCGGTCAGGTCGACGCCGTACTGGTCGAGCGCCGACTTCTGCTTCTCGTCGGAAGCCGGAGCGCCCTGCATGTTCGCCATGGGTGGTGCCTCTCTCAGAACGTCTCGGTCGGACGCGCTGCCCGAAGTTGAGTTGAACCGACTCAAGTCTACGCACGCTGGGTCGTGGCGCAAGCTCCCCCACAGCCTCGCCTCTTCGTCAAGCCTTTCCACATGTCATATCTCTCATTGACTCGGGTCGGCATCTGCGCCAGGGTCGTCTCGTCCCCCACAGCCCCACCTCGAGGAACGACGTCGATGACCAGACAGCCCCGCCCCCTCCGCTCCGCCGCCCTCGGCGGAGCACTCGCGCTCGGCCTCGTCGCGGCCCCGCTGACGTCCGCCGGCGCGACGCCGACTCCCGACCCGTCGGTGACGCCGACGGCGACCCCGACACCGACGACCGCCGTGCCGACGACGGCCCCGTCGACCTCCCCCGCCTCTCCCTCCGGAGCCGCGGCGGCCGACCCCGCTCCGACGGCCGCCCCCGACGCCACGATCGCCGTCGGCGGGCTGTCGCCGGTGCTGCTCGACCCCGTGCAGCTCGACGCGGGCACGGCCGTGCCCGTGCCGATCGCCCTCCGCGTCGACGCGGCCCGGCCCGACCTCGTGGGCACGGTCACGCTCGAGGCCCCGGCCGGCTCGACCTTCGTGGCCGCCGACACGGCCGTGGGGTGGTGGCGGCCGGGCGGCGACGAGACGTGGCGGCGCGACGCGAGCCTCGACCTGCGGGGCGGGAGCGTCGGCGACGGCGCGACCCGCACCTCCTTCACGCTCGACACGAGCGGCTTCGCGGCGGGCCACGCCGACGGCGACGAGCTGCGCTTCGACCTGGCGGTGGCGACCCCGCTCGACGCCGAGCCCGACGACTCGGAGCTGACCTGGACGGCCGTCGGGGCGGGAGGGGCCGGAGGCGCGTTCGAGGTGCAGGGAGCGACCTACACCGTGACGGAGCCCGCACCCTCGGCCGCTCCCGTGCTGACCGTCCCGGCCCGCGTCGCCGACGGCTACACCGCGGACGCGCCCTACACCTTCCGGGGCACCGGCCGGCCGAACGCGCCGCTCACGGTGCTCAACACCAAGGGCCTGCCGCTGGGCAGCACGACGGTGCTCGCCGACGGCACCTGGTCGTGGACCCGGCCGAACATGGGCACGTACGAGTGGAGCCTCGTCTTCGTGCAGGACGCCGGCACGCCCCGTGAACGCGAGACGCGACTGCTCGGCTTCGTGCCGGCGCAGGGCCCGCAGATCGCGGTGACGACGCCCGACGCGGCGCAGCTGGCGCGGGGCTACGTGCCCGACGCCCCCTTCACCTTCCGCGGCACCGGTCGCCCCGGGGCGCTCGTCGGCGTGACGAACCTCAGCGGCTTCCGCCTGGGGGAGGCGCGGGTCGGCCCCGAGGGCACCTGGTCGTGGACGCGCGCCGACATGGGCTCGTACCTCTGGTCGATGGCGTTCGTGCAGGACGAGGGCACCTACCGGCCGTCGTCGACGGTGATGCGCGGCTTCGCCCCCGCCGTCGACGCTCCGCGACTGACGACACCGTCGGCCTCGCAGATCGCCGCGGGCTACCCCGTGCACACGGCGTACACGTTCGCTGGCACCGGCAAGCCCGGCGCCCTGATCGACGTGCTCAACACGAAGGGCCTGCAGCTCGGCCGTGCGGTCGTCGCCCCCGACGGCACCTGGTCGTGGCGGATCGGCACCCTGCAGGCCTTCATCTGGTCGATCGACTTCGTGCAGGAGCGCGGCACGGACGGCGAGCTCGTGGCGCCGTTGCGGGGGTTCGCGCCGCGCGAGTGAGGCCCTCCGGCGACGCCGAGCCTTCACCCTCGCCCCTCACCTGGTCGCGCCTCCCGCTTCGCCCGCCACTTTGGACATGTCGAGTGAGGTGCGTAACATATCAGGATCGCGGCCAGCTCTGTCGGTGCCGCCCGACCAGGAAGAACTCACGACATGAAGAAGAAACTGATAGCCGCCGGGGCGGCCGGGCTCGCGGTAGCCACGGTCGTCACCGGCCTGAACTTCGGGGCGACGGCAGCACCGAACGCCCAGGGCATTCCGCCAGTTGGCGAATCCCTCCTTGGCCAGGACACGATGCAGGTCGAAGTCGGCCGTGCGCAGGCAGAGGACGCCTCGAGCCCGAGATCAGGCGGCCCCCTCGCCGGGTCCGAAGTGCAGAACGACGTCGACGATGTCACCGTTCAGGCCGACAAGCTCCGCGGGAAGCTGGTGTGGTACGGAAGGGTGAACGATGAGGTTGGGCACCAGTTCATGATCAGCCGATCAACAGGATCGATCTGGGGTGAAACGACCTCGAGCTACGCAGATGCAGTCAAGCGCGGCAACACCTTCGAGCTTCCCGAGAGAGGCAGCACTGGTGTGATCCGCGGTCTCGACGGCTACGCGAAGGATCGATGCATCAGCCACTACGACTCGAGCGAGTGGCTCAGCTTGCTGAAATGTGACTCCGCCAGCAGAGCTCAGCAGTGGAGCTGGGTGGGCAACACGCTCAAATCCGAAAATCCGCGCTACACGAGGCCCATGTACCTCAACGCCGGCCAGGGCAGCAATCCGATGGACATCGGAGCGCACACATCCGCGACCGGCGCTTCCTTCGTGCCCGGCGCGCTCACCGAGACACCGTCGCTCGCCGCTCGGGTCGGCTCTATCGATCACCTGGCGCACAGCGCCGTCGTCACCGGCACAGCTCGGCCCGGTGCGCGCGTCGAGGTCAACGGCGCCTGGGTCACTGCTCACGCGACGACGGGAGCATTTTCTCTCACGGTTCCCGGACTCTCTGCCGGAGCCAACTCGCTGACTGTCATCCAGAAGGTGGGCGGCATCCAAGTCGGGAACAGCGTGCCCCTCACTGTGACGATCATCGAAGGCGGCACCGTCGTGCCGGTGCCTCAGCCCGGCGTCGAGCTGGTGCGCGGTGAGACCACCTCCGTGCCGTTCGTCGTGCAGTTCAACGAACGGCGCGAGGCAGTCTCGGGCACCGTCACCGTGATCGCTCCGGCGGGCACGACCTTCGCGGCCGGCCAGACCACGGTCCCCGGCCTGTACCGCAACGGCACGACGGGTGAGTGGCGCACGAGCGCGACCACCGGGCTCACTGGTGGCACGCTGAACGCCGATCGCACCCAGATGACCTTCACCCAGGGGCCGTCGAGCGGTGGCCACATCGAGGGCCAGCAGTGGCGGTACGAGTTCCGGGTCGAGACGCCCCTGGTCGCGGCCGCCGGCTCGTCGTCGATGGGCTACGTCTTCGCCGGCTCCACGCCGGGCAACCCGTTCCGCGCTGAGGGCAGCACCACCACCACCATCGAGGTCAACGAGCAGCCCACAATCGCGAGCGTCGTGTCGGTCGACCCAATCGCCAAGACCGCCGTCGTCTCGGGCACCGCCACCCCCGGCGCCACCATCACGATCGGTGACCAGGAGGCCGTGGTCCAGGACGACGGAAACTGGAGCATGACCGTCGAGGGGCTGCAGGTCGGCTCGAACCAGCTCGTCGTGCAGCAGAGCATCGCCGGTGAGGACTACGGCGACCCCGTCACCCTCGACGCGGTCGTCCCGGCGCTCACCACCAGCCTCGGCGCGAACGACGTCACCGTGACGTCGGAGGCCGACGACTGGTTCACCGAGGGCACCGAGGGCACCGTCACGATCACCACGCAGACGGGCACCAGCCCCACCGGCGCCACCGTCCGCCCGGGCGAGTCGCTCTCCTGGACCACCACGCTGCCCGAGGGCTTCGAGGCGGGCGACCTGCCCGCCACCGAGACCGTCGACGGCTGGACCACCGAGCACGTCGTCGCCACCGACTCCGAGGGTCGCCAGACCGTCGAGGTCAAGGTCACCAACGCCACGACCGAGAACCGCGAGTACGCCGCCGCCGGCGACATCACCTTCCCGGTCGTCTCGACGGGCAAGCCGACCGCCGACGGCACGATCACCACGGTGTTCACGCCGCCGACCAGCTACACCTCGTCGGCTCCCGACGCGTCGACGGTCGCCAAGGCACCCCTGCCCCTGACCGCCACGGTCGCGCAGCGCAACGACATCGCCCAGACCGTCGTCGTCACCGGCAGCGGCACGCCCGGCCAGCAGGTCACCATCGGTGACGTCACCGAGACGATCCGCCCCGACGGCACCTACGAGATCACCGCGCCCTTCACAGGCACCGGCGACCTCGAGGTCACCGTCAGCCAGGAGATCGGCGGCACCGTCCACGACGAGGCCACGGTCGAGTTCACCTCGGTCGAGGGCGGCACGCTCGTCGGCGTGCAGCAGACCCGCGTCAACCTGCCGCGCAACACGACGTCGATCATCCCGATCGTTGTCCAGAACAACGAAGCTCGCGACGACGCCACCGGCACCGTGACCTTCACCGCCCCGAAGGACACGATCTTCCAGGACGGCCTCACCGTCCTCGGCGAGCGCCGCAGCGGCACCGCCGGCGGCTGGGAGAGCGACGCGTCGCTCGACCTGACCGACGGCGTCATCAGCGAGAACGGCACGAAGATCACCTACCAGCTGCCCGCCCGAGCCATCCCGGCCGAGCAGCAGCTGCGCTACCTCGTCGAGGTGTTCACCTCGCGCACCGCGTCGGCCGGCAACCGCCAGCTCGACTACACCTACGAGGGCACCAGCTCCATCGGCGACTTCCGCGCCACCGGCAGCACCATCGGCCGCGTCGCCTCCATCGACCCCTCCGCCATCCGCGAGTAGTCGACCGGCGACGCCAGCACCACAGCACCACAGCACCACAGCACCAGGCGACCGCCCCGGTCACCGCCCCGCATCAGCGGGCGCGGAGACCGGGGCGGTTCGTCGTCCCGCCCTCGGATCCGCGCTCGTCCACAGGGGTGCCAGAGATCTCCTCACATGCGTTATCGTCATCACGACCGACGGCTGTCATGCGACATGCGCATGTCACCACCACCGACCGAGATGCCTCGGCACTGCCCCGGAAGAAGGCGGCCCGTGAGACGACGTACGACAGAAGCACTCGCGACCGGGCTGGCGATCAGCCTGGTCGTCGGCAGCCTCGCCCTGGCCCCTGGCTCGTCGACCGCCCAGGGTTCACCGGTCGACGACGGCGAGACCACCGCCTCCGCGGCGGCGGTCGTCACGCACGAGCCCGACGCCGCGCCGAGCGGCCCGACGGAGGACACCGCGGCTCCTCCCTCGCCGGAGGCCGCTCCGCCGACGCCCCCCAGCTCGACCGACGGCGCCCGCCTCTTCCTCACGGTCTCCCCGCCTACTGGCGTCTCACTGCAGAGCGACCACGTCGGGCTCACCGTGCGGGGCACTCCGCAGTGCAACGTGTCGAACTGTCGCCTGCTCGTGTCGACCAGCTCGCAGCCCCTCTCCTCACCCGGCAGCGAAGTCCCGTCGGGCACGAGCACCTGGCCGTCGTGGTGGGCGGAGGGCACGACCCGCACCCTCTACGTCCACTCCTGGGGCAACGGCTGGGGCTGGACGAAGACGAACTGGAACACCTCGTACACCGTGACCAGGCCGGTGACGACCCCGCTGACCGCGCGGGTCGCCTCGACCGACCACGTCGGCAGGTCGGCGGTGATCACGGGCGTCGCGACGAGGGGGGCCCGGGTCGAGATCGGCAGCAGGTACACCACCGCGAGCACCACCACCGGCGCCTGGAGCATGACCGTCTCGGGCCTCGCCGTGGGGGCGAACACCCTCACCGTCGTCCAGAAGATCGGGACGACGACGATCGGCAGCTCGGTCCGGGTCACGGTGACCATCGACCCCCAGGTCGTCCCCGGGCTGGTCCGGCAGGTGGACGCGACCCCGCAGACCCTCCTCCGCGGCGGCGACACGGCGGTCACCGTGGCGGTCGAGTTCACCGAGCGGACGCAGTCGGCCCCGGGCACCGTCACGCTCACGGCACCGGCCGGCACCACCTTCGCCCCCGGGCAGGACACCCTGGAGGCGGAGTACCGGGCGGGCTCCGCCACCACCTGGCAGGACGCCCCCGCGTCCGCGTCGTGGGACCTCGTCTCGGGGCGCCGCTCGGCCGACGGCTCGACCTACTCGTACACCTTCCCCGGCACCGGCTCGGCCCTCGACGCCGGCGGCGACCTGCGCTGGGCCCCTCGCGTCTCGACGCCCCTCGACGCCCCCGTCGGCACGCCCGCCCTCGGGTTCACGATGACCGGCGCCCTGAACGCGAAGCTCTACGACGTCACCGGCACGGTCGACACGCCCATCGCGGCGGCGGCGCTCACCGCCGAGGTTGTGTCGGTCGACGCGCAGGGCCGGGTGGCCGCCGTCAGGGGCACGGCGACGCCCGGCGCGACGGTCGCGGTCGGTGACGACACGACCACCGTCGCGGAGAGCGACGGCACCTGGAGCACCACCGTCGAGGGCCTCGGCCTGGGCGACAACGAGCTCGTCGTCACGCAGACCGTGGGCGGGGTGCCGGTGAGGCCCTGAGGTCGGGCCGCCAGCTCAGCGCGAGCGGGTCAGGCGGCGGGCACCGCGGCCGGGGCGGTTCGTCGCCCGCTGCCAGACGGTCGGGGCAGGATGAGCTCATGATCGACGTCGACCTCGCCCGCCGCCTCCGAGACGCCGGGCTGCGCTGGCGCCCCTCCCCCGGCGATCGCTTCGTCGTCGAGCGCCTGGTCGACAGCGACGAGGGCGTCGGCGACGTCTTCACCCTCAGCGACATGACCATCGAGGCCCACGAGCACCCCACGGGCACCGTGCTCGGCTTCAACGGGACGACCGAGTGGGCCCTCGACTCCGTCGCCGCCGACGACGCCCTCTGGCTGCCGCGCGAAGACCAGCTCCGCGAGCTGCTCGGCAGCACCTTCGTCTCGCTCACGCGCGTGCTCGTCGACGGCGAGCCCCTCGCCTACCGCGTCACCGTCGCGCTCGACGGGGCCGCGGCCACCGGCCCCGACTCCGTGCACGTCGCCGCTGACCCCGAGACCGCCTACGCGCACGCGCTCCTCGCCTACGTCGAAGCGTCGCTCCGCCTCGACGGCCCCGACGGGGGCGGCGCCGAGCACGACGGCGACGCGACGAACTGATCCCCGCGCGAAGTACCTCGGCGCCATCGAGGTGACTCTTCCTGGGCCCTCCGCCCCGAGCAGGGCCCAGGAAGGGTCACCTCGATCACTGCCACCTCGCCTCAGTTGCCACTTTGGGGGCCTCGTGGTCGCCCGAACACCCCCCAAAGTGGCAACTGACGAGAGAAGTATGACGAGAAGGGGCAGGGTCAGCGGCGGGTGGACACCGTCACGGTGAACTTCGGCCCTCGCGAGACCTGGCGGGTCGGGCCGACGGTGCGCTCGAGCGCGCTGCGGTAGCCGAGGTGCGAGTTCCAGACGCACCAGAGCTCCCCGCCCGGCTCGAGCAGACGCGCGGCCGCGGCGAAGAGCTTGTGCGCGAGACCCGCGTGCACGGTCGCCCCGACGTGGAACGGCGGGTTGAGCAGCACCAGGCCGGCGGAGCCTGCGGGCAGTGAGGCTCCTGCGTCGTCACGCCGCGACTCCACCCGGTCACCGACGGCGGACGCGTCGGCCGTCGCGCGCGCCGACGCCACGGCGGCCGCCGACTGGTCGGTCGCGATGACGTGTGCCTCGGGGTGCGCGAGCGCGTAGGAGGCGGCGAGCACCCCCGTTCCGCACCCGAGGTCGACCACGTGCGACGCCTCGGGCGCCCCGACGGCCAGCGCCTCCAGCAACGCTCGGGTGCCGACGTCGATCGATGAGCCGGCGAAGGCCGCGCCGTGTGCGACGACCACGAGGTCGCCGTGCCGCTCGGAGCGAGGCCACGTCGAAGTGGTGCCAGCCGAGGAGGCGCTCGCAGCCGAGGAGGCGGTGGCTCCGGCGTCGGAGCGCGGACCGGAGGCGGTCAGGAGGCGCGACTTCTGCCGGGCGAGACCGGCGGAGACGGTGCCGAAGTGGCGGCGCAGCACGTCGTTCATCGCCGGGGTCATGTGCTTGACGCGGCCTCCGGCGACGAGCTGCACCTCGGGGTGCGCGTGGGCCGCGACCAGCTCGGCGATCTCGTCGAGCGCGTCGAGGCCGCGCGGCAGCTGCAGGAGCACCACGCGGGCGCCCTCGACGAGCGAGGGGTCGAGCGGCAGGGAGCGCCACGAGGCGCTGCTGCCGAGGCGCTCCGCGTTCGCCGCGAGGGCGAGCTCGCCCGAGAGGGCGTCCTGGTGCACGCGGAGCTCGTGCGGGCCGACCAACTCGGCGGCGCCGAGGGTGAGGGCTCCGTAGCGGTCGCCGATGATGGTGACGTGCTCCGGGTGGGCGACCAGCGCCTCCCACGCGGTGTCGAGCAGGAGGCGGTCGGTCGCGTCGTGCGCGACGAGCTCGGGGGCCTCGACGTCGGGCCACCGGCGGAGCTGCTCGAAGTCGATCACCGGACGAGGCTACCGGGCCGCCCCGGCTCGTCGTCCCCGACGGTGGCGCCGAGTGGTCACGAAGTGCTGCTCGCTGGCGCGCGGGCAGCAGCTCGCGACCACTCGACGTCGGGGGTGCGGCGCACGGGCAACGAGGGTGCGGCGGGTCGACGTCCTCGCGGGCGGGCCGGCGCCGACCCGCCGGGAGTGACGGGAACCCGCCGCACGCGCCTCAGGCGCCGAGTGGTCGCGAAGTGCTGCTCGCTGACGCGAGAGCAGCAGTTCGTGACCACTCGACGCCGGGGGGGCGCTACTGCAGGGGCCGCCAGACCACGACCGAGGTCTGCCGCGTGGGCCGGGTGCCGTGCCGCAGCGGCACGACGCCGCTCTCGCCCGCCGCGAACACGCGCGCCCCCGGCCGGGTGACCAGCTCGTCGGCCAGCGCCCGCTCGAGCTCGCGCACCCGCGACTGCAGCGCCGTCACCTGGTTCTCGAGCTCGAGGATGCGCTTGACGCCCTCGAGCGAGACTCCCTCGCCGCCGAGCCGCGCGATCTCGCGCAGCTGCACGACGTCGCGCATCGAGTAGCGCCGCGACTTGCCCGCCGTGCGCTGCGGCACGACGAGGCCGAGCCGGTCGTACTGCCGCAGCGTCTGGGCGTGCATGCCCGCGAGCTCGGCCGCCATCGCGATCGCGAAGACGGGCGAGTGCTCGTCGAGGGGCCACTGCCCCGCGTCCTGTCTCGCCATCGTGGTCCCCTCCTGCTCTTGGTGCTGGTGCCGGGCCTGGTGCTGCCGAGGCTAGCCCCGGGCCCGCGCGATCAGGTCGTCGCGCGGGTTCTCGGCCGGCAGCGCCGCCGCCAGCGCCTCGACGGCCTCGCGCGCCGCGTCGCTCAGGTGGCTCGGCACGGCCACCTGCACCGTCGCCAGCAGGTCGCCCGTGCCGGTCTTCGTCGAGACGCCGCGCCCCTTGACGCGCAGCACGCGGCCGGACGGCGTGCCCGGCGCGACGCGCAGCCGCACGGGCTCGCCGCCGAGCGTCGGCACCTCGATGGTCGCGCCGAGCGCGGCCTCCGTGAAGGTGACCGGCACGTCGAGCCGCAGGTTCGCGCCGTCGAGCTCGAACACCGGGTGCGGGCGCACCGCGATGGTGAGCACCATGTCCCCGGGCTCGCCGCCGTCGGGGCTGGACTCTCCACGGCCGCGGAGCCGGATCTTCTGGCCGTCGTGCACGCCGGCGGGGATGCGCACCTTCATCGGCTTGCCGTTCGACGCCTGCAGCGAGATGGTCTCGCCGACGACGGCGGTCTGGAAGTCGAGCGTCGTCGTGGCCGTCATGTCGCGGCCCTTCTGCGGGCCGCCGAAGCCGCGGTAGCCGCCGCTCGTCTGACCGAAGCCGCCGCCGCTGCCGCCGAACATGCCGCCGAAGATGTCCTCGAAGCCGCCGCCACCACCGCCGCCCTGACGGAACTGCGGGCGCTGGCCACCGCCTCCGAACATGCCGCCGAAGACGTCCTCGAAGCCGCCGCCACCGCCTCCCGGGCCGCCGCTGCCCGCGGTGAAGCGCGCGCCCGAGCCCATGGCCCTGACCTGGTCGTACTCCTTGCGCTGCTCCGGGTCGGAGAGCACCGAGTTCGCCTCGCTGATCTCCTTGAACTTGGCCTCGGCCGCGGCGTCGCCCGGGTTGCTGTCGGGGTGGTACTTCCGCGCCAGCTTCCGGTAGACCTTCTTCAGCTCGGCCGGGGTGACGTCCTTGGAGACGCCGAGGATCGCGTAGAAGTCCTTGTCGAACCAGTCCTGACTCGCCATCGGGCACCTCCTCTCTTGCGTGTGTCCGGTGGCACGGCCACCGGAGGAAAGAACGGGGGAGGCGGTGGGCCCCTCGTCGAGGAGCCCACCGCCCGTCGCGACTCGCGTCGCGGTCACGGCTCGCGCCGTGGAGGTGCAGGGCTACTGCGGGGTGTGGACGGCCACCTTGGCGGCCCGGATGACCCGGTCGCCGATCTTGTAGCCCGGCTCGATCACGTCGGCGACGGTGTTGACCGTCACGTCGGGGTTCGGCAGCTGCACGAGCGCGTCGTGCATCGTCGGGTCGAAGACCTCGCCCGCCGCGCCGACCTGCGTGAGGCCGAACTTGTCGAGCCCCCCGCGGATCTTCTGCGCGATGACCGTCATCGGGCCCTCGGCGAGGTCGCCGTGCTTCTCGGCGCGGACGAGGTCGTCGAGCGCCGGCAGCAGCGACCGGATGACCTCGGCGACGACCGCCTCGCGGTTCGCCTCCCGGTCGCGCTCGACGCGCTTGCGGAAGTTGACCAGCTCGGCCTGGGCCCGCAGCATGTCCTGTCGCATGTCGGCGACGAGGTCGGTGC
>Ga0308160_10003157_pt1 | contig 18881 bp, 25 predicted proteins | sample PhyFR1_FD_201036 | JGI IMG/M metagenome (GOLD analysis project Ga0308160, IMG submission 201036) | Phyllosphere microbial communities from UC Gill Tract Community Farm, Albany, California, United States - DLSLF.R1 | ecosystem: Host-associated > Plants > Phyllosphere > Unclassified | place: USA...
GGCTAGTCTCCGTCAACATTCTCTTGACTTCATCCATCTCCGCACCGCTTCCTTGAGTGGTAGCTTGCTGTTCCATTGATGCCGTCATGGTCGAGAAGATTCCGAATTTCATGGATGACAAAGCGTGATAATTTATGGTAAGGGGGAGTTTGGTGATGGTTGAATTGATCGGCATCATATTTTCTCGTAGTAGCCAAAAGTCGTTGGGGAATACAGGTGGGAAGTAGACCAAAGAGCCCTCGGCCTGACCTGGTACGATAAGGTAATGAGGTTTCATGGTTGGGTTCATTTGCTTCAGATCGATTGTACCAGAGTTCTGAACGATCGTGAGGGTCAAGTTCCGAGACCAATGGCCGACAATGGTCTGTTTGGGCTCTTCAATGAGATCTTCAACTTGATCTTCCTCCTCTTCGATTCCTCCGATGAGCTTTTTCTCCTTCCTTGCCCTTCTTTTAGGTAGGTATCGGACAAGCTCTATCATCAGTGTTATTCCGAGAGTAGAACGCACGTTTCCTGTATGAAGCAACTTCATCGAGCTTCTTGTCCCCGATACTACCGCCATTCTTGACAAGTTTGATATCCATCCACCAGCTCCCGTTACCATGACTGACAGAATGAGGGACTTCCAGCATCAAATCTTCCTCTCGTTCTTGCTTCCAGTCTCCGAAAGTTAGGTCGTCCCAGGTGATCAATGGGTCGGATAGGTTGATATCATCAGATGTTTCTGATGTAGAGAGGAAGAGGAGCATCGACATGGGCGTTCCATTGGGCCAGATCGGATCCGCGAGTTGTTTTCCAAGAGTATTGGTGTTGGCAGGCGTTTCGGTAGTACCCGGCGAAGCAGGACCGGACGGAGCTGGAGTGACAGCCTTGTTTCCACCCATACCGAGCTATCTATTAGCATCTCTCATCGGCTCCACCATGTATAGGCATACATATGACATCCCGTACTTCATCGCTATTGGTCAGCGAAAATCCACAAGACCGAAAGCAAAGACATACCAGCCTGCATCAAGAAGAACATGGCGACAGTCCGAAGGATGTTGTAAAGTCCTCCTCGAGTAGACTCTTCTTCAGCGGGAGCAGCCCCAGCTGGACCAGGCGCAGCTACAGTCGCTGCTTTTGGTGGCATGTTCGATTGCCTATAGACTGTATAGGGTGGGGGGATGAGAGTGATGGAAGGTAGTGGGGTTCCACCATCAAGTCAATGGATCCATCTCAGGCACGATTCTATAGCGCGTCGTGGAATTTCAATCAAAAGTAGTGACTCAAGAGGTGACTACTCTGCACTATATCACTATGCCAACAAAGAGGAAGGCAGCTGCACAGCCGGCGGCAGCGCTAGCGGCAGAGGCTGCTGAAAAGGTACGCTGGGTGACCTGGAAGGTGGGACCATAGGCTGATTACAGGCTCCTGATCCGGTACCTTCGCGGAACCTGACTCAGCTGAGCTCGACATGGCTCAAGCATATTTCGAGGTTCAATCTCGCCATCCTCCTTCTACTCTACGTGACTTGTCTACACGCAATAGGATTATACACCTTCACCAAAGGGTTTCTCCTCACCCGGTCCAGCATATCAGCCGTGACCCCACCTTACACAGTCGACAATCCAGCTCTTATCCCCGCAACCCACTCCAAGGCAGTCATTCTGGTCATTGACGCTTTACGGACCGACTTCATTTCGCCTCATTACCCAAATCAGAAGTCTTCTCATCATCATGGTATCCTCACTTTGCCTGCCGAATTATCGGAATCCAAACCCGACCACTCGATAATCTTTAATGCTTATGCCGACCCGCCTACTTCCAGTATGCAGCGTCTGAAAGCGCTCGTCACTGGCTCACTACCGACTTTCATCGATGTCGGGTCAAACTTTGCTTCGCCGGCAATTGATGAGGATTCGATCATATCGCAACTGGTAGCCCACAACAAGTCCGTCTGGTTTATGGGTGATGACACATGGACCAGCCTTTTCCCCGACTCGTTCGACCGGTTATACCCATACGACTCTTTCAATGTCGAGGATCTACATACTGTCGATAACGGCGTGGTCGAACATATCTTCCCCTCTTTACATCCTGACAACTCGTCAAAATGGGATGTCTTGATTGGACATTTCTTGGGAGTGGATCATGTGGGACATCGAGTTGGACCGCACAGGGATGTGATGCAGAAAAAGTTGTCGCAGATGGATGGGATATTGAGGGATGTAGTCGATAAGCTGGATGATGATACCCTACTTGTTGTCCTGGGTGATCATGGCATGGATCAAAAGGGTAATCACGGTGGTGACTCCGCCTTGGAGACTTCGGCGGGAATGTGGATTTACTCCAAGGGAAAACCGCTTACCACCACTCTCCATACCGACTCAGGACTCTCTGCTGCCCGTCGACAAAGTACGTTCCCAGGAAGCAACACTCCCATTCGATATATCGACCAGATCGACATCACACCCACTATATCAATGATGCTTGGTGTCCCAATCCCCTTCAACAACCTCGGATCCATTATTCCGGAATGTTTCGGAGATCTCGCAACGCTCGAGACTGCGATGAGGGCCAATTCGGAGCAGATCCAGAGATACATCAGCGAATGCGGAAATGAGCAGGTCGAGCGATACCTAGAATCCGCTTGGGAGAAAGCTGCCGATATGCCCACCGGCACAAAATCCGAACTTGCCGAAAGTATCCATGCCCATCGGGCAGCATCTCTGCTAGCCTTGAGCAGATTCCGATCACTTTGGGCCGAATTCTCGTTGCCATTCATTTCGCTTGGTCTGGCTATTCTTGGATTGAGCCTGCCGACGCTATGGGCTCTGTATACGGGTGTAAAGAACAACAGTACCACTTGGGATCTGTATGCTCGTTTAGCACTGGAGACAGCGGTGATGTCTGGTGTAGTAGGCGGTGGAGTAATTGGGTTACTCACCATGATCATCTCGACTAGTTTTACCCTCGCATTACAAATCTTCTTGGCTGTATTCGCTCTTTCTACCGAGATCACTCTGGTCCTTCCGCTTTTCTTCAATATTCCGCGACCTAAACTAGCTACATTCTCTCTCGAAAGGGCAATCGGACCCATCATTGTCATATTGCATTCGGTATCATTCGCTTCCAATTCATTCATCGACTGGGAAGACCGAATCATGATCTTCTTCTTCGCCACAATTATGCTCGTCTACATCATCAAAGCCCCGACAGCTCCTACGACGACCATGCGCTGGAAGATTGCTGGTCTAGCTTCATTGGCAGCTATTCTTGTCCGGTTGGTGGGTAGTATCACGGTCTGTAGAGAGGGACAACTTCCATCTTGCCGTAATACATTCTTCGCCGGCTTGACACCTACAGCGCCAATATGGGTCCTCATCACTTTTGTGCCCGTCGCAGTACAACTCCCACGTATGATCGGCTACGTACTGGGTCTATCACGATCGAACGCCGGTCCAGCACCAACATACCTCAATGTCATCCTTCGAACCGCGCTCACCCTAAACTCACTATACTGGTTGTTGGAGTGGCTGGAAGCGTTCGAAGGGTTGAATCCCGAGCGGATACCACTCGTCGGTACGATCAAGCTATGGGTCGCTCGGGCTTCATTCGTCGTTCTTCTACTCGCTCTACCATACAAATGGATTACTTCATCGCTCTGTATCGAGATCAAGCGGGATACTGCCCAAGTAGAATCCGATGGCGCAGTCACGGTGTTTGGATTCGCGAATGCCTTTGGATCAACCTACCTGCTCTTCTACCTCTTACCATTCGCTATGGTCCACCTGGTCAGCTATCCAACAGCCCAGATCGCACTCTCGGGGCTCTTGGTAGCTCACATGGCTTATGTCGAATTGATCGATACTCGCAGAGACGCCATTGTGATGAAGCGCTCATTCGCCAATTCATCCCAGCCAGGCGCATTTGACGCATCGGCCGCCACATCCGTTATTGTTCGACCTTCATTTACCGACATCGTCCCCCTTGTTCTCATGGGATTCACGGGATTCTTCGCAACAGGACATCAAGCGGTACTTACATCGATACAATGGAAATCGGCATTCGTAGGCTTCGAATCGGTCACCTACCCCTTCTCCCCACTATTCGTCATCATGAACGCTTTCGGTCCATTGGCGCTTTCGGCATTGTTCATTCCATTGTTGACGACATGGAACATCTCGCCTCGACCACAATCGACAATCCCGATCTTGGGGCATACATTGCAGTCGGTCTTGGCTTTCGTCATGTACCATAATGCCCTCTGTTTCGCTTCTGCGCTCATGGCCGCGTGGCATAGACGGCATTTGATGGCCTGGACAATCTTTGCGCCCAGGTTCATGCTTGGCGGAATCACCTTGATGGTGGTGGATCTGAGTGTGATGGTTGCGGTCGGGCTAGGACTGAGATTGACGAGTTGGAAGGTATGGAAGACTTTCAAGTGCGAGAGTATATAGATCATAGACGCATAGATCAATTGCATGAATCCAAGATATACAGAAGGACGGAAGCCGAGGCTACGGTTTTGCCTCATCCCATACTTTGTGCTGAAAGTGTCGACTGAACAAGCCTCTACCCGCCTCGCAGATGGCGTCGATATCCTTATTCTTGAGCGCCGGGATGATCTTGACTGACTCTAGCTGTTCTTGTTGACGATCGGCGTTACGTGATGTCCTAGCCGTCAGTCATACGAGCGAGTAGATTGGCGAGTACGTATTCTCTGACTCACGTGACGACACAGCCTTCAGTGTACCGAGCTGCCCAGGCTAGTAACACCTGGCTCGGACTCGCATGTTGTTCCTTCGCAATTCTATCCACCACTGGATCAACAGGACCACCTTGATCCCTTACGATCGGACTCAAGGGCGCATACGCCTGGGTGATGATCTTGTGTTTTTGTTGAAGTTTCAATAAACGCTGAACGTTTGGCGCGTGAAACACGTAAGGGTGCAACTCGATCTGATTATCAGCCTTGACCTGAGATCGTTTGCGAGATGACATGCCTGATTAACAGCAGGTGGGATCTCCCAGTGAGGCTCCATCTCTAGGAAATCTTCTTCCCTGTAATTGCTCACTCCGATTGAACGGGTCAAGCCTTCTTTCTTGAGTTCCTCCATTACCTTCCAGCTTTCGGAAAGGGAGAGAGGGGCGGAATACTTCGAATCAGCTTCTCGGTTCAACTTTGCTCAATAGGCTATATAAGCTCACGAAGGGGTTATGAATTAGGACTGAAAGTGATCAGTCACGAATTTGCAGTCATTAACAGGGATGGCTCACACATGTCGACATACTCGAGATCAAGCTGGTTCATTAGCCTCCAGCCAACGGAGGTCTATGACTGGTATACAGAACTCACCTCCTTCAGCAGAGCCTCGAGCACCTTCCTTGGATTATTGTCACCATCTTTCGCTCCTTCCGTACCGCCTGTCATCAGTCCTAGCACATCACATCCTGAAGCCGCCTACATTTAGTCAAGATGTAAACTTCTTCCCGTTTTCCGCCCCAAGCTTTCAAAGCATCTCTGATTGATGCAGAATTCCGATATTGCTGTGCACCATCTAGATACCTATATCCCGCCTTGAGAGCAGATAGGACATGCTCAGTACAGTCTTTACCGTAATTTGCGGTTCCTACTAAATCAGCAAGTGAACCAGATCTACGGGACGAACCTGTTCCGAAACCTATGACCGGAATTGAATGCCCGTCATTGAGTGTTACCTGCGGGACCGAGGGGGGTGTGACGGCGCTGGACATGGTGGGGCAATTGCGTCTGCGCTTGACAACAGTGAGTGAGCTATCTGGCGGAGCATGCGGTTATTGGCGTTTACGTTAAGCATCACGTCATTTCCGGCTGTATGGAAGCCGCATATAGCATCGTTACATTCGTGTCACCCAACTTTACGAAACCCCTCTTAATATTCACGGTCGCGCTTTGTCCCAAACTTCATGTTGGCCGAACCTCTTGAACAATCCTCGACCAGCTTGCGCAATCTCCTCAATCTCCTCGGCAGTCAATGAGGGCATAACCTCTACCGACTCTAGCTGAATCTTCTGTCGAACGGGGTTTCGAGAGGTACAGTAGAGTCAGGCAATTGCATTGCAGAGACAGAAGTGCTCACGTGACCACACCTCCATCGGTATACCTAGCTGCCCAGGCAAGCAGGATTTGGCTCTCAAATACCCCTTTCTCCTTGGCGATCCTCTGAACGACATGGTCGACCGGACCACCAGGTGCTCTCCAGATGGGCGCAAGAGGAGCCCAGGCTTGAACTTTGATATCATGCTTCTCCTGAAACTCTAGCAATCGAACCATATTGGGCGCGTGGAAGACATAAGGGTGGAACTCGATCTTGCGTCGGCTGAGCTCTCGGAAAAAGAACGTACCTGATTGACAGCTGGAGGCATGGTCCAGTGAGGTTCCATCTCGATGAGATCCTCTTCCCTGAAATTACTGACTCCAATTGAACGGGTTAGGCCCTCTTTTTGAAGCTGTTCCATGATCTTCCAGGTTTCGGGTAGGGACATTGGGGCAGGGAACTGATATTCAGTTCAGGTATAGCTTGTCGGCCTAGAACGACATGACTTGCAAGGGGATTATGGATCAAGTCTGGAATTTAGTCTTCAATATTTGAGAGGACTTACACATATCGACATAGGTCAGGTCGAGCTATAGCGTCATTAATGCGGAACAAGAGGTAGACACTGCGACTCACCTCTTCTAGCGATTTGACCAGTACTTTCCTTGGATGATTTTCGCCCTCTGACACTCCATCCATCCCCCCTACCCATCAATCCTGTAGCACTCAAAGAACTCGAAGGACGTACATTTGGTCAAGACATAAACATCCTCCCTCTTCCCATCCCAAGCTTTCAAAGCGTCCCTGATCGAACCCGAGTTCTCGTACATCTGAGCTCCATCCAAGTACCGATATCCTACTTTGAGAGCTGATAATACATGCTCTGTGCATTCTTGACCAAAGTTTGCAGTACCTATCCTCAGTCTCAGAAACGGGCATTTTACAGCAAGTGAGACGGACCAGTACCGAACCCGATCACTGGAGTCGAAGTGCCGTCATTGAGGTTCATCTTGGGAACTTTATCTGGTGGGAATGTTAAGGGAGAGATCAATGTCAATGTATGCTGTAAAGGTAAGCTGTATATCAGACCTATGCCAAAGCCAAGGCTGGTTGCCTTCACAGGACGATCACTGTCCATCTTCTTGTGCCTGTACCTGATTGCCCCGCATTGATGACGAATTGCCTAAAGAAGAGGAAGAGGAGTAGCCAAGTATTCAGCAAGCTCACGTCTGATATGCGTGTATAGATAGGCTACACCTTTATCTTGATTGCAACCACGGTCAATGCTGTGTCCTGGGCTATCTGTAGTCGCTGCCCATGCCATGATTCAGACTGGAAAACGACACAGCTCTACTCATACTCGTTTGACATTGAAAGTCGAGCTTGGACTACGGATAACACACACAACAGGGAAAGGGGTCTACTGAAACTTTATCGGAAATAGGGCGAGTCATCATACTGATATACTTTCATACCCATTACACCTCTACTTAGCGGAGTGCTTTCAATCATCTCGCGTCGTCCATAATGAAGGTTCATCAGGTAGGCTCGGCTCTCGATCCCCGTAACACCAGCTGATTGTTAGTGTGCAGTAATGGGTTCAGGAGGCGTGGGGAAATCAGCAGTCACCGTGAGATTCATCAATGGTTCCTACCTCGAGTGGTACGATCCTACGAGTCAGTCACGTACTCTGATCTTGATCATTCAAACGCTGATGACCAGTCGAAGATTCATGTAAGTTTCCCCAGCCTAGACTACTACGACGCGTGGCTGAGGAAGAGACAGGAAACAATTCATGGTAGATCGACAGCCTTGTCTATTGGAAATACTAGATACAGGTCAGCTCCACGAGTCTCCTATCTCGTCGAAGAAACAAGCTGATAGCCAGCCGGTGTAGATCAGTACCTAACCCTAAATGACATGTTCGTCAGAGAATCCGAAGGATTTGTCCTTGTTTTCTCGTAAGTCATCCTCATGTTAATCTGTCGTGCTAAAGCCAGGATCACTCAGCGAGAGACGTTCGATGAACTAAGTCGGCTGAGAGAAACGATACTACGGGTTAAACAGCCTCCTAGCGGGGTTTCCGTGCCGATAGTCATCGTTGGCAGTGCGTCCCCCAACCATGTTGTGGGCATGAGCTGATGAGCAGATAAAGCGGATCTTGAAGATGAGAGGGAAGTAGGATCTGGCGAAGGAGAGAAGCTGGCCGCTACGTGGGGATGTAATTATCACGAAACTTCGGCTGTACGTCAGCTCACTTTCATGAACTGCTTTCACGCCGGAATGATCAGTCAAAGAAGATGTCAGAACATTGGCTGATGTTCAGATGCTCGATAGTGCGATACTGGGTGTATTTGAGGATATCATCCGACAACTCCGGCAGACAAATCTCGGGAGGAGAGAGGAGAAGCTGAAGAAGAAAGGTAAGAAATGCATTGTATTATGATCGAAGCGGGACGAAGTTCGGATATCTGCCGTACGTATAGTTGAGAGATGAACTACTATACAGTGTTGACTGTGATATCATATCCTTGCGTTCTTCCTCATAGTCATGAGCAAAGGTTGCAACCATTCTGCCTTCGCGTCGCCCCTGGGGATGTACTTCTTGGTTTTCCTACTGTACATTACTGCAGCTTCCCTGGACGGGAAAAGCATGTGGGTGTAATCCTTCAATTCGCCCTCGGTGACGGGGAGCTCTCGAGCAGCGAAGTAGTCGACGAGATTGACATGTACTTTGTCTTGGAGGAGCTTCTTGGCTGCTGTACAACTTGTCGGGATAGAGGGAAGAGCTTCGTTCTTGTCGGATTTCCTCTTGTACTTTCGTCGCATGGATCGGGCTTGATTGGAACTCAAATGACGCCTGTAGTCAAAGGGAAGAGGATCGAGCTCGATGCGAACAAGTTGGAACTGTTTGAATTAATCTTCATACTCAAGCAGAAAACGGGGAACGGGTTTACCTCGATACACAGAGATTGCCAAAATCTGAGCTTGTTCTCTTTATCGACAATGAATGAGGTCCTATCGGTCATGAATCTGCCAGATTAGCAGGAAGCCAGGAGAGAAGGAAACCAATTCACTCGTCGATAGACAGCTTTGCATCCTCCACGCTGACCACACTACCCACACTCGAGGTCCTACCCCAACCCCGGACCGGGGGAGCCGCAAGACTCCTCATCGGTCCAACGGTGTCTCTGCCTTCTTCCTCTTCATCCTCCGCCTCACTATCGAAATGACTCGATTCACTCGTACTCTCATACTCATCCTCATGTTCTTCATCGCTGTCACGATCAGCAAATCGGCTCGCAATCAAAGCGACGAAGTCGAGATCGAAACGACAGGTGTCGGAGTCGGATGTAATAGGGGTTTGGCTGGCGTGAGTGTTCAGCTCGACCGGTTCCTCCTTGATCGCGATCGAGGAGAAGGCTTGGAACATCTCATCGTCAACACACTGATCGATAGCTGGCTTAATCTCGGGTGATGCTAGCTGAGGGGTGGGTCGGAGTAGTGAGGGAGAGCCCCTAGCGACGGATTGGGTCCTGACCTCGTCTTCGAGTTCGATTTCGAATTTGGGTCCCTCGGTGATGGCCACACTTTCACTTCGCTGTCGCTCGAGTAGACTTGCTCTTCTTGTCATTACCATTGTTGATCGATGTTGACTGTAGATAGATTGATGTTGACTACTGGAATGTTGGATTGGGCGGTTGACGGGACTGGCCCCTTATCAGTCAACGTCCTTTACCCCTGGTGTGTTGTGTGCGTCAATGTGTAAGCTGTCCTGAGTACCCCTTTCCTGAATTTGTTTCAATGCACTTTGTGCATGCGAGTCAGCGATCTAAGACCTGTATCAACTTTCTACCGCATGACAGCTATTCATCGTCACTCCTGTCTCTCCATGACAACAATTCCAATCCTAGCAGACTTCGCCAAATCACCTCCTGCCCGCTTTGTGGTGGTATCCCAAGAGAGGCTCCAACATCGGTGCAAGCCACTCGTTTTTCGCGCGTTGTCTGGGATAGATCTTCTCAGTGTCCTGCGTATACTTGATCAGCGCCCTTTTGGACGGATGAACGAGATGAGCGAAGTTCTTGGCTTGACCGTGAACACCGAGTTTTCCTTTCCTCGCATTGAATTTAGCCGTCTTTCGGGCGGCCACGTAATCGACCATATTTACGTGTGCCCTATTCTCTAGAATGAGTTTGGCTTGTCGAAGCGAGGTCGGAAGCGGTGGAAGGGTTTCCACGTTAGTGATCCCGGCTTGGGTGGATGTGGATCGAGTCGAGGCGGATGAACCGCTGGTGGTGGACATCTGGGAGATACTGGCGTTACTGCCGAGGCTGGTAGTAGCGGCCGTAGAAGCGGTATCGTCATCCTCACTGATAATGTCGAGGTTGGAGAATGATGGAAGGGGATTTGAGGACATATCAACCAGACCGAACTGCCTCATCAGCTAGACATCACTCGAGTTAGGGGTAGCCTACCTCGACACAGAGGGCTTGCCAGAATCGAAGTTTGTTCGACTGCTTGGAGGTGTAGGTCTGCGTATTGGTGAAGAAACTGATCTCGTCAGCCATCATCCTCCAAGTGGGAAATGACTTACGCGTTGATAGAAGATTGAGCATCTTCCAAGCTCAAAACACTACCCGAAGTACCGGTAGTCCTACTAGGAACACTCTGTAATGAGACTGAGTGACCCGGAGTGACCACATCGAAACTTTCTTCCCCGCCTGACAGAGTACTTTCGTCATCGCTACCGTCACTGATTACCGATTCGGCTCGAGTCCTAATTCTAGACCAATCGACTTCGCTGGTTGAAATAATCGACTCTTCGTCGTCCAAGGAAGATTCGTCGCTGGCTATGAGGACGGCTTCACTCTCGTCATCACTTTCACCTCGAAATTCCTGATGTGCCATTGATCCGACTGATGTTGATTGAGCGGTAGCAGCCGGGGTAGTCGGCCTGGAGGTTGTAGGGGTAATCTGTTCAGCTTGTGACATGACTACTGCAAGTCGATGAAGTATAATTGATGATGATAACCATCTTCCTTCAAGTTACATCGGTAGACATAGGGTGGCGCAATGCGTTACCGTTACCTCTCCTGTAGTCAACGAACAGGGTCCTTTGGACATGTATTGTGTGGAATTGATGCGCCTAGTGTATGTGCGTTGAAGGATATGCGTGGTCAGCTCTCTCACGGTAGTGAATGTCCTGGAGTCGACAGTCGGCACATATGAGGTTCGGACCCAGTACAGTATTAGGCCATCCCGCCCCCGGGGATCAGGCTGGACGACTGGTGTAAGGGCTAATCATCGTCCTCCAGATTCCGGCGTAACCACCTCAGGCTATCACGTGGCAGCCATGTGGACATCCGGCTCTGCAAAATCGCCAAGTATTCAAGATTGCCCCTTTAAGAAAACAAAAGAAGATTCCGAGTACTTTCTTATTGTTCTTACCCTGGTAATCAACTCATGGCGTAGAGGGTATGTATGAGATGCATACGGTCTGGAATCAAGGTTCGAAGATGTACATGGACATGAGAAAGACAATGGCTCTCTCATGTGTTGTATCACCATCTAATTTCTTACCTTATAGTACAGTCTAGTTATATCAGCCAATTCGCAGGCGTATATATAGTATAGTGGGTCCCTTCCTTACCCTCCGCGACAGAATCTATCTGACCATCAGTCATGAGCTCTGAAGATTCGAGACCGACCACTCCACCCCCTCTCAATGTTGATGTTGATGACGAACCTACAACACCCCCGAACCCCTCTGTCAAATTGACCCTCCCCACCCCCCCTTCATTCTCCGCCAACAGAGCCCGAGCTCACTCGATCACTTCCCCTGATTCTCCTGCTAAAGTCGATGATTCGCCCGTAGGAAGGAAGAAAGGCCATAGTCGATCGGTATCATTCAATCAGGATGTAGAGATCAAAACGATTTCTCCGGAGGTTAATCGATATATCGTCCCTCAACGGAAATTGAGTCTCTCCAGGGTTAATGACGAAGGAATGGAAGTCCTTTCCGATCTGGTATCTCCTATCACTAGACGAGGACCGCCTTCCGCTTTGCTTTTGGGAAAATCCAATTCAACCTCTTCCCTTCGATCTCCCTTCCGAGGAGCACCCAAGTCCGCCCCCGTTCTTCCTCTACAAGCCCGCGGTACATCTCGCTTCTCCTCGACTGCAGCAGCTAGAGGTATATCAATCGCCCCTACCCTCGCCAAATTGAAAGAGAACAAGACCAAGAACTCATCCGGTGCTGCAACTGGATTACCAGGAATGAAGAGTATTTGGTCTGCTGGATTGACTGCTTCCGGAGGATGGATCACGCCAGGTCTAGGAAGTGCCAGGACCCCTACTTCGGCAGCTGCCGCTCAAAGGCAGAGGGGACTGAGTGTGGCCGTCATTAAGGATGGGAAGGAGATGTTGGTCGAGAGTGGACCTATCACGCCTGGGTTACCTTCTGGGCGAAAAGTACAGGATGCGGATGCACAAGGAGATCAGGTTCAGCCTTTATCTGCCAAGAGTCCTGGAAAACCGAGAGAAAGTAAGTCCCGATCTCGTGTATTCTGGTGATGACCTTTGCTGACATCCAGTCATATTGTGTAGATATCACCACACCCCCGGGTTGACATGTACATCCCGTCCCTGTCGATTCGTCCATGATCTCTCCACCCTCCCTGTATCCCCCTCGGTCGATGCCTCAAAGTTGAGAATGCTATCCCCCACAGACGCTACTAAAGGGACTTTCGCCCGCGCTCAGGCAGAAGTCCTTTCTCCGACTCGGGACCTATTCATCAAAGAAGGCGAATCAGGAGTAGAAGTGGAAGTAAGTGAAGCTCAGCCTGGGGAAGTCGTTGTTCTCCATGGAGCTAGTGGAGCCGAGATGGAAGGGGTTGTCTATTACATGAGTGGAGGTGGGAAGGGACCTGCTGGAAAAAGTAGAGTCAAGTTCAAGAGTAAGTCACCATTAGAGCGGAGGGGGGTCGGAGGTTGCCGTGGCAGTAGCTGATGATTAGCTGTAAAGTGTCGGGATTACGTCGAGGGATTCTGCCCATATGGTGATTCCTGCTCTTTCATCCAGTGAGTTCCCTCGATATTCCATAGTGTCTAGACTCACTATCAAGCGATGAAGATAAGCCTGTCGAAGCGAAGAATGTACCTGCCGGTGAAGACAAGCTGGACACGGAAGGTAAGAAGACCGATGACTCTGTCAAAGCACCAAAGGTCAAGAAAGATCGACCAGCACCGATTCAATCCGCCTGGCGTAGAGGACCACCCAAAGCACGCGATGGATTGTCTGCATTCGCAGCTCCTTACTCCTCCCATCCAGTCTCAGTGGATGTCAAAGGCGAGATCAAGCCCGTTGAAATCGTTCAATCACCTACTCCGATTGTTGTCGTTGTCGAGGCCAAACCTGGATCCCAAAGCGCTTGGTCCAAAGGTCCTCCTCTTGTCGTCAAGACTACCCCCGCTTCAGCTCCTTCAATCGAGACCTCCTCGACCGAAGAGCCGGAAACGCCTTCCCAAGAAGTCGAAATCCTCCCTCCTACTCCTTCTTTTGCCCATTTGATGCCCCCTATCTCAGCTTGGACGAATTACTCCAACGACTCTGATCCGGCCGATCAGTGGGATACTGCTCGTCAGAAATCACTAGAATATCCAACCTACCGGCCGTATGATTACGGATACCATCAACAACCTGCTACTGCCATGGCCATGTATCCCTGGGGAATCCCTATGACTCCTCCACCTATGAGAGGGTTTCAGTCTCAGGCACCCCATATTCCCGGCGGACCTGGTGTATTATGGACACCCAATGGTTGGGCAGTGCAGGACGCTGCTATGAAGAAAGTATTGGGGAGGGTTGAGAGGTCTTCGAAAGTTTCGGGAAAGGGTGTGAAGCCCGGTGGTGTTAAAGGGTATTACCGAAGTAAGTCGTCATGATTGTGCTGTTTTAGAGGTGAGAGCTGACTGGCAGAACGTCCATGTCGATTCTTTGCTCAAGGTAATTGCCCTCATGGAGATAATTGTACCTAGTGAGTCCACCCGCTGAGATGTTTGAGCTATGCTGATGATAGCCTACACGTCCTTCCTACCGCTCACGAGAACCACTCGTCTTCCGATTCCGATGAGCCAACCTCATCCTCCACTAAAACCCCTACACTTCCCTGTAAATTCTTCAACTCTCGATCAGGTTGCTTCAACGGCCCTTCCTGTACTTTCCTCCACACCCTCGTTATACCCACTGGTGTAGTCCCAGTCGATAGACCAAGACCATGGCGAACAAGACCATGTCGCCATTTCCAACTTGGCAAGTGTAATCTAGGTGATACCTGTCATTTCGCCCATGTTGTCGATCCCAACTTTACTTATCCGCCGGGATACGAGCCTACTTCAAATACCACTGGAACCTTTTGTGCTCAGTACACTAAAGAGGGGCGGTGTGGAGCAGGAAGAGATTGTAAGAATGTGCATTATTCCGAGGTTGAGGGTGGTGGGTTAGATATAGTAGAGGATCAGGAAGAGATGGCTGCTAGAGTTGAGGAACTGATCAAGATGGTGAAAGAGGGAAACGGGGTAGAAGGGGATAGTGACGAGGATGATGATGATGATGTTGAAATTGTACGTGTTCTATTCCACTGAATGAGTCTGAGCTGATGAAGAAGGTGACTGCCGATACTTCTCTGCGTGGTATATCTCCTCTAGAAGCGTAGTCTGTTTTGTATATCTTGGTTTTTAAAGCATGCACCGTATCATTATTGTATCGTACATCATTCCTTAGATTAGGAATGCAAGTTTTCCCAGGAAAGCAGGCACTGTACCCTGAAAATCAGAAAACTAGTACTTGTTATGCAAATAGCAAATTTTCAGTGTGTGTATGGGATAACCGGGAGGATCCGCACACTCCGCACATGGCAATCTGATTCAATTCAATTCAACCACTCGTTACTCAAGTTCAAGTTGAAACACATCAAGCTATTACTACACTATCATATATATACACCTCGCTGGTACTATACACAACGATTTAAAGAACATCAATACTCGGATGTCGACGCGTTGAAAATATCTGAAATCGGGTTCACAACAACAAAGCGGGTTCCGCCTCCCAAAAACCTCCACTCCGTCTGCCCTTGTCTTTGCATCCAAGTGCAAGGACTTGTGGGTCGACGGATCTTACTAGACAATGACTTCATATAGTCATGTCACTGCTCATGCAGGATGGCACCCGCCTGCTCCATCCCTAGTATCGTTACCAGTGGATACAACCAAGACCGAGCCGAAACCTGCTTTTTACAAGCTACAATTCGGTGATGACGTTACAGGATTCAACTACTATGTTAGGACTACCACGGTTGTCATCGGTAGGAACTGTGTGAGTCCTTATGTGCATATATATGTTCAAAGGCTGATTATGCAGGATATGAAAGGAGCACCATTACCACCACCTGATGAACGGCATCTGGGTGGTCCGACTAAACCACCTCTTGATTTCGAGGATATGAAGCCCGACTTGGGGTTGGCATTTGGATTAGATGGACCTCTGTTAGATGAGAATATGGATGTTCAGGATGTGCCTGTGACGAATGGGGATGTCGTCGGCGAGGCAAGGGTGGAAAGACAGGACACAAACATGGATGCGATTCGCGATCCCACGCCAGCAGCACCGCTGAACATCGAAGCGACACCTCAGGCAACGCCTATGGAGGATGTGATCACGGGGACTCCAGCATTACCGACGATACCAGCTTTGGTACGAACGACATCCGAAGATCAAGTGGAAATCAAGGTTGAACAACCCGAACCGCCCATCGCCACCGATTCGCATACAGCGTCTAGTGCTCCTCCTGAATCGTTCGATCTACTCATCTCGCCTCATCTACCTCAGCGTCCACTCTCAGCACCACCCACTGCGGACGCCGATAAAGTCGACATGACAATATTCGATTCCCTAGACCCCGAAGCACTCGAAGCACTGGTTCTGGCCGCAACATCCGATTCACCTCCTCTTCCCACAATCGTTCCGCCTCCTCCACCACCGCCTATCAGACGAGCATCTGATACATTGGAACACGTTGATGTGGACTTGGGGCCCCTGAAGAGTGTTTCGAGAAATCACGCCAAGATTAGCTATTTTGCGGATCTTGGGCATTTCTGTCTCGAGATTCTGGGAAGAAATGGAGCTTGGGTGGATGATCGATATTTCGTTCGTGGATCTACCGTTCCCCTCAATCAGGGGTGAGTTTAGTTGGTTATCGTGATGGGAGAAAGCTGACCAGTAGATCCCAAATTCAGATCGCAACTCGTATATTCAGTTTCATTCTGCCCCCTTCTCCCGGTTCTTCGCCGTATGGTACACCATACGATATGTCATACAATCTCGAAGAATTACCTTACCCATACAACCTACCAGCCCAGGACCTAGGCTATCAAGAATTCTTTGGAGAAGGTGGACCAGGTCCTTCATCCGCTGCGGCTCTCGCTACTCGATTCCCGGACCAATACAACGTATTTTCAGCACCTGATGGACATGGACTTGGTTTCTCGATGGAATCTCAGAACTGGCTTGAAGAATGGTCAGATGGTCGTTCGAGATCTGAAAATTCTGATTCTAATTCCGATTCCGATTCCAGTGATTCTGATTCGGATGAAAACTCGGATGATTTCGATGAAGCGAGTGAAGAAGATGATAGCTCCAGTGGAGAGGAGCAGGCATTTGTGGATACTCCTAGACCGGCTACGAAAATCAAGATTAAATTGAAACGACCAATACCGCCTCCTACTGCTGAATCGGATTTATCGTCAGTCTCGAGTGATGAGGAGATCGAAGTGGTTCCTGTCAAAGGCGTCAAGAGTAAATCTGGAAAGAAGGTCTCGCCTGTCAAAGGTGCGGTCAAGCAATCTACGAAATCCAAGAAACAATTGGCTGGAAAGGGAACAAAGGCCAAGGTGGAGACTATGGACGTGGACGATGTGGAAGTGGCAGAGGATACGACTACGCTGAATGATGTCAAGGATAAAGATGTCGAGATGGACAAAGTCGAGAAATCGAAACCGAAAGCTACGACGACAAAGAAGGAATCGAAAAAGAAAGCGAAAGCTGCCGCTGCCGCTGCTGCGGCTTCGACGGCTCCTGCTCCCGAAGTTGCTGCTCCACCTCAGCCTACCGAGCCACCTCCTGCAATGACACTTGCTCAGTTGGAAGCGGCGAACCCTCCACCTCCACCACCTATTGCTCAACCACCGCCACCTCCTGTTCCTACCCTCGCCTCGATCCCTTCTGCTCCCACACCACAACAACCTACCGCTCCACCTCAGGCAGTTCCAGGTCAAGCTGTCCGTCCACCCGTCCCCGTTCGACCTCTCCCTATCGCCACTCCATCCTCTTCAAATACTGGAACTCCCGAACCTCAGAAACCATTCTACCTCACTGAACTCATTGAAACACCTGGCCGGCCTGGTCATATTGTCGTCAATGTCCCCATTCCACCATCCGGTGCGGGACCACGACCACCTCCCGGTCCGCTAATTGGCCTTGACGGCGAACCTTTCATTGGCCCACCTCCTATCAAACCCACATCGACTTTTGCAGTCATCATTCATCGAGCTCTACTCTACCTCCCTCGAGGTCGTGGAACATTGGGAGAAGTATGTAACTGGGTAGCTGGTGAATGGGAATTCTACCGTCTGAATATCGATAGTGGATGGCAAAATTCGATTCGGCATAATTTATCCCTCAACAAGGCATTCTTAAAAGTACCTCGTATACCTGAAGATGATCCAGAATCCAAGGGGAGTGTATGGATCATCGATCCGAAAGAAGGACCGCTTTTCGAGGAGAAACAGAGGAAGGACGCAATGAAGGCAGAAGGTAAAGGAAAGAATACGGATGTAAGGCGTGAAAAGGAGAGGATACGGGTTGAAGAGCGACAAAAGAAATTGAGGGACATGTCGCAAGATCAACCTGGTTCCAATCAACAGTCTAGGCCAATGCCACCCAATCATCACCCGCACCCTCATCCACATCCGCATCCCCATCCACACCATCAACAACATATGCAGCCTCAACAACGACCTGTTGCTACCCCTGTTCGACCCACACCGAGACCAGTCAGTACACACGCGACTACCGGTATTAGTAAAGGTTTACCTGCAAAGGGTAAGATTAGCGTCAATATCACTACGATAACCCCTCAACTTCGTCAGAAATCAGTAATCGCCACTACGGATCAATCTGGGAAATTGCTACCATTCACGTGTGATGGTACTATCCTCACTCTGGATCAAGCTACCTTTGGGCATCTCACAGCCGAGATTGTGGAGAAGTTGTCGGTTCTAGGTCCAGCTCAAGCTGTAGAAGTTATTTCAGCATGGGTCATCAGTAAAGCCAAGCAAATGGCTGCTGCAGCAGCTGCCTCTGGTAAAGCTGTGGGCAATTCCCTCGGTCGACCGCCTAGACCGCCTCATAACCCAAACGCCAATGGTCAAGCTGTAAGACCCCAACATGGTCAAGCTCGACCACCGCCTCCCAAGGTATCGCCAGGAGTGAACACTCAGCCGCTCAGACCTGCTCCTCCGGCTCAGGCGAATGGAAGGCCTCCCGCCCCATCGAATACTACGGCTCCCCCGAAACCTGCTGCTCCAGCTTCGTCTACCACTGCTGGCGTGAATACGAACACCAGTACCACCGGTAATGTCAAGCCACCCGTGCCTACGGCTTCCGCTCCTACTTCTACTCCCAACCCAGCGCCGGCACCAGCACCGAAACCCAAAGTCGTTGGTCCTGCACCTCCTGGTGCTGGACTGACCAAGGTG
>Ga0308160_10003159_pt1 | contig 18879 bp, 10 predicted proteins | sample PhyFR1_FD_201036 | JGI IMG/M metagenome (GOLD analysis project Ga0308160, IMG submission 201036) | Phyllosphere microbial communities from UC Gill Tract Community Farm, Albany, California, United States - DLSLF.R1 | ecosystem: Host-associated > Plants > Phyllosphere > Unclassified | place: USA...
GCTGGCAGGTGCTGGTCACCGACCACCATCTGCCGGGCAGCGTGCTGCCGCCGGCCGACGCGATCGTCGATCCGAACCTGGCCGGCGACGCGTTCCCGAGCAAGATGCTGGCCGGCGTCGGGGTGATCTTCTATGTGCTGCTGGCGCTGCGCCGGCACCTGCGCGAGCGCGGTGCGTTCGCCACCCAGCCACCGGATCTGACGGTGCTGCTGGACCTGGTCGCGGTCGGCACCGTCGCCGACCTGGTACCGCTGGACACCAACAACCGCGCGCTGGTCTCGGCCGGACTGCGCCGCCTGCAGCGCGGCGACGGCTGCATCGGCCTGCGCGCCCTGATCGAAGCCAGCGGTCGCGATCCGGCGCGGCTCAGCGCCAGCGACATCGGTTTCGCGCTGGCGCCGCGGCTCAACGCCGCCGGCCGGCTCGAGGACATGGCGCTGGGCATCGAGCTGCTGCTGTGCGAGGACCCGCAGCAGGCGCGGGAGATCGCCGCCACGCTGGAACAGATCAACGGTGAGCGCCGCGCGGTGCAGCAGCAGATGACCGACGAGGCCGAGGCCACCGTGGCGCAGGCGCTGCTGGCCGCGCCGGACGCGCCGCCGGTGGCGGTGTGCCTGTTCGATGCCGACTGGCATCCGGGCGTGATCGGCTTGGTCGCCTCGAAGATGAAGGACCGCCTGCACCGCCCGGTGATCGCCTTCGCCCCGGCCGAGCCGGGCAGCGACCAGTTGCGCGGCTCTGCGCGCTCGATTCCCGGCTTCCACATCCGCGACGCGATGGCCGCAGTGGAGGCGCGCCGGCCCGGATTGATGGACAAGTTCGGCGGCCATGCGATGGCCGCGGGCCTGAGCCTGCCGCACGCCGCGTTGGCCGAGTTCGAACAACTGTTCCGCGAGCATGCGCTGGCCAGCCTGGACGCGGCGCTGCTGCAGGCCGAACTGCTCAGCGACGGCGCGCTGGATCCGCACGAGCTGGACCATCGCCATGCCGAGGCGCTGCGCCTGGCCGGGCCATGGGGGCAGGGCTTCCCCGAGCCGCTGTTCGACGGCGAGTTCGAAGTGCTGCAGTGGCGCCTGCTGAAGGAGCGCCACCTCAAGCTGAGCCTGCGCTGCGCCGGCCGCGGCGAGCCGTTGAACGCGATCCATTTCAACGGTTGGCGCGGCGACGAACCCGGCCGCCGCGTGCACATCGCCTACCGCCTGGTCGCCGACGACTATCGCGGCGGCGAGGCAGTGCAGTTGGTGGTGGAGCACTGCCGGAGCCTGTCGGGCTGATCTATCGTCCTTAGCCCCTCTCCCTTTGGGAGAGGGGTTGGGGAGAGGGTACGGCGCGAAGCGACTCGCTGTGTTTGGGCGCACGAGGCTGCGCCCGCACCCTCATCCGCCCCTTCGGGGCACCTTCTCCCGAAAAGGGGGCCATGGTCCCGAGGGGAGAAGGGAGCCGCCGCTAGCCCCTCTCCCACCGGGAGAGGGGTTGGGGTGAGGGTCCGGCGCGAAGCGACTCGTGGAGTTTGGGTGCACGAGGCTGCGCTCGTACCCTCATCCGCCCCTTCGGGGCACCTTCCCCCGAAAAGGGGGCCATGGTCCCGATGGGAGAAGGGAACGGCCGCTAGCCGCCTCCCCTCAAAGACGGCTGGGTAAAGATAGGATCAGCCGCATCGATGCAAGACTAAGCGACCCAAGCACACCGCACGAAGATTCTGGCTAACCCCACAGCGCCACAGCGGACGTTCAAGCTGTACCGTCCCATCAAGGAGTGATCCATGCCGTACGTCGCGCGCAAAGGCCTGTGCCTGCTGTTGTTCTCGCTGTTGTCGGCCGCCGCCGTGCCGGCCTTGGCCCAGACCGCGCCGCAACGACAACTCCTGGCCCCGCTGCTGAAGACCGATCGCAGCGAGCGCCCGGTCGAGCTGCGCTCGGCGACGGTGAGCGCGCATGCCGCGGCCGGCCTGGCCGAAACCACCGTGGAGCTGCTGTTCTTCAACCCCAATACGCGCGTGCTGGAAGGGCAACTGGCGTTCCCGTTGCGCGACGGCCAGCAGATCAGCGGCTTCGCCTTGGACATCGACGGACAGATGCGCGACGCGGTGCCGGTGCCGAAGGCGCGCGGGCGGCAGGTGTTCGAGGCGATCGAGCGGCGCGGCGTGGACCCGGGCCTGGTCGAGCAGACCGCCGGCAACCAGTTCCAGTTGCGGCTCTATCCGATTCCCGCGCACGGCAGCCGCCGCGTGCGCCTGGTCTATCGCGAGTCGCTGCCGCGCACCGCCGCCGGTTGGCAGTGGCGGCTGCCGCTGGGGTATGCGGCCAGCGCCCAGACGCTGCGCCTGGAGTTGAGCACGCAGGCCGCGCTGGTGGACAGCGCGGCGTTGCCTGCGGGCCTGCGCCTGTCACCGACGCCCGGTGGTTACGCGGCGGCGTGGTCGGGTACGCCAGCGCAACTGCCCAGGGAGCTGGCGCTGTCGCTGCGCGCGGCCAGCGATCCACGCGTCGCGGTCGGCAGCCACGATGGCCAACGCTACTTCCAGGCGCTGCTGCCGATCGCCGATCTGCACAGCGCACGCCCGTTGCCGCAGCGCATCGGCCTGCTGTGGGATGCATCGGGTTCGGCGCGGCAGCGCGATATTCCTGCGGAACTGGCCTTGCTGCAGCGCTATTTCGCCGCGCTGGGCAACGCGCAGGTCGATCTGATCGTGCTGCGCGACCGCGCCGAGGCGCCGCGCCGGTTCCAGGTGCGCGCTGGCGAGTGGAGCGCGTTGAAAGCGACGCTGCAGGGCCTGCAGCCGGACGGCGCCAGCGCGCTGGGCAATTGGCGGCCGGCGGCGGACGTGCAGGAGTATCTGTTGTTCAGCGATGGCCTCGGCAACTACGGCGCGCAGGCCTTGCCGGCGCTGGCGCCGGGCCAGCGCCTGTACGCGATCGATTCGGCTGGCGCCCATGCCGATGTCGCACGCCTGGCGGCGTCGGCGGAAGCGCGCGGCGGCCGCTTGATCGAATTGCAGGGCATGCAGGGCGTGCAGCAGGCCAGCGAACGGCTGCTGCAGCGCGGCGGCGAACTGGTGGCGCTGCAGGGCGAGGGCGTCGCCGATCTGGTCGCAGATTCGCGCTACGCCGACGACGGCTATCTGCGCATCGCCGGGCGCCTGCTCGCGGCCGATGCGACGCTGCACCTGGAGATCGCCACCGCCGCCAGCACGCGCCGCTTGAGCCTTCCGTTGCGCGACGCCAGCGAGGTACCGGGCGATCTGGTGCCCGGCGCTTGGGCGCGGGCCATGCTGCGCCGCCTGGCCGCCGATCCGCTCGGTGACGCTGCGCGCCGCCAGCAACTGGCCAGCCGCTTCGGCCTGGTCAGCGCCGACACTTCGCTGCTGGTGCTGGAGAACGTGGACGACTACGTACGCTACGACATCGCGCCGCCGCCGGCGCTGCGCGAGGCGGTGGCACGCGCGCAGGCGCAGCGCCAGCAGGAGCAGGGCGAGCAGCGCAAGCAGCGCATCGATCGCGTCGCCGAGGATTTCGCCCAGCGCGTCGCCTGGTGGCAGCGCACGTTCCCGAAGAACGCACCGCCGCAGCCCAAGCCGCAAGACGGTGAAGGTGGCGCCCGTCGCGAGCGGCGGGATGAGGTTTCGCGGCCCGCACCGGTGATGGCCATGGCGCCACCGCCGGCACCCGCCGCGCCGATGCCGGCGGCGGAGTCCGCTGAGCCGGAGGCGATGGCCGTCAGCGCCGCGGTTGCGACCTCGGATGGCGCCGCGGCGGACGCCGATGCGCCTGCCGGCGCGCCCGCGTCCACCACGATTTCCCTGGCATTGCAGCCGTGGCAGCCGGATTCGCCCTACGCCCGGCGCCTGCGTGCCGCCGCGCCGGAGGCGGTCTATCCGCTGTACCTGAGCGAGCGCGCCGCGCACGCCGACAGCGTGGCGTTCTACCTGGACGTGGCCGACGTGCTGTTCGAACGCGGCCAGCGTGAAATGGCGCTGCGCGTGCTGTCGAACCTGGCCGAACTGCAACTGGAGAATCGCCATGTGCTGCGCGTGCTCGGCTACCGGTTGCTGCAGGCGGGCAGGGCGGACCTGGCGGTGCCGGTCTTCGAGCAGGTGCTGCGGCTGGGCGAGGAAGAGCCGCAGAGCTTCCGCGACCTGGGCCTGGCCTACGCCGCGCGCGGCGACGCGCAGGCCGCGATCGAACAGCTGTACCAGGTGGTCGCGCGCGACTGGGACAGCCGCTTCGACGGCGTGGCGCTGATCGCCTTGAACGAATTGAATGCGATCGTGGCGCAGTCGCAGCAGCCATTGCAGACCGGCTTCATCGACCCACGCCTGCAGCGCAACCTGCCGCTGGACTTGCGCGTGGTGCTGAACTGGGACAGCGACAACAGCGACATGGACCTGTGGGTGACCGATCCCAACGGCGAGCGCTGCTATTACGCGCACCGCTCGACCTACCAGGGCGGGCAGCTGTCGCAGGACTTCACCGGCGGCTACGGGCCGGAAGAGTTCTCGCTGCGCCGGGCCAAGCCGGGCAAGTACAAGGTGGAAGCCAACTTCTTCGGCGACCGCCAGCCGCTGGTCACCGGCGCGACTACCTTGCACTTGCAGCTGAGCACCGGCTGGGGCGGCGCCACGCAGCGCGACCAGCAGGTGACGCTACGGCTGAAGGACAAGAAGGAGACGATCCTGGTCGGTGAGTTCGAGGTGCGCTGAGGCCGTCCGCGCGCCGGCCATTGCCGAATGGCCGGCGCGCTAAAATGCGCCATGTCCGAATCGCCAGCCACCAGCGTCTACTCCCGTTTCCTGCCGTGGCGCCGCAGTTTCGAGATCGGCTTCTGGGTCGCGCTGACCCTGGTCAACGGCATCGCCAACAGCATCACCGTGCTGATCGACATCCGCCGCACCGGGCTGCACTTCGCCGCGTGGGAGCCGGCGCTGTGGGAGTGGTCCAGCGGCCTGGTGTTCCTGCTGATCGTGCCGATCGTGGTGCTGTCGACCCGGCGCTATCCGCTGCACTGGGACAACTGGCGGCGCCGGTTGCCGGCCTATCTGCTGGGCAGCGTCGCGCTGTCGGTGCTGCACGTGCTGGGCATGGTCGCGGTCCGCAGCGTGGTGTACCGGCTGCAGGGCCAGCACTACGACTTCGGCCCGTGGCCGCAGGGGCTGGCCTACGAATACCTGAAGGACGTGCGCAGCCTGGCCTCGATGCTGCTGTGCGTGGAGATGTACCGTTTCCTGCTGCGCCGCTGGCAGGGCGAGGCGGCCCTGCTCGGTGCGCCCGACGAAGGCCCGCCGGTGGAGTCGCTGGAGCGCCCGGAGCGCTTCCTGGTGCGCAAGCTCGGCCGCGATTTCCTGGTCGCCGCCGCCGATATCGAATGGCTGCAGGCCTCGGGCAACTACGTCAACCTGCGTGTGCGCGGCCACGACTACCCGCTGCGCAGCACCATGGCCGCGATCGAGGCCAGGCTCGACCCGGCCGTGTTCGTGCGCATCCACCGCAGCTACATGGTCAACCTGGGCTGTGTGGTCTCGATCGAGCCGCTGGAGGCCGGCGAGGCGCGCGTGCACCTGCGCGACGGCAGCCATGTGCCGTGCAGCCGCCGCTACCGCGCGGCCCTGCGCACGGCGGCCGGCGAGGGCGAGGCGGCGATCGCCGAGTGATCGTGGCCCGGTCCGGCCTGGGCGCGGCAGCGCGCGCGCTGTGGCGCGGCGGCCGGAATTGCTAGAATCGCGCTCTTGTTTGCCGTTTGCCGGAATGCCGCCATGATCGAACTCAATCCCATCCGCCACCGCATCGCCGATCTGTCCGATCGGGTGCTGTCGCTCCGGGGGTTTCTTTGACTACGACGTTAAGAAAGAACGCTTAGAGGAAGTCACCCGGGAGCTGGAAAATCCCGATGTGTGGAACGACCCCGAACGCGCCCAGGGCCTGGGCCGCGAGCGCTCCAACCTGGAGAAGACCGTCGGCGGCATCGCCAGCGTGCTCGACGGGCTGAACGAGGCGCTTGAGTTCCTGGAGCTGGCCGAGAGCGAGGACGACGAGGACACCGCGCTGGCGGTGGTCGCCGATGTCGAGCGCTTCCAGGCGCACGTGGAGAAGCTGGAATTCCAGCGCATGTTCTCCGGGCAGATGGACGCCAGCAACGCCTTCGTCGACATCCAGGCCGGCGCCGGCGGCACCGAGGCCCAGGACTGGGCCGAGATCCTGCTGCGCATGTACCTGCGCTGGTGCGAGTCGCGCGGCTGGAAGACCGAACTGATGGAAGTCTCCGGCGGCGAAGTCGCGGGGATCAAGTCGGCCACGGTGCGCGTGGAAGGCGATTTCGCCTACGGCTGGCTGAAGACCGAGACCGGCGTGCACCGGCTGGTGCGCAAGTCGCCGTTCGATTCGGACAACCGCCGCCACACCAGCTTCACCTCGGTGTTCGTGTCGCCGGAAGTGGACGACAACATCGACATCGAGATCAATCCGGCCGACCTGCGCACCGACGTCTACCGTTCCTCCGGCGCCGGCGGCCAGCACGTCAACAAGACCGAGTCGGCGGTGCGCATCACCCACATCCCGACCAACATCGTCGTGGCCTGCCAGACCGGGCGCAGCCAGCATCAGAACCGCGACAACGCGATGAAGATGCTCGCCGCCAAGCTGTACGAGCTGGAGATCCAGAAGCGCAACGCCGAGCGCGACGCGGTCGAGGCGACCAAGTCGGACATCGGCTGGGGCAGCCAGATCCGCAACTACGTGCTCGACCAGAGCCGGATCAAGGACCTGCGCACCGGCATCGAACGCACCGACACGCAAAAGGTGCTCGACGGCGACCTGGACGAATTCGTCGAGGCCAGCCTCAAATCCGGCCTGGAAGTCGGCGCCAAACGCAGCGACGCCTGAACCGCCGGCCTCCCGCCCACGGTGGCGGAGGCCGGCCACGCGGCGCAGCCCGCGTATCTGCTGCATCCTCTCCCTTCTTCTCCGCGTACCCATTCCCATGACCGAGCAGACCCCCGCGCCGTCCCTTCCCGTCGACGAGAACGGCCTCATCGCCGAACGCCGCGCCAAGCTGGGAGCGCTGCGCGCGCAGGGCGTGGCCTATCCGAACGATTTCCGCCGCCACGATTACGCCGGCGACCTGCAGGCCGAGTTCGCCGATGCCGAGCGCTGGAGCGCCGAGGCGCTGGAGGCCGAGGGCCGCCAACTGCGCCTGGCCGGGCGCCTGCTGGCCAAGCGGGTAATGGGCAAGGCCAGCTTCGTGCAGCTGCAGGACGAGTCCGGGCGCATCCAGCTGTTCCTGCAGGCCAACGCGCTGGGCCCCGCCTACGACGCGTTCAAGGGCTGGGACATCGGCGACATCATCGGCGTGGAAGGCGGGCTGACCCGCACCAAGACCGGCGAGCTGTCGGTGCGGGCGACCGCGCTGCGGCTGCTGACCAAGGCGCTGCGCCCGTTGCCGGACAAGTGGCACGGCCTGTCCGACGTGGAGCAGCGCTACCGCCAGCGCTACGTGGACCTGATCGTGTCGCCGGAGGCGCGCGAGGTGTTCGTCAAGCGCTCCAAGATCATCCGCGCGATGCGCGCCTGGCTGGACGCGCGCCGTTTCCTGGAAGTGGAGACGCCGATGATGCATTACATCCCCGGCGGCGCCACCGCCAAGCCGTTCACCACCCACCACAACGCGCTGGACCTGGACCTGTACCTGCGCGTGGCGCCGGAGCTGTACCTGAAGCGGCTGGTGGTCGGCGGCCTGGAACGGGTCTACGAAATCAACCGCAATTTCCGCAACGAAGGCGTCAGCACCCGGCACAATCCCGAATTCACCATGATGGAGCTGTACGAGGCCTACGCCACGTACCACGAGGTGATGGACCTGACCGAGAGCGTGATCCGCGACGTGGCCCAGGAGGTGCTCGGCACCGCCCAGGTGCACTGGGACGGCGCCGACATCGACCTGGCCCCGGCGTTCCGCCGCTGGCGTATGGACGAGGCGGTGCGCCACCACAACCCCGAGATCAGCGCCGTCGACTGCACCGACCGCGACGCGCTGCTGCGCCACTGCGAGCGGCTGAAGATCCGCACCAAGCCGTCCTACGGCTGGGGCAAGCTGCTGCTGGAGATCTTCGAGGCCACCGTCGAGCACACCCTGATCCAGCCGACCTTCATCACCGACCACCCGGTCGAGGTGTCGCCGCTGGCCCGTTCCAGCGACACCGAACCCGGCTATACCGACCGCTTCGAGCTGTTCATCAACGGCAAGGAGATCGCCAACGGCTTCTCCGAGCTCAACGACCCGGAAGACCAGGCGGCCCGGTTCCAGGCCCAGGTGGCGGCGAAGGAGGGCGGCGACGACGAGGCCATGCACTTCGACGCCGACTACATCCGCGCGCTCGAGGTCGGCCTGCCGCCCACCGGCGGCCTGGGCATCGGTATCGACCGGCTGGTAATGTTGCTTACCGGCAGCAATTCGATCCGTGACGTGCTGCTGTTCCCGTACATGCGCCCGGAGGCTTAATCTAGCCGAAGGCGGCGGTAGCCTTGGCGTAGGGTTCTCGTAGGCGTGGGGTTCTCGTATCGGGCGTCGGCAAGCAAGCGGTTGGCAAGCAAGCGGAAGTGAGGCGGTTGGGTCGGCATAGCCGGCGCCGGAGCGTTTCCCGTTATTGTCTCAGCAGCCCGAAGCCCGTGGGCGAGAGGATCGCAGATGCAAGATGCCAGCATGAGCCTGTCCGGAGTATCCTCCAGCAGCGACCGCCCGGACTGGGCGGAGGGGGCGGACAATCGCTTGAACATCGTCATCGTCGACGATCAGACGTCTGCGCGCACCATGCTGCGCCACGTGATCGAGGACATCGCCCCGGAACTGACCGTGCGCGACTTCGGCGACTCGCAGGCCGCGCTGGCCTGGTGCGAGGCCGGCAAGGTCGACCTGTTGCTGCTCGACTACCGCATGCCCGGCATGGACGGGCTGGAATTCGCGCGGCGGCTGCGGCGCCTGCCCAAGCACCGCGACATTCCGATCATCCTGATCACCGTGGTCGGCGACGAGCCGATCCGCCAGGCCGCGCTGGAAGCCGGGGTCATCGACTTCCTGGTCAAGCCGATCCGCCCGCGCGAACTGCGTGCGCGCTGCCACAACCTGCTGCAGCTGCGGCTGCAGAGCGAGAACATCAAGCAGCGCGCGATGTCGCTGGAGCAGCGCCTGCTGGCCAGCATGCGCGAGGTCGAGGAACGCGAGCGCGAGACCCTGTCGCGGTTGGCGCGGGCGATCGAGTACCGCGACGCCGGTACCAGCGCCTACCTGGAGCGGATGGCGCACGTGGCCGGCCTGATCGCCGAGCAGTTGGGCCTGTCCGAGGACGAGGTGCGGGTCATCGAGATGGCCGCGAGCCTGCACGACATGGGCAAGATCGCCATTCCCGATGCGGTGCTGCTCAAGCCCGGCAAGCTCAACGAGGAAGAGATGGCGGTGATGCGCATGCACCCGCGCATCGGCTACGAACTGCTCAGCGGCAGCCAGAACCGCTTCATCCAGGTCGGCGCGCTGATCGCGCTGCGCCACCATGAGCGTTACGATGGCAGCGGATACCCCGACGGACTGGTCGGCGAAGCGATCCCGCTGGAGGCGCGGATCGTGGCGGTCGCCGACGTCTTCGACGCGCTGATCTCGCCGCGTCCCTACAAGGAAGCCTGGACCATGGATGCGACCCTCGCCTATCTCTACGCGCAACGCGGCCGCCTGTTCGACCCGCGCTGCGTGGACGCGCTGTTCCGTGGGCGCGAGCAGCTGCATCTGATCTGCGAGAAGTTTTCGACGGCCTCGGTCCGGCCGGGGGTGTGAGATGACGTCAGCGATCGCCTGGTTCCGACATCGGCTCGCCAACCGTACCGACAGCGAGCATGGGCAGGCGCTGGTGCGCATCGCCATGGTCGCGCTGATCCTGGTGTACGAACTGATCTTCGCCCGGACCTGGGGCATCGCGCCCAAGCAGCAAGCCTACGTCATCGGCCTGACGCTGATCTCGCAGGCCGTCGCGCTGGTGGTGCTGACCTGGATCCTGTTGCGGCCGCAGCGTTCGGACGTGCGTCGGGTCATCGGCATGATCGCCGACTATGGCCTGATGTGCATGGCGATGAGTGCGATCGGCGAACCGATGGCATGCATCTACGTGGTCGTCATGTGGGTGACGATCGGCAACGGCCTGCGTTACGGCAACCGCTACCTGTATGTGGCGGTGGCGATGGCGCTGGTCAGCTTCAGCGTGACCTTGCTGACCAGCGACTACTGGATCGCCAATCGCGGCCTGGGCATCGGTCTGCTGGTCGGATTGGCGGCGATCCCGCTGTACCTGTCCGGGTTGCTGCGGCAATTGACCGCTACCACCGCCGAGGCGCGTCGCGCCAGCGAGGCCAAGAGCCGTTTCCTGGCCAACATGAGCCACGAATTCCGGACTCCGTTGAACGGTTTGTCGGGCATGACCGAGGTGCTGGCGACCACGCGCCTGGATGCGGAGCAGCGCGAATGCGTCAACACGATCCAGGCTTCGGCGCGCAGCCTGTTGTCGCTGGTCGAGGAAGTGCTGGACATCTCTGCGATCGAGGCCGGCAAGCTGCGCCTGGAAAAGCGCGATTTTTCGCTGCGCGAGACCTTGGAAGGCATCAGCCTGATCCTGCAGCCGCAAGCGCGCGCCAAGCGGCTGGCCTACCACGTGGACGTGGCCGCCGACGTGCCGGACGGTCTGTCTGGCGATCCCGGCCACCTGCGCCAGGTCCTGCTCAATCTCGCGGGCAATGCGATCAAGTTCACCGAGATGGGGCGGGTCGACATCCGCGTGCGGATACACAAGAGCGAGCAGGGCCAGCCGAAGCGGTTGAGTTTCGACATCATCGATACCGGTATCGGGGTGCCGCTGGAGATGCGCCCGCGGCTGTTCGAAGCGTTCGAACAGGCCGATGTCGGCTTGTCGCGTCGCTACGAGGGCACCGGCTTGGGCACCACCATCGCCAAGGGCCTGGTCGAGGCCATGGACGGCAGCATCGGCTATCAGGAACATCCCCCCCGCGGCAGCCATTTCTGGTTCGAGCTGCCGTTCGTGGCCAGCGCTGCGCAGGCCACGACAGCGGCATCGGCTGCCGGCGTAGCCGCGCCAGCCGAGGAGTTCGATCCCAGCGGCAACGTCATTGCCTTCTCCGATCCGTTCCTGCGCCATCGCGCGCGCGTGCGCGGCATGCGCATTCTGGTCGCCGACGACCATGCCGCCAACCGCATGGTGCTGCAGCGCATGTTGCAGAAGGCGGGCCATCGGGCGATCTGCGTCGATGGCGCCGAGGCGGTGCTCGATGCGCTGGCCGAAAGCGAATTCGACGCGGTGATCGTCGATCTGCACATGCCGGGCATGAGCGGGCTGGACATGCTCAAGCAGCTGCGGGTGATGCAGGCCGGCGGGCCGCGCACGCCGGTGGTGGTGCTCAGTGCCGATGTCACACCGGAATCGATTCAGCGCTGCGAGCAGGCCGGCGCGCATACCTTCTTGGCCAAGCCGGTGGTGGCGAATCGATTGCTGGACACGCTCACCGACATCGCGACCGACGGCAGGCTGCGCGGCACCAATGAAACATCGATGCGGCCGGCTACGGCATTGACCGAGGGCGTATTGGATTCGTCCGTACTCGACGAACTGGCTGGACTCGGTATGGGCGACGGCTTCGAGCGCGAGTTCATCTCGCAATGCCTCAACGATGCCGAGGGCTGCCTGGGCGGCATGCAGGTGGCCGGGGAGGCGGAGCATTGGGAGCGCCTGCGCGAGCATGCGCATGCGATCAAGGGCGTCGCGAGCAACCTGGGGCTGGTGAAGTTGGCCAGCCTGGGCGGTGAGTTGATGCAGATGGCCGAATGGCAGATGCGCGGCGAGTGGCGGCCGCGGCTGATGGCGCTCAATGCCAGTCTGACCGAGGGCCGCGAAGCGCTGGAGCTACGTGCCAGGCAAAGCGCTGTGCAAGACGGCGAGGAGTTGCGCTAAGGGAAGCCCGGCGCGAGGCCGGGTCGGTCCCCTGACCCCGGCCCGGCTAGGCGGCAACGCCGGCTTGCGCCCGTCGGGTCTGTGCCCGTACCAGACGATCCATCGTGCGCAGCGATTTTTCGCCCAGCGTCAGCGCCGTGTCCACCCAGATCTCGGTGACCGCGATCAGTTCCTCGCGTCGGATCGGTTGCACCACGTTGCGGATGGCATTCATCGCACGATGCGCCAGCGGCGTGCGACGCTGTTGCCGGATCAGCTCCTGCACCGCCGCCACGCCATCGCCCTTGGGCACCAGGACGTCGACGATACCCATCCGGTGCATCTCCTGGCTGCTGTAGATGCGTCCTTCCAGAATGATCTTTTCCGCAAGATTCGGCGCGACGCGCCTGCTCAGGAACGAGTACGCGCCCATGCCCGGAAACAGCCCAAACAGGATTTCCGGCAGTCCCATGCCGACGTCCTCTTCAGCCACGATCAGGTGGCAGGACAGCGCCATTTCCAGGCCACCGCCTAGCGCGTCGCCTTGCAACAGCGCGATCGTGCGGAAACTGCCGTCCAGGCCCTGATGGAACTGATCGACGCCTTCGATGCAGCTCATCGCATAGGCAAGCAGGCCGGTACGATCGCGCCGGCGGATGTACTGGCCGAACAACTCCAGGTCTCCGCCGAGATTGAAGACGTTGCTATCCGATGCCAAGACCAGGCTGTTGAGCTGTCCCTGCTGTTGCTGGCCGATGTGCGAAAGAGAGGCCAGGTGCGTGTGCATCTCGCGCATCATCGTCGGATGGAAACATGGCCGATGACCGCCGCCGGCGCCGGCATGCATGTACAGCCAATGGCTGTCGTCGGCGCCGTCCGAATCGACGCGGATGGTGGAGTAGGAGCGGGAACGGGGCAGCGTGTCGATCATGCTCATGGCAGGGTTCTCGGAAGAAACGCCCGCGGAGAGGACGTGGCGCAGCGGGCGAGTGCGTTTCCACCCGGGCGATGCTACACCTGGCCTTTGCTGTCGGTATTCGCCTGATTGACAGTTGCCGCGGGGGCTGGGTCGCCCCCGCGCGTGCTTGCAGCGTTACGCCGGGCTGTCGCGCAATTCCCGCCGCAGGATCTTGCCGACGTTGGTCTTGGGCAGTTCCTTGCGGAACTCGACGATGCGCGGATGCTTGTAGCCGGTCAGGTTGGCGCGGGCGTGGGCCTTGACGTCCTCGGCGGTGAGGTTGGGGTCCTTCTTGACGATGACCACCTTGACCACTTCGCCGGATTTCTCGTCCGGCACGCCGACCGCGGCCACTTCCAGTACGCCGGGCATCATCGCGATCACGTCCTCGACCTCGTTCGGGTACACGTTGAAGCCGGAGACCAGGATCATGTCCTTCTTGCGGTCGACGATATAGAAGAAGCCCTGCGGATCCATCCGTGCCATGTCGCCGGTGTGCAGCCAGCCGTCGGCATCGATCGCGCCGGCGGTTTCCTCGGGGCGGCGCCAGTAGCCCTTCATCACCTGCGGGCCCTTGATGCACAGCTCGCCGACGTCGCCGGGCGCCATGATCTGGCCCTGGTCGTCCTTGACGCAGGCGTCGGTGGACGGGATCGGCAGGCCGATGGCGCCGTTGTATTCCTGCAGCGTCAGCGGGTTGATGCAGGCGGCGGGCGAGGTCTCGGTCAGGCCGTAGGCCTCGACCAGGGTCAGCCCGGTCACCTGTTTCCAGCGCTCGGCCACGGCGCGCTGCACCGCCATGCCGCCGCCCAGGGTGAACTTCAGCGTCGAGAAATCCACCTTGTCGAAGCCGGGCGTGTTGAGCAGGCCGTTGAACAGCGTGTTGACCCCGGTGAAGGCGGTGAAGCGGGTCTTCTGCAACTCCTTGACGAAGCCGGGCATGTCGCGCGGATTGCTGATCAGGTGGTTGAGGCCGCCGAGCTTCATGAACACCAGGCCGTTCGCGGTCAGCGCGAAGATGTGGTACAGCGGCAGCGCGGTGATGATGACTTCCTTGCCTTCCTCCAGCTTGCCGGTCGCCGCGATCCAGGCGCCGGCCTGCAGCATGTTGGCGACCAGGTTGCGGTGGGTCAGCATCGCGCCCTTGGCCACGCCGGTGGTGCCGCCGGTGTACTGCAGGAAGGCGATGTCGTCCGGCTCGATGTCCAGCTGCGGCAGCGTGTGCAGGCGGCCCAGGGTCAGCGTGTCGCGGAAGCGCACCGCGTTGGGGATGTCGTAGTCGGGCACCAGCTTCTTGACGTACTTCAGTACGAAGTTGACCAGCGGACCCTTTGGAAAGCCGAGCATGTCGCCCAGGCCGGTGGTGACGACCTGCTTGAGCTGCGTGTCGGCCAGCACGTCCTGCACGGTCTTGGCGAAGTTGTCGATCACCACGATCGCGCTGGCGCCGGAGTCGACCAACTGGTGGCGCAGTTCGCGCGGCGTGTACAGCGGATTGACGTTGACCACGGTCATGCCGGCCAGCAGCACGCCGAAGGTGGCGATCGGGTACTGCAGGCAGTTGGGCATCATCAGCGCGACGCGGTCGCCCTTCTTGAGCTGCAACTCGCCCAGCAGGTAGGCGGCGAAGTGCCGGGCCAGTTCGCCGGCCTCGCGGTAGGTCAGGGTCTTGCCGAAGTTGCAGTAGGCCGGACGGTCGCCGAACTTGGCGACGGAGGTTTCGAAGACGGCGGCGACGGATCGATACTCGTTGACGTCGATCTCGGCGGGAATGCTGGCCGGATAACTCTGCAACCACGGACGTTCCTGACTCATGTACTCCCCCCTCGTGTGGAATGCTGCCGCACGCCGACGCAACGCTGCGGCGTGGCGAGTGGCAGGATACCGTCCCGCATGGAAAAGGCGAAACCTGGAGGAAATCCGATGCGACAGGCATGGGCGTGGGGATGGGGATGCGCGTTGCTGCTGGCCTTGCCCGGCTGCCAGCGCGATTCGGCGGAACAGCGGCTGCGCAAGGACATCGCCGCGATGCAGGAGGCGGTGGAGGAACATCGCCTGCGCGATGCGATGGCCGCGGTGGCCGAGGATTTCGCGGGCGAGGCGGGGATGGATCGTGCTGCGCTGCACAACCTGTTGCGCGCGCAATTCCTGGCCAACGCGCGGATCGGAGTGAACACCGGACCGCTGTCGATCGCGCTGCAGGGCGACGACGCTACGGTGCGGTTCGACGCGGTGGTCAGCGGCGGCGATGCGCGCGTGTTGCCGGAGCGGATGCAGCGCTACGCAGTGGTCACCGGCTGGCGCGAGCAGGACGGGCACTGGCGGCTGCGGCATGCGCAATGGAGTGCGGCGCAGTAGCGAGTCGCGGGTAGGGCGAAGCCGCAATCGCCACGTTCGGGAAACGGGCGCCTTCAATGCTGTCGTTGTGGCGGGCAAAGACCCGTTATTTCGAAACGCCGTGCCGATGAGCAGGCGTGCGCGCGAGCGGCCGTGCATACCCGCGCGAGCATGCGCGGCGCCCGTGCAGGACGCCGCGCATGCCATGGCCGCTCAGGCCGCCTTGCGCGCCGCCAGCTGGCGCAGCACGTACTGCAGCAGGCCGCCGTGCTTGAAGTACTCCACTTCTTTCGGCGTCAGCAGCAGCACCTTGACCTGGAACTGCTTGACGCTGCCGTCGGCCTTCTTCGCATCGACCGTGGCACGCTTGCTGGCGCCGTCCTGTAAGCCGGTGATGTCGAACACCTCCGAACCGTCCAGGCCCAGCGACTGCGCGTTCTCGTTGTCCAGGAACTGCAGCGGCAGCACGCCCATGCCGACCAGGTTGGAGCGGTGGATGCGCTCGAAGCTCTCGGCGATCACCGCCTTGACCCCGAGCAGGTTGGTGCCCTTGGCCGCCCAGTCGCGCGAGGAGCCGGTGCCGTATTCCTTGCCGGCGATCACCACCAGCGGCACGCCGTCGGCCTTGTACTTCATCGCCGCGTCGTAGATCGCCAGCTTCTGCGGCTGCGCGCCGTCGGGCCCGCGGTACAGCGTGTTGCCGCCTTCTTCGCCGCCGAACATCAGGTTCTTGATGCGGATGTTGGCGAAGGTGCCGCGCACCATCACGTCGTCGTTGCCGCGGCGGCTGCCGTAGCTGTTGAAGTCGGCCGGCTGCACGCCGCGTTCCTGCAGGAAGCGGCCCGCCGGCGAGTCCTTCTTGATGTTGCCGGCCGGGGAGATGTGGTCGGTGGTGATCGAGTCGCCGAACAGGCCGAGCACGCGCGCGCCGTGCACGTCGTCGACAGTGCCGACCTGCATGGTCATGCCGTCGAAGTAGGGCGGGTTCTTGATGTAGGTGGACGCCGCGTCCCAGGCGTACAGCTCGCCGTCGGGCGAGGCGATCGCGGCCCAGCGGCTGTCGCCCTTGAACACGTCGGCATAGTTCTGCTTGAACATCTCCGGGCCGACGGTGGCGGCGATGGTGTCGCCGATTTCCTTGTTACTCGGCCAGATGTCGCGCAGGTACACCGGCTCACCGTCGCTGCCGGTGCCGAGCGGATCGCGGCTCAGATCGATGTCGGTGGTGCCGGCGATAGCGTAGGCGACCACCAGCGGCGGCGAGGCCAGGTAGTTCATCTTCACTTCCGGGTGCACGCGGCCTTCGAAGTTGCGGTTGCCCGACAGTACCGAGGCCACCACCAGATCGTCCTTGGCGATCGCCGCCGACACGTCGTCCGGCAGCGGGCCGGAATTGCCGATGCAGGTGGTGCAGCCGTAGCCGACCACGTAGAAACCGAGCTGTTCCAGGTCGTCCATGACCCCGGCCTTCTTCAGATAATCGGTGACCACCAGCGAGCCCGGCCCGAGCGAGGTCTTGACCCACGGCTGCGCCTTCAGGCCCTTGGCCACGGCGTTGCGCGCCAGCAGCCCGGCGCCGAGCATCACCGCCGGATTGGAGGTGTTGGTGCAGGAAGTGATCGCGGCGATCACCACCGAGCCGTCGCGCAGCTGCCAGCCGGCGCCGCTGTCTTCGGCGGTCTCGGCCTGCGCGGCCTTGGCGCCGACCGCGGTGCCGCCGCCGCCTTCGTTCTTGAGCCGGTCTTCCTGCTTGAGGTCGCTATGGCGCTTGTGGCGCGCTTCGGCGAAGGGCACCAGGTTGTCGCGGAAATTGCGCTGCATGTCTTCCAGCAGCACCCGGTCCTGCGGCCGCTTGGGCCCGGCCAGCGACGGCTTGACCTCGGCCATGTCCAGCTCCAGCGTGGCGCTGTAGTCGGCGTGCGCGGTGTCGGCGTCGTGCCACAGGCCCTGCGCCTTGGCGTAGGCCTCGACCAGCGCGATCTGCTCCTCGCTGCGCCCGGACAGGCGCAGGTAGGTCAGCGATTCGGCATCGACCGGGAAGATGCCGCAGGTGGCGCCGTACTCCGGCGCCATGTTGCCGATGGTGGCGCGGTCGGCCAGCGGCAGGTGCTGCAGGCCCTCGCCGAAGAACTCGACGAACTTGCCGACCACGCCGTGCTTGCGCAGCATCTGCGTCACCGTCAGCACCAGGTCGGTTGCGGTGGCGCCTTCGGGCAGCCTGCCGGTCAGCTTGAAGCCGACCACCTGCGGGATCAGCATCGACGAGGGCTGGCCGAGCATCGCCGCTTCGGCCTCGATGCCGCCCACGCCCCAGCCGAGCACGCCGATGCCGTTGATCATGGTGGTATGGCTGTCGGTACCGAACACCGTGTCCGGATAGGCGATCGTCTCGCCGTCGCGTTCGCCGGTCATCACCACCCGCGCCAGGTGTTCCAGATTGACCTGATGCACGATGCCGGTGTTCGGCGGCACCACCTTGAAATTGTCGAACGCCTTCTGGCCCCAGCGCAGGAAGCCGTAGCGTTCCTTGTTGCGCTGGAATTCGATCTTGCCGTTGAGGTCGAGCGCATCGGCCTTGCCGAACACGTCCACCTGCACCGAATGGTCGATCACCAGTTCCGAGGGGATCAGCGGATTGATCTGCTCCGGGCGCCCGCCGAGCTTGACCACCGCATCGCGCATCGCGGCCAGGTCGACCACGCACGGCACGCCGGTGAAGTCCTGCAGCACCACCCGCGCCGGCATGAACGCGATCTCGGTGTCGGGCTCGGCCTTGGGATCCCACTTCGCCACCGCCTCGATATGGTCCTTGCCCACGGTCACGCCGCCGTCTTCGTGGCGCAGCAGGTTTTCCAGCAGGATCTTCAGCGAGTAGGGCAGGCGGCCGATGTCGAAGCGCTCGGCGAGCTTGGGCAGGCTGTAGTAGGCGTAGCGTTTGCCGTTGACCTCGAGCGAGGCACGGGTGGAAAAGGAATCGCTCATCACGGAACTCCTATGGCGTTGCGGCTGTAGGGACTGCGGTCATTCTGACCGATTCAGTGTGTACGGAGGGTGTGACCGGGACTGTATGCGGGCTTGAGTATGACGCTTCAAGTATGTAAAATTCGTGCATACCTTGCGGAGTTCGCCCATGGAAGCCACCGTCGCCGAGCGCGGTCAGATCACCTTGCCCAAGGCCGTACGGGATGCGTTGGGGTTGAGCAAGGGCACCATCCTGAAGGTGGAGCTGGACGGCGGCCGCATCATCCTGCGCAAGAGCGTGGATGATGCGATCTCGCGCGCCCGCGGCCGCTTCAAGCTGGACGGCTTCGCCAGCACCGACGAGGCGATGCGCGCGATCCGCGGCCGCGCGCCGGGCGATCCGTTCGGATCCGACCCCAAGGCATGATCGCGATCGACTCGTCCGTGCTGGTGGACCTGCTGGCCGACGGCCCGCAGGCCGATGCCGCCGAAGCCTGCCTGCGCCAGTGCCTGAGCACCGGCCCGGTGGTGGTGTGCGACATCGTCCTGGCCGAAGTCTGCGGCGCGTTGCGCGACGGCGCCGAGGCGCTGTCGGTGCTGGAGGACATGAGCATCCGCTTCAATGCGCTGGAGGCCAAGTCGGCGTTGCGCG
>Ga0308160_10003160_pt1 | contig 18876 bp, 15 predicted proteins | sample PhyFR1_FD_201036 | JGI IMG/M metagenome (GOLD analysis project Ga0308160, IMG submission 201036) | Phyllosphere microbial communities from UC Gill Tract Community Farm, Albany, California, United States - DLSLF.R1 | ecosystem: Host-associated > Plants > Phyllosphere > Unclassified | place: USA...
TCGCGCGCATGTTCGAGGAGGTCACGGCCGGCCAGCCCGGCAGCGCCGAACTGATGATCTATCCGCGCACGGGCGAGCCGTTCTGGGTCGAGATCGAAGTGATGCCGTTCGCGCGCTCGGGCGAACAGCCCAGCCACTGGGTGGTGGTCGGGCGCGACATCACCGAACGCCGCACCGCGGCCGCGGCCATCCACCGCCTGGCCTTCTACGACGGCTTGAGCGGCCTGCCGAACCGGCGCCTGCTGATGGAACGCCTGGCCGCGCTGGTCGAACGGGCCGGCACCAGGCGCGAATCCGGCGCCGTGCTCTACCTGGATCTCGACAACTTCAAGGCCGTCAACGACGCCCGCGGCCACGCCGTCGGCGACGCCCTGCTCGGGCATGCGGCGCGGCGCCTGGTCGAGGCGGCACGCCCGGGCGACACCGTGGCGCGCATCGGCGGCGACGAATTCGTGGTGCTGCTCGAAGGGCTCGACCCGGACCTTGAAAGCGCCGGGCGTGCCGCCCTGGACGTGGCCGACCGGGTCCGGCGCCACCTGAATGCCCCGCTCGACCTCGAAGGCCAGCCCTACCTGGTGGCGGCCAGCATCGGCGTGGCCCTGGCGCGGCGCGCCGGCGCCAGCGCGCACGACCTGCTGCGCGAAGCCGACACCGCGATGTACCACGCCAAGGCGGGCGGCCGCAACGGCGTGGCGCTGTTCGAAGGCGCGATGCTGCTCGACGCCCAGCACAAGCTGACGCTGGAACGCGACCTGGCCCAGGCGCTGGACAACGGCGAACTGACGACCCACCTGCAGCTGCAGGTCGATCACGAAGGACGGCCGGCCGGCGCCGAGCTGCTGATGCGCTGGACCCGCCCGGACGGCACGGCGGTGCGCCCCGACCAGTTCATCCCGGTGGCGGAATCGAGCGGCATGATCGTCCCGCTCGGCCACTGGGTGCTGCGCCAGGCCTGCGCGGCCTGGCTGGCCCTGGAACGCGCCGGCCATCCGCTGCCGCTGTCGATCAACGTCAGCCCGCTGCAGTTCCGCCAGCCCGACTTCGCCGAGCAGGTGCGCGCGATCCTGCAGGAGACCGGCGCTCCGCCGCACCAGTTCATCTTCGAGGTGACCGAGGGCCTGCTGATCGAGGACATCGGCCAGACCATCGTGCGCATGCGCGAACTGACCGGCATCGGCATCCGCTTCTCGGTCGACGATTTCGGCACCGGCTACTCGAACCTGGCCTACCTGCGCCAGATGCCGCTGTACGAGCTGAAGATCGACAAGAGCTTCATGCACGGCACGCCGCACGACGCCGGCGGCACCGCGATCGTGAAATCGATCCTGGCGATGGCCGGCCACCTGGGACTCCGGGTGGTTGCGGAAGGCATCGAAACCGAAGCCCAGGCGCGCTACCTGCAGGAACACGGCGGCACCTACATGCAGGGCTTCCTCTACCACCGGCCGATGCCGCTCGACGCCCTGATCGAGCGCCTGCACATGCAGGTTACGGCGCCCTCAGTGCTTGTCTGAACGACATTGTAGGCCGGGTCCTACGCGCGGAACAGGACCCGGCTGATGCAATTAGGAAATACCATTGTTACCATACGGTATTTACTTCATTCACGGGCCTGCGCGATGCCGACCTATGTTCTCCTCGTTGGCTGCAACGGCGTACTGCGCGAGACGGCAGTCCGGCTGATCGGCATGGCGCCGCACCGCATGGTGGCGGTACCCGATCTCGAAGCGGCCCTGCGTACCCTGTCCGGTATCCAGTTCGACATGCTGGTACTCGGCGACGTCCCTTGCGATGCCAATTTCGCCGGCTTCCTGGGCGCGGCCAGGTCGCTGCAGCCGGCCCTGCGCGTCGTCGATGCGAAGATGCATGCCGGACGCGCCGAGCCCGACTTCCTGAACCGGAAAGCCACCCCGCGCTGGCTCGCGAGCAGCCTGCTTACTGTGCCAGACGCGGTTTGAGGCGGTCGGCGTCCGCCACCGGGAACGGTGCGCCGAGCACCGTGGATGCGCCTTGCGTCTGGTTCTGTCCCTGGCACTTGTGGGTGCAGGCCGTGGCCGGCGGCGCCATCTCGGTCGCATCCTCGCCCATCACCTGACCCATGCGTCCACCGCTGGCGACCGACCATTGCGACACCCCGCCGCAGTGCAGGACCCGGGCGGTACCGCCGGTGCGCGTCGCGATATTGTTGGTGCACAGCGGTTCGGCGATGCGGTCGGCGAACTGCGAGCTGTCGCGGCCCACGAACTTGCGCGAATAATCGTTGCCGAAGTTGATGCGCGGCGTGACCGTCAGCGTGGTGTCCTTGTACGGGACGACGTCGCCCTCGCGGTTGCGGAAGTTGCGGTTGTCGAAGTAGAAGGCGCTCTCTGCAAGCTTGTGCGTGAACACGGTCTTGGTTTCGTCGCTGCGCTGCACTTCCATCTGGAAGATGCCGCCGTTGGCGCAATCCTTGGCCTGGATCTTCATCGTCAGGCCAGGGCCGCTGCGGGTCAGCACGAGGTCGGCCGAGCTGCTCAATTCCACCTTGACGGCGCCGTTCAGCACCAGGCCGCGGTGGTCCGGCATCTTGCTCTCGAAGACAGGCGTCGGGCGCCCGCCCGTGATGTCCACCTTGTTGGCGGCGCCGGTCATGGTGTAGTTCAGGACGCCGAACGAGGCGGCGTCGACGTCGAACTGCACGTAGCGCCCCTGCACCCGGAACACGGACGTCACGCTGCCCGCCGCCACCGACACGTTCTGCGAACCGCTTTTACCCAGCACCGTGAAGCCGCCGTTCTCGCAGCCCGCGGAATCCGCCGCGTACGCCTGTTGCGCCGACAGGAGAACGCCCATACCGAAAGCCGCCATCCATTTTTTCATTCTTTTCTCCATCCCCAAAAACGCGCCGGTGCTCGGAATGAGCCGGTCGCCATCGCTTCTTGCGAATCCGAATGCCCGTAAATACCCTTGTTTGAGCAAAAGGTTCAGACAGGCATGCGATTTTTTTAGAAATGGAGGCTGACGCTGGCCGTGAACGCGCGCGGCTTCGGGAATTCGGTGAGATAGCTGCGCCAGCGCGCCTGCCAGCCCGCCTGCACGGTAAAGTCGCCGAGGTCGGTGACCAGCGCGACGCGCACGTCGCCGCCATTGCTCGCCGGTTCGTCGTAGCCGCCCATCGGATGCCAGAGGCCCGCATGGAGGGCCAGGCGCAGCTGGTCCCCGAGCGGCACGGCGCCGCTCAGGTCCAGGTACAGGCTGCGCCCTTCGCCATAATATGAAGGCGAATAGAACAGGCGCGCGCTGGCGCGCTGCAGCGCCAGGCCCGCATAGAACTCGTGGAAGTTCCACTCGCCGTCGCGCGAATAACTGTTGCGGGTGACGCCGGCATCCCAGGACAGCGCCGGCGTGAGGCGCAGCGCGCGGCCGCCGTAGATGGTCAACTGGGCCTGGGCGCGCCGCCCCTCGGCATGGTCCTGCAGCGTGACGGGCGAGGCAAATGCGCCGCCGTACCAGCCGGCGTCGGTGTCGTGCTCGACGCGCAGCTGCGGCGTCAAGCCGCGCTGCAGCGAGACGCCGCGCCCGGCGTACTCGGAGACCACGGTCAGGTCGGCACTGGTCTGGCAGCGGGCGGCGCCCGCGAAGGACAGCAGGAAACAGGCGGCTAGCGCAAGGAAGGGGGTGTGGCGGCGGCGGTCGGTGGGCATAGGCAGGCGCAGGCATCGGCCGCCCGCGACAGGACGGCGCACGCGTCTATGTTACCAGCCGCCGGCGCGCCGCCCTCGATCCGGCGCCGCAGCGCCTGCGCGCCGGCGCGCGGCTTCACCTGCGCCACCAGCGCGGCCAGCCCGGCCACGTGGGCCGATGCGTAGGACGAGCCGGACACCATGCCCCAGCGCGTGCCCGGCACGCAGGTCGGGATATCCGTGCCCGGCGCGTACAGCATGGCGGCCGGCGCCGGATGGCGGTCGCCCGGGCGCGCGACCCCGATCACACCCGCGAGCGAAGCCGGGAAGCCGCCATCGGGAATTTGGGGATCGGCCGCGCCGACCACCACCACGCCGCGCGCCAGCGCCGCCTGCAACAAGCCTTGCAGCAGGCGGTCCGGCGGCCCCGCCAGGCTCAGGTTGATGATGCGCGCATCGTTCTCCAGCGCGTAATTGATCGCCTTGCCCAGCGTGAGGCTGTTGCAGCGCGCGGGCCGGCCGCCGGTTTCCCAGCAGGCGCGCAGCGCCATGATCTGCGCGCCCGGGGCGACGCCGGCGATGCCGACGCCGTTGCCGCTACGGGCGCCGATGATGCCGGCGACGGCGGTGCCGTGGGCTTCCGCGGGGTCCGGCCCGTCGTCGACGAAGTTGCGGCGCAGCGTGACGCGCCCGGACAGGTCGGGATGAAAGGCGTCGACGCCGCTGTCGACCACGGCCACCTTCACGTTGCGGCCGGTGCTGAGGCGGTGCAGTTCGGCCAGGTGCCAGTCGTGCGCGGCCGGCTGGACCGGGTACAGCGGGTCGCCGGCGTCCAGCGCGTGGTAGTCCGCCAGCGGCTGGGCCCAGGCCACGCGCGCATCGTGCGCCAGTTCATCCAGCACGCGCGCGAGCGGCGCGTCGCCCTCCTCTTCCATCACGAAGCAATCGACGCCGATGGCCGGCATCGGCCAGCTGTCGCGCAGGCGCAGGCCGTGGGCGGCGGCGATGTCGCCGGCCACGCGGCGGCGCGCGGCGCTGCCGCCGTCCTTCAGGTAGCCGCCGCCGTAGGACGCGTCGGGACGGAAGTGCTGGGCCGGCAGGCGCAGCATGACCAGCACCTGGCGCCGGGCGGCCTGCGCCACCGGGTCGGGGTGCTCGTCCGCGTGCGCGCCCGGCTGCGCCTGCGCGCCCGGGACACGCGCGCACAGCGCAAGGGCCAGCAGCGCGGCCAGCGCAGGCAGGCGCTTCACGGCCGGCCTTCGGCGGAGGGCGGCGCGGCCGGCGGCCCGGCCAGGGGTTCGGCCAGGGTCACCGCCGGCTGGGCGCGCAGGCGCGCCGCCACGGTTGCCGGCGCGCCTGCGGTGCCGAGCAGCCAGGCGCCGGTGACCGTCGGGCCGCCGGCGATATGCGCGCCGCTGTCCAGCACGATGCGGCGCAGTTCGCGTTCCGGCGTGTCGGGCCTGAAGGTGACCACCAGCGTGCCCTGGGCGCCGCGCTCGGCGCCGAGCACGCGGTAGGCGCCGTCCTCGGGCGCGCCGCCGGCCGGGCGCAGCAGCAGCGCCGCCAGCACGGCGATCACGCCGCATTGCAGGCCCGCGGCCACGCGCAGCCAGCGCGCATCGTTGGCGGCCAGGCGCGCGCGCCAGCCGCGCGCGGGCGGCAAGGGCGCCGCGGTGGCCGGCGCCGGGGCCGGTGCGGGCGCATCCAGCTGCGGCAGCAGGCGCGCCAGCGCGCCTTCGAGGTCGGCGCCAGGCGCGGGTCCGGGTCCGGCGGCGCGCAGCAGGTGCAGCGCCGCCAGGTCGGCGCGGCATGCGGCGCAGCCCTGCAGGTGCGCCTGCACCCGTTCCAGCTCGGTGCCGGCCAGCGTGCCGTTGGCCAGCCAGGGCAGCGCCTGCTGGGCTTCCGCGTGCGCGGCGCGGGCGTCGACCTGGCTCATGGCCGGCCCTCCAGCTGGCCGTCGAGCAGCACGGCCAGGCGTTTGCGCGCGTGGAACAGGCGAGTCTTGATGGTGTTCACGGGGCACTCCATGATCTCGGCGATTTCCGGATAACTCATGTCATGATAAAAGGTCAGCTGGAACGCGGTGCGCTGGGCCAGCGGCAGCGCCGCCAGCGCGGCGTCGACCGCATGCGCCAGGCGCTGCCGCTCGAATTGCCAGTCGGGCCGGTCGGCGTCCAGGCCTTCGCGTTCGTCGCCGCCCGCTTCGACCGGCTCGTCCACCGCCTGCAGCGCCTTGCAGGCGCGCCGGTAGGCGATCGCGAAGATCCAGGTCGACACCTTGCTGCTGCCGTCGAAGGTGGCCGCCTTGCGCCACACCGCCAGCAGTGTGTCGTTGACGATCTCCTCGATCAGCGCGCTGCTCCTCGTCATGCGCTGCAGGAAGCGGCCCAGGCGCGGGAAGTAGGCGCGGTACAGTGCCTCGAAGGCAAGACGGTCACCGGCGGCGATGCGGCCGACCAGGCAAGCCTCGCCCTCGGCGGTCCGCGCCAGTATCAAGGTGTCATCAAGTCGTCTGTCCACGCACGCCATCTCCAGTTTTTACGGTAGATACCCGGCCGGCCCGAAAAGGTTCAAACAAAGGGTTCAAGCGGCGGCGCGCAGGCCCCACATGCTATACTGGCGGCGTGTTACCCGCTATCGATATTGCATGAGACGCGTTCTCGTTATCTTCCTGATCCTGCTCTACCCTCTGAACGTGCTGGCCCTGTCCACCGCGCTCGTGCAGCATGGGCATGCGACGGAACGCGTCCTCGTACAGGCAACGCATGCCGATCCGGTCGCCGGCCTGGCGACTGAGCTGGCCGCTGATCTGGCGGCTGCGCTGGATTGCGACACCAGCTGCGACATCGACCCCGACGAGCCGCCGTCCGGCGCCGACCTCCATTCCATCCTCGGCCGGCCCCATGGCCTGCAGCCTGCGGGCCTGCGGGGCATCGCCGCGCCGCCGCACGACGCCGCGCTGCAGCGCCGTTCCCTCCCGCCGCCCGTCAAGCCGCCCCGGCTGGCCTGATCCGGGCATCCGCCCCTCATCCGATCCGCCTGCGCCGGTCCACCCGCGCGCGGATCGCCATGTCCTCCGATCGCATGGCGCCCTTCAATGGCGGCGCCAAGGCATCGGCCGGCTACATCTCTCTATTAGCATAAGGTAAACAATATGGAATGGCTTCTCGACCCGGGCATCTGGGTGGGTTTGCTGACACTGGTGTTCCTGGAAATCGTCCTGGGCATCGACAACCTGATTTTCATCGCCATCCTGGCGGACAAGCTGCCGCCCAAGCAGCGCGACAAGGCGCGCCTGATCGGCCTCTCGCTGGCGATGCTGATGCGCCTCGGCCTCCTGACCATCGTGTCCTGGCTGGTCACGCTCACCGCGCCGCTGTTCTCGGTCGGCGCCTTTACGTTCTCCGGACGCGACCTGATCCTGCTGGGCGGCGGCCTGTTCCTGCTGTTCAAGGCGACCGTCGAATTGCACGAGCGCCTGGAAGGCGTCACGGCGGCGCAGACGGAATCGAAGACCTACCCGGCCTTCGCCGCGGTGGTGGCGCAGATCGTGGTGCTGGACGCCGTGTTTTCACTGGATGCCGTGATCACCGCGGTCGGCATGGTCGACGAACTGGGCGTCATGATGGCGGCCGTCGTCATCTCGATCGGCATCATGATCCTGGCCTCGCGCCCGCTGACAAGCTTCGTGAACGCGCATCCGACCGTGGTCGTGCTGTGCCTGAGCTTCCTCCTTACCATCGGCCTGAGCCTGGTGGCCGAGGGCCTGGGCTTCCACATCCCGAAAGGCTACCTGTACACGGCGATCGGCTTCTCGGTCGTGATCGAGGCGCTGAACCAGTTCGCGCGCCGTAAGGTCCTCAAGCACGAGGCGCGCCTGCCGCTGCGGGCGCGCACCGCGGAATCGGTGCTGCGCCTGCTCGGCAACCGCAAGCGCAGCGCGGCGCCGGCCGAGAAAGACAGCGAGCCGGCCGCCCTTGAGGCCTTCGGCGTCGAGGAGCGCAACATGGTCAGCGGCGTGCTGGCGCTGGCCGACCGCTCGATCCGCTCGATCATGACGCCGCGCGCGGACATGTCGTGGGTGAACCTCGAGCACGATGCCGACGCCATCCTGGCCCAGCTCTACGCCACCCCGCACAGCCAGCTGCCGGTGTGCCGCGGCGACATCGAGGAGGTCGTCGGCGTGGCCCGCACCAAGGACTTGATCGCCGCGCTGATCCTGCACCGGCGCATCGACGCGTCGCCCGGCGGGCTGCTGCGCCAGCCGATCATCCTGCCCGAGACCGCCGGCGTGCTCAAGGCGATGGAAGCGCTCAAGCGCGCCCACGGCCAGCTGGTGCTGGTGACCGACGAATTCGGCGCCCTGCAAGGCCTGCTCACGCCGGTCGACCTGCTGGAGGCGATCGCCGGCGAATTCCCGGACGAGGACGAGGAACCCGCGGTCCGCCAAGTGGCGCCCGGCTGCTGGGACGCCGACGGCGGCGCCGACCTGCACCAGCTCGGCCAGCTGCTGGAAACCGACGCCCTGGTACCGGGCGACGACGCCTACGCCTCGCTGGCCGGCTTCCTGCTGGCGCGCTTCGAGAGCTTCCCGGCGCCAGGGGACGCCATCGAAGTCGACGGCCTGCGCTACGAAGTCACGCTGGTTGCCGACCGGCGCATCGCCCGGGTCGCGATCCGGCGCCTGGCGGCGCAGGCGCTGCCCGAATAAGCATCCGAACAATTTTCAGCAAAAACCTATCATGAAACGCATTCTTCTTTTCCTGCTCACCAACGTCGCCGTCATGCTGGTGCTGGGCGCATCCTCGGCCGTCCCCAGCCGATGATCGCGGCGCTGCAGTCGGGGCGCGCCGCCTGAGCCGTCCTAGGCCGTGCCCGCCGCCTCCGGCAGCGCCGCCGCCGGGCGGCGCTCCACCTGGCGCTTGAACGCGTACAGGCTGGCCAGCATCAGCACGATCGGCACCAGCGTCAGGTAGAAGGCGAAATGGCCGTTGTAGCGGCCGAACACATAGCCGGTGACCATCGAGCCGGTGGTGCCGCCCAGCGCCGAAAAGATGACCAGCAGGCCGGTCATCGGCGCGTGCTGGTGGCGCGGCAGGGAACTGAGCATCACCGAATTGATGCCCGGGTAGATCGGCGCCATGAACAGGCCGATCAGCGGGAACAAAAAGGCGGCCAGCGGCGCGCTCGCCCAGCCGATGCCGGGATCGTGCGCGATGTCGCGCGCCAGCGGCAAGGCCAGCAGCACGACTGCCCCCATCGCCAGCATGCAGAAGCTCAGCACCGGGTACCAGGGCAGGCGCCGCATGATGACGCCGGCCGAGAGCCGGCCGAGCGCCAGGCAGGCCGCGTAGATGCCGGTCACCTGCACGCTCATGGCCGCCGGCAGCTTCAGGATCTCGTTGTTGAAGGTCGGCAGCCAGGTACCCACCGCCTGCTCCACCAGCACGTACAGGAAGGCCGTCAGCACGAACACGCAGACCAGCGGGCGCATGAACAGGCGCAGCATGGCCACGAAGTCGGCCACCGGGCCACGGCTGTGCGGCGCCGCCGCGCCGCGCTCGTCGAAGGGCGTGGACAGCACCAGGAGGAAGGTGGCGGCGCACAGGGCGGACAGCAGCCAGTAGACGTCCAGCCAGCGGGCGGATGTCGGGTCGGCGGAATCAATGAACAGGCTGAACAACCAGTAGGCGCCCAGCACGCCGACCATGAAGAAGCCTTCCAGCATGTTGGTGATGCCGGCGTGCTGGCGGCTGTCCTGGGCCACCAGGCCGATCGTGGAATACACCGACACCTTGACCAGCGCAAAGGCCACGCCCACGCAGAGGAACAGCAGCTTGGCGGTGGCAAAGGCCGGCACCAGCGGCATGGCCAGCGTGGCCAGCGCCACGATGCCGAGCGCGGCCAGCATTGCCTTCTTGTAGCCGAAGCGCGGCAGCGCTGCCGCCACCAGGAAGGAGACCAGCGCGATCGGCAAGTCCTTGAAGCCTTCCAGCACGCTGGCCGCGCCCTTGTCGACGCCGTAGTTGTTGATCACCTGCAGGATCACGGTGCCCACGCTGTTGAGCAGGATCGCGAACACGAAGTAGATCAGGAAGAGTGCAAGCAGTATGCGTCGTTTGTTCACGGTGTCTCCATTGTCGTTATGATCTCTGAACCGTTGACTTCGAGGGTGTTGCGCTAGTAGTCGAACAGGCTGAAGGCCTCCATCGACGGGACCACGCGGTCGGCCCGGTGCAGCACCCCGGGGTCCCCGACCCCGACCGCGAACATCCCCGCATCCTTGATCGACGCCACCCCGGCCGCGGCGTCTTCCACGCCCAGGCACTCGAGCGGCGCCACGCCAAGGTGGGCGGCCGCGGTCAGGAAGATTTCCGGGTGCGGCTTGCTGTTCTGGATGGTGGCGGCATCGACCACGTCGTCGAAGCGCTCGCGAATGCCGAGGCGGTCGAGCACCGTGAACGCGTTCTTGCTGACCGAGGCCAGGCCGATGCGCAGGCCTGCATTGCGCACCTGTTCCAGCGCGCGCAGGACACCCGGCAGCAGGTCGCCCGGCGTCATGGTGGCGATCAGTTCCTGGTAGTGCGCATTCTTGGCCTCGGCCAGGGCCAGCTGCTCTTCCGTTGAATAGCTGCGCGGCGCGCGCGCCAGGATCAGCCTCAATGAGCCCATGCGGTCCACGCCCTTGAGCTGCTCGTTGAAGGCTTCGTCGAAGGGCGCGCCGATGCTGTCGGCGGTGCGCTTCCAGGCCAGGTAGTGGTAGTGGGCGGTGTCGGTGATGACGCCGTCCAGGTCGAAGATGACGGCCTTGAATCTGCTCTTGCTCATGCGAGGTCTCCCATGCGGATGCTGTTGTGTTTCATGTCCAGTTCGAATGCCGCGCCAAGGTGGACCAGCGCCAGGCGCTCGCCGCGCAGCAGGCGGTATTCGGCGCCGCCGGCGTCGACCGTGACTTCGAGCAGCGCCCCGTGCAGGTGCAGCTTGAAGCGGTAGCTTGTCCATTGCGCCGGCAGCGTGGGCGCAAAGCGCAGCCCCTGCCCGTCCAGGCGCATGCCGGCGAAACCGTAGGCCACGCCCAGCCAGGTGCCGGCCATGGCGGCCGTGTGCACGCCGTACTGCGTGTTGCCGTGCGTGTTGTCCAGGTCCAGGCGCGCGGTCTCCATGAAGTAGGCGTAGGCCTTGTCGCGGTAACCCACTTCGGCCGCGACGATGCTGAAGATGCAGGACGACAGCGAGGAATCGTGGGTCGTCACGCCTTCGTAGAAATCGAAGTCGCGGCGCTTGTCGTCGAGTGTGAATTCGCTCGAGAGCAGCATCAGCGCCAGCACCACGTCGGCCTGCTTGCACACCTGGTGGCGGTAGATCACCAGCGGGTGGTAGTGCAGCAGCAGCGGATAGTTTTCCTTGGGCGTGGCGGCGAAGTCCCAGGGCTTCTTGGACAGGAAGCTGTCGTCCTGCTCATGGATGCCGAGTTCCGTGTCGTAGGGCAGGCGCATGGCGGCGCAGGCGCTGCGGAAGGCATCGAGTTCGGCCTGTTCGAGCCCGATCGCGGCTTCGATGCGCGCATAGTCGGCGGGACGCTCGCTGCGCAGGCGTTCCGCCATGTCCGCCGCAAACGTCATGTGCATGCGCGCCATGGCGTTGGTGTAGTAATTGTTGTTGACCAGCGCCGTGTACTCGTCCGGCCCGGTCACCTCGTTGATGCAGAAGCGTCCCTGGCGGTCGTAGCTGCCGATGCCGGTCCAGATGCGCGCCGTCTCCAGCAGGATCTCGGCGCCGCAACTGGCGATGAAGTCGAAGTCGCCGGTGGCCTGCAGGTAGAGCCGGATCGAATACGCGACGTCGGCATTGATGTGGTACTGGGCGGTGCCGGCCGGGTAGTAGGCCGAGCATTCCTCGCCGGCGATGGTGCGCCAGGGGTAGAGCGCGCCGCGCGAGTGGGCCATCTGGCGCGCCCGCTCGCGCGCCTTGGGCAGGCCGTTGTAGCGGTACTGCAGCAGGGCACGCGCGATCTCGGGGCGCGAGAACAGGAAGAAGGGGAAGACGTAGATCTCGGTGTCCCAGAAATAGTGGCCCTCGTAGCCTTCGCCGGTGACGCCCTTGGCCGCGATATTCGTCTTGCCGTCGCGCCCCACCGATTGCAGCAGGTGGAACTGGTTGAAGCGCACGCCCTGCTGCAGGGCGTCGTCGCCTTCGATGGCGACGTCGGCTTCGTCCCAGAACGCGTCCAGGTAGGCGGCCTGCCCGGCGGCCAGCCCGGCAAAGCCCGCATCCTTCGCGCGCGCCAGTTCGGCGCGGGCGCAGGTGGCCACGTCGGCTTCAAGCATGTCGCGCGAGCTTGCATAGGCGATGAACTTGTGCAGGGTCACGGTCTCGCCCTGCGCGGCCTCGAGCTCGAAGGCGTGGCCGCTGTCCAGGGCCGCCGCCTGGAACCCGCCCGCGGCCGCCAGCAGCGTGTCGGTGGCCGTGGCCAGCAGGAAGCCGCTGTTGCGGGTGCGCTGCAGGACCAGCACCGACTGGCCGTCCACCCGGCACTCGACCGGCTGCAGGCTGGGACCGGTGATCGCCGAACCGACGCGCGGATCGTCGCCCGCCTGCATGTTGGTGACCTCGGCATCGATGTCCGAGACCAGGCGCAGGCGGCCCGAGAAGTTGAGCGGCGTGACGGCGTATTCGACGGTCGCCACGTGCTTGCGCTGCAGGCAGACCAGGCGCCGGCTGACGATGCGCACGCGCTTGCCGCTGTTTGAAACCCAGTCGACGCTGCGGGTCAGGAGGCCGGTGCGGAAATCCAGCAGGCGCTCGTAGGCCACGATGTCACCTGAACCGGCGTCCAGGGTGAACTGCTCGCCGTCGACGAACAGGCCGATGCGCTTGGCGTTCGGCACGTTCAGCATGAACTCGTTGATGCGCGCCAGCCCGTAGGCGTTTTCCGGATAGTGAATGGTTTCCGTGTCGTGGAACCCGTTCAGGTAAGTGCCTTCCAGCGTCTCGCCCGCCGCGGCCCTGCCCTCTTCCGGCGTGCCGCGCATGCCGATATAGCCATTCCCCAGCGTGAACAGCGTCTCGTGCAGGAAGCGGCGTGCCGGGTCGATGCCGCGCTCGCGGATGCACCAGGGCTCGGCCGCCAGCGCGGTGATGTTATCGATGTCATTTTGCACTAAGGTTTCCTTGTCTCGTTGCATGGCACTCAGGTGGGGCAAAGGGTGGTGGGTGGGTTCAGGTGTGACGCACGATCAGCGTCGTCGGCAGCATTTCGGACTGCACGGCCTGCTGGCCGCCGTCGAGCATGGCAAGCATTTTCCTGGCGAGCAGCACGCCGCCGTCGCGCAGGTATTGATGCACGCTGGTGAGCGGCGGCACGAAGCTGGCCGCGCCCGGCGTATCGTCGTAGCCGATCACGGAAATATCGTCGGGCACGCGCAGGCCCGCTTCGGTCAGGGCGCGGATCGCCCCCATCGCCAGCGAATCGCTGGCGGCAAACAGGCCGTCGCAAGCGCGCCCGGTTTTTTTCTTCAACAAGGCGTTCACGCAATCGAAACCGGCCTCGAAGGTGAAGGCCTTGGGGCGCAGGATGTGGACCGAGGCGCGCCCGGACAGGGCGTCGATGAAGCCGGCGCAGCGCTTTTCCACTTCGGCGTGGTCGACGTCGCCCAGGAAGACCAGCTTGCGCCGGCCCAGTTCCAGGAAGCGCTCGGCCGCGCTGGCGCCACCCTTGCGGTTGTCGCTGCCGACCACGACGTGGCTGCCGTCCGGTTCCGGCGCGCCCCACACCACCAGTGGCAGGTTGGTATGCTGGAGCGAGCGCACCGCCTCGCCGTGCGAGCCCTGGCCCAGCAGGATCAGGCCGTCGGCGCCCTGTACCGGCGCGGTGTCGAGCAATTGCTTGGACGTCAGCACGACGCTGTAGCCGGCCGTGGTCAATTCCTGGGTGATGCCGCCCAGCAGCTCGAGCGGATACGGGTCGGACATCGGCCGGCCCTTGACCGGGGTCATCTCGACCACCACCGCCACCGAATACGAGCGGCGCATGCGCAGGTTGCGGGCGCTGATGTTGAAGCGGTAGCCCTGCTCGGCCGCGATCTTGCGGATCTTTTCGCGCGTCTTTTCGGTGACCAGGGGACTGTCGCGCAGGGCGCGCGAGACCGTGATGGTCGAGACCCCGGCGATATTGGCCAGGTCTTCCATCGTGACGGCGTTGTCGCCTGCGGTCTTGTCTAGCGCCATGTCGATCTATTCAGCTTGGGTCGGTGAACGAGTCTGCATTATGCCAGATTTGTTCTTGTTGTATATAAAAAATGACATCGATAACAATCCGATTGACATCGATATCAATTGTTTGTTTCAATAGTTTCACTTGCTTGTTGAACAAATTGTCGACAAGCCACGGGCAGGAGACGCCCGTCGACGCTTTTCCAACCTCCACTAGAGAGACCATCGATGAAACACCCAGTCCAGTTGCCGCAACTGTCGGCCGTCGCGCTCGCCGTACTCGCCCTGGCCGCCCAGGTCCAGGCCGGCGCCCAGGAAGCTTCTCCCCTGCCCCCGCAGGAGAATGCCCAGAAAGAAATGCAGCAGGTGGTCGTGACCGGCACGGCCTCGGCCAGCGGCACGCGCAAGATCGACACCAGCTTCTCGATCACCACCGCCAGCGAGGAACAGTTGAAACAGGCGGCGCCGACCAGCACCGCGGACGTCCTCAAGATCGTTCCCGGCGTGTATGCGGAAGCGACCGGCGGCCAGGCCGGCGCCAACATCGAAGTGCGCGGCTTCCCTTCCGGCAGCGATTCCCCCTTCGTCTCGGTGCAGATGAACGGCAACCCGATCTTCCCGGTGCCGGTGCTGTCCTTCTTCGAGGGCTCCTCGGCCTTCCGCCTGGACGACACGATCGAACGCGTCGAAGTGCTGCGCGGCGGCCCGAGCACGATCTATTCAAGCGGGCAGCCGGGCGCGACGATGAACTTCATCATGAAGAAAGGCGGCGACACCCCGGAAGGCAACCTGCGCTTCAGCACCGGCACCGGCAACCTGCGCCGCGTCGACGGCGTCTACAGCGGCAAGATCGCCGACGGCTGGTACGGCATGATCGGCGGCTTCTACCGCACCACCAACGGCGTGCGCGACGCCGGCTTCCCGGCCGACGACGGCGGCCAGCTGTCGGCGTCGCTGACCCGCAAGCTGGACCAGGGCGAACTGACGCTGTACGCCCGTTCCACCTCGGACAAGAACGCCTTTTATACCGGCGTGCCGCTGATCTCGTCCAACAACGGGCACACGATCTCCGAATTCCCCGGCTTCGATCCGCTCACCGGCACCCTGATGAGCAACGAGATGCGCAACTTCACGGTGGAAGCCGGCCCCGGCAAGACCCTGAACTACGACCTCGGCGACGGCCGCGGGCTGAGCTCGAACCTGCTGGGCGCGGAATTCCAGCAGAAGTTCAACGGCTGGGACGTCTCGAACAAGCTGAATTACTTCAAGGGCGACCTGAACACGGTCGCCATGTTCACCGGTAACAACCCCTTGAGCGCCGCCGATTATCTGTCCCAGGCCATCACCTCGGCCAACGGCAACGCGGCCGCGCTGGCGGCGGCCGGCGGCGTGCGCGCCACCGGCGGCGCCATGAGCTATACCAACGGCAGCGGCGCCGTGGCCGCCAACCAGCAGGTGGTGCAGGCCGGCCTGTGGGCGGTGGAAAAGAAACTGCGCTCCTTCACCGACGAGGTCCGCGTCAGCCGCGACATCGGCACCAGCAATACCCTGACCGCCGGCGCCTACTTCGCGAATTATTCGTCGCGCGACGTCTGGTATCTCGGCAACAGTCACCTGATGACGGCCACGCCGAATGCCAGCCTGATCAACGTCCGCCTGAACAATGGCGTGGTGGTGTCGAACAATGGCACCGACGGCAACGTCAACTATGCGCCGATCGCGTCCTACGACGGCGACAACACCGCCGTGTTCATCGCCGACGAATGGCGCATCAACGACCGCATCAAGGTCGACGCCGGCATGCGCCACGAACGCCAGCGCCTGTCGGGCTCGGTCTCGAACCAGACCAGCGGCGACACCGACAACAACCCGCTGACCGTCTACAACAACGGCACCTCGATGCCGAGCGGCAGCTACACCGCCCTGTCGCGCGACGACTCGGCCAATTCCTTCACGGTGGGCGGCTTGTACAAGCTGAGCCGCAATGCGAGCGTGTTCGTGCGCGCCAACCAGGGCCACACCTTCATCTACTTCGACGACATGCGCAACGCCGGCAGCCAGGCCGTGCTGAACGATCGCACGCGCGTGCCGAACCCGAAGGTGACCCAGTATGAAGTCGGTTTCAAGACCGCGACCCCGCTGTACAGCGCCTACGTGAACGCGTTCTGGACCGACTTCAGCGGCATTTCGTTCCAGCAGATCACCACCACCGACATCCTGTATTCGATCAGCGGCTCCAAGGGCAAGGGCGTCGAATTCGAACTGGCGCTGCGTCCGCTGAAGGGCCTGCAGCTGCAGCTGAGCGGCGACTGGCAGGATTCGACCTACAAGGACAACCCGGACATCGCCGGCAAGCAGGTGCAGCGCCAGCCGAAATTCCAGTACCGCTTCTCGCCGAGCTACCGCATCCCCGTGGGCGATTCCGCCCTGCGCCTGTACGGCACCTATGCGCACATCGGCAGCCGCTGGGCCGACCAGGCCAACACCCAGTACCTGCCGGCGTATAACACGCTCGACGTCGGCATCCTGGCCGAGATCTCGGACAAGCTCGAGTTCCGCCTCAGCGGCAGCAATCTCACCAACGAGCTTGGCCTGACCGAAGGCAATTCGCGCCTGGTAGGCGCCAGCAGCGGCCCGATCAACGCGCGGCCTCTCTTCGGCCGGGCCTGGGAAGCGTCGATCAATTACCGCTTCTGATTTCCGAAAGCAGTTTCAGTAGTACCCTCTTGGCGGGACTTCGGTCCCGCTTTTTTTACGTCCGGCTTGCGGGCATCTCGCGCACCTTGACGATGCCGCGGTAGACCAGGAAGGTCGCGAGCAGGCTGATCGCGCCGGCCGCCGCCATCCAGTAGCCGGGAGAGGCCTTGTCGCCGGTGGTCTCGATCAGCCAGGTCGACAGCAGCGGTGTCAGGCCGCCGAACAGCGCCGTGGCCAGGCGGGCGAGCTGTTTTGACGGAATGCGCGCATACGCAATATCCGAACGTGACCTACTCCATGACGGCATACCTGGAGTTCGGCGCCGACACCTTCGACGGCCTGGATGCCTGGTCGATCCTGGCGGTGGACGATGCCCAGTTGCTGGGCGGGACGATTTACCTGAACCGGGTGGCTGAAGGCTGGGATGGGACCTTCGTCAACAGCAAGCTGGTTGCGGATATGAGCGGCTTCGATGCCAGCTTCGCCGGGCCGGGCGCGGAAGTGCCTGCGGTGCCGGAACCGGGGCAGTATGCGCTGCTGCTGGCCGGCCTGGCCGGGATGGTCGCGTTACGGTGCTTGCCGGCCGGACGAACCTGCATCAAGACAACAAGAAACGCATAAGCCGAGCCGGCGATGCTCGAAAACCGAATATGGATGCTCGGTATCGGTCGTTCATTTTCGTATCGAACGCGGTTAAGGTGGGTTTCCCGTTACCGATCCCATCCGCCATGACCGACTCCCTTACGCTCAGCCGCGCCACCGTACCCTGTCGAAGCACAGCCGACCTCCCGGCTCCGCCGGCGCGTCCCATCTACCTGGACTACGCGGCCACGACCCCGGTCGATCCGCGTGTCGCGCAAGCCATGCTGGTCTACATGACCGAAAAATTCGGCAACCCGGCCAGCACCTCCCACGGCTTCGGCCAGGATGCCGCCTACGCTGTCGAACGGGCGCGGACCCAGGTCGCGGCCCTGGTCAATGCCCCTGCCCGCGACATCGTCTGGACCTCCGGCGCCACCGAATCGAACAACCTCGCCCTGAAAGGCGCGGCCCACGCCAACCGCGCCAAAGGCCGCCACCTGGTCACCGTGGCGACCGAGCACAAGGCCGTGCTGGACACCATGCGCCGGCTCGAGAGCGAAGGTTACGAGGTGACCGTCCTGCAGCCGCAGGCGAACGGCTTGCTCGACCTGACCGCCTTCGAGGCGGCGCTGCGGCCGGATACCATCCTGGCCTCGGTCATGATGGTCAACAACGAGATCGGCGTCATCCAGCCGATCAAGGCACTGGGCCGGATCTGCCGCGCGCGCGGCATCCTGCTGCACGTCGACGCGGCCCAGGCCGCCGGCAAGCTGGCGATCGACGTCGACGACCTGCAGGTCGACCTGCTGTCGATGAGCGCGCACAAGCTGTACGGCCCCAAGGGCATCGGCGCCCTGTACGTGCGCAGCAGCCCGCGGGTAGCGCTGGAAGCGCAGATGGATGGCGGCGGCCACGAGAAGGGCCTGCGCTCGGGCACCCTGCCCAGCCACCAGATCGTCGGCATGGGCGAAGCCTGCGAACTCGCGCGCCTGGAACTGGCGGCCGAATCGGTGCGCATCGCCGCGCTGCGCGACCGCTTGCGCAGCGGGCTGGCCGCGCTGCCCGGCGTGCAGTTCAACGGCGACCTGGAGCAGCGCATTCCGCACAATTTGAACGTCAGCTTCAGCGGCGTCGAGGGCCTGGCCGACAGGCTGCCGGGCATTGCGGTGTCGGCCGGATCGGCCTGCAACTCGGCCAGTGCCGCGCCCTCCTACGTGCTGCGCGCGATCGGCCTGAGCGATGCGCTGGCGCGTGGAGCGGTGCGGATTTCGCTGGGACGCTATACCGGTGCCGCGGATGTCGATCACTTGCTGGCGCAGTTGCGGGTGGCGCTGGGCTAGTCCGGTCGACATGCATGTTCACGCGACCGCCAGGCCAGCCAGGCCACGTCCGGTCCCGATGGCATTCGCGCTCAGTGGCGCCATCGGCAGGTCGCGGTTTGCAGGCAGGCCGCGCGCGACATCCAGCATGACCCCGCGCAGCCAGATGTGACAGGGATCGTTTTCCTGGAAGCGGTGCCACTGCAGGCATTCGGCCAGTACCGGCAACTCGTAGGGCAGCGGCAGCACACGGATCGGCAAGCGGCGCGCGCACGCCAGCGCGAGGCGGGTGTGCATGGTCGCGACCAGGTCGGTGCCGACCAGCGCGGTCGCCATGCTGGAAAAATCGGAGGTGGTGACGCGGATGCGCCGCTTGACGTCGCGGGCCTGCAGCATCAGCTCTT
>Ga0308160_10003162_pt1 | contig 18871 bp, 18 predicted proteins | sample PhyFR1_FD_201036 | JGI IMG/M metagenome (GOLD analysis project Ga0308160, IMG submission 201036) | Phyllosphere microbial communities from UC Gill Tract Community Farm, Albany, California, United States - DLSLF.R1 | ecosystem: Host-associated > Plants > Phyllosphere > Unclassified | place: USA...
TCAAATTGTCCTGGTTGTTGAGCAGGTTGCCGGCGATGAAGCGGCGCTTGGCCATGCCCTCGAGCGGGCGGCCGACGTAGACCTCGGAGCCGATCACGCCCGGGATCTTGTGGCAGGACTGGCAGGCGTACTGGGTCAGCGCCAGCTTGCCCAGTTCCGGGTCGCCGGTCGTGCCGGGCGCCAATTTGGGGCCACTGTCGCAGCCGGCCAGGCCCCAGGCGGACAGCGCCAGCAGGACGGCGCCAAGCGTGCGTGAGGTCGTCATTGCGCTTGTCCTTTGGTTGCGGTGGGTGTCGCCGTCGGCAGCGGCACCGTGGTCAGCATGCGGTAATCGCGCGCGCTCATGGCCGGCATCTTGTTGACGAAGGCGACCACGGCCCAGGTATCGGCCTCGCTCAAGTGGAATTCCCAGGCCGGCATGCCGCTCATCTTGACGCCGTGGCGCGTGATCCAGTACAGCTCGCGCACCTTCCAGCGCGCGGTGGCGTCGACCAGCGGGCCCGGTACCGGCTGCATGCTCAGGCCGTGGGTCGAGGGCGCGAACCCGGGGCCGCCATGGCACTGGGCGCAGTTGTCGCGGTACACGGCGGCGCCGCGCACGATGTCGGCCTCGGTCAGGTGCGGCACCACCACGCTGTTGGCGTGGCGCCGCACCGAATAGCGCATCGCCCCTTCCAGCAGGCGGTAGACGCCGCTGAAGTGGGGCGAGGTGGCGCCGATGTTGTACCAGCCGGCGCGGTACACGGTCAGGCCCACCGCCGCGCCCAAAGTACCCGCGCCAAGCAGGGTCAGGATGGCGGTCTTGACGATCAGGCGGCGCCGGCCGGACTTGTCGGCTTGCGCAATCGATGGCTTGCCGGCGGCTGTATCTGTTGATGTATCGACTGCTGTATCGGCGGGGCTGCTGGCTGGAGGCATGGTGCGGATGACCGAAACGTATCGTGTTAAAAAAAATACATCGCTCCTGTATTATAAAAGTCATTGTCATATCGTGAATTCAACCGTGCCCAGCTTCTTCACACGCACCGCTTTCCGACCTCGCATTCTGCCGTTGCTGTTGCCGCTGTTCCTGTCCATTGGCCTGCTGGCCGGCTGCAGCGAGGAGGGCGGCAGCCGCCATCCGCGCGTCGAGGGCGGCGATGCCGATACCGGCAAGCGCCTGATGACCCAGTACCAGTGCAGCAGCTGCCACCAGATCCCGAACGTGCCGGGTCCGCAGGGCGAAGCCGGCCCTTCGCTCGAGCACGTCGGCCGCCTGAGCTACATTGCCGGCGGCATCCCGAACCAGGCCGACCGCATGGTGGCATGGCTGCGCGACCCGCCCGCGCTCAAGCCGGGCACGCGCATGCCGTCCATGGGCCTGTCGGAACAGGAGGCGCGCCACATGGCGGCCTACCTGTACACCTTGCGGTGAGGGCGGCCGACCAGCCGCTGCAGTCGGTACTGCACCATGGCGGCGGCGACGCCGTCGTGATCGGCCAGCTGGCCTGGGGCATGTTCGGCGCGGCGGCGCTGATCTTCGCGGCCGTGATGGCGCTGCTGGCCTTCAGCCTGCGCCGCCACGCGCGGCCGTTGCGTCCCGCCGTCTGGATCGCCGGCGCCGGGGTGGCCTTCCCGGTCATCGTGCTCACGCTGCTGCTGGGCTGGAGCACCTGGCGCAGCGCCCAGCTGCGCCCGCAAGGCTCGCACGGCGCGCTGGCGATTTCCGTCACCGGCAAGATGTGGTGGTGGGACGTGCGCTACCGCGACCCCGCCAGCGGGCGCGAGATCGCCGCCGCCAACGAGATCCACATCCCGGTCGGGCAGGCGGTCTACCTCGGCCTGAACGCGGCCGACGTGATCCACAGCTTCTGGGTGCCGGCGCTGGCCGGCAAGCGCGACATGGTGCCCGGTCGCGTCACCGGCCTGACCCTGCGCGCCGACAAGCCGGGCGTCTACCGCGGCCAGTGCGCCGAATATTGCGGCATCCAGCACGCGCGCATGGCGCTGGTGGTGGTGGCCCATCCGCAGGCGGAATTCGATGCCTGGCTGGCGCGCCAGGCGCGGCCTGCCGTGGAACCTGCCGGCATCGATCTGCAACGCGGCCGCGCGGTGTTCTTCGAACAGCGCTGCCAGTCCTGCCACACGATCCGCGGCGTGGCCGAGGGCCAGGGCCTGGGGCCCGACCTGACCCACGTCGGCAGCCGCGCCTTCCTGGGCGCCGGCACGGTGCGCGCCGATGCCGCCGCGCTGGCCGCCTGGATCGCCGATCCGCACGCCATCAAACCGGGCGTATTCATGCCCGCCACCTCGGAGATCGACGCCGACTCGCTGCATGCGCTGGCGGCCTACCTGGAATCCCTGCAATGACCGCATCATTACCTAACCCGCTGCCGCGTCCCGAGGGCGAGCTGGAACGCCTGGAAGACGTCTGGCGCACCCCGCGCGGCTGGCGCCTGCTGACGGCGGTGAACAACACCACCATCGGCCTGCTCTACATCGGCACCGCGCTGCTGTTCTTCGTGCTGGCCGGCGTCCTGGGACTCCTCATCCGCACCCAGCTGGCGCTGCCAAACAACGGCTTCCTCGGTCCCGAGACCTACAACCAGGTGTTCACCATGCACGGCACGGTGATGATGTTCCTGTTCGCGATCCCGGTGGTGGAAGCGATCGCGGTCTACCTGCTGCCCAACATGCTGGGCGCGCGCGACCTGCCGTTCCCGCGCCTGTCCGCCTATGCCTACTGGGCCTATGCGATCGGCGGCCTGGCCTTCTTCTGCACCCTGTTCGTCGGGCTGGCCCCGGACGGCGGCTGGTTCATGTACCCGCCGCTCACCGGCATGCAGTATTCGCCCGGCCTGAACGCCGACTTCTGGCTGCTCGGGATCGGCTTCATCGAGATCTCGGCGATCGCCGGCGCCATCGAACTCATCATCGGCATCCTGTTCACGCGCGCGCCGGGCATGACGCTGGGCCGCATGCCGGTGTATGCCTGGGCCATGCTGGTGGTGGCCGTGATGATCGTGTTCGCCTTCCCGGCGGTGATCGCCGGCACCGCGCTGCTGGAGCTGGAGCGCGCCTTCGACTGGCCCTTCTTCGTCGCCGAGCGCGGCGGCGATCCGCTGCTGTGGCAGCACCTGTTCTGGTTCTTCGGCCACCCCGAGGTCTACATCATCTTCCTGCCGGCGGCGGGCATGGTGTCGACCATGATCCCGACCATCGCCGGCAGCCCGCTGGTGGCGCGGCGCGCGGTGATCGCCGCGCTGGTCGGCGTCGGCGTGTTCAGCTTCGGCCTGTGGGCCCATCACATGTTCACCGCCGGCCTCGGCGTGCTGGAAGCGAGCCTGGTGTCGGCGGCCAGCATGGCGGTGGCGGTGCCGACCGCGATCCAGGTGTTCGCCTGGATCTGCACGCTGTGGAAGGGCCAAGTGCAGCGCGGCGCGCCCACGCTATTCCTGCTCGGTTTCATGTTCATCTTCGTGCTGGGCGGCCTCACCGGCGTGATGGTCGCGGTGATCCCCTTCGACTGGCAGGTGCACGACACTTATTTCATCGTGGCCCACCTGCATTACGTGCTGATCGGCGGCATGGTGTTCCCGGTGTTTGCGGCGCTGTATTACTGGATCCCGCTCATCAACGGCAACCGCCTGTCGGAGCGCTGGGCACGCTGGGTATTCTGGCTGATGTTCGGCGGTTTCAACGTCGCCTTCTTCCCGATGCACGTCACCGGCCTGCTCGGCATGCCGCGCCGCGTCTACACCTATGCGCCGGACCTCGGCTGGAACGGCCTGAACCTGCTGTCGACAGTGGGCGCCTTCGTGTTCGCGGCCGGCGTGCTGCTGTTCGCGATCGACGCCGCGCGCACCCTGCGCCGCCGCGCGCAGGCGGTCGGCAATCCGTGGAATGCGGCCACGCTGGAATGGCTGCCGTCCGAGGATTACGGCAACCGCAGCATCCCGCGCATCGCCTCCACCAATCCGCTGTGGGACCAGCCGACGCTCTCGCGCGAAGTGGAAGAGGGCGCCCACTACCTGCCGCAGACCGCCACCGGCCGCCGCGAGACCATCGCCACCAGCGCGGTGGGCGGGCAGCCGCGCTACCTGCTGGTGCTGCCTGGCGACAGCTGGCTGCCGCTGCTGGCCGCCGCCGGCACCGCCGCCTTCTTCCTGCTGCTGACCATGAAGCTGAACATGCTGGCCTGGGCCTGCGGCGCCACCGCGATCGTGGCCACGCTGGCCTGGCTGTGGCAATCCGACCGTGAAGTGCCGCATACGGCGGTGGAGATCGGCGACGGCATCGTGCTGCCGGTGGGTGCCACCGGCACCGCCTCGCACTCGTGGTGGGCCACCATCATCATGCTGGTAGTGGATGCCAGCATCTTCGCTTCCTTCGCCTTTGCTTACCTGCACCTGTCGATGCGCCTGCAGGTCTGCCCGCCGCCGGGCAGCACCTTGCCCCCGACGGAACAGGCCTGGCTGTCGGCGGCGCTGCTGGCGGCGGGCTCGGTGCTGGTGTGGCTGGCCACGCGTGCGCTCGGCCGGCGCCGCCTGCCCTGGCTGGTGCTGGCGGCGCTGGCCTGCGCCCTGGCTTCCTTCGGCGTCGACCTGCACGGCCTGCGCGCGGCCGACCTGGACGGCAGCACCAGCGCCTGGGCCGCGGCGGTGTCCGCCCTGGCCGCCTACCAGGGCCTGCACATCGTGCTGCTGGCAATCCTGGCGCCTTACCTGGCGCTGCGCGCCTGGCGCGGCCACCTGGGCGCGCGCAGCCGCGCCACCCTCGACAACATCGCCCTGGTCTGGCACTACACGACGCTTCAGGGCTGCGCCTGGCTGGCCTCGGTGCGCCTGGTGCCGCTGCTGATGGATTGAGCATGCACGCATCCACCCGCACCAATGAGCACTTGTTCCAGCGCCTGCTGCGCGCCATCCTGCCGCTGCTGGTCTGGCTGCTGCACTTCGCCTTTTGCTACGGCCTGGCCGCGGCCCAGTGCACGCCGGCCATCATGCGCGAGGGCGGTCCGGACCGGATTCTGCTCGGCCTCGCCACCGTGGCCGCCCTCGCCATTTGCGCCTGGCTGACCTGGCGCAGGCGCGGCGTCCTGGGGCGGCCAGGCAGTGCCGGCCTGCTGGAATGGGCAAGTTTTCTGTTTGCCGCGCTGGCCCTGGTGGCGGTGAGCTGGAATAGCGTGCCGGTCATGCTGGTGACGGGCTGCGCCTAGCCGCCATCGCCAGCACTGCCGCCAGCGGCCGGCCTGTGCTGCCGGCCTGGCGCAAGCAACTACAGTCCAGCCTGCGGAAGCGTAAGTGCGCGCCGCGCTGGAGTCCGTGCACCGCGCCGTGTGGAGCGCGCCTGAGAGTTTTACGAAGAACGGCTATCTGACCATCGGCTTCGTCAAGGATTATCCAGTCAGTACTGAGGGCGAGGTGCGGGCGGCATGTCTCGAGCATCTCTGCCAGCTCAGCGGTTCTATGTCGCTCAATTTGGGGGACTTGGAAGCCGTCGCTTGAAGCGCCGTCACCATTATGCAGGACACGTGGTTTTTCGAGAGAATTAGGCCTGTCTTTTTGTGACATCATATTAGCTGAGAAATGTTGCAAAGTCGCACGCGAGAGACTTGACTTTAGTGAGGAAGCCTTGGTCGATGTCGTCCGTGTTACATGCCCTACCATGAAGTCAATTTCCATGGCGAAGGTTGTTCTGGAAGTTGATTGTTACTGTAAAAATATGATTAAGCAATGCAATGATTCGGGTGTGGATGTATCCGGGTTAATCGGCTTTTGCATTTGAGGTGGCAATACGGATGACCAGCCAGTTTGAAAGCTTGCGCGCTCTAATCGCCGGGCGACAGCACAACCGTATACTGCGGTTGTCATTCCCGAACAACGATAGCCCGCCGTGCGAATTTGTTGTCAACGCAATGCATGCGTGCGAGAGCATGTCGCGCGATTTCGAGTACACGATTGAGATCCTGTCGGATAATCCCTCTATTGCGCTCAAGGATATCCAAGGCAAGTTGATCAGTATCGAACTTGTGCAGCGCGGTGGGACGTTGCGCTATTTCACGGGATATGTGTTCGAATTCCGGCTCAAGCGCACGGAAAATATATCATTCTATGAGGCCAAATTGGGCCCCTGGATGAAGTATCTTTCCTATCGCAAGGACTGCTATATATTCCATGGTGCGACGCTGTATGACCAGACATCGAGCGTGTTCGATGACTATGCACCCTACGCAGTATGGCGGACGCGGCTTTATGCAGAGTACGCACCCATGACGGATGCGTTTCAGTTCGAGGAAACCGACTTCAATTATCTGTCGCGGCGCTGGGAAGCGGCCGGCATGCATTACTTTTATGAGCACACCGAGAGCGGGCATACGCTAATCCTGGGTGACGACACTACCCGTGCAGAGCCGATCGATGGCGGGCAGTCCATCTGTTTCCATTTGCATGGCGGCAGCGCACGCGACGAAGACATAATCGAAGAGTGGTCGCCGGTGCGCGTGATGACATCGAGCGGTGTCCAGGTTGGCTCGTTCGATTTCAAGAAGCCCCAGCCCACCGTAGCCATCATGCCTGCGTTTTACCAGCAGGGCGATGTTCTACCGGTCGAGACCTATGAGTACGCTGGTGCGTATGGCTTCAAAGATGTGAGAGATGGCGAACGGCTGGCCCGGATGCGCATGGAAGAGATTGAAGCGGCTGGAAAGCGCTTTGAAGCTGCCGGCACCAATACACGTGTCCAGCCGGGGCGCTGGTTCAACTTGACGGATCGTTATGGGAAATACCCATTTGAGGACAACCGACACGCGTACGGCAATGAAGCAGCGCACGCAAGAAACCAGTTTCTTGTCCTGGAAGTACAACACACGGTAACTAACAATTATCTGCAGGCAGAAACGTTACCAAAATACGAGAACCGGTTCATATGCAGCCGGAAGCATGTCCCGTGGAGGCCCGGACGTGGTTTCAACAGTATAGACACTCGCATCTTGGGGCCGCAAACGGCCACAGTCGTCGGCCCAAATGGCCAGGGGAGCATTTTCACCGATGAATATGGCCGCGTTCGCGTTCAATTCCACTGGGACCGCGTGGGTCAAAACTCGGACACCAGTTCCGCATGGATCCGAATGTCGAATCCTTGGGCCGGCGCGCAATTGGGTGCTGCCTCGATTCATCGTGTCGGTTCTGAAGTCATTGTATCCTGGCTCGACGGTTCGCCAGATCGGCCGATCTTGTTGGGCGGGGTACATAATCAGCATTTCTCGCCGCCGTGGGCCTTGCCGGGCCAGCAGGCGCTCATGGGCTTCCGCACGCGTGAACTCGGCCCTGATAGCGGTAATACGGCGACCGGCCGCAGTAACCACCTGATTCTTGACGATACAAACCAGCGCATTCAGGCGCAGCTCAAAAGTGATCACGAGCACAGCCAGCTGTCTCTTGGTCACATCACGCGGATCGAGGATAACGCCGGACGTGCTGATGCACGCGGTGAAGGTTTTGAACTTGCCAGCAACGCATGGGGCGTACTGCGAGCCGGTAAGGGAATGCTTATCTCGACTGAAGCCCGCCCGCGTGCGAGTTCGCATATCAAGGACATGGCTGAGAGCATTTCGCGGCTTGGGGCCGCTCGCGACTTGCATGAAACGCAGATCGAGGCAGCACAGCATGCCGGGGCCCAGGAGGCGAAGGAAAACGCGGGCGATGCAGCTTCGGCAATTAGCCGTCAGAACGATGCGATAAAGGGCAGCCAGGGAGGCGAATTTCCGGAGTTATCGGAGCCACTTCTTGTCTTGTCCAGCCCTGCCGGCATCAGCACCACCAGTGCGCGTTCGACGCATATGGCCAGCAATGAGCATGCAGTCATCACGGCCGGCAAAGATGTGTCGTTGGCAACCGGCCGCAGCCTGTTTGCGAGTATTCGCGACACGCTGCGTCTGTTCGTACAAAACGCTGGTATGAAGCTGATTGCGGCTTCAGGCAATATCGATGTCAAAGCTCTGTCGGACAGTATCAATCTGCTTGCAAAGCTTGATATCACGCAGAGTGCCAATCGCATCACGATCAACGCCAAGGAAGAGGTCGTCATCAACGGCGGCGGCAGTTACGTCAAGTTTTCGTCATCAGGCATCGAACATGGCACCGCCGGCGATCATGTCGTATATGCAGTCAACCATAATCTGCTTGGGCCACGTGGAATGGAAGCGCTAAAACAGGAAGCTTTCGAGAAATCCGAGCCGCAAAAGTATAGTCAGCAGTTGTTTGTTGATAAGAATCTATGGGATTTGCCAAGCGGGGCTCGTCTCCTCAAGTACCAGTTTATTTCCGAAACGATGGGTGTGCTTGGCACCGGCACCTTGGATGCCAACGGCAATTCGAAACCGTTGTTTACGCCGGCCAGCGAAGAGACGAAAGTCGTGGTGGATGTCAATGACGGAAAGTGGATTCAACTTGTCACAGACCGTCACGACGCCATCAGCCTGCCTGACGATAGTGAAACCGTAGTCTTCGATTTTGATGAGCACAACGTTGTGGAAGGCGACAATGTCGAAAGTGACGACGGCTCTGATGACGAGGAAGATCCGACGCTGTCCATTACTCTCGATTGAGACATATTTCACTTCTGAATGCCAATTCAAACATGAATAAATTTTTTGCACTCGCTCTGACTCTGCTAATGGCTTCAGGCTGCGTCCAATCCGAACAGTTCGTAAGATCCGGCAGTATTGCGCTCGGCGATATCACAGCATCGTCGGACATCAGCAATATTGCCATCTCTCCAGAAGGCACACTGGCCTGCGTGGTTGGTTCGTATGTCAAGGAGCGCGATGCAGTCAGCTACAGTACCGTCACGATGCTTGATCTGGTACAAAAAAAAGCCAGCTGGACCAGACAAATCGCCCCTCCCGAGGCGACAGCTAACATATATGCCATCGCATGCCGGTTCCATGGCAAGGACTTGTATGTGCTGGCGAATGCGGACTCCACGCGCGCCATGGCGAACAACCAGAGCCGCGTTTATCTCTACAAGTACGCAGGAAGTGGCGAGGAAATCAAGCATGTTGCGGTCCCAGTAGCAACCGAAAGCCGAATTGCCATCGACCTGCTAGTGCACAACGGCGGACTGCATGTCATCGGCTATGGCAAAGATGAAGACACGACCAACGAGTATTACAGCATGTTCATTTCGGCGGTCGACGAAACACTGGCTTTCCAGACACGCATGATGAAGGACGGCGGCTATACGCAATTCTCGGCCGCTCGCTCAATAGGAGGGACTATCTATATCGGCGGTGATTTTTTCCCGAAAACCGTCGCTAAAACAGATCTCCCCATCTATTATGCCAATTCGAAAATCAAGTCGAATGGGGGATATTTGTGGAGTGTTCGTCCAAAGCACAAAGTCGTAAGTGCGTCCGAGAACATCGCAACCGCCATCGATGACAAGGCCACCACCTTCTCCCTATCACAGTCAAAAGCGACATCCTCAGTGATAGCGGTCGATGCTAGCGGAAAAATCAGGCCCGCGATTGTGTACAAAAGCACGCTCTGCAAAGTTGATTTGCTGACTCCGGCCGGCAACGGTTTACTGGCTATTCGCCAGGTTTGCGGCAGCGGCAGCAAGCATGGGTTGGTATGGATCGACCCCGTTGCCGGTACTGAAACAGCGCTGGATCTGTTAGGTAATACACCAAAGTTCATTATTTCAGACCATGCTAATTGGTATGGCGTGAATGCAAACGGGCGCGGGCTCGAATTTGTATTTGGAAAGCTGGAAGGGAAATAATGGCTTTTACTTACGAAGATCAAATCGCGTTTATTCGAGATCTGTATTGCCCTGCTCGAAAGGTGACTAAAGAAACGGGGATGTCCTGGGAATTGATCCTTGCCCAAGCGGCACTCGAATGCGGTTGGGGGAAGCATGTGCTTCGTGGCACCAACAACATTTTCAATATCAAAGCCGATTCGAGCTGGACAGGCGAAAAAGGTTTGTTCAATGTTCCGGAGCAGGATAAACATGGCCGGGTCTATCGTGTCAATGACTGGTTTCGTGTGTACCCAACGTTGGAAGCAAGTTTGCGCGACCGTACTGAATTTCTGCGCAGTAATCCACGCTATGCCAAGGCCGGCCTGTTTGATGATGGTGTCAAGGGAACACTGGCGGGCGAGGCCGCAGCACTGCGAAAGGCCGGCTATGCCACGGACAAGAATTACGTCAGCAAGCTCGAAGAGGTTTTTAGTGGTCGCACCATGAAGCGTGCGATCGCAGCGGCCCAGAAGAAGGGCTGTGCGGATTGCTTGCCGGTGGTGGAAGTAACGCTTAAGAACGGGGCGAACCTGGAAATGGCGAACGCCAAGGTTCGGGTGGAACATAACACGAAATCTGCGGAGGTCACAACTGGCCCATCCGGCACCTTCGTTGTGCGCGTGCCGCCAAATAGCGGATCCATCATGCTGAAACTGTATGACGATATCAAGCAAGCATGGGTTGAGCTCGATCCAATTGATCTGTCGTCAATGGCAAAATCGATTGCAACCACGATTATTGCGCCAACATTTGTGGTCGCCACCAGTACCCGTCGCCACGTGCAAAAGCCGGAGGGCGGCAGCACATCGGCCACAGCGAAGCCTGCACCGGTCGAGCACGTACCAGCATCTGCCAACTACACGCTATATCCAATCAAGAAGGGGGACAGTCTGTCGTCAATCGGCGAGGCGCATGGTGTCAGTTATCAAGCAATTGCTGCACTTAATAAGATCAAGTCGCCCTACGTAATTCGTCCCGATCAAGTGCTCAAGATCCCGCGCAAGCCTGTGACGGAGATAGAAAAGCCTGCTGCGCACGCCACAAGTTCATCAACAGCGCCAGGGCTTCCAAAGGCCGCGGCCACACATGCCCCAGCGCAAGCCACTACGCCAATACAGCAACCGGCACAGGCGCATGCAGCCGCGCCTGCCGCGCCCATGAGTGGCCCGATCGTTATGCCGCCTTCGCCATCGCTTGATACGATTTATTTCAGAAATCGTTCTGGCAACCCGCAAACCGAAGCAATGCTCGCCCTGCGCGCGCCATGGATGAAATTTGCAGAAGAAGAGTTCCAAAAGGGCGTGCGCCGACGCCCGGGAAATGCGCATGACCCCCGCATTCTCGACTACCTAAGCGCCACCAGTGTGAAGGGGGCTGCGAGAACCCGGGACGAAACCGCATATTGCGCAGCCTTCGCTAACTGGTGCCTTGCCAAGGGTGGTTTCCCCGGAAACAACAGCGCATGGGCGTTGGATTTTAAGCATTGGGGACGGCCTACAAAGAACAACAAACCAGCGCTAGGCGCAGTTGCGGTGATCCGGTTCCCAAATACACAGGTGCATCATGTGACCTTTGTCGCTGGCCTAAATAATCATGGGCTGTTATTGGCCACCCTTGGAGGCAATCAGGGCGATTTTAATGCAGTTACGCATAGCACTTGCCCAACGTCGTGGGTGATCGCCTACCGTTATCCGTCGAATTATCCCGACTACGATGACGACTACGAACTGCACTATGTGAAGTCAAGTTCTGGGCCGGTCACTGCCGCTAGCACCCGGTAATGCATTGTCATCACAAACTAAAAGAAAACACATGCTAAAAATCTTTCCCCCCGTCGTTTTGCTGCTCGCGTCATGCGCCGCAAGCGTCACCTGCAGTGCCACTGACCTGCATTTTGTCGAAAAGCGCTCGGGCGTCAGTCACCAGCTGGACATCGCGAACCTGACAATGGATGTCCGGGGCGTGCCCTCATTTAACTATTCTTATCGCCAGCAGGGCCCAGGCTGCACATTCACTATGGCTGGCAAGGCAGTTGCCGGTTACGACGATGACGGGGGCAAGGTGGCACTGGAGGTTTACAATCCACAAGGTGCCGACGGCAAAGCAGTACCACCAATCCTGGCATTTCACGATGGCGGGGTCAACTTCACAGTAGCGCGCAAGGAGATGCTTGCGCCGAAATCGATTACATTCGACACGATGCTTGATACTGCTATGCGCGCCAAGACCTGCAACAAGAAGGCTGACCGCATTGAGATCGGATTCAAGAAAATAGTACCCTGAAGATCCACTGGTATGAAAATAATTGGCTGGATCAGGCTGGACGACAAGGCTGCATGCGGAGGCACAGTAGCCGAAGCCTCGTTGACGGAAAAGAGCCATGGCCTGGGTTACAGCTTCCAAGGGGCTGCGATGAGCTGCAACAAAGGTTGCAAGATCGTGGATGGTTATCCCCATGCCAAGCTGCAGAATGGCAAGCAGCGAGTTATACATGGCCAGCGAACAAGTGAGGGATGCGCGCTGATTTCGACGCTCAATCATATCAATGGTATCGGTAACGCAACTGGCCAAAACATTGCGGATAAGTTTATAAAGGATGCCGCTGGCAATTTGCTGGAGGTATTTTTGCCACGTCCCTTGTCATTATGCGAGTTTGATCAGCATGTCGTTTTTACTGACGAAGACGGCGCAGTTCTTGATGAGGTCCACTACCAGTTGACCGATACTCGTGGTGCTGTCATTACAGGGGTAACCGGTCCGGACGGCCGCACCGAGATCATGGGAGGCGATGGATCGGAGGTCTTATTGATTTCGCTGGGGCCTGGAGAGGTGAGATGACCCAGGCACAGATGGTTTCCACGACTGAAGCCAAGATTCCACTGACACCAAAGACAGACAAGAACGGCGTTAAGGTCAAGCTGCGCGTCTTCTGGAAAACTACCAAGCGCTGGACGCCGGCTCTGATTGCGGATTTTCAACAGCAAGTACCCTTCATCGTCGAGCGGTTGCGTGTCGAGCAGTATTGGAACAAAGACGGGCAAATCAAGACCAATCGTTTCACTTGCGAGGATTTTGCGCTAAGGGTGTTATGTGAATACGCAAGCGCGCAGGGCTTACCTCTGAAGCTGACCACCGGAGTCCGTACTTACCGTAATGTCGAGATTTTTAACGCTGAAGAACACATGGCGTACGGCGCACATATGTACGGTTTTGCCCATATGGTCATGCGCAGCTATGGTGCGCCCGATATGCAGCGCCTGGGCGTAAATACAGAAGCTGTTGCTGATCCTGCCGCGCTGCTTCCGGGTGATATTCTAGCGCTTGCCCACGATGCCAAGGGCGCGGCGACAGGGGGCCGGGCGCATCATATCCAAGTCGTTGTGGCTGCGGCACCGACGCGAATTTCGATTTTTCAGGGGAACTCCGACTCGACTATCCATCGCCCTATCACCTGGATCAATCGACTGCTAGGACGCAACAGTGCTGACCCTACGCAGGCCGCGTATGCAGGCATGCCACTCGAAACCGGAGTCTATACAAAGAACGGCAAAGCCGGCTGGGACTATGTAAATAATTCGACCAACAACGGCAGTAGAGATTTTCTTAAAAACTTCGATTTTGTACGGTGGAATTTCCTGGAGTTCAATCAGTGAGCCTTACACCATTCCAGGGTTTTTTGGCAGCTCTTGCAGACAGTGATTTTTCGGCTGTTTTTTATATTGCGGCGAGCTATCAGCTTCTCGTGGCGGGCCTGGGCTGCTTCGCGCGTGTCAGGGTCAAAAAGTGGTATCTGATCGTTGCGGGAGTATCACATTTACTGCTGCCAATATTTCTTGTAATGGGCGTTTACCATGCGACGCAACCACCTGCCTGAACTTGTCCCAAGCGCGATATTTCAAGTGGCATACTCGCACTTTTCCACCAATTGAACTGGTGGTGTCGATGAGCCTCAGCGGCATCGCGTTCGTCTGAGGGATCAAAGGCGGCCGAACTTGAGACTGGCGTTGGCGCCGCCAAAGACAAAGGCCTTTAGCGGGCACAAATTCCGATGGCTTATCCGGTCAATTACTAGCGGCCTGTCGGCGGATGCTGGCGATCGTACTTGCCACCTCGGCCGGTACGGTAGCGCTGTAACGCTTCATCGGCATGGGCACCTTGTCCGGACCGGTACAGATCAAGGCCGGGCCTGCCGTTTCATAGCGGCAGACAATCAGCGGCGCGCTGCCTTGTTGCCCCTGCTGTGTCGGCAGGAAGGGCTGCGCCTTCAGTACATCGCCTTCCAGCGTGGCGCGGACCGGGAAGCCGACGATGGCGCGCGGCGCCGGCTTGCCATCGTCCACGCCATCCTGGCGCATGGCGGGCGGCGTCGAACCAACCATCACACCGAAGCCATCCGCTTGCAAATGCATCTGGCTTTGCCCGGTCGTGCCTTCGTACAGCGATGCCGCCGTGCCCCAGGTGCCGACCAAGTAGGCCGGCAGGATGTCTGCCGCGTTCGCGGATAACTGCCAAGCGTAGGCCATGGCCATGGCCAGCATGACTCTGCATGTCATCCGGTTGCCGCGTGCACTCATGATCAACAAACGCCTCCTTTAACAAACTCCTGCATCGCGTAGTCGATCCAGGTCCAGATGAGATACAACACCATGGCCAAGACGGAAATCGTTGCGAAGAGGGTGAGAATAATGTCCTTTGCTTTCATGGCCACGCTGCTCAATGGATGCGTTTCACTCCGCCTCATGCGCGTGCGCACTGCGGAAGAGGGCCCTGGTCCTGACAATCTCGGCCCAGGTGGCAGGATCGGGTTCCAGCTCGGGAAAGGTCTGGACGGCAGGATTGATCAGCTCGAATACGATGTCGCCCATGATCTTGCCGAACACCTGTTTCAGTGCGCGCGCCTGATCCTCAGAAAGGCCGGCCAGCGCCGTCGGCAGTGCCGCATCCAGGGCGGCGATGGCATCGATCCCGCCGTCGCGAATGGCACGTGCGCAGCTGAGGGTATGCTGTTTCATCGTCGCGCATCCAGTATGAATGGATGTTCAGCCTAGCACGCGAGCTGCCGGGAAAATGCGCACTTTGTCACTCAGGCCTATATTCAACATGGCCAGGACTGCATGTCCGAATACGTCCCCAGGCGGTCCGCTTCGCACCTGTCGCGAATACTACCAAGCCCTTAAGATCGACCCATCCCGCAATGTCGTATCCACAAGGAGCAAGCGCAATGAGCCACACCGCCCTGATCGTCATCGATGCACAGGAATCGTTCCGCCATCGTCCGTATTGGTCCGAAGCCGGCTTGGCCGACTATTTCGCCAGACAGCAGGACCTGATCGACGGCTGCGCCCGTCTAGGCATGCCGGTGGTGCAGATTTTCCACGTCGAGCCGGACGGCCCGTTTTCGCTGGCATCCGGGAACGTGCGCACGCTGGAAGAGCTATCGGTCAATCCCGATGCCGTGTTCCACAAGCAGTACCATAGCGCCTTGGCGGGTACCGGGCTGATGGCGTGGCTGACCGCGCGCGGCATCAAGCGCTTGATCATCAGCGGCATCCGCACCGAGCAATGCTGCGAGACCACGGCGCGGCATGCGTCCGACAGCGGTTTCCAGGTGGAGTATGTGAGCGAGGCGACCTTGACCTTCCCGATGCGGCACGCGCGCAGCGGGCGCACCTATACGCCGGACGACATCCGCGAACGTACCGAGCTGGTACTCGAAGGCCGTTTCGCCCGTATCGCGACGGTGGCCGAGGTACTCGCCGGGGTCGATCAATCCCAATGAGGCATGACAGCCGATGAATACAGCGCCCGCCAGTGACCCTGCAGCCATCCCGGTGTTCTTCGTGCTGCTGCACAATACGCTGATGCTGGACCTGGCCGGTCCGGCCGAGGCGCTGCGCCTGGCTTCCCAGGTGGATGCAGAAGAGGCGGGCGGGGCGCCGCCGTTGCATTTCGACCTGCGCTATGTCGGCCCTTCGGCATCGGTGCAGACCACGATCGGTTTGCCTTTGACCTGCGTGGCGCCGCTGCCTGCCGTGCTGCCGCCGGAGGCGATCGTGGTGCTGGTGGGTGTTGGCACCCGCATCGACGCCGCCTTGCGCGCCGAGGCCGAAGCCTGCCGCAAGGCGATCGTCGGCTGGCTGAGGCAGGTGGTGGCGCCAGGCGGCTGCCGCCTGCTGTGCGTGTGTTCCGGCGCCCTGATCGCCGCCGAAGCCGGCCTGCTCGACGGCCGCCTGTGCACCACCCACCATTCGCTGTGCGCCACCCTGCGCGGCACGGCGCCGCTGGCGCGGGTGCTGGAAAACCGGCTGTACGTGCAGGATGGCCACATCAGCACCAGCGCCGGCATCACGGCCGGCATCGACATGGTCCTGCACCTGCTGGCCGATGTGTCCGGTCCTCGCGTGGCCTGCGCGGTGGCGCGCAACATGGTGATCTATATGCGGCGTGCCGGTGGCGACCCGCAACTGTCGCCCTGGCTGAGCGGCCGCAACCACCTGCATCCGGGATTGCACCGGGTGCAGGATGCACTGGCCGCCGACCCGGTGCGCGACTGGAGCGTGGCGCAGATGGCGCAGATCGCCTGCAGCAGCACGCGCCACCTGTCGCGCCTGTTCCAGGAATACACCGGCGCCAGTCCGCTGGACCACCTGCACGGCTTGCGGGTGGCGCTGGCGCGCGAGTTGCTTGCCCAGTCCTCGCTCGACATGGAAGCGGTGGCCGAGCGCGCCGGCTTCGGTTCCGCCCGCCACCTGCGCCGGGTCTGGCGCAAAGTGCACGGATCGGCGCCCTCCGCCGGGCGCAGCGCTTTGTAAGGGGGAGCGCCCGGCCATTGCCGCCATCCGGCGGCGGTTTATACTGGTGCCATGAACCCGACCCGCTGCACCTGGGCCAACATGGCCAATCCGCGCTACCTCGCCTACCACGACCACGAGTGGGGCGTGCCCTGCCACGACGAGACCACGTTGTTCGAAATGCTGAACCTGGAAGGGGCGCAGGCGGGGCTGTCGTGGGAGACCATTCTCAACAAGCGTGACAACTACCGCGCCGCCTTCGATGGCTGGGACGCGCACAAGATCGCGCAGTATGGCGATGCCAAGGTGGCCGAACTGCTGGCCAATCCCGGCATCGTGCGCAACCGCCTGAAGGTGGCGGCGGCGATCAACAATGCGCGCGCCTACCTGCGCCTGCGCGAGGAGGGCACGAGCCTCGACCATTACCTGTGGTCTTACGTCGACCATGCACCGGTCGTGAACGACTGGCCGGACGGCGCCCGGCCCGCCAAAACAGCGCTGTCGGACCGCCTGTCGAAGGACCTGGCGAAGCGCGGCTTCAAGTTCGTCGGCTCGACCATCGTGTACGCCTACATGCAGGGTATCGGCATGGTCGACGACCACGACCGCGCCTGCTTTTGCCGCCAGCGCCGCTGAGCTGACGGATGGATGATCCGCATGGACTACCGTGATGCCTGGCGCGGCCGCGAGCGCTGTACCATCCTCGACGCGGCGCATGACGAAGAGCGCCTGAAGGTCTTGATCGACGTCTGGCGCACCGACCCGCTGCGCTCGCCGCACCTGCACGTGATCGCGCTGTGCCGCCACCTGATGCCCGGCTTTCACCGCATGCCCCAGCCCGAACCCGGCCTGACGCTCGACCTGCTCAGCGCACCGGTCGATGCCGCGCTGGCCCAGTTGTCAGCGCGCGTCGACCTGTTCCGCCTGCGCGGCCTGGATACCCTGGATGAGGACTGTACGCGTTCGGTGGCGCATGCCATCGCGCGCCTGGCGACTGCCGGAGCGCGCCTGTCCGGGCAGGGCCTGGGCGAAGTGCAGGTAGCGGCGCTCGAACGGCAGGGCTTTGTGTTCGAGACGGCCGCGGCGCATGCCGAGGGCGCCCCTGATGTCCGCTACGCGCGCTTCGCCAGCCGCAAGCCGCGCCCGCCGGCGCCGCCGGCGCCGGAGCGGCGCGCCATCGTGCTCGGGGCCGGCATCGCCGGCAGCGCCGCCTGCGAACGCCTGTGCGCGCGCGGCTGGCAGGTGACGCTGGTCGAACGCCATGAACGGCCGGCGATGGAAGCCTCCGGCAACCGCGCCGGCATCTTCATGCCGCTGCTGTCGCGCGACGACAATATTCCCACGCGCCTGACGCGCGCCGCCTACCTGTTCGCGCTGCGCCACTGGGTGCGCCTGGGCGGCATCGGCCAGGCGATCGAGGGCCAGGCCTGCGGCGTGCTGCAACTGGCGCGCGATGCCGCACATGCCGCGGTCCAGCGCGCCATCGCGGCGGATGCCGGCTATCCGGCGGCGTTTGCCGAGTGGCTGGAAGGGCCGCAGGCCGAGGCGCTGCTGGGATTGCCCGCACCGGATGGCGGCTGGCTGTTCCGCCAGGGCGGCTGGGCGCGGCCCGGCAGCGTCTGCGATGCCTTGCTGGCGGCCTGCGGAGCGCGCCTGACGCAGCGCTTCGGCGTGGGCAGCGTGGCGCTCGAGCGGGTGGACGGCCAGTGGCAGGTGCGCGACGCCGCCGGCAAGGTGGTGGCGCATGCGCCCAACCTGATCCTGGCCAACGGCGCCGGCGCGGCCGCCATCGCGCAGGCTTCGCAGCTACCGTTGACGCCCATGCGCGGCCAGGTCAGCCACGTGCCGGCCGCCATGCTGCCGGCGCTGCCGGTGGTGCTGTGCCGCGAAGCCTATCTGACGCCGGCGGCGGGCGGCATATGCAGCGCCGGCGCCACCTATGACCTCGATCCGGATCCGGCGCTGTCGCCGGCCAGCCATGCGGAAAACTTGGCGCGCCTGCGCGGCCTGCTGTCCGATCCGCATGCGGCCGAGGGCGCGCCGCTGCAGGGGCGGGTGGGGTTCAGGAGCATCGCCCCGGACCGCCTGCCGCTGGTCGGCCGCCTGCCGGACTTTGATGCCGCCGGCGCCACCGAACGCCTGCGCGACGTGCCGCGCCATCCCGGCCTGTACACCTTGCTCGGCTATGCCTCGCGCGGCCTGATCTGGGCCGGGCTGGGCGCGGAATTGCTGGCAGCCCAGATCGAGGGCGAGCCGCTGCCGCTGGAGACCGGCCTGGTGGATGCGCTGGACCC
>Ga0308160_10003163_pt1 | contig 18867 bp, 13 predicted proteins | sample PhyFR1_FD_201036 | JGI IMG/M metagenome (GOLD analysis project Ga0308160, IMG submission 201036) | Phyllosphere microbial communities from UC Gill Tract Community Farm, Albany, California, United States - DLSLF.R1 | ecosystem: Host-associated > Plants > Phyllosphere > Unclassified | place: USA...
AGGGCGCCGCCGAGACCACGCCAGTCACGCTCCCGCACGACGCGCTCATCCACCGAGACCGCTCTGCCGACCCCGGACGCACCTCGCATACCGGCTACTTCCCCAGCGCGACGGTGGAGTACACCAAGACCATCGACATCCCCGAGGACTACCGGGACAAGCGTGTGACCCTCGAGATGCAGGGGGTCCATCGGGACGCGATGGTCTACGTCAACGAAGTCTTCGCCGCCCAGCGCCCCTTCGGATACTCCACGTTCTTCGTCCCGCTCGACGCCTTCCTGCACTACGGAGCCCCCAACACGATCCGCGTCGAAGCCCGCGCCCACGAGGACTCGCGCTGGTACACCGGCGTCGGCATCCACAGGGACACGCTGCTGCACGTCACGGAGCTCGTCCACATCACCCCCACCGGCGTGCAGATCACGACGCCGGACATCGACTCGCGCCGCGCCGTCGTCGAGATCGTCACGACGGTCCAGAACGAGAGCACCGGGACTGCCCAGCGCACGATCTCCACCGTCCTGCGCGACCCGGAGGGACACGTCGTCGCCACCGACACCGCCCCCCTCACCCTCCGTGCGGGAGCGACCTCCGTCGCTCGCCAGCGGCTCTACGTGACGACCCCGCAGCTCTGGGACGTCGACAGTCCCTCCCTCTACACAGCCGCCACCACCCTCGCCGACACGGGGACCTCGGTCGAAGAGCGCGAGACGACGTTCGGCATCCGTACGCTCCAGCTCGATCCCGTCGACGGTCTGCGCATCAACGGGGCGACCGTCAAGCTCCGTGGGGCGTGCCTCCATCACGACAACGGAATCCTCGGAGCCGCCACCATCGGTCGTGCCGAGGAGCGACGCGTGCAGCTGCTGAAGGACGCAGGGTTCAACGCGATCCGCAGCTCCCACAACCCGCTCAGCCAGGCGATGCTCGACGCCTGCGACCGTCACGGGATGCTCGTTATGGACGAGACCTTTGACATGTGGACCATCGGCAAGTCCGCCTTCGACTACTCCCTGTCCTTCCCGGAGTGGTGGGAGCGCGACGTCGAAGCGCTCGTCGCCAAGGACTTCAACCACCCCTCGGTGATCTTCTACTCCATCGGCAACGAGATCCCCGAGACGGGGAACCCTCTCGGGTCCGACTGGGGCAGGAAGATTGCGGAGAAGATCCGGTCGCTCGACGAGACACGCTTCATCACGAACAGCATCAACGGATTTGTCGCTGCGATCACCGATGTCGCGCGGATGATGGCCGCGCAGCGCGAGGGGGAAGCTCCTGCCGGTGTGAACGCGGCAGGCGACTTCATGGGCGCGATCAACGCATCCGACATGGTGACGGAGAAGACCGCCGAGTCCTTCGCCGCCGTCGACGTCGCCGGCATCAACTACGGCGAGACCCGGTACGTCGCCGACCGCGACACCTTCCCCAACCGCATCATCGTCGGCACCGAGACCTTCCCCCGGAACATCGACGTCAACTGGCGCCTCGTCGAGGAGAACTCGCACGTGATCGGCGACTTCACCTGGACCGGCTGGGACTACCTCGGCGAGGTCGGGATCGGCCGCATCCAGTACCTCGCCGAGGGCGAGATGCCCGCCTTCGCAGCTCCCTACCCGTGGCTGGCTGCCTGGTGCGGGGACCTCGACATCACCGGCTTCCGCCGTCCCATGTCGTACTACCGGGAGACGGTCTTCGGGCTCCGTCACGAGCCCTACATCGCGGTGCGCCCGCCGCAGCACCACGACGCGCAGGCGTTCCCCAGTCCCTGGGCGTGGTCCGAAGCCGTCGCTGGCTGGACCTGGGACGTCCAGGCCGGTTCTCCCACGACCGTCGAGGTCTACAGCGACGCCGACGAGATCGAACTGCTCCTCAACGGCGACAGCATCGGACGCGCCCCCACGGGTCGCGACCACAACTACCGCACGACCTTCGAGGTGCCCTACGCGCCCGGCCAGCTGACCGCCGTCGCCCTCACCGCCGGAGAAGAAGTGAGCCGGGCGAGTCTGCGGACCGCCGCCGGAAGTGCCCGCCTGCAGGTGCTGGCCGACCGTGACCACCTCGTCGACGACACGTCCGACCTCAGCTTCGTCACGATCGAGTTGCGCGACCCCGAGGGCACCCTCATCACCGGCGCCGACCGCGCCGTCCGTGTTGAGGTCAGCGGCGCCGCGGCCCTGCAGGGCCTCGGAAGCGCTCGTCCAGACCCCACCGAGAAGTACGACGCGGACACGCACACCACCTTCCAGGGGCGCCTGCTCGCCGTCGTCCGACCCACTGGAGTCGGACCCGTCACCGTGCAGGTGACCGCCGACGGTGTCGAGGCCGCCACCCTTTCCCTCGACGTGGCCGCGGCGCGCGCCGAGCCAGCCCACGAGACCGTCCTCGACCCGGCCATCGGCCGATGAGCACCCAGGAGCAGCACATGCCGACATTCCGTCCCGGATTCCTCTGGGGAGCCGCCTCAGCGCCCCACCAGATCGAGGGCAACAACCTCGCCAGCGACTGGTGGCGCAACGAGGGCATCATCCCCGGTCTCGAGCCCAGCGGTGATGCTGTCGACAGCTACCACCGTTACCGCGAGGACATGCAGCTGCTCGCCGCCGCAGGCCTGGACACCTATCGCTTCGGCATCGAGTGGGCGCGGATCGAGCCGCGCGCCGGCCAGGTGTCACGGGCCGAGCTCGCGCACTACCGTCGGATGATCGACACCGCCCTCGAGCTGGGCCTCACCCCGGTCATCACCCTGAACCACTTCACGGTCCCGCTGTGGTTCGCGGAGGAGGGCGGCTGGACCGGCGACACGGCCCACGAGCGGTGGAGCAGCTTCGTCGACACCGTAATCCCGATCCTCACCGGAGTCGAGTGGATCATCACCTTCAACGAGCCGAACATGCTCTCGATGATGCTCAACGCGCAGAACGTCTTCGCGGATGCCGACGCGGACACCGGCGACTGGGTCAGCCCCACCGTCGAGGACCAGGAGAACACGGGGCGGGCGGCGATGCTCCCCGACCCGGACCCGGAGATCGGACGCCGTCTCGCCGAGCTGCACCATGCGGTGCGCGACCGGCTGCGCGAGCGCACCGGAGCGAAGGTCGGCTGGAGCATCGCCTGCCTGGCACTGACCGCAGCCCCCGGCGGCGAGGAAACCCTCGAGAAGGTCCGCTACGTCTGGGAGGACCTCTACCTCGAGGCGTCCCGTGACGACGACTTCCTCGGCGTGCAGGCCTACTCCTCGCAAGCTGTCGACAGCGATGGCCTCGTCGCCCACCCGCCGCACCCTGACAACACCCTGACGGGCGCGGCCTACCGCCCCGATGCGCTGGGCATGGCCGTCCGCCATGCCGCCGACGTCGCAGGGGTACCGATCCTGATCACGGAGAACGGCATCGCGACCGCGGACGACTCCCGCCGCATCGACTACATCGACGGTGCACTCGCAGGACTGGCCTCGGCCGTCGCCGACGGCATCGACGTCCGCGGCTACCTGCACTGGAGCATCCTCGACAACTACGAGTGGGGCCACTGGGGACCCACCTTCGGCCTCATCGCCGTCGACCTGACCACCTTTGTCCGCACCCCCAAGCCGAGCCTGGCCTGGCTCGGTCAGCGTGCAGCCGCCGAGAAGGCGCCCCATGACGGCTGAGACTCGACGCGGGACCCCCGCAGACACGAGCGGTCTCGAGCGCGGCACCGAGGTCTCCCCTGGCACCGCCGACCCCGAGACGGATGAGCGCCTCCCGAAGCGGGCGAAGCTGATCATCGGGCTGCTCCTGGCCTCGGCGTTCGTGGTGATCCTGAACGAGACGATCATGGGTGTCGCACTCCCGAGCCTGATCCGCGACCTCGGGATCACCGCCTCCACCGCCCAGTGGCTGACCACCGCCTACCTCCTGACGATGGCCATCATCATCCCCACCACTGGGCAGGTCCTCCAACGCTTCGGCACCAAGTCGGTCTTCATCGCCGCGATGACGCTGTTCACCCTCGGGACGCTGATCGCCGCGGTCGCGCCTGGCTTCCCGGTCCTGCTCGCCGGCCGCGTCGTGCAGGCCAGCGGCACTGCGCTGATGATCCCGCTCCTGATGACGACCGTGCTGACCTTCGTCCCGGCCTCACGCCGGGGACGGATGATGGGCCTGATCTCGATCGTCATCGCTGTCGCGCCGGCTGTCGGCCCGACCATCTCGGGCCTGATCCTGAACTCGCTGTCCTGGCGATGGCTGTTCATCGTGGTGCTCCCCATCGCCCTCGTCGCGCTGGTCCTCGGTTCCCTCCTCATCACGGACATCGCCGAGACCCGGAAGACCCGCTTCGACCTTCTCTCGATCCTGCTCGCGGCGGTCGGTTTCGGTGGCCTCATCTTCGGGCTCAGCAGCCTGGGCGAGGCTGCAGGGGGAGAGGCTCACCTCCCGCCGGTGGTACCTGTGGCTGTCGGCGTGCTCGCCCTCGTCGCTTTCGTCCTGCGGTCGTTCTCGTTGCAGAAGCAAGAACGAGCGCTGATGGACCTACGCCCTTTCCGGACACGAGCGTTCACGATCTCCACACTCCTGGTCATCGTGAGCATGGCGACCCTGTTCGGGTCGCTGATCCTGCTGCCGATCTACCTCCAGGTCGTTCTCGGCCTTGACACGCTGCAGACAGGACTGACACTTCTTCCTGGAGGGGTGGCGATGGGAGTCGCCGCACCGATCGTCGGGCGCCTCTTCGACCGATTCGGCCCCAGGCCGCTCGTCACCCCCGGCGCCGTCATGCTCAGCGCCTCGCTCTGGGGTCTGACCATCGTCGACGAGGGGACCGACGTCGCCCTGGTGATCGGAATCCACGTCGCGCTCAACATCGGCCTCGGATTCATGCTCACCCCCCTCCTCACCTCGGCCCTGGGCTCACTGCCCAAGAACCTCTACTCCCACGGGTCCGCCATCGTGAACACCCTGCAGCAGGTCGGCGGTGCCGCCGGAACGGCCCTGTTCATCACGCTGATGACCACCGGGACCGTGGCCGCGACAGCCGGCGGGTCCGATGCCACCGCCGCACAGGTAGCCGGTGTGCACACGGCCTTCATCTGGGGCGCCTGCATCTCGATCATCCCAGTGCTGCTGTCGCTCCTCGTCCGGCGTCCGACCGGCATCGACCGGAACGACATGCCCGCGCACTGACAGGCACCCACCACCCCAACACCCGCGGCGGGCTGTGAGAGTACTTCACCCGCCCCCCGCGGAGACCCTCACGCCCCGCCCCACAAGGAGAACGAGATGACGACGAAGTCCGAGAACACCACCCGCGAACGGGCCACCGACGCACAGACCGAGCCCGACACCGCTGGCAGCGATGCGCGGCGCTTCGACGGGAGGACGATCATCGTCACCGGAGCAGGCTCCGGCATCGGCCGGGCCACCGCTCGTCGTGTCATCGACGAGGGCGGTCGGGTGATCGCCGTCGATGTCGTCCCCGCGGGCATCGACGCGCTGGCGAGCACAGTCACGGATGGCTCGGTCATCGCAGTGACCGCCGACATCACCTCCGCGGACGGGGTCGCGTCCATCGTCGACGCAGCCGGCCCGGACATCGACGGCCTCGCCAACGTCGCCGGCATCATGGACGGGATGACCCCGCTCCACGAAACGGACGATGCCCTCTGGCGCCGGGTCCTTTCCGTGAACGTCGACGGCACCTTCGCTCTCAGCCGCGCGGTACTGCCCTCGATGCTGGCACGCGGCCGCGGATCGATCGTGAACATCGCCTCCGAGGCCGCCCTCCGCGGCAACGCGGCCGGGACCGCCTACACCGCGTCCAAGCACGCGGTCGTCGGCATCACCAAGAGCTCAGCCTTCCTCTACGGGCCCTCGGGCATCCGCACGAACGCCGTCGCTCCCGGACCTACCGCGACAGCCATCGAGGGCTCGATGGCTTCCCAGTTCGGAGCGGAACGACTCGGTCCCTTCTTCGCAATGATTCCCCCGATCGTCGATGCCGAGACGATCGCTGCCTCCATCACGTGGCTGCTGAGTGACGACTCCCTGAACGTGAACGGCGTGGTCCTGGCCTCCGACGGGGGCTGGTCGGTCCAGTGACGACACACGTCACCCAGGACCGGGCGCCACGCGCCCGTCGACAAGACCCGTTCCGGCTGAGCCGGGACTGATCGATGCCACCCCGCCTCACGACCGAGCAACGCCGTGTCGCACAGCTCGGATTTCTGATCAGGGCCAGGCGTTGCGAGCAAGGCATGCGCCAGGAGGACCTGGCTCTGCTCGCCCGCATCGCACCGGCCACCTTACGTCGCATAGAACGGGGCGAGGGTGCCGGACCCAACGTGTTCGTCGTGCTGCGCCTCTTTGAGGAGCTTGATCTCCCCGTCGATCAGCTGACGCGAGTTAGCGGTTAGGCCACGACCTCGTGGTGCATGCACATATCCGGTTCTGGAGCCGACGAGCGCCTTCGCCGTCTCAATCGCTATGACTATCTAGAAGGACAACTCGTGAGTACGTTCGACGTCGCCCGCCTCGTGGGAAAGATGACCCTGGAGCAGAAGGTGGCTCAGCTTCGCGGCCTGTTCGCGACTGAGCTCTTCGTCTCCACGCCCGAGATCCAAGGGATCGATCCCGCGCGCGTGTCGATCATCCGTCCACACGGAGTCGGACACATCTCCATGGCGTGGTTCCTCGCAGATGAAGCCGACGAGCTGCGGTCACAGCTAGACGCCGTCCAGGAGCACGTGCGCGAAAGCTCGCCGTTCGGGATCGGCGCAATGGTGCACTTCGAGGCCATCAACGGGGTCGTGCACGATTCCGGACCACAGTTCCCGACAGCCTGGGCACAGGCGGCGTCCTGGAACCCAGGGCTCATCCGGCGGGCGGCCTCGGTCAGCTCCGCACTGACCGAGCAGATCGGCGGCCACGCCGTCTTCTCCCCGGTCATGGACCTGGCGCGCGATCCGCGCTGGGGCCGGGTGCACGAGACCTACGGCGAGGACCCTGAACTCGTGGCGCAGTGCTCCGTGGCGTTCGTCCAAGGCATCCAAGGCAGCACCGGTGAGAGGCCCATCCTCGCCACGGGGAAGCACTTCCTCGGCTACGGCGCGTCTGAGGGCGGTCTCAACCAGGCAATCACTCAACTTGGTCGTCGAGCACTCGTCGACGAGTACGCGGAACCCTTCCGTCGAGCCATCGCCGAAGCCGACCTCGCACTGATGATGAACTCGTACAACGAAGTCGACGGCGTGCCAGCAGCTGCCAACAGGTGGATGTTGACGGACCTCCTTCGCGGCGAGCTCGGGTTCACCGGACCTGTCGTCAGTGACTACTCGTCGATCGCGATGCTGCGAACCGTTTACCACACCGCTCCGGAAAGCGGCGATGCAGCACGTCGCGCGCTCGAAGCCGGCCTCGACGCGGACCTTCCGGGCGGCGAGGAGTACGCCATGCTCATCAAGGAGGTCCAGTCCGGACGCCTGGACGAGCGCGTCGTGGACGTCGCAGTCGAGCGCACTCTGCTGGCGAAGGCGCGAGCCGGGCTCATCCCGAAGTTCCGCAAGGCGAGCAACGAGCCCCACGTCGACCTCGAAGACGCCGCCGAGACTCGGCGCACCATCGCCGATCAGTCCCTCGTGCTCCTCAGCAATGACGGCGTGCTGCCACTCTCTGCTGACGAGGGCTCGGACGACCGCACGAAGATCGTGGTCATCGGACCGGCCACGGATGAGCTCCGCATCCACTTCGGGGCATACACGTCCGTGTCGAACATCGAGATGATGCGCGGATCCATGGCCCTCCGGGCCGGGGAGATTCCTGGGATCACGGCCGAGGAGGCGATCTTCACCGACATCTTCCAGGCACGGCTGCCGGGGATCGAGCCGACGTTCGAGGAGGCTGCGAAGAGACTCCACCCGGACGCACCCACCCTGCTCGGAGCCCTCCAGGCCCGGTGTCCCGACATCACATTCGTCGAACTCGGCGACCTGATGCCCGACGCTGCTGTCCTCGAGGAAGCGGCGGTCGCCAGTGCCGTCCGTGGTGCAGATCTCGTAATCGCAGCACTGGGCGAGCGCACCGGGTGGGTGGGTAACAACACGGCGGGCGAGGGACAGTCCACCAGTGACCCCCGCCTCCCCGGGAACCAGGAGCAGCTCGTCGCTCTCCTGGCCGGCACCGGTGTTCCCATCGTGAGCGTCATCGTCACCGGAAGGCCCCTGCTGCTCTCCGACATCGTGGAGCAGTCGAGCGCAGTGCTCATCGCACCCCTTCTCGGCGAGGAAGGCGGGGAGGCCATCGCTCGGGCGCTGTTCGGCGAAGTGAACCCGAGCGGCAAGCTCCCCAGCACCTTCCCTCGATCGATCGGGCAGATCCCGATCTACCACGGGCACCACTTCGGCAGCGGTTACGACCACCCGACCGGCATCCGCCACGGCTACAACGACCTCGCCTTGCAGAGCCCCCTGTTCGCCTTCGGCCACGGGCTGTCCTACACCGAGTTCGACCTGACCTCAGAAGGGTCCGAGCCGACCGTGACGCCCGACGGCCAGCTGGCGCTGTCGATCACGGTCCGCAACACCGGGGCCCGCGCTGGCGACACCGTCATCCAGCTCTATGCCCGCGACGAGGAAGCCTCGGTCGTGCGCCCCGTGCGACAGCTTGTCGCCTTCGAACGAGTCGGACTCGACGTCGGACAGGAAAAGACGATCGAGCTCTCGGCACCGGTCGCGCGACTCGCTTTCACCGGCCTCGACGACAAGCGAGTGATCGAGGCCGGGCGTGTGACCCTAAGCGTCGGCTTCGCCTCGGACGACATCCGCGCGACTTCCGAGGTCGAGATCCTCAGTTCGTCCACCTCCCTCTGACATCGCGTCAGGGCGGGAAGGAAGCGTCGCGACCTCCCCGGCACTGACCACGACGACCCGACAGCCTCACCCGAACAGGAGATCGACCCCCGTGACCGACACCACCACGCCCAGCGAGACCGACCCGAGCCACGGGAGCGCCCGACTGCGCCTGCGCACCGGTCAGCCCACGACCCCGATCAGCCCGACCCTCTACGGCCTGTTCCTCGAGGACATCAACTTCGGCTGCGACGGCGGCCTGTCCGCCAACCTCGTGAACAACTACAGCTTCGAGGGCGTCTACCTCACCAACGGCACCCTGCCCTACGCGCCACTGGAGCTCATCCCCGACGGAGCGCGCGAGCGCTTCGCGGCCATGGCCCCGGAGGACCTACCCCTCGAGGCCACCACCCCCGCCGGACAGCACCGGGACCAGCTTCGCCACTGGCGCCTCAACGGCGGACGCCTCGAGTCCTCGCGGCTCGGAGCCGCCACGCCGGGGGCCTCGTTCGCACGACTGCAGCTCGACGGCGGCCAGGCGACGCTCGAGAACCACGGCTACCCCGGCGGACGCCCCGGCATGGCCTTCGACACCGAGAGGCCGATGCTGCTGAGCCTGCTCCTCCGCACCGACGCCTTCGATGGAACACTCGAGGCCCGTCTCGTCGACGACGCTGGCACCGTCGTGGCCTCCGGAGCACTGCACCAGGACGCCCGAGGATGGCATCAGTGCCAGGTCGTGCTCACCCCCGCCGCCACCACCCTCGGCTCGTTGCAACTCGTCCTCACCGGCACCGGCACCGTCGACGTCGACGAGGTCCGACTCGTCCACGAGGACCACTGGGGTGCAGGCGACCCGCGCTGGAGCCAGGGCCTGCTCCGCCGCGACCTCGTCGAGGCACTCGGTGCGCTCGAACCGAGCTTCCTGCGCTTCCCCGGCGGCTGCATCGTCGAGGGCTGCGGCGACGGCAGCCACTTCGACTGGAAGAAGACCGTCGGCCCCCTCGTCACCCGCCGGGCCGAGTACAACCTCTGGGGTCAGGCACGCGCGGACGGCGACTACAGCCAGAGCAACCAGATCGGCTTCTACGAGTACTTCCTGCTGTGCGAGGACCTCGGCATGGCACCGATACCCGTCGTCTGGGCCGGCGACAGCTGCCAGACGCGGCAGGACGAGCACCTGCCCCTCGAGAGCGCCGAGTTCGCCGCGGTGATCCAGGACACCCTCGACCTGATCGAGTGGGCGACCGGTGACGCCACGACGAACCACTGGGCAGCTCTCCGTGCTGCGGCCGGCCACCCCGAACCGTTCCCGCTCGACCACCTCGGCATCGGGAACGAGAACTTCGGGCCAGAGTACCTGGCCCACTTCCAGCGGATCAAGGACGCCGTCGACAGAGCGCACCCCGGGCTGACCGTCATCGTCAACGGCGGAGTGATCCGGCCGGACGAGACGGCCGACCCCGCATGGGAGATCTACGGCGAGGACGAGAAGGTCCTGGTCGACGAGCACTTCTACAACTCCCCGGCATGGCTGTTCAACGCGACCGACCGCTACGACTCCTACCCGCGTGGTGGTGCCCGTCTCTTCCTCGGCGAGTACGCCGCCTACCTCGGCTACGACCTCGGCGACAGGCACCCCGCCGTCCCGGAGGACATGCTCGCTCCCGAGCCGAACACGTGGCTCAGCGCACTGGCCGAGGCTGCTTTCCTCACCGGCGTCGAGCGCAACGCCGACGTCGTCGCCTTCAGCTGCTACGCCCCGCTGCTCAACCTCGTCGAGAACGGGCAGTGGCCACACTGCCTCATCGACTTCAGCCCGAGCCACGTCGTGCAGACCGCGAACTACTTCGTGCAGCAGCTGTTCGCCACCCGCGTCGGCGAGCACGTCGTGCCGTTCGACGGCGAACTGCCGGACGGCGTCTTCGCCTCCGCCACCCTCGGAGAAGGTTTCCTGCACCTGAAGCTGGTCTCGATCGGAGCGACCCCCGTCACGATCGCGCTCGAGGTCGACGGAGCGCAGAACGGGGCAGCTGCCGGCACCGTGATCGGCGGCCGCCTCGACGCCGTCAACAGACTCTCCTTCGACGGTGAGCCACGGATGGAGGTGGAGCCGCGGACAGTCGAGCTGGAGGTCCGCAACGGTTCAGTCGACGTAGTGCTCGAGCCAGCCAGCGTGCTCGCCGTCTCGATCGCCACCGCCGCTCTCGCCCCCGCCGCATGAACCCCGGCGAACCCCGAACTGCACACCCCGCACGACCAGTGAGGAAAACACCCATGACGAATCCCGACTCCGGCCTGATCGGTCCCGAGGCCGGTGTGGTCTCGTACCGGCGCCTCCCGATGACTGCGATCCGACGCGCGCCCGATCTCGACCTCGACGGGCGTTGGTCCTTCCAGCTCCTCGCGTCCTGGGACGCAGAGCTGTCCGGTTCCTGGGACGAGGTGACGGTGCCCGAGCTGTGGACCATGCGCGAGGCGAGCGACCGCCCGCACTACACCAACATCACGATGCCGTTCGATCTGGTTCCCCCGCACGTCCCGAGTGCGAACCCGACAGGGGTCTACCGCCGCTCGTTCGATCTCGGCGAAGTCGGGGAGGACCGGATCGTCCTCCACGTCGGCGCGGCAGAGGGCTACCTCCAGGTGCGCGTGAACGGGAAGCTCGTCGGCGAGAGCACCGACTCGCACCTCGAAGCAGAGTTCGACATCACCGACGACGTGCGCGACGGCACGAACGACATCGAGCTCCGCGTCGCGAAGTGGTCCATGTTCACCTACCTGGAAGATCAGGACCAGTGGTGGCAGTCGGGCCTGAGCCGATCCGTGAAGCTCCACCGGACGGCACGCGTGCGACTCCAGGACGTCACGGTCGTCGCCGACCACGACCCCGACACCCAGCTCAGCGCCGCCCGGATCGTCGCCACGGTCAGCGGCGCAGAAGAGAGCTTCGAGAAGACGCACTCGGTCCGAGTGACCATGGCGGGAAGCGCCCACGAAGGCCCCGTCGGTTCACGTCGGACAGCTCAGACGATCCCCGTCAGCTCTCCCGACCGCAGCCGACGCCCAGAGGCCTTCATCCCTGACGGGGTCATGGACTTGATGAGCCTGCACGCAGCGAAGGCTCCCATGGCGCCCGCAGCAGCCGCTGCCGCTGCCGCGTCACACGCCGCGATGCATCCCGCCGAACGCCCCGGAGCTGCGATCTTCGAGCTGACCGAACTCGACATCGAGCCCTGGTCGGCCGAGACACCCCACCTGGAGACCATCCTCGTCGAGCTCCTCGACCTGGACGGCCGCATCGTGGACAGCACCGAGATCCGCACGGGCTTCCGCCGAGTAGAGATCGTCGGACGGGATCTGCTCGTGAACGGCCGCCGAATCTGGATCCAGGGAGTCAACCGCCACGACTTCGAACCGGAGACCGGCCGTGTGCTCCGTCGCGAGGACTACCTCGCTGACCTGTCGCTGCTCAAACGCTTCAACTTCAACGCCGTGCGCACGTCGCACTATCCCAACGACCCGGTGTTCCTGGATCTCTGTGACGAGCTCGGCTTCTACGTCTTCGACGAGGCCGACATCGAAGGTCACGCCTTCATGGATCTGCTCAGCAACGACCACCGCTACCTCGAGGCGTTCGTCGACCGCGTGTCCCGCATGGTGATCCGCGACAAGAACCACCCCTCAGTGATCGCCTGGTCCCTCGGCAACGAGACCGGCTACGGGGTCAACCACGATGCGGCTGCCGCCTGGGTCCGCGGCTACGACCCCACCCGGCCACTGCACTACGAAGGAGCGATCGCAGCCGACTGGCACGGGGGACATGCCGCCACCGACATCGTCTGCCCCATGTACCCGCCGATCTCCGCCCTCGAGGCTTTCTCGGCGCATCCGGACGCAGACCGACCGCTCATCATGTGCGAGTACGCGTACTCCCAGGGCAACTCCACCGGAGGTCTCGCGGACTACTGGCGCTCCATCGAGTCCCTCCCCGGCGTGCAAGGCGGCTTCATCTGGGAGTTCAAAGACCACGGGCTCGACATCGACGGAGACCGCCACTACCGATACGGGGGCGACTTCGGCGACGAACCGAACGACGGCCCCATCGTGCTGAACGGAATCGTCTTCGCCGACGGCACACCCAAACCGGCGCTCTACGAGGCCCGAGGGCTCTTCAGCCCCGTGCGCATCGTGTCCCATATCCAGGACGCGCTCGACGGGAGCCTGCAGGTCCTGAACCGCCAGACCTTCGCCGACCTGTCCTCCCTCCGATTCGCTCTCGTCGTCGAGACGACCGACGGCCAGACCGAACGCTTCGCAGTGCGTGCGGAGGCCGATGCCGGCGGAACAGCGACCATCGAGGTGCCACAGACGCTGCGCGCAGCACTCGGTGATGACGACGCGCTCGCCCTCACCCTCGACGTCTCGACAGCACACGACACCGTGTGGGCCGAGGCCGGAAACGTCCTCGCACAACACCAGCTGACCCTCACACGAGACACGCCGAGCCCTGCCACGCCGTCCTCGGTCGGCCGTCCCGTCGGAGCCGACGGTCGATTCGCGCACACCCTGCTGGCGGCAGCCCCGCGGCTCAACCTCTGGCGCGCCTTGGTCGACAACGACACGTCCTTCTTCCTGGACCAGCGATTCGTCCGAACGGGCTTCTTCGAGCTGACGGAGGAGTCGGTGTCGGTCGAGGAGGACCCGAGCGGCTCGGTCCTCATCCGCACCCAGTACCGCACCGCTTTCGGCGAGGAGGTAGTCCATGCCCAGCGGATCACCAAGGTAGCTGCCGATGAATTCGACTTCGTCGAGAGCGTCCAGCTGCCCGAGGGCACGGCAGACGGACTGCGGGTGGGCGTCGAGTTCGAACTGGCCGGCACCTTCCACGACCTCGAGTGGGTCGGGCTCGGACCGTGGGAGAACTATCCCGATCGCCAGTCCTCGGCGTTGCTCGGCCGGTGGACCTCCACGATCGACGACGCAGCGGTGCCCTACGTGCTCCCGCAGGAGAACGGCGGGAGGGGCGACGTCCGAACAGTGCGTCTCACCGGGCCCGCTGGAGAGGTGACCACGACACACGATTCACCCCTGCAGCTCACCGTCTCCCGTCACACCACCCAGGAACTCGAAGCGGCCACGCACTGGTGGAAGCTGCCGGCGAGCCGAAAGACGATCGTGCAGCTCGACATCGCGCACCGGGGGTTGGGAACGGCGCAGCTCGGCCCCGACACCCCCCGGGAGTTCCGACTGTCCGAGCTCGAGTACCGCTGGTCATGGCGCCTCCACCTGCGGGCGGCCGCGAGTTCCTGAAGCCGCTCCGGCACTCGGGAGCATCTCGACATGACCACCACCCGGTGGCCGCCCATCCGACGAATCAACTGAGCCAGGAGCACATCGTGTCAGCACAACGCCGAATCCCGACCACCATCTCGCCTGAAGCACAAGCGATCCTCAGATCGGTCCACGAGCGTCCTGCGCTGCCGACCCCTGGCCCGACTGACGCGGAAGGCTGGGCCGCGCTCGAGGCTGCGGCTGCTCTCACAGATCCGGAGGTGCTGGAGACGATGGCCATGTCCACTGTCGGAGCCGTTCCGTCCGACGAGCAGGTCGACCTCGTCGTTCGCACCATCGACGAGGCGACGTTCATCATCGCCACGCCAGTGGCCTCGGCGCCAGACGACTCGCGAGTCCTGCTGAACATCCACGGCGGAGGTTTCACCTTCGGCGGCGGTGCGACTGCTCGACGGTCGACCCAGCTCGTCGCAGCGAACATGGGCCTCCGCACCTGGGGCATGGACTACCGGCAGCTGCCGCACCACCCTTTCCCGGCCGGGCTCGACGATTGCCTGGCTGTCTATCGTGCGCTCTTGGAGAGCCATGCACCGGAGGACGTCGTCGTCATGGGGCAGTCCGGTGGTGCGAATCTCGCCGCTGCCCTGATGCTGCGCGCGAGGGACGAGGGGCTTGCCCTGCCCGCGGGACTCGGACTGGTCTCGCCGCCCACGGACTTCACGTTCCAGGGCGAGACCTGGTACACGAACGACGAAGGAACGACACCAGATGGCTTCGCCCGCATGCTCGCGTTGTACCAGGGCAACTACACGGCAGAGCACCGGTACATCTCTCCGCTCTTCGGCGAGTACGACGCCAGCTTCCCTCCGACAATCATCACCTCCGGCACCCGCGACATGCTCCTCTCGGACGCCGTTCGGTTCCACCGGAAGCTCGTGAACGCCGGCGTGACGACTGAGCTGCACGTCTGGGAAGGGGCGCCACACGGCTTCTTCATGGGGCTGGCACCTGAGGACCGCGAGCACGTGGGCCAGGTACGTTCATTCCTCCATGCTCAACTCCGGTCGGAAGGGTCTCTCGGTCGATAGGTGCATCGTGATGTGGCAGGGGGTCCGCAACCGCCGTGACGCAGGCTAAGTCCGTCGGATCCCTCGGAGCCAGGATGAGACGGCAGCGAGGTCGCCCCAGGCCCACAGCAAAAGGACAAAGAATGCGATCGACAGCACTGCGAACACCGGTGGAAGGACGTAACCCACCCATTCGGATTGGCCATCGTTGACTGTTTCGTTGGGGTTGAGGTAGGCGGTGGGCCGGGCGTAGGCCTTGGTGCGTCCGTCCGGCCCGGTGGAACCTGTCAAAACGACGTCGTCAAGCGTTACGTGCGCGTCCGGAAATCCATTGGCCAATAATGACGTCACCGCCACGGCGGCCGGCCGATTCCCGTCTCTCCTCTGTAAACGTGCCCCAGATTTTGGGCTCCCCTTGATCATGCGCGGCGAATGCGGATATGACGATGAAGAACGCTGCCAAGGCAATACAAACGACGTACACGGCCAGTTGACTCCAGCGCTGCAGTCGGAAGAAGAAGGGTCCCCGTGGTCGGGCGGGGCGCAGTGGAGGCATCAAGTGAGCGTGCCATAGCGAGATGCATGTACCGGCTTCGAGCGCCTGTCAACGCCAAAAGGGACCGTTTGCTTCAAGTTGCGTTGCTCCACGGAGCCAGCCCAGGAAACAGTGCCCGATAGGGGGTCGTTCATCGGGACACTCTTCGCGACCGTATTCAGCAGGCTGAGGTCAAGTGGCGTCTGGCCTGCGGATTCGCGTATGCCTGTCCCGCAAAATTGCCCGTTGACGGGGGTCTAAACGCTACAGTCATCGGATGCTCATCGGATACGCCCGCGTCTCGACCTCGGGACAAGATCTCGCAGCACAACGTGACGGTCTTGCAGCACTCGGTGTTGACGATCAACACGTGCACGTTGACCACGGCTTGTCGGGGACGACTCGAGCTCGGCCAGGCCTTCGCGAGGCTCTCGCTGCGTGCCGCGCCGGCGACGTCCTCGTGGTGACGAAGCTCGACCGTCTCGCCCGATCGCTGCGAGACGCGACGGACATTGCCGACGAGCTGACGAAGAAGGGCGTCGCCCTCAACCTCGGGGGAGCGGTCTACGACCCCACCGACCCCGTCGGCCGGCTGCTGTTCAACGTGCTCGGCATGGTGGCCGAGTTCGAGGCCGACCTCATCCGTGCCCGCACCCGCGAAGGCATGGCGATCGCCAAGGCCGCAGGCAAACTCCGCGGCCGAAAGCCCAAGCTGACGGCATCGCAGGAGAAGCACCTCGTGCAGCTCCACCGCACCGGAGCCCACACCACCAGCGAGATCGCCGAGCTGTTCGGCGTCGCCCGCTCGACCGTCTATCGTGCGATCCAACGAGGGGAACAATGATGAATGAGTATCAAGGCCGGGCTGATTCCGACTTAGTTCATGTCGAGCTGACGGACTACGAGCGGCGAGTGCTGCAGCAAGGGCTCTTCCAATGGGGTGGCCCTGCGAGGCTGAAAGACCCGCTGGCCATCGCGATGGGTTTCGCGAACAAGGCCGACTTCTTCGCTGTAGCCAAGGAGCTACAGACTCGTTTGGAGCAGGAGGCTCCGTTGCGCCGAAGCGACTGGAAGCGGGTTCTCCTCGCCACAGAGATCGTGTTCATGTCTGATGTCGTGGGCGCCGGCTACGAATGGGAGACGGTCACCGGCTTAGACGATGACGAAACTCTCCGCACCCTTCGCAGCCTTCAAGTCCGTCTCATAGACGCCTATGCCGTGCGTAGGTGACAGGCCTGACCCAGCGGGGGATCGGTCAGCGGTCGGTGCCCGAGGGGCCCGTCCCGCGGATCGTCCCTCCGGCTCAAGCCCCTAACAGAGAGAAGGGCAGGGGAGGCTGGCTGTGAGCAGAAACATGCTCGCGTGGAAGGCCACAGCGGCAGCGCCAGTCAGCCAGAGCGCCGGAACAAGTGCGCGGTGGCCACGTAGCATGCGGCGCCCAGAAAGTGCGGACGCCAGGAGCCACAGCGACAACTGCACGCCTACCAGAATTGGCCTAGCCCACAGGAAGACGTCGCCCATGATGTCGCGCCAGAGAACTGCGACGACGATGACGACCAAGGTCGCTGCGAAGCCGACGATCAGGACCGTGATCGCTCCCGCGTCGACCCTGGCTGAGAGTCGCGGCGGCGCCAGCGGCTCGGCGGTGCTCATGACCCGAGCCTAGACGGCTCGTCAATGTCGCCGACAGCCCCGCAGAGCCTCACAAGAAGGTGCCCGATAGACGATCCCCCACTGGATCACTTGCTGTGGGGCGAGCGCACTCGGAGAGGACGCCGTCGTGGTCGTTCCGTGTCGTCGGTGAGCGTGGGCGGAAACGGTCCCTAACGTCGTAGCGTCTAGGGATGCAGCAGCCCAGGGGCCTCGATCAGCTCGTATCGGAATGGCGGAGCTCCGGACCAGGACGTGCGCGCTTCGTGCCGGGCTTCGACCCATCAGGTGGAGGAGCAGCGGCGACAGTTCTCGTGCTGATGGAATCACCCGGTCCTGCCACGATCAAGCAGGGCGAGGACGCGATCAGCAGTGAGGACAACCCGGGGCCGACGGCGTCTGCGTTCAGGCGAGCACGGATCGAGTCGGGTCTGGGCAGGAACGTCTACCTGCGATGGAACATCGTCCCGTGGGCCCTTGGTCGGGCGCCGACCGTCACCGATCTCGACGAGGCACGCCCTGCCCTGGCTCAGCTGCTCGTTTCTCTGCCGCAGCTGCGGGCGATCGTGACCTTCGGCACTCCGGCCCTGACGGGCGTGATGAGGTACTTCACCCTGGAACCGCGTGCGAGGGTCGTGCCCGTGCTCGCGGCACCCCATCTGTCGCCGGCGAACGCCACCCGCGCCGGCGAGAAGCACCTGCGGGCCGTCACGGCCCTACGGCACGCTTCGCTTCTCTGATCATCTCGGCGAGGAGTCGGGGCTGTGCTGCGACGCGGCGATCACGGCCAGGAGATCCTGCGCCCCGGCGCTCAGACCGGCCGACCACACGGCGCGGAACGGGCGCCTCAGGTCGACGGCTGCCGGGACGGTGACGAGGCGCCCGGCACGGAGGTCGTCCTCGACCAGCAACGAGCTGATGACTCCCGGACCCACACCGCCGGCGATGGCCGCCCGGATGGCGCCCGTCGACGACAACTGCGCAGCGGGTTCTGCCATCAGGGCAGGGTCGATCCCCAGGGCGAGCTCGAGGGTCCGGCGGGTGCCCGAGCCCGACTCCCGAGACACGAGCGGTGTGGATGCGAGATCCGCTGCCGTCACGGGTTCGGACTTCGATGCCCATGCGTGCCTCGGCGAGACGACGACGAGCAGTTCGTCGACACCCAGGACGGTCGTGGCGAGCCCGTCGGCCTCATCAGGGGTCTCCGTGAACCCGAGGTGCGCGCGCCCCGAACGGACCTCGTCGACGACCCAGTCGCTGTTGCCCGATTCCAGGCGTACCCGGACACGATCCGCTGCCGCTGTCATCCAGCGTGGCATCAGCGCCTCTGACACCGTCTGACTCGCCGCGACGAGGAGAGCGTCGGAGGCGCCGGTCATCAGGGTGTGCAGCGATCGTTCGAAGGTGGTCGCCGCCTCGAGCACAGGTCGGCCCCACTCGCACACCAGGAGTCCGTGCTCGGTCAGCGCCGAGCCCGCCCGAGAGCGGACGAGCAACGTACG
>Ga0308160_10003165_pt1 | contig 18848 bp, 22 predicted proteins | sample PhyFR1_FD_201036 | JGI IMG/M metagenome (GOLD analysis project Ga0308160, IMG submission 201036) | Phyllosphere microbial communities from UC Gill Tract Community Farm, Albany, California, United States - DLSLF.R1 | ecosystem: Host-associated > Plants > Phyllosphere > Unclassified | place: USA...
GAGGCTGCTTCTTGATCTTGATCGGGACCGCCGGCTCGGCGGCAGCGCGCGCCTTCCAGACCTGCGAGGAGAGAAGAGAAGGGGGTCAGCGGCGGGTCGGAAGGGTTGACGGACGACCGGAGCCTGACCGCCTTCTCCTTGTCGCTGAGCTTGGCCCATTCACCGGCGAGCCACCTGATGGACCCACCAGGCCCGCGCCCGCGTAGCTCGTCGGGGACGGTCGTGTGCTTCAGGAAGAGGGCGTAGCTGGTTGGCTTCCTGAGCTTGGGGACGTAGCCCTCGGACCCTTGACATTAGAAGCGGGACGAGAGCATCTTCAGAAAGGCGAGCCAGGTCCCGGCCTTGGCACACGACAGGAGCGGCGGTGGCGCACCCTTGCGAGGCGAGACCGTCTTGATCTCAGCCGGGACTCCCGGCTCCTGCTCGTCGACAATGGCGTCGGCTGCAGCGTCGGAAGCGGCCGACGAGGGCTGCGCGGCGGGGCTGAGCGCCCACGTCGACAGCCGGCGGACGTCCGCGGCGCGCAGAGCAGCTGCAGGGAACGCATCGCAAGGCGTCTGATCGTCAGCGTGAGGATCTGGCGGAGCACGTCTTCCAGGGGCGGATGCGGGATGAGCCAGCAGACCGGCCGGCGCGTCGAGGGAACAAGGAGGGCGCGAGCGCGCGGCCAGTGACCGGGTCGAGTGCGAGCCGTAGCTCGTTCACCTCGCGAAGCAGCTGGAGCGGAGGCGGTTCGGACGCACCGCGGATGGCCGTGACGAGCATGGCCGTGCCGAGTCTAGGAGGTTTGGCGGCGAGAGCCGGATGAGGCAGGCGGGTCGACGTCGGCGGCGGCGGTAAGGTCGGTCCAAGCCAGCAGGCTGCTCTCGTCGCGCTCTTGTCGTCGGGCACGAGCCTCCGACGACACCCCTCCGCCCATCGCCCTCGAGAGCTCGACCCACAGCGCCCGTCCAGCCCACAGGATCGCATCGCATCAGCGGAGCTCGGACGAGCCTCTCCTCCCTTCAGCGGCCAACATCCACTAGGTCGCTCGCTCGTGGCGCCGGCCGACCCAAGCCGTCCGCAGCCCGACCTCACCCCGACCGTCGCTCGCCGGCCAGTCTTCCGCTTCCTGGCAGCAGCGGGCATCTCGCAGCTCCCCGTTCCTGGAGCAGCTCTTCCAGAGCTCTTGCAGCCATGGCGGACCGGAACAACATCAAGGTCGTCTGCCGGTGCGTCGTTCGCAGGAAAGCCGGGCCTTTCCCTCGACGAGAGTCCTCCTCCGCCCCCCCTTTGAGCGAGCTCGGGAGGTGCTGATTGCGATCCTCGATGTCGACTGGCCAGCTTCCGGCCGCTCAACTCGATTGAGAAGCGCGAGAACAGCAAGGTTGTCGTGAGCTTTGACGACAACCTCAAGACGGTCGGCCTCGTCGGCGAGAACGCGACGCTCGCAGGCGGCGAGAAGGCGCGTGCCGCTCTTCGTCCGGCTCTGGGTCTCTCATCGCGGCACGGAAGGCTGACCTTCTGCCAGCTCCTTCAGGATGGCTTCACATTTGACCGAGCGTTCTCGATGGACACCAAGCAGATGGAGATCTACCAGTACGGTATCCAGGAGACCGTCCAAGGTGCGTCGAGCGTCCCACTGCCGCTCGCCTTCCTCGGCCCCGACTATCCGGCCGCTCGGCGTGAGCATCACATGCCCTCCAGAGGCTAACTCGCTCCCCTTCCGCTCCTACGTTGCCTTCTTGCCAGACGTCATGAAGGGCTACAATGGCACCGTCTTCAGCTATGGCCAGACGGGATCCGGTGCGTCTCGTGCAGCGTCCGGCCAGCTGCCCTCCTTTGTCATAGCCGCGCCGCACCGCTCGCTGACTGCGCATCCCCTGCTCACCCCCCTGCAGGCAAGACCTTCACGATGATGGTGCGCCCTCTCGACGGTCCTTTCCTGAAGCGATCATCGGGCAACCGCTGAGCCTGATGACCTCCTCGACAGGGCGCCGACATCGACGACGACGAGCTCAAGGGCATCACCCCGCGCATCACCGAGCAGATCTTTGACGAGATCATCCAGAGCTCGGCCAACATCGAGTACATGGTCAAGGTCTCCTACATGGAGATCTACATGGAGCGCATCCGCGACCTCCTTGCACGTACGTCCCATCCACCTGCACTCTCCTCCAGCTCGTCTCGCACGGGTCGCCGGTGCTGACGTTCGAGGTTTGCCGCCCTGCAGCCCAGAACGACAACCTGCAGGTGCACGAGGAGAAGTCGCGCGGCGTCTACGTCAAGGGCCTGACGCAGTACAACGTCTCGGAGGCGGCCGAAGTGTATCAGATCATGCGCCAGGGCCAGGCGTCGAGGGCGACGAGCTCGACGAGTGAGTCGCTTGCAGCACCTCGCGATCAGACCGTCCCACGGCTGACCCCGCGCGCTGCAAGACATGAACGCCGAGAGTTCGCGCTCGCACTCGATCTTTGTCATCAGCATCAGCCAGCGCAATGTCGACACTGGCGAGGCCAAGGCCGGTCACCTCTACCTGGTCGATCTGGCCGGCTCCGAGAAGGTTCGTCTGCGATCTCGTCGGACGACCACTGCACCAGGCTTACCCCATCATGTCCGCCATCTCTGTCAGATCGGGAAAACCGGCGCGACGGGTCAGACGCTCGAGGAGGCCAAGAAGATCAACAAGAGTCTCTCGGCACTCGGCATCGTCATCAACGCCCTGACCGACGGCAAGGTCCGTCCGGGCCTAGCCTGCTGTTAGTGAAAGGCTGCCCGACTGACCTTCGTCATTCCCCCCTTCCCGGCAGTCGGTTCATATCCCCTACCGCGACTCAAAGTTGACGCGCATCCTGCAAGAGTCGCTCGGCGGCAACTCGCGGACGACGCTCATCATCAACTGCTCGCCGGCCTCGTACAACGAGGCTGAGACGCTCTCGACCCTCCGCTTCGGCATGCGGGCCAAGTCGATCAAGAACCAGGCTCGCGTCAACAAGGAGCTCTCGTTGCCCGAGCTCAAGGTTGAGCTCAAGCGGACCAAGGAGTTCGTCTCGCGGCTCGAGCACGAGGTCGGTAGGTGGCGCAGCGGCCAGCAGGTCGACCGGTCCGAATGGGCCTCGTCCTCGGGCAGCGGCAACGCCCCCGCCGCGCCTGCGATGCCGGCGACGCCGACCAACTCGAGCCGAGGACCGACGCCGGTCAACGCGCTCATCGACGGCCTCAAGGACGGTTCGAGCCGCCCGATGACGCCTGGCGGCGTGCTCGATAAGGACGAGCGCGAGGACTTCTTCCGGCGCGAGAACGAGCTCAATGACCAGCTGGCCGAGAAGGTTCTGTCGCCGGATCGCTCTGTGCCAGTCTCGCCTGATTCGCGACTGACCGGTTCGCGAGCCCTGCCCGTCTCCACCCGTAGGAAGCCGCGCTCGTCGCACAGGAGAAGGCCCTTCGCGAGCTGCGCGAGGAGCTGAGCCTGGTCCGCGAGCAAGAGTCGACCGCATCGAGGGTGCGCCTGCTGTCTTGGGTAAGCCAAGTCTTGGAGCGCATCTGGCCGCTGACGGCACATTGCTTGCCTCCCCCTCCGACAGGAACTCAAGGCGCACTCGACAGATCTGAACGAGCTGCGGCTCAGCAAGGAGCGGCTCGAGTACGACAACAAGGAGGCCTCGATCCAGGTCGACACGCTCAAGGAGCAGATTGACGAGAACGAGCGCGACATCGAGGACCTCCGCAAGCAGATGGAGGCCCTCAAGGTCAGCGCAAAGGACGCCGCCGCCGTGGACAAGGAGCGCCGCAAGGCTGAGAAGATGGCCGCCATGATGGCCAAGTTTGACGCCGTGAGTCTTCCTCTGCGACCCTCTCGGAGCGTGCCGTCGATAGGAGCCCAGCTGACGCTCGGCAACAATTCGCAGGAGGGCACCTTGTCCGAGAAGGAGGACGCCATTCGCGTCATGCTCGCCAAGCTGAACGCGGTCGACCCGGAGGATCCGACGACGGCCCTGTCGCAAGAAGACATCACCCTCCTCTACCGCCAGCTCTCGGAGCGTCAGGCGCTCCTCCGCGAGGCCAACGAGAAGCTCCGCCAGACGCAGGAGGAGAGCGAGGGCGTCAGTCGGCGCCGGGAAGAGGTCGAGCAGCGGCTCGAGAGCCTCGAGACCGAGTACGAGGAGCTGCTGGGTAGGTCCGGGCCGATCAGCGCCTCCGTTTTCACCGCTGACCGCGAGCTGTTGTCGATGGGCTCCGCAGAGCGCACGATCAAGGAAGAGGAGGCGAGCAGCGCCGACGTCGCCCAATCGATCGAGGAGCTCAAGGTGCGTCGATGGTCCCTTGAGCGCTGGCTTGGTGACCTGCTGACCCTGGCGCCGACTCGCACAGGGCAAGCTCGAGGCTCAGTACGCTGCCAAGCGCGACATCCAGCTGAACGAGATCTCGGATCTCAAGCATCAGCTGGAACTCCGGGCGCAGGAGCTGAAGAGTCAGGCGACGACGGTCGAGAACCTTAAGGGCGTGAACGAGGAGCTCAAGGTCAGCTGTCGCGAAGGAGCCGCTTGGGCACGAGGGCCTCGGCTAACGCGTCCATCTCCGCGCTCGTGCGCACAGCGAGCCTTTGCCGTCTCCTCGGCCGGCATCGAGGGCAGCAAGAACCTGGCCGAGAGCGCCAAGGATCTCGAGCGCACGCGCAAGGCCATCGCGCTGCAGCTGGCCGACTTCGAGGGCTCGAAGCGCAGCCTGATGCGCGACTTGCAGAACCGATGCGAGAAGGTACGCACGACCGAGAATTTTTACGCACCGTTCTGGTCGTCGGCTAATCGAACCGGCCCACCGCTGCACGACAACAGGTGGTCGAACTCGAGATCCAGCTGGACGACCTGCGCGAGCACTACAACACGGTCATCAAGGCGACCAACTCAAAGAACCAGCAGAAGAAGATGGCCTTCCTCGAACGCAACCTCGAGCAGATCGCGCTCGTGCAGAAGCAGGTCGGTTCTCGATCGGCTTCGTCACGCGTACACCTACGGGACTGACGCTCAAGCTCTCCTCGTCGCCCCGCCTCCCAGCTTGTCGACCAGAACACAGCGCTTAAGAAGGAGGCCGGCATCGCCGAGCGCAAGCTGCTTGCCCGCAACGAACGCATCATGAACCTCGAGCAGCTGCTCCAGGACGCCGACCGCCGGCTCGTCCAGCAGAACGTCAAGTTCGAGCAGCAGCTAATCTCGATGAAGGACCGGATCGAGGCCGCCCAGGGTCAGTCTTGCTGCTTGAGCGCTTGCATACTGACGAGGTCGCTGATACATTGGTCCTCATGCCCTCGCCAGCCTCCCGGTCGACCGCCGCTCCTGCTTTCAACACCGGCCGGATTGCCAAGCCCATCCGCGGCGGCGGGGGGCCCTCGCCAGGCGCCATCCAGTCGCCACCGACGACGACAATGTCGGCCGCCGGCGCGTTGCCAGGCTCGCCCCTCTCGCGCGTCCGCGAGGACGAGGGCAGCCTCAAGACAAGCACCTCGCAGAAGCGCCAGTCGTGGTTCTTTGCCCGCTCCTGATGACCCCCCCGACCCCCCGACACTTTAGAGCACGCCTGCCCAGATGGACTAGACCGGGGCCTGACGCCGTGTCGAGCAGACCGTCGCCTCTTGCGAGGTCTTCCCAGGGCCGCCGCCCGACTCTAGGCAGACGGCATCGTTGCCTCTCTTCACGAATCGCATGTGCCTTCTGACGACTCCCCCAGAGCATCCATATACGGGTCGCGAGTACCGCGGCGTGACTCCTGAGAGCGTCTCGCGGACAAAGGGGGAGCCATCGCCCATCGCCGACGAGCCGTCGAGTGCAGGGCAGCACGCTGGCAGTCTCGATCGGTGGCAGCAGGCGCCGTCGCGTGCAGCTCTCTGCAGCTTTGGCGCTCTGCTCACTAACCGATCGCGGTCCCCGCTCTCTGGTCGCGAGAAAGTCCTTGGAAGTCGGACGAGATGGGACTTTCTAGATTTGCTCCCGGCGGCCCTTGCTGCCTGCTGCTGCTTGCAAGCGCCCTTCCAAGCCTTTGCCAGGCGATGCCGCTTTGCCCGGAGCGACGCCTCGCTTTTCGGCCCTGCCTGCTGCTGCGCGGCCCGGTTGTGCGGGTATCGCTCAACCTCCTTTCTGCAGCCCCTCCTCATCGGAGACGCCTGAAGAAGGGCGGCCTCTCTCTCTTCGTCAGCAAGCGCGCCTGCTGCTGCACGTCGTGTGCGTGCCCGATGGGACGAGGCTCCAGCCGGGTCGTCGCGGGCGGCCGCTGGGAAGGCCACTTGGAAATGGGCCCGGGTCCCCCGCGTCGGTGCCCTTGCGAGTCAGCCCACCCAGCCAGGCCGATGAGATCGATCAGGTTTCTGTCGCCCTCGCCCTCTGCTGCTCCTCAACACCCACCCACACTTCACTACCCACACACCCCTCTCCTGCTCCCTCTCTATCTCTCTCTTCTTCGCGATGACCTCTGAGCACCCTCGCATCGTCTCCGAGTCGGGCTCGTCGACCCCGGCCGCGCCCGACATGGCCCGCCGCGCAACCGGCGCCGGTGCCGGCGGAAGCGCCGTCGGAGGCTCGTCTGGCACCTTCAGCGTCAAGACCGGCCTCGCCCAGGTCCGTCTCTTCCTAGCTTCTGGGCAACGCTCGCCATGATCCCGGGGTACCAGCGACTCGCCGCGCCGCGCCCCTCGGCGAGGTCGTCGCCTCGCGAGGTCACGCTTGCGATGCTCCGATTCGACCTTCCCCGCCTTCGATCCTCCTCGCGCGCGGAACCTTTGCGGGCCAGACTCCTCCCACCCAAGGCAGCTGCTGACTCCCTTTTGCACCTGTCCTCCTGCACCCGTTGCCGCCCCTTGCGTGCTCGCCTCCGCCGCTCTGCACTCTGCCATGCCTTCGCTGCTACACAGATGGTGAGCCGATCTCTACCTACCCTTTTAACGCCCCGGCTGTCATAGCCGCGTGCCGGGCGGCGAGCACCACTTTCTGCCTCTGCGGACCGAGACCTGACCGCCTCCTTTCTTCTTCTCCTTCTCCCAGTTGAAGGGCGGTGTCATCATCGACGTCGTCAACGTCGAGCAGGCTCGCATCGCCGGTACGTCCAACCTTTGCTGCCCCGAGGAAGAGAGATCCCTGCCCGGGATCCGCAGCCCGTCTCGCTCCTCTACCCCGGGCCACCCCGCGCCCCCGCCCTCCACTTTTCAGCCGACCCGGCTGCCTCACGGATCAAGCAAGCTGACCTGACCATCTCCACTACTTGCGCTCCCAATCAGAGGAGGCTGGCGCTTGCGCCGTCATGGCTCTCGAGCGTGTCCCGGCCGACATCCGTCGCGAGGGCGGCGTCGCGCGCATGGTGCGCTTCGTCTCTTCGCAGCGAAGCCTCGTCATGCAGAAGCCTCGGTCGCTGACCCCGCCGCCTTCTTTGGACCCGCTGCTGCGCCTCTAGTCGGACCCCAAGATGATCAAAGAGATCATCGAGGCCGTCACCATCCCTGTCATGGCTAAGGTGCGCCTCTCCGACGGACCCCTTCCGGTCCTCTGCTGGCCGATCCTCTGCTGACAATCTTGTCCCACCGCCGCGCTTCCAGGTCCGGATCGGCCACTTTGTTGAGGCCCAGATCGTCCAGCAGACCGGCGTCGACTTCATTGACGAGTCGGAGGTTCTGACCGCCGCCGACGACCAGGTCCGTTTCGGCCTCGCTCTCTTCAAGGGCCTAGCAGGCAGCGCTGACTCGGCGCCCATCTTCTCCTCATTCGCAAACGCAGCATCACATCAACAAGCACGCCTTCAAGATCCCCTTTGTTTGCGGCTGCCGCGACCTCGGAGAGGCCCTTCGCCGTATCTCAGAGGGAGCCGCTATGGTGCGTGCTGCCCTCCTGAACGCTCCCGATCGCAGAGACTGACGGGCTCGTCTCTCAATCTCGTAGATCCGCACCAAGGGCGAGGCCGGCACCGGTAACGTCGTCGAGGCCGTCCGCCACGAGCGCAAGGTCATGGCCGACATCCGGTGCGTCTTAGAACTCTTGATCGTCCGTTGCATAGCGCAGCTCGTCTGACCCCCCCCCCCCACACCTCACAGCCGCGCGTCGGCGATGACGGACGAGGAGCTCTACCTGATGGCCAAGGAGCTCGGCGCCCCGTACCACCTTCTCAAGGAGACTGCCCGGCTCAAGCGGCTGCCCGTCGTGCGTCCAGCCTCCTCCACCGCCCTTCGTCTCTCGAGGCGCTGACCTCCTCGTTGTCGCCCGCGTCTCGCGCCCCAGGTCAACTTTGCCGCCGGTGGCATTGCCACCCCGGCCGACGCCGCGCTCATGATGCAGCTCGGCTGCGACGGTGTCTTTGTCGGCTCGGGCATCTTCCACTCTGGCGACCCCGTCAAGCGGGCGCGGGCCATCGTCCAGGCCGTCACCCACTTTAACAACCCCAAGCTGCTGATGGACGTGTCCGAGGACCTCGGCGAGGCCATGGTCGGCCTGACGATCACGCCCGAAATGAAGGGCGGCCTCATGGCTGGCCGGGGCGTCTAAGTCGAGACCCCCCCCCCCCCCGGTCGCGAGAGCGGTCCTGCTCTCTAGGCTTTGTTCCTCCAAAAAAACTAGCAGCGGCCCCTTCTTGCGTGCGTGCGGATGCCTCTGATGCGGCGTCCGAGTGACTGGGCGCAACGCACGAGAAGAGCCTCAACGGCCTTCGTACCCATCGCTCAGACAGACCCTTCTGGAACGGCAGCATTCCATCACTGTGGATCATAATGACCTCGACGCGCACGTCTTTTCCTAGTCTGAAAGGGGGTGACGAGCAAGCGGGGGTGGCTTGTGAACGTCAGGTCAGGTCAACAGAGGACGAGCAGTGGCGACGATCGCGTGAGCGAGCACGACAACGGCCGCCGCCGCCACCCGGCTCGAAGCACGAGCGCGCGCGCGGGCGGGCGGGCGGGACCGGCCAGCCAGCAGCAGCACCAGCAGCAGCGACGGTCGCTCAGCAAGCAACGGACCACCACCCCCCCCTCCCCTTACACTCTTCTCTCCACGCAGCAAAACGGACGCCTGTCCCTCTCGCTCATCGATGGACGTCTCCGCCGCTGTTCAGCAGGCTGCCAGCGCCGGCGCCGGCCAGTCGACCAACCCTTTCGTCCGGGACTCGGTCTGCGAGCGCCCGCCGGCCAACGCAGAGGCCTTCGACAGCAGCGACCCCACCGACCGCACGGGCCGCCAGGCCGACGACGATTTTGGCCTCTTTCGCAAGGGCCGCAAGCTCTGCATCCGGTTCGTCCTCCATCACTCCCGCTTCGCTTGCTCGGCTTGAAGAGGCGCGCGGCCGCTGACTGCCTTCTCGCTCCTTTGTGGGCTGCTGCGTGCTCTGTTTGGTCTGACCCTCCTCTTCTGCCGCTGCCTCTCCAGCCATGAGAAGATGGCCGACAGAGGCATCAACGCCCAGCTCCAAGCGGTGAGTCCTCGTGCAGTCTACCCTTGCAAGAGGCCGCGTCGTCGGTGGGCCAGGTCTGGCGGGATGGTCGGTCAGAAGACCACCGGCCCCCGAGCTCGCACGAGCAGGGGCCGGCGTGCCACCTGACTTGCCTCCGGCCGGTCGGTCGAGCTGGCTGGCTTCTTGACCCCTTCGTGCTCGTGACTCGAGCACAAAGTCGTTTGCAGGCCCCAGCTGAGCTGAATCAACCTCTTGCGCTCTCCAGTCGCTTGATGCCCTCCCCTTGGCAGACCGGCAGGCGATCAACGGCGTCTGGTCGACCTTCTCGTCCTCGAGCCATCCGCGGCGCGAGATCATCCTCAAGGGCCTTCTCACCATGTGCTGCTTTTCGCAGGTCGGTCCAAGTCGCCGTTTTCCCTCAATAAGTCTCTGTCGCTGACGACCGCGCGGCTCGTCCTTTCCTCGTCAGCTCTCGATGCTCTCGGCCCAGACGCACGAGCTCATCCGGCTCGACCCGTTCGCACTCTTCCCGCGGGAGGTCTCGCTCAAGGTGCTCTCGTTCCTCGACCCACTCAGCCTTGGCAAGGCCGTCCAGGTCTCGCGCGACTGGCGAGAGCTCGCCGACGACGACATCCTCTGGCGAGGCATGTGCGCCCAGCACATTGAGCGCAAGTGCACAAAGTGTGAGCTCCCCTTCCATGGCGCCGCATCGCTCTGCCGCGCCTGCCATGTACTCACTCCACGCCCTTCCTGTTTCGACCCGCAGGCGGCTGGGGTCTGCCCTTGCTCGAACGCAAACGGCTCCGGATGGAGATTGACGGCCACTACGACGAATCGACGCCATCGTCGCCCGTCGGCACGAGCCAACCGCATGGCCAGCACCACCACCACCACCATCACAGCCACGCCAGTGGCAGCGCCTCCGACAGCGCGCAGATGGCTCACCACCATCACCATCATCACCAGCACACCGACGCGCCCCACATACCGACCGTCCTTTCGGCCGGCCCCGTCGCGAGCGGCAGCGGCGTGTCGGGCCCGCGCGAGACTGGCGGCAGCGCCTCGCTGACGCCCAATCGGCGCAAGCGCGGGACGCCCGATGCCGCTTCTGCCTCAGACTCGGACGAACCCGGACCGTCATCGTCAAAGCGCCGGCTGACGCCGCTCCGGTCGCCGTCGGGCTCGCCGCCGCCACCGGGGACGGCACTAACGGCGGCGGCCAAGGCGACCAAAGCGGGCGGGCCGTGCCGGACACTCACCCGGCCGTGGAAGGACGTCTACACTGAGCGACTGATCATCGAGCGCAACTGGCGCAAGGGCCGGTACGAGACCAAGACGCTCAAAGGACACTCGAATAGCATCATGTGCCTCCAGGTGCTCGAGAACGAGAGCTGGAAGGCACCCGGCTGCGACGCCAAGGGCAAAGGCCGGGCGACCAATCGGGCTGGCCCGGGCGGTGTGCTCATCACCGGCAGCTACGACCGGACCGCCCGCGTCTGGGACCTCGAGTCGGGCGAGGAGGTCATGGTAGGTCTCGCCCCCGCGCCTGACTTCGCTTCCCCCGGACTGACCCCCCTTCCCGCTCCTGTCAGGTGATGCGCGGCCACGCGCGGGGCATCCGAGCGCTCCAGTTTGACGGCGCGATCCTCATCACCGGCAGCATGGATCACACGATGCGCATCTGGAACTGGCGGACGGGCGCCTGCGTCCGGACGCTGGCCGGCCACACCGAGGGCGTCATCTGCCTCAACTACGACAAGAATGTCCTTGCCTCGGGCAGCGCCGACTCGACCATCAAGATCTGGAATTTCCGCGACGCGAGCTGCTTCACGCTCCGCGGCCACCGCGACTGGGTCAATTCGGTCGTCCTCTGGGACTCGCTCGCGCCGGCCGCGGCCTCTGCCTCGTCGTCATCCGCGGCCTCGTCGGGTTCGACGGCTGTCTCGCCGCCGCCGCATCCGTCGGCTCTCCCGTCGACCCCGAACGGCGGCATCGACGCCGGCAAGATGCTCTTCTCGGGCTCGGACGACGGCACGATCCGGCTGTGGGATCTCAACACGCGCGAGTGCGTGCGCGTCTTTGAGGGCCACGTCGGCCAGGTCCAGAGCATGAAGGTGCTCGTCGTCGACCGCGACTCGCGTGACGACGAGGAAGCCGCGCTCGAGCTCATCGGTGGCCGCTCTGGCGAGTTTGTCCCGGTTTCTAGCGAGACGTCGTCCTACGAGCCCAACGCGCTCGGCATCGTCGGCCCACCATCCCATCCGCTCCCGTCGGCGGCCGCGCACGGCCCGCCGCCCGACCCGCTCGGCCCGGGCGCAAGCGCCTGGCGGCTGCCACCGAGGCCAGACGGCGACGACAAGCAGGTCATCCTCGTCTCGGCCTCGCTCGACAACACCGTCCGCATTTGGAGCATCGAGACTGGCCGGTCGAGGAAGACGTTTTTTGGCCACATCGAAGGGGTCTGGGGCGTCGATGCCGACCCGCTCCGGGTCGTCTCCTCGAGTCATGACCGGACCGTGAAGGGTATGTCGCAGCCAGGCCTCTCGAGCCCCCCCCGGTTTGCGCCTGCAGTCGCTGACCTGTTCGCCCCGCAATCTGTAGTCTGGTCGCGCGACGACGGCAAGTGCACGCAGACGCTCGTCGGCCACCGGAGCGCCGTCACCTGTCTCCAGCTGACCGACACCAAGATCATCAGCGGCAGCGACGACGGCGAGGTCCGGCTCTGGGACTTTGGCGCTCGCCCGTCGTCGTGACGGAGGCGGCACTGTACTTTGCAGGCGGGGGGGAGGTTGTATCTGCTCATGAACCTGTTGCAACACGGACGGGGTCTACCTCGCACCTGGGGAGCACTTGTCTTGGCGCGGCGCCTTGCTCGCTCGCTCGTGCCGCCGTGGGCAACTGGTCCCGAACCCTGCTCGCGTCACTCGGGCCAAACCAAAGCCGACCGCGCCTCATCCCCTGTCCTCGCGACCTCGACCCTCCCTTCCTCTACGCCCTCCCCTTTGTCCTGCCGACGCCATGTACATGGCTCCCGTCTCACAGACAGGACTCGCACCAGAGCTCGTCGCGAGCTTGGCCGCGCCTGTCAAGGTGTTCGTCCTGGCCGTCTGCTCCCTCCCGTCGAAGCCGGGGAAGCTGACCTTCCCTCCCCGACCCGCCTTCCCTGCTGCTCATGGCAGGCCGACTAACTCGCCTTGGCTCGACCCTCGGACGAGCCTCTTCTACCTCTCGCTCGTCTCAATCACGCTCCTTGCGATCCCACCGCTCGTGCTGGCGGGCGTCCGGATCTGGCAGGCGGTCAACGTCTACCTCGTCAGCCGGCGCGGCCACCGGTCGGACGAGACGGCCCCTCTCCTGACCGACTCGCTCGACGCTGCCGCCGAGGACGACGACGTCGTGCTCGTCCCCCCTCCGAGAGCCGAGTCGCGCGTCCTCCCCGCCGGCTCGGGCTCGCTCTCGGGCGACCTCCAGCTGCACGTCGCCTCGCTCGGGGGCTGGCTCGTCTTTGGCCTGCACCTCCTCCGGCTGCTCGCGTGCCTCGCGCTCGTCGGCCTCACGCTCTGGGCCATCGTCATCGATGCTGAGGACTCTGCTGAGCCTGAGGGCGGTATCGGTGCCCTCAAGAAGGGCCGCAAGCACGGCGGTCACAGGAAGGGCGGCCGCAAGGGCGAGCGCCGGCGCGAGGCCTTTGGGCGCGAGGAGATTGTCGAGATCCTCCAGTGCTGCTTCTTCGTGCGTCGGCTCTTGTTTCTCTCCCGTTCCGCCCTCACTGCGCAATTTGTTCCTGAACTCCGGCCGTCAACTTGACGACCTCCCTGCAGATCTACTGCGCCGCGCTCGCCCTCGTCACGGCCATCCTCCCGCGCCTGCGCTTGCTCAAGACGCACCTGTCGGTCCTCCTGCTTGCAGCCTTCCTCCTCGCGGCCTACCGCAACCTGCTCCCGCTCGCACTCGGCCGCAAGCCGCTCGACATCGTCCTCCACCACCTCAAGGGCATCCACGACCCACTCTGGGACACGCTTGTCTGGCTCCGCGTCGGCCTGCTCGGACTGGCCGGCGTCGTCCTCCCTCTGATCCTTCTCCTGCGCTGTACGTTTCAGCCTCTCCTGCAAGGGCGCTCAACAGCGACTGACCCCCTTTCTTACTTCCGCTTCGTTCAGCTCCCGAGAATCGGCATACGCTTCGTCACCACCCGCTCGCCATCTTCCGGCACAGGGAGGACCGCTCCACCGGAGACCGCGAGTGATCTGGCGCTCAAGGGCGGACGGGCCTTCATCATCATCGAGATGAACGATGTTGGGATACCACTCCTGACATGCGATGGCTTTGACGGGCGGCGGCCTGCGACCGGCAGAAAGCGAGAGCCCTGACATCGCTGGGCCGACTTACCCGGCCACCCCTTATCCCTCGCCCGCTTCCACTTCGATGCTCGACGGGCCCAGCGAGTTGAGCAGGTCGTCGTCGAAGAAGTCGAGCGGCTCAAAGGCATCGAGGATAGGCTGGTCATTCAGGAGCGGCTGCGGCGGCATAGCAGGGCTACCCTGCGTGGCCGAGTCGGTTCGAGAGGGCGGCTGCGAGGGTTCGGCGGGCGAGGTGGGCATGCGAACCTGGTGACAGATTGGTGAGTCGATCAGCACCAAGCAAAGTGAGAGGGAGACTGGCGACGTACAGTCGTGATCCGCTTTGGCCGGAGCTTGCTAGACCAAAGGCACTGGAGACCACCGACGAGGGTGGCCTCAAAGTCCTCGGCCGTCCCGGTCTCGGCGGTCGGAGCAGTACCATCCTCGCTCGCGTCGTCCGCATTCGAGTCGAAGGACGACAGCTGTGCCGAGCTCGAGGGTCCAGCGCCACGCAAGGCGCCCTTAAGATTCTCTGTCTCGCGACGCTCGATGCTTCTCAGTCCCTGGGCGAGGTCCTGGGTCTCATCGGCGGGTCACCTTGTCAGTCGAGTGCGGAAATGGACCAAGCAAGCAGGGGGGGGGGGGGGGTCGCACCTCGTACAGCCATTTAGCCTCCTTCTTGCGAGACTTATCTGTCATGTTCTGGACGACAGTCCGCATTGATGCTGCAACGGACGGCACCGACGGCAGGTCGTGGGTGCGAAGAGCGGTGTGCGGGCCGTTAAAGACGAGCGGGAAGTGTCTGGGTTTGCAAGGACAACGGGCTGTCAGCGCGCAAGGTGTGTCGCGCGTCTCTTATGTGTCGCCAGACGCACTTGACGAGCTGACTCTGAACCAAGCGTAGAAGACAGGCGTCAAGCGTCCGACGCATGATGCGCACATCCTGCGAGAGGTCGTCGGCGGTGGTGAGGGCGATGCTCTCCTCTGTGATCTGCTTCTGCTCAGTCGCGAAGGCGTCTGGCAGCCAAGGATGCCGATCAGCAAAGTTGCAAAGGACTGGTCCGGAGAAGCGACCGGTCAGCTCGCTCAGCGCACCTTCAGCAGCCTTGTCCTGCACCTCGCGATGGTCGGTACTCTGCGCGTTGGTCACGCTGCCAGCATTCTGCCGCGCGCCGTCGTCGTCGACGGGCTTCTTGCTCCTTCGGCCAGCCTTGAACCGTGGCGACTTTGAGCCCCAAGATAGCTGGATTGCGAGGGCGGTGAGGAAGGCCAAAGGCCGATCGCCCGGAACGTGCTGGATCGGTGCACGAGACGTCGCCTGCACTTCGACTGCTTGCAGAGGGGTGGAGGACGCTGTCAGCGACGGGTATATGCGTGCCGGTTCGGTCCACATCAAGAGCGCGCACACCGGCCATCGTCCCACGGCAGGACCTCAGCGAGACCGAGCTCCTTCGTGTTCTGCGTCGAGGCAAATCCCGTCAGCGGCCGAGAGGCGTAGAGTCGGTGGGGCAACGCAAGCCGACTCACGGTCAAAAAGACGTCCCGCAGCCGCTCGCTCGCCCAGCCGAGAGCCGGCAGTCGCTGGCCCCTCACCGTCAGGCCGGCGCGGACCTCAATCCTGCCGCCCTGCGCCGGCCACGGATAGACATCCGCGGCCTGGGCCACCTGTGCCAACCTGAGCCCGCGTGCGTTTGCCGATTGGCCAGAGGGCACAAGCAAGTCGAACGTGACCTTGAGACGGAGCGGCAGCGTGGAGGAGGCCAAAGGCGGCGGGAGGGTCTCTGCGGGGACGACCGGCTGCTGGACGAGACTCGCACTGAGCGGGACAGGGTGCGAGGGTGCAGGGTTCGGCATCTTGCAAAGTCGGATGGCGCGAGAGCAGGTGAGCGTCAGAGGTGTCAGCGTCGTCGGACGGCGGTCGGGGTTATCAGTCTTGCAAGTTGAGCGCGCATACAGCGCCCCCCGTTCCCGCCCGCCTCTCCTCGCCTCTCCTCGCCTCGCTCCGCATGCTGCGACTGGAAAGGGCGATCAATCCATGTCGACCTCAAGCGCGGCTGCGGCGGCCGCCTTCTCCGCCTCGAGCGACTCTCTCTCGCGCAGCCGGTCGTCGAGCTCCTGCTGGCCGGCGACCGGCAGATGGGCGATGACGACGCCGTTGCGGACGCCGTCGGTCCGCTTGAGGCGCATCCACCGGCCGAGCCGGGGCTCCTGCGACGTCGTCGCGACAAGCAGGAGGCCGAGCTTCGCGTCCGACTCTTCGGGCGCCGAGGGCTCGGCGGCATGGCCGTTGATGAGTGCGGCAGGGGCCGAGCGGAAGCAGGTAAAGTCAACCTGGCCGGCCGAGGGCGTGATGAGCTGGAGCGAGTTGATAAAGCCCTTGGCCGGGATCGTCAGCAGCGGCTTGAACGACTTGAGGTCCTTGGCGATCGACCACACGCGGATCGAGCCATCCCACGAGCCGGTGGCAAAGGTGTCGCCGTACGGCAGGCAGGCGACCGAGGTGATCCACCGCGCGGTGCCAATCTTGCCCTCGGTCTCCGACTCGTGCGTGTTGACGCCGTGGGCGAGGTGCTCAATGAACACCGGCTTCTTCTTCGTTATGCTCCAGAGGGCGACGGCGCTGGACGCAGAGCAGGGGGCATGTGAGGGTCAGTCCGCGTTGAAAACGCTCGTTCCCCAGAGCAGCGCAAGGTCATGACGCACCCAGAGTCGCCGCCCGAGATAAAGTGCTGCTCGTCGACCATGGCGACGCAGTCGATGCTGCCCTCGCGGAAGCGCTCCTTCTGCTTGCCCTCGCGCCGCTTCCGGCGCTCACGCTTCGCCCGACCCTCGCCTTCGCGGCCCTCAACGACGGCCTTGCGCTCCTGCTCGTCGAGCACGTCGTCGTCGTCCTCCCAGACGCCCTTCGACGCGCCTCCACCGCGGAAGACGAGCTGCGACTCCTCGGCAACCTTCCAGTAGCGTACCGTTCGGTCGCGCGAGCCGGCCGAGACGAGGTTTTCGCCCCGGAGGGCCGAGACGGACGGCGCACCGTCCTGGTGGCCGTAGAGCGATTCGAGATGCGAGAGCGTCGAGGTCGAAAAGATCGAGATGGTCCGGTCGAGGGAAGACGTGTAGAAGTTTTCCGTGCCGAGCTGGAAACTCAGCGACTGAGGCGAGGGGCATGAGTGACGGTGTGGGAAGCCAGTCAGCACAGCAGCTCCCAGCAGCCAGAGTCGTCGAAGCGACCGGAGTAAGAAAGCTTGAGAACGCACGGTGATCGAGTCGCGGTGACCCTTGAGGCCTCGCACCCACCTGCCCTTCTCGCCCTCGACGTCCCAGACGCCGACGATGCCCTCCTTGCCACCGCTGACGAGGAAGCGACCGTCCTGGCTGAGAGCGAGATCCCAGATCTCGTCCCGGTGGCCCTCGGGCTGGACCTCGTTCCCGAGCGTCGACTCGCGCTCGCGGCCCTTGCCCTTCTTGGCCTTCTCGGCCCGGCCGGCGCGCGGAAAGTGCTGCGTCAGACGGCCTGTTGGCAGGCTGAACTTGGCGATCGCCCCGCTCTTCGAAGCCGTGTAGAGGTAGGGCGAGCCGGAGGCGACGCGGGCCGCCGTCGGCGGTAGGGACGGCAGCGGCAGGAAGTGGACGGCCGGCAGGAGCGAGAGGAGGCCGGCGATGTGAATGTGCATCTTGGGCGAGTGCGAGAGGATGTCGGTCTGCAAGCGAGCGGCCATGATCTCCCGGTCGATCTCGGCAGCGTCATACGAGCCGTCGTCTGCGAAGGGCGTCGAGGGTGTCGAACCAGCAGGATGTCAGCGTGCAGATTCGTGAGAGCGGCACGCTCTGCGCAGCTCCGGCGGCTTGACGCCAGCACAGGCGCCACCTGCTGAGCGACGATCGCAGCGGGTCCTCGCAAGCACACAAGGTCGCCTGTGCCGTGCCGACCAGGTGGCCACGAGGAGCTTGGGGCAGAGAGCAGAAAGAGACGCACCCAGCTGCTGCTCGGCCTCGAGGCCCTTGAGGTACTCGCGCGCGATCCGCAGACGCTTCTCGCCGCCCGTCTCGCGGCGCTCGGCGTCACGCTCCTCCTCGTCTGACTCGCCGCCGCGGGTGTCGCGCGTGAGGTCCATGTCCTCGACGTTGACGTCCTCGCCGCCGTCGTCGGACGAGAGCTCCTCGTCGCGCTTGCCCCTGGACCGCTTGACGGCCGCCGCCGGGCGGCCCTTGGTCGAGGTCGAGGTCGAGCGACCGCCGGCGCCCGACGAGGTCGAAGCGGCACCGGCAGGCCGCTTGCGCTTCGACGACGACGGCTTGGCAAAGAACGAGTCGCCCGCCATCCTGCTGTGCAAAGCTGGAGAGGAGAAAGGGAACAGGTGGCGAGAAAGTCGGGCGCTTTGGTGTGTGGATTGCGAGCAGGGGGCGTGCGAGCGAGGCCCTCCCTCGGGGTCGAAATCGCTGCGCGACTTGCTGGACATTTTCTGTGCGGATGCAGGACGGGAGGCTCAGCGATGCGCAATGACAGGACGCGCTTGCCCACGCGCCGCGCACCGACCCCGGCGACAGGCGCAAGCCGGCCGGCCGACCGCCATCTCGTGGTTGCCCTCCCTCTCTCCCACCCGCCCCTCACTCTTCTCCTCTCCCTCGGCTGCATGGACTTCATCCGGTCGGTCCGACTCCTTACCCTTGTTCTGCTGCCGGCGCGTCTCGTGCAATAGGCTTCGCTACAAACTGCTCAGGGCGCTGACGCTCCTTTCGCCTCCGCTTATCGACCCACCTGCGCCCGGCCCAACGCGGCCGCCTCGACCCTTGGCCTTGCTCGACTCGCCCGCCTCGCGCACCACCTCAGCGCCCTCTCGTGGAGACTCAACAAGGCCATCGCCGACCAGAACAAGAGCTTCTTTGACGTGCGTCTTCAGTCCAAGTGGCTCGGCTCGCCCGAGCGAGATCGCTCTCGGGCTTCGCCGCGTCTCGCCTGAACTGACGGACGAGCCCGCTGCTGCCCGTCTCTTTCCCAGTCCTTCCTTGCCCGCGTCGAAGTCTGGGACCACAATCCGATTGAGGCTATGTGCGCCTTGCACGCTCGTTTATGATGCCTTCCGCCGCAGACCCAAGCTCACCCTTCCCGACTCTCCT
>Ga0308160_10003167_pt1 | contig 18843 bp, 18 predicted proteins | sample PhyFR1_FD_201036 | JGI IMG/M metagenome (GOLD analysis project Ga0308160, IMG submission 201036) | Phyllosphere microbial communities from UC Gill Tract Community Farm, Albany, California, United States - DLSLF.R1 | ecosystem: Host-associated > Plants > Phyllosphere > Unclassified | place: USA...
AGAGATCTAACTCTTCGCCCCTGGTTTATAGCCGGGCCGCCTCTCTACCGTTCCGACACCTTTACATGCCTCGCCCCTCCGTGATGCCCTACCCCTGAGTCTGTCGCGTGCCCCCCGGTCCCTTTCCTTCGGAAGTCCCCCTTGCCTCCCCGCATGCTCGCCCCCCCGCCTGCCCAGCAACGTTCCCCGAGCTCAGACAGGTCAGTCGGACCCGAGTCCGTCATCTCATGTCACGCGCCCCTCAAAGTCGGACGAGCTCGACGACGACCGCCCGATGGTCGCTCGTCCGGCCCTTCCAGCCCGTTCGGTCGCCATCGACCCAGTTGTCGAGCACCGCATGCTCGACGACCTCCCACCTGTCCTTCCTCGTCCGCTCGACCTCCTCCTCGCCCTTGGCAACGGCGGCGGCGAGCGTCGTCGTGGCGAGCCGGGCCGACGACGTCGCGAGCAAGAAGACAAAGTCGATCCGCGTCTGACCGACGGCCCTCTCGAAGCCCGTGTACGTCGTCCAGGCCCCGAACGGCAGATGGGCGACCTTGGCCTGGGCGGCCGAGAGAGGGGGCGAGCCTGCCGGTGGGCGGAGGGGGAGGAGGTTGATGGCGTCCTTGAAGGGGGCCGATGGGAGCGAGGACGAGGTCTCGTTGGTGAGCGACTGGTAGCCTTGCTCTTCGGCGGGCGAGTCTACCCATCGCCGTGAATCGAACGATCACGAGGGAGGGTTGGGTCGAGTCGGGTTGGGTCAGCTCCGTGCGGGAGAAGAGGGAGGGGGATGAGGAGCGAAAAGGAGGAGCCGTACTCAAGTCACCAACGAGCACGACCGCTCCCCTCAACGTCTTGCCCTCCCCCCAGCCTTCCTTCCGCTCGACTTCGCCCGCCCACGCTGGCAGCCTGGCCCGGAGCAGCCGGCCGCTCTCGGCCCGGGCCTGGACGCCCTGGTCGTCCCAGTGCGTGTTTGCCACGTGGACGATGGCCGAGGACGTCCGGTCGAGGAGGCTGAGGAAAGTGGCGATCCGGGGTTGCGACTAGGCGCCCGCGAGCGTGCGAGAGGAGGTACAGTTTCCGACTGTCGAGGTCAGCGTGAGCGTCCGGCCGAGGGGAGGGGGTCCGGAGAGCCCTCCCGGGCGAACGACGCATCTTGTCAGTCGCCACGGGCAGGGCGAAGACGTACCGCATCCCAGCCCTTGGAGCCTGGCACGTCAGGCGTCGGCGAGAGCCAGACGACGTCGTGCGCGATGGCCTCAAAGCGGTCGGCATTCTTGTCGGTGGGTAAGCGCAGACGGGGCGAGCGGACCGGACGCACAGAGGGTTGCAAGGCGGGGGCGGGAGGGAGAGGAAGAGCAAAGAAAGTCAGGTCGAGGTAGATGAGGAGAATTGCGGCGAGTCAATTGATGTTCTGCATGGCGTTCACGACGCCTGCCGAAGGCGTGAGCCACTCGATGCCTCGCCCGGTGCGCCAGAAGCAACGCCTCCGACCGACACGACAGCCCACGGGCATCGCCTTGTGATAAGGCCGAGGAAGAGAGTCTCAAGGACAAAAAAAGCGTGCAGATAAGGCGGGGGGGGGGGGGGAAGACGCACGTAGAAGATGGGCGCATACTCGCCCGCCTGCTTGCCGTCGTTCCGGCCGAGGCCGACCCAAGCCCAATCGGGCCCAAGGAGGGCATGCATATCGTCGACCTAGCGCCCACCGTCGTCGCCGGATAGCAGAAGGGCAGGGAGATCGAGAAGTGGGGTTGCGTAAGGGCTTGAGGGCAGACACCGAAGGAAGAAGGGAGGGAAGGGGCACCGACCTGGCTCTTGAAGGCCTCCTGGAAGCTGCACGACGTCAAAACGGACGAGCGAAGGTCGACCCGAAACCGTCAGCTTCTCTCGCGAGGTCACGCCTGAGCGAGGAAGGAGGGGGGGGGGGGGAAAGGGGGTGAAACATACCCGATGATGTCGTACCGGGCCTGAAGGATCGTATCAAAGATGCGCCAGCGGCGTTGATCCCATGGCTGGCCGGGCGAAAGCGGGGGGAGAGAAAGTTGGGGTCAGCCGGGCAGGGCGGCGGTGCGCGTTTGGCGGTCGATGGTTCCGGCCGTTCGGCTCGTGGCCTTCGCGAGCCCGCCTCGATCCCTGAGGGGGCCCTCGATGTAGAAAGATGGGAGAGCAAGAGAGAGAGGTGAGTGAGAGAGAGGAAGAGAGCAAGCAACAACGCACCCGCTCGCCGTAGCCGTCGGCGAGCCGGCCGTCATCGTAGGTCGGGCGCTCACTACCATCGCCCGGCTGGCCGACGGGCACGCTGCCGGCCCTCCCGCCGTCAAACCTCAGGTTCCACGTCCCGATCCTGACGGCCACCTGTCGCTCGCCCTCGTGCGGGTGGCGGTCGGGGCGGACCGAGGAGGGGAGGAGCGCGTTGAGGAAGGGGAGGAAGGTGATGGCGGTGAGGGCGGTCGCGAGCACGAGGAGGACGACGTGCGGCCGTCGGAGCCAGCCGAGGGGTGCCGACCGTCGCGAGGACGGCGGCGGCGCGAGGAGCGGCGTGCCCGAGAGCGTCCGAGGGAGCGGCGGCGGCGGAGGCGCTGAGTCGGCCATCGTTGGGTGGGAGAGAGAGAGAGAGAGCGATGAGCGAGCCGGCCGGGAGGCGACTTTGACCCGACCCGGCAAGGGCGAGTGCTGCGCGCCCCTGCCACCGCCGCCGCCGCCGCCGCACGGGGTCTAGAACCTCAACGCCGCACGACGCCTCGGCGCCTGAAGGCCGCCTGCCTGCCTGCAGCCGACGGCGGGGCGCGCGGACCGTCTTTGGCTCCCGAGCTGGCTCAGAGTCCGCCGCCGTCGTCGTCGTCGTCGTCGTCTTCGGCACCAGACCCTCCTGGCGGGCTGCATGGAGACAGCCAGCGCCCAGGTCAGGTCCTCTCATCCGACGCGGCCGGCCGTGCCTTCCCACTGACGTCAGGGCCCCGCACGTTCGCGGCTAGTGATCTCACAAAGGGAAAGGAATGCATAGAGAGCGAACAGAGAGAGAGGAAAGGGCCGGGGGTACAACATGGGAGCGGCCGGCCGGGCGGAGGAAAAGAGGGCGCCGACGGACGAGCGGTATGGCGAGCAAGGTTCGTTGGAGCCCTTCTATCTCTCGCGTTGGATAAGACTTGGAGGTGACGGCTGTGGAGGGTGCTGTGAAGTGCGAAGGAGACGGCGGGAAGGGCGGGCGCGGGGGTTGGAAGGGTTATGCAAAGGGGCCGTCGAGCGACGGGATGGCAGGCGAGTCGGACCGTGAGCCGAAACCCGCAATGGCCGTTCCCTAAAGCTGCCGATTCGCTACTGCTGGCGGCGGCGGGGGCGGTGGGGCCGACCCGGGTGGGTAGTAGAAGTCTGGCCTGCTGCCCCCCGCCACCGCCGCCGGCACCTGCTGCCCACCGACTTGTCCGGCAGCAGAGGACCCGAGCAGGAGTTGGCTCGATTGGGCGCGGTAGAGCGAGGCCTGGTAGGCCGCCTGCCGCGCCCCGGCACTGTCTCCGGCTCCGACGAACGCGCTCGTCGGCGGCATGCGCTGGGCCGAGGAAGGCGGCGAGGGCCGGCCGGGGTAGGTCCCGCTGAGGGCCGCGCCGGCCACGGGCGGAGGCGAGATGGACGATGGTGACGGCCGGTCGAACAAGCCGGCTTGCTGCTGCTGCTGCTGCTGCTGCTGGCGCTGACGCTGCATGACGACGTCGGCGACCGTCGGTACTGGCTGCTGCGGGAAGGATGGCTGGAGACCGAGCCCGATGCCGCCGCCGCCGACTTCGGCCGAGGCACCCGCAGGTAGATACGTCGGCTGACCCATCGGCTGCTGCTGCTGCTGCTGCTGCTGGGGCGGCTTGGGATCGGTCGACCGTTTCCTCTTTGCCCCCGGTTCCGCCTTCTGCGGTGGCGGCGCCGCCGCCGACGATACCTGCCTGCTGGCGCGGATGGCGGCAAGCTCCTTCCGGAGACGGCCGTTGGACCGCTTGAGCTGCTGGAGCTCGTAGACCCAGGACGACTCGCGTTGGAGGCTGATCTCTGCAAAGACGTCGGTCGTTGGCTCGGCTAGCGGCGGCCTGCCCGTCGGCACCCCCGCCATCGTTGTTGCAGGGGAGGCCGAGGAGGAGGGAGAGGGCGACGGGTGACCGCTAGGGATCGGGGGAGGGGGCCGGACGACCTTGAGCTGGAAAACGATCGGCGGCGGTTTGGACCGGCGCAGGCTCGGTCCCTGGCCCTCCTCGAGCGGGAACGAGTCGGTCTCGGGCGAGCCGACCGGCGAGGCCCGCGACCCGCCGCCGCCGCCGTTGCCGAACCCCCTCGACTCGGGCGTGGCCGAGCCGTCGGTCGTCGACGACGACGACGACGAGCGTTCGATCGACCGCGGGTCGGGCCAGGGCGGATCGAGATGGACGGCGTAGAAGGTCGTCGCCACCTCGTGGAGGACTATGATCGGCCGGCCGCCACTCGAGCCCGCTCCGGCGCCGGCGCGTGACGACGACGCGGCCGACGAGTGACGGCCAGACGAGTGGCCACCACTGCCGCCGCCGTTCGAGCCCGCTGTCGCCGCCGCCGCTGCCGGGAGGAGGATCGAGTGCCGGACGGTGATCCCCCCGTTCTTTGGCAGGCCACGCGAGACGGTCGCGAGCGCCTCCTTGATCCTGGCGTGGGCGGCGTCGTCGGCCGACGGCTGGAGCTGCGAGGGCGACATGGTCGTCGTGGCCCTCGGCGGCGGGCCGAGCGGGGCCGGCACATGCTCAAAGAGCGAGTCGCCGAGGAGCTGGCCGGCCGACCGGGCGCCGAGGATCGCCTGGAGCTCGGCGCTCGCGTAGAGGATGAGCCCTTCGTTAGAGAGCATCCCCCAGCCCTCGTCCTGGTTGAGCGGGCCAAGGCCGCCCGCCGCGCCGATCGCGCTCCACTCGAGCCGGGGCAAGACGCGCTCCCGGCCAGTGAGGACGACGACCTTGCGCCCTTTCCCGGGTTCGACGTGGAGCCGGCCGGTGCATTCGAGCCAGAGGTAGCCGCCGACCTTGCGTCTGACCCGGCAGAGGTAGTTGACCGTCTTGACCGTTTGGCCGTAGGGCGCCGCCTGGGTAGCCTCCTTGAGCTCGCGCATGACCGAGACTATGTCGGACGGGTGGCAGAGGTCGCCGATAAACTTGCCCTGGAGCTCCTCGGCCTCGTAGCCGAGCACGTTGCGCACAAACGGCGAGGCGTAGAGGAACTGGCCCTTGAGCGAGAGCACGTGGGCAAAGTCTGCCGAAAGGGGGTGGGGCGGATGAGGAGGGGGGTCAGCGACAACTTCTTCAGAACTGGCTGCAGGTCTATCAGAAGCGAGCGAGAGCGCGCGCTCACCATCCGTGTGCTCGGCCAAGGTCTTGTACCACTCGCCCATGACGGCCTTGTCCGTCTTCTCGAGCGTGCCCCGGTCGAGCTTGCGGAGGATGGCCGCGGCCGACTCGCGTCCGCTGCTTTCGACGACATCGCGCATCTCGGCCGTCAGCTCGCGGCGCCGGCGCACGCGTTTCGGCGGGCCGAGCGCTCGGCCGGCCGGCGGCAGTGGGCGCGAGACATTCTGGAGGACCTGGTACGAGACCTGGTAGGTGCCGTCCTGCATGCTGGCAAGGATCGCATTGGGCGCCTGGACGAGGTCGACCTGGAAGCCGACGAGAAACTCGACCTCGTCCGAGTGCCAGTGCGAGATGGGGACGATGGTGACGAGGTTAAGGAAGGGCGTCCCGCCTCGCTTGTAGTTGATGAGCGAGGCCTGGCACTCTTGGCGCCGGCTGAAGCGGTCGTGGAGGTGCGAGACGGCGACATTGTCGGTGTACTTTCGGAGCTCGCCTTTCTGAACGTCGCCGCCGGGGGCTGCGCTCACGCAGGAGGGTGGGGACGAGAGTCAGCTCGACACGTTGAGGGAGACGCGCAAGAGGGGCGAGACTGACCCTGGAGGAAGCGGCAGTTGCGGCCGACGATGTCCTTGTTCTCGTAGCCGGTGAGGACCGAGAAGGACGGGCTCGCATAGGCGATCGGGAAGTCATTCTTAGTGACGTCGACGACGATGAACGAGCAGCTAAAGTCGACCGGGCCGAGCAGCTGCTGTGCGGTTGGATGGGCAATGACGCGCGAGAGGACGCCGAGGACGTCGAAGCCGGAGGACGAGTAGAGGCCGGGCATCTGCCGGCCGTCCGGGCCCGGACCAACGCCCTGGAACGTCGACGAGGGGCCGCCGGCACCGCCGGTGCCTGCGCCGGTCGGGCCGCCAGATTGCTGCAGGCGCTGCTGCTGCTGGACGCCTGGCGTCGTCAGCGAGAGGGCAGACGACGGGAGCGAGCTTGGGCCGGACGAGGCCCGGCCCGAGTCGAGCGTCGAGGTCGGCGTCGGCTTGTTGGCGGCGGTCGAGACGGTCGACGACCGGCCGCCGCCGCCCATCATCGGTCCCGACGGCGGCAGCGGGTCCGACAGCGACCGGCTCGGCTGCGGCGCGCTCATCATCGACGGCTCGTCGTCGTCCTCGAACGACGGCAGCGGTGCGGACGCCGGCGAAGGAGCGAGGGAGAACGGCCCTCCTCCGCCGTTCATCTCATCGTCGTCGACGGCCGAAGGGTAGGTCGCACCGACGAAGGCGGCCGCGGCCCTGAACGACTCCTGGCTGTCGAGCGTCGGCCGACTGGCCCCGGGCGAAGGGAAGGGGGCGTCGCTCCCGCCCCAGCCCCAGTCGGCGCCGGCAAAGCCCTCGCCGGGCGAGAGCCGAACGCCGGCCGCGCCCGCTGCGAAGCTCGCGAGGTTCCACTCGTCGACGGCCCGATGGGCGGCCGAGACGTCGGCCGAGAGCGTCATGCGGTTGATGTCGCCGAGCGAGGGCGGCCGGAGGAAGGTGGGTAGCTGCAGTCATTGCACCGCCGGGGGGGGGGGGGTGGAAAGAGTGAGAGTCTCAGCCGTCGTTGTCCAAGCTAGGCGAGCCCCGGGGCTAGCACATGCTGGGCCTGGCCCTGTCGGGCTCTTCAAGCAACGAGAAGAACGCACCTCGCTGCCCCCGCTTTCACCCGGCGGCGTGTTGAACATGCTCGGGTCCCATCCGCCCCTCGCCTCGGCCGCCGCCGCCCAGGCCGCCCGCTGCTGGCGGTTCTCCTCCCCTCCCACTCCTCCGGCGCTGCCGCCGCCGCCAGCGGCGCCGAGTGTCGGCTGGCCACCGAGTCCATCGGGCGTTTGGATCAGGTACGAGTAGTAGTCGGGCGAGGGGAGCGGCGGCGGCGGCAGGCCCTGTTGCTGCTGCTGATGCTGAGGGTAGGGCGGGTACGGGCCGAGACCGCCGCTGCCGCCGCCGCCGTTGCCGTTCGTCGTTCGCGGGGCCGCCTCAGGGATGTGGAACGGCGGGTGGCTATGCCGGTAGGCCATCGCGACGAGTGGGGGCGCTCGATGCGAGAAGAAGAGGAGTAAGGGCCGGTCTTTGGATAAAATGGGTTGGTCGGTCGTCGGTCGGTCATCCGGTGTCGTCGGGCAGGGAGGGAGAGCCGAGGGCAGAGCAGGGGCGTGCGTGGGTGTACGTCAGAGGGGGTCGGCCGCCGACTCGAAGTGACGGGCCGAGAGCAGGAATGGCCAAGACGTACCTGATGCAACAAGGGGGGCTCTTGCGAGCTGACGCGAGTGCTGTGCGACTGCCAGAGAGGGCGAGAGGAGGGAAGACTGGCCCGAGCAGGAGGAGTCGGGGCGAGTCGAGAGGGCAGCGAGGGATGGCCGAGACGATCGCAAAGGGCCGCCGCTCGATCGAGCCCGCCCGCGCGCCCTCGCCCTGACGACGACGACGACGCGCGGCGGGCAACCTCTTCGGCCAGCATGCATGCGACACGCAGACCGCCGCCCCGAACCATCTCGCGCCGACCATAGCGACTGCGAGCGACCTCCAGTAGTCTATACTCATGAGACGGCCCGACGTGGCTGGCAGGCATGGCTAAGAGGCTGCGGATACCGCGCCGAACGCTGATGGCATCGCCCACTAGCTAGCCCCTCCCTCTCGCTCCCGCCCGCGCCGAAGGGGGCGGCGCAGCAGGACCGCCGGCCGAGCAAGCGAGGTGGGCTGAGGACGGGAGCGACGGCTCCTCCTCGCCCCAAACCACCATCACCCTCTCCTCCTCTCTCCCCTGCAGCGAGTCTCCTCCCCCCTTGGCGTCTGCTAGCAACGACCTCTCCAGGCTGACCACTTCTGCGAGATGATGTCCTGCAAAGATGACTGGCCGCCAGCCGCCCCCGCCGCCGGCCTACTACGAGAAGGTCCCCGAGGAGCGAGACTCGTTCGAGGCTCTCCCCTTGCTCGAATCCGGCCCCTCCCTCCTCGGCCCGCTCGCCCCCACCACCACCTCCCCCACCTCCCGGGCCGTGCCCGAAGAGGAGCAGCAGCAGGAGCAGGAGACGTATCCTCCGCCCGAGCCGCTGCCATGGAGCCCGGGCGAGGTCAGACACCACGTCACGTACCGGCTCCGGCCGCTTCCGAGCCAAGCCCATCTCGCAGCCGACTGCGCTGGCGTCCTCGGCCGGTCGCATGAGGTCCGTCCGCTCTGCACCTCCTGCCTGGCCCTCGTCGTGGTCGTCTGCGGGCGTCCAGTGGCGTATGGGGACCGACCTCCTCTCAAGGTCTGTCAAGAGGCTTCATTAGCTGAACACCCCTCTCCCCGCCACCCTCCGTCCATCGCCGCCTGCTCCGCCGCCGCAGGAGACGATTGGCATGGTCCGTCGGGCTTTCCCGACCGCCCTCCGTCCGATCCCAACGCCGCGCATCCTCCTCTCCCTCCCCTCCTCACACACGCCCTCCTCCTCGCAGCGGCAGCACGCCTCGCCAGCGGCCATCACCGGCGGCACCGTTAGGCTCTCGCCGGACTGGTTCGACGCCATGTTCGCCCCTCGCCCCTCCTCTCGCCGGCGTGAGCAGCAGCAGCAGCAGCAGGACCAGCAGCGCCCGCCCGCGCTATTGGCAGACTCGACCCTGGCCGGTCTCGGGGGTCTCTGGAACGGACTCGTCGAGGCGTTTGCCTATGACGAGCGCGAGTGGCCGACGCTCATTCTGGTCGAAGTAGAGCCGACCGAGGCCGACGTCCGTCTTCTCCAAGAGAGTACGTCCTCGTCGCTCCCCCCCCCCCCTCTCTCCTCTCTCTTCATCTCTTTCTTCCTCCGATCCCGTCGCTTGCGCCGATCGGCCGCGCGCACCCAGCCCCGATGACCTCTCGGCAGTCCCTACTCGAAGAACTGACATTCTCGTCTTTCCTTCTCTCTCCTCCCTCGCCCATTCAAACCAGCCGCATCCGTCGCTGCCGCCGCCAGCTTGCAAGACCGAGGCAAAATTGTCCTCGCGACGGCCTTCCTCGTCGTCTTTTCCAGCCTCGTCGTCGTCCTCGTCGTTCACAACTTGCCCTCCACTTGAGGAGCTCGCGATTACGATGATGGACGACCGCATACGACGCGCCCGCCCTCCGATCAGCGACCTGTCTTTATCGGGTAGTCTGGTTTCATCCTCTTCCACTCCGCCCTTCTGCCTTTTCGAGTCTGGCGTACCTTCTGCTCATCCTTGTCAGGCCTTCACGACCGCTCCTCCTTCTTTGTTGTTTGCCCTTTTGAATGATCATCGCTTCTGCTAGCGTGCGACTCTCCTCGCCACGACTGGTCAGTCGGGCGATGGAGGCCAGCCGGCCGTACAGGAAGCCGAATTGGCGACCGCTTGCGACCCCTTCCGTTTACGGTCCTCGGGGCGTAATCCTCTGGCGGTTTACGCCTCCCTCCCGCGCGCCGCCAGGCCCGCACATTTTCTCGAACCGGGCGCGAAGGCGAGGCCGAGCGGCGGACGCTGCGCCTGCTCGCAGAGGATTCCCAGCCTGCGCACCTCCCTCCGACAACACCACCTTCCTACCCCCTTCCCTCCCCCCTCCGTCTCGGTTTCCCGGCTCGCGTTCTCCTTCTCTCTCTTCTCTCTCTCTCTCTCCCAACACACACAAAAAGCGTCATGTCTTACGGCGGCGGCTACGGAGGCGGCGGAGGTGGCTGTGAGTTGTCCTCCCTCTCCCCCTCCCAGCCAGTTCGGGCTCCCTCCCACTCGCCCAGCAGGGCCTTTACAAGCAGCTGGGCTGACCCACCTCTGATCTCCTCCCCTCTCCTCGGCGCGCGCGCGTGCCCTTCAGACGGCGGCGGCGGTGGAGGCTACGGCGGCGGTGGCGGTGGCTGTCGGTCCCCCTTCAGCCCACCAACCAGCCAGCAGCTCCGGATTGGGCGCAGCTCACTGACAACCCCGCTCTTTCCCATCCTCGTTACACAGACGGCGGCGGTGGCGGAGGCTACGGCGGCGGCGGAGGTGGCGGCTACGGTGGCGGCGGAGGCGGCTACGGCGGAGGTTCGTATGGCGCCAGCAGCGGTGGCTACGGCGGAGGGGGCTTTGGCGGAGGTGCGTCCTAAAAACGCGCACCAACACATCCCACACCGTCAAAGTGGCGTGCCTTTCGCGGTGAGGACTGGAGCCCATCAACACGTCTTGGCTGACCTCAAGCCCTCTCGCTTGTGCTGCAGGTGGAGGAGGCGACCGCATGGGTCAGCTCGGCGCCGGCCTCGGCAAGGCCACCTGGGACCTGGCCGCGCTCCCCAAGCTCGAGAAGAACTTCTACATCGAGGACCCTGCCGTCTCTGCCCGGTCCGAGGCCGAAGTGACCGCCTACCGGACCTCGCACCAGATGGTCGTCCAGGGCCGGGACGTCAAGAAGCCCATCACGACGTTCCAGGAGGCCGGCTTCCCGCCTTACATCCTCCAGGAGATCCTCGCCATGAACTTCCCCTCGCCCTCGCCGATTCAGTGCCAGGCCTGGCCGATGGCCCTCTCGGGTCGCGACATGGTCGCCGTCGCCGAGACTGGCTCCGGAAAGACGATCGCCTTTGCCCTGCCCGCCATGTGCGTCCCCTCGCTCGCTCTCGCTCACTCGCCCGCTGCTGCACCGTGTGCTGACCCACCTCGCTCGTTCGCTCGGCGCCTATCCGTCGCACGTACAGGGTTCACATCAACGCCCAGCCCCTGCTTGCCCCCGGCGACGGCCCCATCTGCCTCATCCTCGCCCCGACGCGTGAGCTCGCGGTCCAGATCCAGGCCGAGTGCACCAAATTCGGAAAGTCGAGCCGGATCCGTAACACGGCCGTCTACGGCGGCGCGCCCAAGGGCGGCCAGATCCGCGACCTCCAGCGGGGTGCCGAGATTGTCGTCGCCACGCCCGGCCGGCTGATCGACATGCTCGAGTCGGGCAAGATCTCGCTCAAGCGCGTCACCTACCTTGTCATGGACGAGGCCGACCGCATGCTCGACATGGGCTTCGAGCCCCAAATTCGCAAGGTTGTCCAGCAGATCCGGCCCGACCGCCAGACGCTCCTCTTCTCGGCCACCTGGCCCAAGGAGGTCCAGCGGCTCGCCGCCGACTTCCTCCAGGACAACATCCAGATCAACATCGGCTCGGCCGAGCTCTCGGCCAACCACCGCGTCGCCCAGATCGTCGACGTCTGCACGACGTTTGACAAGCGCGGCAAGCTTGTCAAGCACCTCGACCAGATCTCGCAGGAGAACGGCAAGGTCATCATCTTCACCGCGACCAAGCGCGTCGCCGACGAGCTTACCAAGTACCTGCGTCAGGAGTGGGTCCCTCTCCCCCCTTTTGGCTAGGCGCGCGCGTCAGCAACTGTGCAGACGACTGACTTTATCGCTCTCTCGCAGCGGCTGGCCGGCGCTCGCCATCCACGGCGACAAGCAGCAGCAGGAGCGTGACTGGGTCCTCCAGGAGTTCAAGTCGGGCCGGTCGCCGATCATGATCGCGACCGACGTTGCCTCGCGTGGTCTCGACGTCAAGGACATCAAGTACGTCATCAACTACGACTTCCCCAACAACTGCGAGGACTACATCCACCGGATCGGCCGTACCGGCCGCGGTGGCGCGACCGGAACGTCCTACACCTACTTCACGACCGAGAACAGCAAGAACGGTGCGCCCTCTCCTTTGCTCTCACTCTGTCGCTGTCGCGTTGGACGAGTGCTGACATTGCGACCGCCGCCCCTTAGCACGCGAGCTGGTTGGCATCCTGCGCGAATCAAAGTCGGAGGTCCCGCCTGAGCTCGAGGAGATGGCCAGCTACGGCGGCCGCGGCGGCGGAGGAGGCGGTGGCTACCGCGGCGGAGGAGGAGGCCGGGGCGGCCGTGGCGGAGGAGGCGGAGGAGGAGGCTACGGCGGCGGCTACGGCGGCGGCGGAGGCTACGGCGGAGGAGGAGGAGGCTACGGCCGGTACTGAGCTGAGCGCTCGCCAGTTTGCTCACGTGCACCTCCCTTCTTATCTTCTTCGGCCCTTCCCTAGATTCTCTTTATGATCCTTTGCTACACCGCACGCCACAGTCGGAGACAGACGGAGCTCGAGCGCGTCGGCGTCGTCGACAGGCGTGCATGCATTGTCTCGCCAAGGAAGCCTCCGAGAACGGCTGCGATCGACGGCCGCCGTCGATAATCGATCGACTGCGCACGCCCACCCTCGTCGTCGCCACCTTCAGGCCTGCTACCCGTCCCCTTCCATCCCGCTCTCACATTTCTATCAGAGCTTAGACAACAGATGGTCTTCCTCATCCACCCGCTGCCCAATGACCACGCCCGACAGTCGGTCAAGACGCTCTCCGATCCGACCCAGACCGACAGCCTTCTGCCGGGCGAGCTCGTCGAAGCCTGGGGCCACCGCTTCCAGTGGACCGAGCATTCACTCGCCCACTCTGAGCTCGATCGGTGCATCCATGGGTTGCTCTGAGCGCTCTGATGAGGTCCCCGACTGACCACGTCCTGCTCGGCCTGGCAGGTACGCCCGCGTTGCCGATCCGGCTGTCGACCGCTGGATAGAGAGCCTTGGCGCCGACGAGCTTGCTCACCGCGACACGCTCGCCGCCCTCGCGACTGCCGCCGAGCGAGGCGACGCCGATGCGCTTGCCTGCTGGCAGGAGGTCGCTCGCCCAGCACCGGAGGGTATCAGCGTCGACGCCGAAGAGTGGGCGACCGGGAGCGCTTACTTTTGGGAGGATGGTGAGCCGCTCCGCCTTCGTCGTCGACGTCGCCGCCGTGGCCTCCACCACGACATCCGGGCATCGGAGGTTTCGATCGCCCCCAGCCGCCGCTGACAAGGCCTTTGTCCGTGCACTCCGCAGCCGGACTCATCTTTACCAGCCTTTTGCACTTTTCGCTTGCCGGCGGCTTCTCAGCGTGCGTACTTCGGATTTCTTAGCGTACGGGGCGCTGCTGGCCGAGGCTGACCCTGACGCCCGCGCGCAGTCCCCGGATTACTCGGCAGCTGCACGCAGCGTCGTACCTGATTCCTCCGGTCGACAAGACGGGTCTCGCCTACTGTCCGATGACCGACGCATCGCGTGAGCGGACACGCGGTCGGCTCGCCGAGACTGGGCAATTCGTGCTCGACGTCATGGGCTGCCCGTGCGTACATACTCTGCCGGGTCGCGCCGGAGCGTGCACTGATCGACTTCCCGCCTCGGCCGCAGTCATACGATCCCTGACGACGCACCCGAAAAGGAGAAGCATTACGTCGCGACCCGGCTCTCGCTCGGACCAGAGTCGCTCTCGCCGCCTGCGTCAGGGTCATTCGTGCTCGCCGGGTCGGGCGAGGCCTGGCAGGCGTCGGTCCGCGTCCGATTGCTGCACGCCGTCGCCCGTCGGCGAGTTGCTCAGAAGCTCGCGCGCTCGACGGGCGAGGGAAAGGACGACGTCGCGCTCAACCAGGAGGACATGATCGGCACGCTCACCTCGTTTGCCGTCGCCCCGCTCTGGTGCCTCGAGAGGCTCGGTGCGGTCGGTCCCGTCTTGACGGCCGATGCCGAGGGTACCGGCCGGCGGTCGTACATCCGGCTGTGGAGGTGCGTTTCGCGCAGTCCGACTAGTAGATCCTAATAGTCGTTGACGGCGCCCTGTACTTGCCAGACACATCGGCTTCCACCTCGGTGTGCCAGAGGAGATCCTACGGTCGCACTTTTCCAGCTACCTGCCGGCCGGCAGCCTGCTGGCGAGCATTGTCGTCGACCTCTTCCCACCCTCGGGCGCACCCCCGCCCTCGGCCAACGCTTCAGCGGTGCCTGTGACGGCGTATGACGACGAGCCGCCGTCGGCCTGCCCGGTCTTCGACGGCCCTCACCCGTCGTTGCCGCCCCCGACGCTGCCCGTCCTGACGGCGATCGCGGACCAGCCGCCGATCCGGACGTCCCTTGCCCACCACGAGGGCCTGACGCGGATCCTCGTCGGCGACGCCATGGGCGACTACCTCGGGCTCTCGCGTGGGACGTGGAAGACGCGGGCAAAGCTGGTGCGTTTCTGCGCACGGAGACGACTGCCTCCCGCAATGTTCACTTCTGACGACCTCTTATTCCCTCGACCGCCCACCAGCAAGCGTCGGTCTTCCTGCTTGTCTACCCCTCGTGGTTCGCCGACTGGTACCCTTCGCCCCGGTGGCGCGCGCTTCGCCGCGACGTCATCAAGGAGGCCCTCGGCCGAATGCTCAAGATGCAGCTCTCGCTTCGCCGGTCCCTCTTCCGGCCGCGCGACGCCGACGGTCACCTTTCGGCCGCCGCCCGCGAGGAGGAGACGGTCACTCGCGATTTCGAGGGTGCACGCCGGCTCGGCAAGCGCTACTGGGCAATGATCGGCGAGATGGTAGTCGTCACCGTTGGCGTCGGCGTGCTTGCCCTCGTCGCTGGCATCAGCGGCGGGCGAGCGATGCTGCGGCTCGTGTTCTAGATGCGAGACATTTGTGTGCCGAGCCGTCCGATTGTCAAGAAGCCGTCGCTGAACAAAAAGAAGTTGTGCATCTGGTGTCTTTCTAAAAGGGAGTTCAAACCTTGGTCGGCCTCGGGCCGCCAGCGTGGACGAGCGCCGCCCGCACCTGACGTGCGGCGGCACTCGGCCTCCTGAGACTGACGGCCAGCGCGGCCATCGCCGTCAGGAGCAGCACGCTTCCGGCCTGGTGGCACGCAGCCAGCGGTGTCGGTACAATGTAGATGAGCGTCGTGATGCCGAGCGTCGCCTGAAGGCAGACGACGGCCGAGGCGAGCGAGGCGAGCTTGCCGACCCGCGGCGAGACGTAGCGCCGCATGAGGGGCGAGTGGCAGACGCCCGTCATGACAAACACGGCCGTCGCCGTCGTGTAGGCCTAAAAGGCAGCCGTCCAGGATCAGCACCACTCGTCTGCGCAAGTGAGGATGGGAGGACCGGGTCCCGCAAAGGGCGGACGCACGAGCATCCGGTGGTCAAACTGGACGGTCGTCGGGTTCTCGAGCAGGTTGCGCCACCACTTGTCCGACTTGTCGGCCTTGCGGGCGTACGACTCGTCCATGAGCTCGGCCGCAGGCGGGATGTAGCCGTCGCCCATCGTCGGCCACTCGTTGTAAACGAGGCCGGCGTCGAGGCCGGCGACGAAGGCGCCTGAGAGCGACGGCACAACGCATGGGGGATGAGCGATCACTTTCGAAAGCCCTCTCTGTTTAAAGAGCGGCGAGACGCACCAGACAGGGCCGTGAGGAGAACGAGGCCACCGACGACCCAGACGCCGCGGCGGAACTTGGCAAGCCGCGAGCCACCGCGGAGGAGCATCTCGTCGAGCGCGACCGCGCCCGCCTTCTCGCCACCAAGCTTCTGACCATGAGCATAGGCCCAGTCGCGCGAGATTGAGAGGGCCGTGTGGACCATGCCAAGGTAGAGGACAAAGGCCGTGCCGAGGTGGGCGGCCAGCCGGTACTGCGAGACGCGCGGCGTAGAGTTGGGCCGGGCGGCGAGGTGCTCCTTGTCGAGGCCAGACGAGACCATGTACCAGCCGAGGAAGCCCTGAACCGGCCAAGATCGGGTCGGTCAGTGAGATGCCTCGTCGCAGGCACAAAAAGGAGGCTGTCGCACCTGGAAGCCAATGCCGCACGCGAGGCCAAACGCCTTCCACTGGTCCTTGCGGGCCATCTTGCCGCGGGCGGTGAAGTAGAGCGCGGGAAGGACAAAGGTGACGCCGAGGAGCCGGCCGAGGTTACGGTGCGCCCACTCCATGAAGAAGATGAACTTGAAATCCTCGAGCGAGATGGCGGCGTTCATACTGGCGCACGGCAAGGCGCGAGTGGCGAGGCGCAGCAGGCAAGAAGTGGCGGGGGAAGGGCGCGGAAGGCCGTCAGCCTGGGGTGGGCCCCTCGACAACAAGCGCGGCTCAAACAGAACAGATCGGCCATGCCGCTGCGACTCCAGCGGCGACCGAGAGCTGCAAGCGTGCAGACGAGCAGGACTCACATGCGGCCCTCCTCGCTCTCCTGATACTTCCGGTACTCCTCGGCCCAGTCGGCCGCGTTCAACGGCGGCAGCGAGCCCTTGAACGGCTTCCACTCGGTGATGCTCAGGCCCGACTCGGTCAGCCGGGTCAGGCCACCGATGACGACGATCGAGAAGGTCAAGAACGAGGTGAGGTAGAGCCAGCGAGCGACATTGGGCGTCGACAGCGGCGGCGCCGTCCGAGAGCCCGCCTTGGGCGAGGCGGCGGCGGCAACGGCCGGATCGAGCGGGATCGAGCCCGCGCCGAGGGTCGCTGCCGGATAACGAAGGGATCGGCCGGTCGAGAGCTGCCGTATCAGGCTGCTCGTGCTTGCCGATGAGCTCGGGAAGAAACCCAGCCGGCCCAACGGCGACGGCGGGACCGACGAATATGGGCGAGCTGCGACCGGTCGAAGGAAGGCCGCGGCTCCGAAGCAGGTCGACGACGACGACGACGACGAAGGAGCTGCCGTCGCCGCTGCAACCGCCGACCGTCGGAGTGCGGCGAGGACGGACCGACTGGGGCCTGAGCACGCCATGCAGTCTAGCTCGCGAAAAGGAGAGGTCTACGGGTTGGGAGAGGAAGGGGAATGCGGCGGTCGTGGTCGGCGTCCATCCGTGCGGCTTGCCCGCGTCGGAGTTTCGTCCGCCTGCCGGGATCGCCGATGCGCCGGTCGACCGACATGTCGAGGGCGGTCGCCGACAGGCATCCGACAGCGAGCGGCCCTCTTTGCTGACAGCGTCGTGCTAGCTCAGCCGGCCTTGCGTGGCTTATACGACTGACGAATCGTGGCTCTACGCATCCACTGTCCTTCCCTCACGCATGCGTCGTCGGCGGGCACGGCGTCAGCCGCAGGACCTAGACTGGACGTCGCCGTCCCAGCCGTGGCTTCCTCCCCCTCGCTCACGGCTGGCGTCACCCTAGCCCCTCAGCGAGGCAGGAAGCGGTAGGACAGTTCTCTGACGCCTTTCGCCGTCCTCCCCGGTCACCTCCTCATCTCCCTCCCCGTACTCCTCGTCAGAAGACTGCCTTTCCTGCACACTTGCTCTCTGCCAAAACTGCACATGCTGATATGCTGATGACTGGCTACTCGCAACGTTCGACAAGACCCGCTCGTTTGTGGCCGCCGCCGCCATGGTCGCAAAGGCTAGCAGCGCAGACGGTCGGTCGACTGCTGGTAAGCACGCACTACTGACCTCTTCTGAAACGCCGGTGGAGAAGAGTATGTCACTCATTGACGACTGCCCATCTGTGCTCCAGCCCGACCAACCCGCATGATGAGCTTCCCACATCGCTAAAGGTCTCCCTTTTTGAGCTCAAGGGATCAGAGCCATCGGCTGGCAAAGAGCGTAAGCGGCGCGCGCTGACGGCAGAGTTGTGGATTGAAGGAGCATAGGATGATAGTCGCAGAGAGGCACGGAGAGAGAGGGGAAGGCAGGCAGCAGGAAGAGAAGACAGAGAGACCAAGAGGGATGGGAGACTAGAGTGGAAAGAGGGGTATGCTTCGGAGGGCTAGGGCCGGGTATGGGAGCAGCTCGGGGCTGCGAGCTCGGACGGGCGAGATCGGTCAAGATGGGGGGTATGCCAGGGAGAGGAGGGTATGGGAAGGGATGAGCGTTTGGGGGCTAGGAGCGGGAAAGGAGGGTACCAGGCTAAGAGGGAGAAGGTCCTGCGCTGGCGATGAAGGCGAAGGCTGAAAGCAGGAAGACAGAGTCGGTCAGCGAGGGCGCAGGAAGCAGGCGACGACCGCACAGGCAGACTCACCCCTCGCTCAGAAGGTCTCGTCCTCGCCCTCGCTCTCGCTCTCGTAGCCGCTGTCGCACCGGACCGGCTCTGGTTCCGGCGCCGGGGCCGTGGGCAGCAAGTTCAGGCATTCTTTGCCGAGCCGCTCCCAGACGACAATGGCCTGCTCGACGTCCTCGTAGTCCGGGTGGTCCTCGGGCGTCGCCTCGAGCAGCTCCTTGAGCAGGGTCGGGTAGCCGGCGAGGACACGCGCGACCGGCTCAAACAGGATGTCTTGCAGGCTCCGCTCGCCAAAGTCTTCGGCGACCATCGCCCAGGCGTTGGCAAAGCACGGAGCCCACTCATGGTGCTCGTCAAACAGGACCGCGTCGACCCGCGGGCTCGTGTGGCTCAAGACGGCGCAGTAGTATGGCGCGTCCTTCAGAGGCGAGGGAAGCGGCGCGTTGCCGGCCTGAAGGAGGAACAGAGTGAGGAAGGATGGGAATCAGCAAAGGATGGGCGGAAGTGGGCCAGGAGGCGGGCGGCAACTGCCGTCATGCGCACCTGGGTGAGGAAGAGCGTGCCGACACGGTCCTGGCCCGTGGCCTGCTGGACCCGGAGCCAGCTCGCGAGACGCAGAGTGTTGTAGGCGACGTTCTCGAAGTTGCCAAAGAAGAAGTGGACCGCGTCCGTCGACATCTCGAAGCCGGCCTGGCGGGTGTAGGCCTCGAGAATGAGCTCGAGCTCGAACGCGTGGTCCTCCTCGGCCGCGCACATGCGCTCGATGACCTCGTCGCGGGCGGTCACGATCGG
>Ga0308160_10003169_pt1 | contig 18835 bp, 30 predicted proteins | sample PhyFR1_FD_201036 | JGI IMG/M metagenome (GOLD analysis project Ga0308160, IMG submission 201036) | Phyllosphere microbial communities from UC Gill Tract Community Farm, Albany, California, United States - DLSLF.R1 | ecosystem: Host-associated > Plants > Phyllosphere > Unclassified | place: USA...
GTGGCGAAACACCGACAACGCCATTGTGGTTGTACGAGACAGGCAGCATCGAGCGCCGAGTCCACCCATCTGTTGTTCACACGGTCTCTTCCTTCGCGTATACTAGGCTCATGGGACGCCCGTGCGGACGAGCTCGGTTTCCTGTATACAGGTCCCATGGTGATCGGGCCATCATGTGGTACTATGAACCCCTTCCTTGGCCCCACTTTTCAATATGTACATTTCTTTCCACTTCATATTGTCCGCTTACGATTACTTGACATAGCGGTGTAGATCGGTGTCGGTTTTCATCGAGCTTTCTACATCTACGTATACACAAGCCACCGGATTGAGCTGAGGGTCGAAGTCGGGCCAGCTGTCGAGGTTCATCAAAAACGGGCTGCCCGTAATGCCTCATCTACCAGGCGAAGGTGTACTCTCTGTACCAGAGCTTCTGCACACATGCATGTCGCCAATGGCGAAAGGCGAGCAATGTAACATGGAGAGGGGGAGGAAATATTTGATCCCGCGCGCCTCAATCTCCTCCGTCGGAACCAGCCAGATGACGGCCAAAGATTAGGGAAAAGTTGTCTTTACACCTGCTATCTGTAGATCACCATGGCGCCCAGAAAAACAGTTGGAATCCTCGGTAGGTCGAAGAGCCCAGCGCAGGAGCTGGCTGATATATAGGTGGAGGTCAGCTCGGCCGTATGCTGGCTCATCCAGCGGCTCTGCTCGGCATCCCACTGCTTATCCTCGACTCGGGTTCTTACACTCCGGCCAAGCAGGTGCTCATGGCCCCTTCATCAACCACCCACCCCGACGGGCCTTTCACTTCCGAACCGCATATCCGAGAATTAGCTCGGCAGTGTGATATTCTGACTGTGGAGATCGAACACGTCAACGCCGATGTCCTGGAACAGGTGGAGAAGGAGGGTTTGTGCGAAGTTCAACCTGCGCCAGCCACGATCCGACTCATTCAAGACAAGTTCCTGCAGAAAGAATACCTCGCAGCTCGAGGGATTCCGGTCGCTCCTTTCGAAGCTTTGCCGTCCGAGCCGAAGGAGGAAGACGTCAAAGCTATGACCGAGAGGCTGGGCTTGCCGGTCATGCTCAAAGCGCGTACCTTGGCCTACGATGGTCGAGGGAATTCGCCGTTGAAGTCGAGCGATTCGAGCGACATCCAGAAAAGCCTCGAGTTCTTGGGTGACAGACCTTTGTATGCGGAAGGGTGGGCGTCGTACGTCAAAGAGGTCGCTGTCATGGTTGTGAGGAACAAGGAAGGAGAGGTCCGATCATACGACGCGGTGGAGACTTTCCACCGAGACAGCATCCTACGCGTCTGTTTGGCACCACTGCGAGCGAGCGGAAAGGCTATGGATGGCGTCAACCAACGCGCGAGAGAGCTGGCAGAAAAAGCAGTCAGCACTCTGCATGGCGCTGGTATCTTCGGAGTAGAGATGTTCCTGATGGAAGACGGTGAGTCTCGTGGCGAGATGCTTACCTGCAACTAACGTTCAGGATCGCTGTTGCTGAATGAGATCGCGCCTCGACCTCACAACTCCGGTCATCACACAATTGAAGCCTGTCACACTTCCCAATTCGAAAACCACCTCCGAGCCATCCTCTCCATGCCCCTCGGATCCACCTCCCTGCAAGTGCCATCAGCCGCCATGATCAACATCCTCGGCGCCGACTCGTCAATGGACGCTGTACTTGCCATGGCCGACTCTGCCTTGCCTGTACCTGGCGCCTCTGCCCATCTATACGGAAAAGCTGAATCGAGAAAAGCGAGGAAGATGGGCCACATCACCTTGACAGCTTCTTCCGACGCGGAACTCCGAAAGCACTTGCGTACCATGCTCATGGCCCAACCGGATGCCGACGCGTCATGGATCGATCCGATTGCCCCGTCGCCGGTCGAGCCTTCACACTCGCATCCACAACCTCTGGTCGGTATCATCATGGGCTCAGACTCGGATCTCCCGGTCATGCTGCCCGCGGCGAGGATCCTCGACAAATTCGAGATCCCGTACGAATTGACGATCACCTCAGCACATCGTACGCCCGACCGAATGGTCACATATGCACGATCAGCCGTCAGTCGAGGTCTCAGGGTGATCATTGCCGGAGCTGGAGGGGCCGCCCATCTTCCGGGCATGGTCGCATCAGAGACGGCACTACCGGTCGTTGGCGTGCCCGTCAAGGCCAGCGTGCTTGACGGTGTCGACTCCCTGTACTCTATCGTCCAGATGCCTGTGAGTGATCAAGTTGGGGACTGAATCAGGCTGACCTAGCAGCGAGGAATTCCAGTCGCGACGTCGGGTATCAACAATTCCACCAATGCCGCGTTACTGGCTATCCGAATCCTCGGCACATCTATCCCGAGGCTCACTGTAGAAATGGAGAAGTATGCCAAATCGCTGGAAGAGGAAGTGCTGCAAAAAGCAGATATTTTGGAGCAAGAAGGTTGGGAGAAATATGCCGCGGACAGACTGAAGAAGTAATCGAGCGTTATATTTGATGCATGTAAGGGTGCACATTGGATGCATTCGCCCTCTCTCGTTCAGTGTCGTGGTCATTCGTAAGAACATTAAGCGGTTTCTCCACGAGCTCATGCTGTCTTCGTTCGCGTCGATATGTCTCGTAGCATGCTTCTTGCCTTCTCTAGAGTGTCAATCTTGACACCTTCAGGTATTCGCAAATCGGGGCGAAATCCCCCCAACTTCGGTTGATAGCGGGCGCGGCTCTTCTTCTTCGGCGGAGCCTCATCCTCGAGCGCCTCGAGGGCGTCCAGATCCGAGTCGCCATCTTGCTGCTCGGGCGAGGGCGATGGTTGTCGCTCGGCCGCTGTTTCGACCTTGACCATTTCGCTACCGATGTCATCCGGTTTCGACAGTTCCGCAATATCGTTGCGCCGGATATGGCTCGCCCGAGATGGAGAGCTCAGATTAAGCGATGGCGTCGCTTTGCTGATCCCGCGTCTAGCAGCACCATGCGGCCCGATACTTAACGGGGAATCAGGACCGACTAGCTGAGGCGTGAAATCGCGTCCACGAGCCACGATCTTACGCATCACGGGCGTGAATTGGTTACGGTATCGAGCGGGCAGCAAGTCAGGCGAGGGTGGCGGAGGAAAATTGTCGGGCCAAGCATATGGTCCTGATACGTCTGGCGCATCATCGACCGGCACGAAGGATGACCTCGCCCTAGCGGGAAGATCCTGTGTAGATGTGGGTCGCCCATGTTCACCCTGCTGCACGTGCGCCTGCTCTGACCGCGGATCGCTGGCGTGTCGTGCTGTAACACTCTGAAGTGGTGTATTCACCTCGTTTGCTCGGGTCGGTTCGGGTTCGACATCGGGCGACTTCTCACTCTTAGCAATGGCCTCGTGCGAGGAATGGAGATGATGGGATTCGGATGAAGTAACGGCCGATCGATAAGTCGTTTCGTCTGACTCTTGAACGAGAATTCGCGTCTGATCGGAAAGCCCTGTTGGCTGATATCTCGAGAGCGAGAATTCTTCGGTTGATCGCTGCGAGGCGGAGAAAGATTGAGAGTGAGTATCAGACTGAGAGCGGTGAACGGCCACATTGTTGGGATGAACCGGTGATGACTGTTCTTCCACCATTTCCATGTCCTCTATCGATTGCTGCGTCGGAAGTCGCTGCGCGTTGCGTCTCGACCTAGAATACGCAGAATGCGCGTCTTCGTCATCGTCATCGTCCTCGTCACTCTTTGGATCTTCTTGGGCCGACAGGACCCCACCTTCATCATTTGCTCGGCTGGATCGAGACACGACGTTGTCAATCGGCGACGAAGGGAAGGCCAAGGGATCGTCCAGTATCCTCTTGCGTTCAAGCTCTCGGGGCAGGCTGATCCGCATATCTTCCTCGACGCTATGTTCCTCGCTGCGCTCGTAAGGATCAGTCTGCTCGATACCGGGAAAGTCTCCGGAAACCGGTTGAGTGCCCAGCAGATGTCCCAGTGGGGCATTCGGCGAAGGTTGAGAGGGATGCGGAAACGACGCATCATGTCGAACACTGTGAAGCGCGCCTTTTCTGCTATGTAACGATTCGTCGCCTGCGGCGCTGTCGCGCCTTGGCGCATCGACCATGTGGTGAGACTGGGGAGTCTGATGAAGCGCCGGGGTGGCCTGTGACTGGACCTGCGAGCGAGCTCCTGCCGCAGAATCCTCGGTATCGTCTGCGGCAAGATTGAAGTATCTGACGCTATCCAATTCTTGACGGGTCACTTCTGGCACATTGAAGATCCATTCCGGGATTTGTTTCTGTTTGGAACCACCTGCAGGATTCAGGTACGGGTCGAGGAAAGCTCCAATACTGACACGCGTCTCCGTTGACTGCTGATCAGCTGGGTACACATACATACCAAGTCTACATACCTGCCGAGATGCCTCAGCAGAGATGTTCGGCATGCCAAAGGTACAGTCTGGCTTTCCCGCAGCCTCAGCTGTTATCGAGGGGACACTTGATGTGTGACACGGTTGAGCGGGACTCGAAGTATATCTTCAGGTCAGCTCGGACGTCGATCGTATGGTGACTAGTAACACACTCGCCAGACCACCACTTGTGAAGTATGCGCCGTATCTTGTCGTCACTGGGGCTCCTGCCCACAAGAGAGGTGTCGCTCCAGAAGACAGGATCTTTTCGGTCGCCGCAGAGCACGTCCCACTCGAGTATGTCCAGAGAAAGTTGTGGTAGGGCTGGAAAGGGATCAGAAGCGGAACTTGGGGGCAGCAGGCGCAATCGGTATGATCGTACAGCGAAGATCGAACGAAGATAGGAAGTGAGAGTCTTCGAGGGTGTATGAGATATTGCTGATCGGCTGCAGACCGGGATAGAGGGATTTGGGAAGGGCGGGAAGACTGGATCAGACAACGAACTCCGGGGCGTGGAACAGGACCTACCGCTCAAATCGGTCCGTCGCTGCAGTGTCGAAAGCGACAGAGATGACGTGAGTCTCGTCAGAGATCAGTCCAGTAATTGTGCGAGTAGGGTCCGACGGAGTTCGGCAGTTATCGAACTGACCTTCAGCCTCGATAGCGGGAAGAGCTACTCATGCGCACGCGAATGACTTGACAGCGACGATTATCGTTGCGGATTGTTTGATCGCATGAGCCGTATTGTTTGTCGTGAAGCAAAACTGCTTGAGATATCCACGAGCCAAGGCTATTTGCCATTGATTTGCAGTAATCGGATCGTCGAACATTGGGCGGTCGCGTCGGGGTTGAGACGCGTAGAGGCTGATTCAACCGTGATTGATAAGTTTGATTCCGTCTGACGTCTACAACCTCCACTTCTTTCCCGGCGGATCCGACCTCTGTCGAGAATTTCAAGATGGCATCGTTCACAAGTCGCCTTTCAACATTATAGCCATGCCATCGGACTTCATCACCACCATCGACTCGGACGACGAGTTCCCTTCCTACGCCGAAGGTAGCAAATCCAAGAGTACCAACCAAGTCGAAAAGGACGAGTTTGACGCCGAATTCGAGTTCGATTTTGGAGCTGGAGGAAAAGACAATGGGTTGAATCCTTGGGAGACGGAGCAGGCAGGGGAGGTATCAAAGGTGCGTTTGTCTCGTGGTACAGTGAAGCAAGATCTAACAATCAGACAGTAGATGTTGACGACATTATCGCCAAGAAGAGGGGAGCGCCGCTCGAGTCGTATCAGGAACGCAAACGGAAGCGACAAGCGGGCCTCATTGAGGCCGACGGTGACGATCTGGATAGTGACGCGTCCGATGAGGCGGATGAAGCAGATTCCGAGGATTCGGAGGATCAAGACGACGAAGATGATGATGACGAGGACGATGACGACGAGATGATGATTGACGACGAGGAAGGAAGCGACGAAGCAAACGAGGAAGCAGCAGCCGAGGATGACGACGGAGCGAGCTCGGACGGATCGGAGGTTGAGGATGCAGCTGTGACTGCTCGCAAGGACGCCTTTTTCTCGTCCAACCCGATGTCCGACCCATCTGTCCCCTCGACCTTTGCAGCCATGAACCTATCCCGACCTCTCTTACGAGCTCTCACAGCTTTGTCTTTGACGACACCTACGCCTATCCAGTCCAAGGCTATCCCTCTCGCGCTGCTTGGACGCGACATTCTTGGATCCGCTGTTACGGGTTCTGGAAAAACGGCCGCCTTCATGGTCCCAATACTGGAGCGACTGTGCTACCGAGACCGAGGCAAAGGAGGTCAAGCTTGTCGGGTCCTGGTGCTGTGTCCGACACGAGAATTGGCGGTACAGTGCGAGGCTGTAGGTAAAGCACTGGCCGAGAAAGGCGGTATGGACGTCCGATTCGCACTGCTCGTCGGTGGACTTTCGCTCAACGCCCAAGCGCACACCCTGCGGACGCTGCCGGACATTCTCATCGCAACCCCCGGTCGTTTGATCGATCACCTCACCAACACACCTTCCTTCACCTTATCAGCATTGGACGTCTTGGTCATCGACGAAGCCGACCGGATGCTAGAAGCTGGTTTCACCGACGAGTTGGAGGAGATCATCAAGGCATGTCCACGATCCCGGCAAACCATGCTATTCTCCGCGACGATGACCGACTCGGTCGACGAGTTGGTCCGGCTCTCTTTGGACAAGCCAATCCGAGTCTTCGTTGACCCTAAGCGGAATACCGCAAAGGGCCTGACGCAGGAATTTGTCAGAATCCGAAGTGACGATACACGCGGACCGAGTCTGCTCGCATTGTGTACCAGAACGATCCGTGATCAGTGTATCATCTTTTTCCGAAGTAAAGCTCTGGCTCATCAGATGAGAGTCGTCTTTGGTCTCTTTGGACTGAAAGCTGCCGAGTTGCACGGAAACTTGACGCAAGAACAGGTATGTCGGCGGGTCTAAACTGTCAAGCTGACTGGCAGCGTTTGAACGCACTGAACGACTTCAAGCAAGGTCAGGTGGACTACCTTCTCGCGACCGACTTGGCATCGCGTGGTTTGGATATCAAGGGTGTCTCCACGGTCATCAACTACGACATGCCCGGTCAGCTCGCGCAATATACACATCGAGTCGGTCGTACGGCTCGAGCTGGACGAAAAGGTCGTTCGATCTCGCTCGTCGGCGAAGCAGACCGGAAGATGCTCAAGGCGGTCATCAAGCAATCAGAAGCGGACGAGATCAGGCATCGGGTGATCCCCACTGAGGCTGTCAGCGCTATCGGAGACAGAATGGAGCACATGAAAGAGGACATAGAAGAGGTGCTGTTGGAGGAGCGTGAAGAAAAGCTCGTGAGCATCATCTTTCGTTTCCGAAAGCACCAGCTGATGGAAGATGAAACAAGCCGAGATGGAGATCAAGAAGGGTCAGAATATGGTGGAGCACGAGGCGGAGATCTACGGCCGGCCGGCGAGAACCTGGTTCCAGTCTGAGAAGGAGAAGGCCGCATCGAAAGGTACGTCATTGATGGAGACCAGAACTGACGTGGCAGAGGCAGGCAAATCAACATATGTCTCTAGCTTCCCAGGAGCCAAGGAAGATCCCAAAAACGCCGTCAAAAAGGACGGAATAAAGCGCGGAAAGTACGAAGGATTGTCTCGTAAACAGACCCGACGACGGCTGGCGTTGGAACAGGACGACGCGGACAACAATAGCAAAACCACTGCTGCCGCTGTTAGAAAGGCAAAGAAGGAGAACCGACCGGGCAAAATCACTGAGCCACTGCAGAAGCCATCGACTGGCAAATCCAAGTCGAAGAAGAAACCCTCGGCCGGTCCCGCCAAAGCCGGTGCCGGAGGAAAGAAGCGAAGCAGCGCCTTCGACGAGGAACGTGGGGCGAAGAAAGGCCGAAGCAGCGGGGACGGACACGAGGGTATGCGGGCCAAGCGGGTCAAGGTCAATCTTAGCAAGGGCCCCAAATCGAAAGGCAGATCGAAGAAGTAGATCGCATCACTGGGCCGATCGCTCACTTTTTCATCTTAGTACATATGCATCATATCCAGACGCATCATCATTCACAGGCTAGTATGACATGTTGTTACAGTTGAGCTTGCGTCTCCTCGAAAACCCGAATTGCTTCTTCCTGGTCCACCCGTGCCGCCTTCCGTCTCCTTGTCATCTCTTCCCTCGCATCGGGAAGATCAGGATCGAGGGGCTCAAGGTGATCCTCGTGCTCCTCTTGAATCTGTTCGGTCCAGTCCAGGTAAGGATTCCTTTGCCGCGTGGCATTGCCAATGCTCACGTCCACCTCGTCTGTCAGACCTTCGGGCAGAGCTCCCTCATGGACACCCGAGAAAGTCTTCGTCAGGCATCGGCTTCTGGAAGCGGATCGAGACGGCGAGACGACGGAGGTTTCGACCTCCATCGGCAATCGAGAGAGGGCCGTGGAAAGCTCTATCGAGGCTTTGGATCCTTGCCGTGGTCGTTCGTACTTTTCGTTGATTGACTCTTCGGAGAAGGAAGGCTCTCGCGTTTCATAATCGAGGTGGGGCGTAGGTCCACCGAGAATTTCGAGCAGACTTGCTTTATCCGTCGGGCGTGGCTTTCCGCACTGGGCTCAGCGAGAACCCTCTGGGCCAAGTTGAACTTACTGGTATACTATTCGGATCCTTGCGTCCTTGTCGTGCGATTCTTAGGCCCTAGCCGTAAGCTCGGAATATTGACCTACTCACCCTCCTTAAACAAGGATCGACAAAAATGCCCAAGATGGCGAAGACGATTCCTCGACCACCGTATAGGAAGTAGTAAATGCAGTACAGGGCGTAGACAGGTTTGCTCAATACGCCTTCAGCTGCAGAGATGTAGAGATCACCGGCGGTGATGATACCGTTGACAAGGATCAAAGCAATCGGGTAGAGGGAGATCAGGCAGGCGATCTTGAGGAATTTGTCCTCTAGCTGGGCAAAGATCGCGCCTTGCTCTACATCGATAGAGAAAGACGGCGACTTTTGCGAGTGATCGGCGAAAGTAGAGGAGCGACGGCGTTGACGGAAGAGGGAAATGAGCGTCTGCCTATCAGCATTGCGAAGCACAGGCGACAGGGAACGCACCGCAATTACCGCCAACGTCGCGACCATGCAAGACAGCGCTTGCCAGAAATACTGAGGGTCAATAAGACTTAATCGACGTCACTCACGAGATCGAGGACAAGATACTTCATGCGGGTGACGTTGTCCTTGGCTTGGATCCAGCTTGCACGTCAGATGGATCGTCAACAGAGCGCGGAACACTTACCACACTTCGAGAACGGGATCGTACCCAAAGTGACCCAATGCTGCCGGCACGATAGGTACGCCCATACCGAGGACGATGGATCCTCCTACATACCAACGTTCGAGTCCTTGATTGTCAGCTTCGATATGCCACTGACAGGAGTCGCGCCGCTTACGTCTTTCTAGTGGGTTGATGTTGAAGCATACGATGAGCATGAGGTTCAAGGCGATGCAGGTGCACAAGTAGTTAACCCTTGAGATCAGCGCGGTCTAGTGTTCAGCTTACACTCCAAGCGTGGCCATCATGAAGTACACGCCTGCCGCACATGCTCTTTCTGGCGCTCCTGGAATCACAGACTGGCGTCAGCGCCCTTATTCAAGGAAAAACCCACCTCGACATCGACGGCGACATATGCGATGTCGTATAAAACTTCGAACAACATGGACCAAAGGAATAGCCGGAAGGATACACGGTCGATCGAAGACCGGGCCCATGGCTTGGTGTAGATCCACGCGGCGGCGCTCAAGATGAACAGACAGAGAAAACAGCTGACAATCGCAGCGGAGACTGATATCCACACATTGAGCTGACGAAGTCAGCCTAGTATGCCTATACGACTTACTCTGATCTTGTCAGATGTGAGTAAGAAATCTCTCGCTACAGCTAGCATGGTTGCCGCTGTTGCTGTCGGAGATGTGAAGGGGGTCAAGGATGAAGAGGTCGAGGAAGAGAGAAGGAGGATGGCGCGATGGAGGCAGGTGATTGCGATGGCGGCAGGCGTTGACGCGGACAAAAGGGATTTGAAAGACCGGTAAACAGGAACGACGCACTGGAGATGAGAGGGCAGCGTAACGTCTGAGGAACGGTGACTGCTACAACCTCGCGGATAAAGTCATTTGTCCGAAACAGGCGATTCCCCCAATAGTCGTCCCGTGTTCCTGGTCACTCAGGCACGTTTGTCCCTTTAGTACGCGGGATAACGTACAATCAACCCACTGAGAAGTTTAAATTCGTGAACGGGAACGGAGACCCACACGTAACTTTGTTTGGTGCTCTCACTTAAAGACGTCTGGATTTGTTTGCCTTCCCCCTTATATCACGTGACTGTGTTTCATGTTCCAGACGGTGGCGGCCGCCTACGTGACGTCCGAGACCTTGTCTGTGTTCCATCCGGGGCTGAGCTGTTGTATCACCTCGCAACGCACGATCCTTTTATCAGACTTGCTTATAAACAATTCAGTGTGCTCTCAATCAGATCCTGACGTTTGCTCCACATACACCTAGACTCATCCTCACTGTATCTCAACAAACAGTGGGCGCGTTCTCGCTAAAGGAAACACCTATCGGTCACCGCTTCCACCCCAGTCTCCCCATCAGTGGCAAGATCTCCAGGCATGGTATGTACGTGTATCCGGACGCCTTGTTCACGACCAGTCCTCCCAGTCCATCACCAATCCCCAAAATCCACACGCCGACCCAGAGTTGTTCTACGTGCGGCAGCACCGAATAGGTAAGGACACCCGCTGCTGAGCTTTGACTGTCGCTGAAGAAGTAGGCAAGGGTAGCTTCGGAGAAGTGTATAAAGGGTGAGACACAGGCGCTTGGAAATGGTCACCTAACGATAGGTATGATAAGCGGACCTCTCTGCCCGTCGCCATCAAGATTATCGACTTGGAAAGTGCGGAAGATGAAATCGACGACATCCAGCAAGAGATCCAAATCCTCGGTCAACTTGACAGCGAGTTCATCACAAAGTAAGCAGGTCGACAACGAATCAAATCATGCTGATGACTGGTATCATGGCTCGTATCTGAAGGGCTCACGCCTATGGATCATCATGGAGTACTGTTCCGGCGGTTCCTGCTCCGATCTAGTGCGTATGCGATACGCTTTGTACTGACCGAAGATGAAAGCGGGAGTTTTCAAGGAGGAGTACATTGCCATCCTAGCCAGAGAGCTTCTCAGAGGATTGGAATACCTGCACGGAGAAGGCAAACTTCATAGAGACATCAAAGGTTCCTATTCCGTGCGGACTCTCGCTGACTTCAGCTGCAAATATCTTGCTTACCGCTAATGGCGATGTCAAGCTTGCCGATTTTGGTGTCTCAGGCCAGCTCACAGCAACCATGACGAAAAAGGTGAGCAAGCATCACAGACGCAATTAATCGCAGAACACCTTTGTGGGTACACCGTATTGGATGTCCCCAGAAGTCATCAAGCAATCGGGTTACGATCACAAGGCAGACATATGGAGTCTTGGTATGAGTCTGCCCCATTGCATGACTGATGTGAGGTATCACGGCCATCGAGATGGCCATGGGCGAGCCACCTTATGCTGATTTGCATCCGATGAAGGTATACTACCTCTTTCGACTCTCGCTCATTCAAGGTCCTATTCCTCATACCGAAGAATCCACCTCCGCAGTTGGATGACACCAAATTTTCTCGAACGTTTCGGGACTTTGTCTCCCTTTGCCTTCAACGTGACCCCCGGGCGGTGAGTGTAATGATTGGATCCTGCTGACAATAGCGACCGAGCGCAAAGGATCTTTTGAAACACAAATTTATCAAGACGGCCCGAAAAGCATCCTACCTGACCGAATTGATTGAGAGGCATGAAAAATGGCGATCTGAGGGTGGAGCCAAACATACCGAAGAGCCACCAAGGGATCCTGGAGAGTGAGGACCCGTGTATACGGGTAACTTGCGAGGCTGACAGCAGACCTGGCTATGGCCCCTCCGCTGAGGCTCTCTGGGACTGTGGGTATTTGTTGGGGCAGTACTGACAGGCAGTTGGAACCGTTCGCAACGCCTTGAACACTGGCACTGTCTCCCGAGCACCCGCATCACGTCCGCCCCCAAATGATTCCAGCCTGACCTTTGACACGGCACCGAATTTACAAGCTCCACAGCTTCCTCCGTCTATGAGTGGCCGCGCCCTACCGTCACTGCCATCGACTGGTTCAACGGCCACCATGGTAGCGCCGCCAGGCACCGTGTCTAGAGCGACTGCTCAGTCCACCGATACCATGCGGCATGCGCCTGAACCGGAAGCCGGCCATGACGATGACGATCAGATGTTGGACGGCGTCATCATTCCTGCCTTGAATAATGCAAGTAGAGGAGAAGAAACAACTGATGACAGCTCGCTGCCAGGATACCTAATGACCACGCTCGATATGCCCTCGCTAGATTGCGACAGGCGTTCGAAGACGCAGAGCGGGAAATTCCGGGCGTGACGAGTGCGTTTGTCCTGGAGATTGTGGAAAATGTAGAGCCAGTGGACGAAGGGGGGCATTGAGACAGTCGTTAGTCATGAGGTGCATGTATGGTGGTTTAAGATTGATTCTGGCCGGCGTCCACGCCGTTTGCTCCGGGATTTGTAAAGTAGTCTTCCTGAACGTACGCTGGAGGCGTACTGGGTCGCGGGATGCGGTGCAACAATCCGTATCTAGCAGGTCAGAGCTGATCTCAGCAGTAGCGATGACCTACCCTATGCCGCATCCGATCAACCCCTCCCCTCCCCATTGTCTCGTCGGATACAGGATGACCTCCCGGAGATTGCTTGTCATCAGCGTTGACAAGGAGCCTGATCTACACACTTACTCTAGATCCGAGTTGTAAACGAACAGTCGGAGCGGCTTGTCTACATGAGCCTCCACCAGTTGATAGAAGTCGTTCTCTGAGTGTAGCGGGCCGCCCGACCAGGCCAAAACAAAGTCTCCCCATGGTACCAGACCTGATTTCAGTACTCTCTTGTAGAGGAACACCTACCAGCCATCTCAGCCGGGCTCCCCTCTAAGACGTCCAAAACGTGGTATACGCTTTCAAGCGCGTGAGCGGGGTTGCACACGCGGAGTGATAGTCCTAGCGAAGGCGTTTTCACTTCTTCTGACCATGCTCTCGAAGGCGAAAGCGATACATCTACCGTTGGCATCTTCAAATGTGCAGTTGAGTATCACGGCAGGCTGGGCCTCGATTCAAGACTCACCACGTATCCGCTGGGACTTTGCGTTGTACACCTTGAGAATCACCTTTCCGCCTTCGTTGTCCGTCATCAACTTCGCCAGCGCCTCGGTGTTGAGCGATTGCTGAGAGTCGGCCCCGGCAGAGTCGAGGCCAATAAGATAATCAAAGAATGGCTCGAGGCTTCCATGCGACGGAGAATCTTCAGCGGTGCGTAAGACATGAAGCGCCAAGTCCGGCAGCGAGGACGGTAGCGATATTGAGGACGTCTGGCCCATTGCAAGTCGTGCCCGAGATTGGTGGCCCAGCAGGAATGTCGGCGGGATCTATGTCGGACGCCGGGGGGCCGCGTAATGATTCGTGACGGAAAGAGAAGATGCGGCGGAGTATGGACAAGAGATTAGGTATTTATGGCGGCAACAACAGATATGACCGTACAGGCGCGACTGAACTGCGAGCAACACAGCGCTCGCGTGCATAGTCGGCTGATCGCGTCCACAACGGTGCAACGCTCATGATATCATAATAAACCCTACAGACTTTACGTATCTAGATCTTTGTAGCCTTTTGACTGATGGTGATCTGCTTGGTCAGCTCTGATCCCCTTTCCTTCGCCCACCTTGTCACCCAGCGACAGTGCAATGCCCTGGGTTTTGGATCGAATCCGGACGTGGCCAGTGATAGATCCGTCCTCCGACTTCTCCAAACTGCAATTCGCCAATGCGTCCTCCCCGAAGAGAGATTTTGCGGCGAGGTTGGCGCTTAAAAAGTCGCAATCACCCGACAACGCCGACTCGCCGGTGAGACACAACATATTAGTGTTCTTGATTAGCAGGTCGAGATACTGTCGAAGGTCTTTCACGCCAGTGTTCACCGCAACCTTGTTTTCCCATTCGAACTGATCGTTAGAGCCTGGGTGACTGGTTCAGGTTTACTCACTTCTGTCCAGAATCTGAGAGGAGGAGATCAGCTGTGTGTCAATGGAGCAAAAGTCAACGTACGAGCGGTACTGCTTGTCAACATGGGACATCAGAAGTTCATCTGTTGCGACTCACTTGGGCCTCGGTAAGATAATTCGGTCGAATGAAGTCCAAAATTTCGATGTGTAGATCATTCATAACGATGTTGACACTCGCATCGGATGCTCCTTGCTTGTCATATGCGATGGTTCCGAAAATGACGCCGGTCTCGGTTGAGCTGACTTTGATCGTTGCGGTGACATTATGGAAGCCGTGCGGAGCAAGTGTGTGGGCTGCAGGCCGTTCCACGAGCTTCAAATCTCCCAAACAAGCTATGTCGACTGTCAAGTTCTGCAGTGTCTCCGTTGTTTGGTTGACGATGAGGATGTCTGACGTTAACACGCGTGTCGATCACGACTCACCAAGGACGATATCGAATTGCTGGATGGTGACCACAGCCTCAGCGTATACGGCATCAGAGAAGCCTGCACGTAAGCCGCAGCAATCGAGATGACGTGCCTGTCAGCTGAGTTATCCTGGACAGCTTGGAAACGAAATCGTCCTGGACAATGCCGGCTCCAGTGGCGCGCACAACGTCTTGATCAAACTGAAGATTAGCCGGCGTGACTGCTCCGCACATACGTCGTCCGAGTCACCACCCGCAGCCTTCTTAGACAACTGCCGGAAAGTGATCAGGTCGTCCGCCTGGATGACCCGCGCCTTGCTCTCCTTCTCCTTCTTCGCCAACGCTTTCTTCTCTTCCGTCTTGACCATCATGCTGTAAGCAGCCTTAGTGTCCCTCAAAAAGACATCGCCCATGATTTTCGACTTTTGGAGTTCGGCCAGAGTTTCGATACAGTTCATAATACGTTCCTGCGAGTCTTCGTCGATTGGAACGGCCGAGAACTTTGATTGTCCAACACGAATGATGGAGGTCATGATGAGAATAGCCTCGGCGCGAATCGAGTTGATGCTTCCGTCATCCGAAGCGGACTCAGCGAAACGGAGGACGAGCTTGGTCAACGTCGCGGCAAGTACACTGCCGGTGTAAAAGTCGCCTCCCAATATGAGGGCACGAAGAGGTGGCTTGCTGGCAGCGCGGACCTTCTCCAATCGCGCGGCATCAGCAGTCGACGAGTAAACTGTCTCGGTCGCGTAGGTGCCGTCCGCGAGCACACGGGTCGTTGTGACAGCTTTGGGTTGGTCCGGCTGTTTTTCGTTGGCATGCTCATCGGCAGCTTCGGCTTCGTCTAAGAGACGCTGGCGATCAGCTCTACGCGTAACTTCCTCGCACCTGTTCCGATGCTAATATTGGAACCTCGCCCAACACTTTACGGATCTCGAAGAGTGCTCGCTTAATGTCGGACGGCGAACTGCAGTATTCCCCAACGATCCACAAGGCTCCCCGGAAGACCTTTCCACTCTTGATCTCGCCAAATGTAGAAACGAGCTTTTCGGTGATGGCGGACCGCAGTTCCGGGAATTTCTCGACCACTTCTCGAACGAAAGCGATGACATCGACAGCAGACGGATTGTTCGAATCGCCCAGGAATTCCATCAGGACATACACGACGTTGGCAGCGACCTCTGAGAACTTGATCGCGCAAGAGTGGATAGATTGGATAAGAAGTTGTCTGTACTCCAGATTCTGGCGTCAGCGATGTTCGACCTTCTATTCACCTTGTCGAATTCTTGATCCATTGTGCCTTGAAGTTGTTTCTTCAGGAAAAGAACCACGTCTTCAACATTGCGGCTTGACACCATTTCGAGAGCGATTTGCAGGGCGCGGCGCTTGACCTCCATGTCGGGGCTGAGATCAGTCGTGTACGGTCGCAGGCTTACCTATTAAGCACTTTAAGAACATCCATAACCATCCCATCTAGAACGTTCCCGTGTTTTGCCCTCAAACTGTCGAAGCGGTCGAGAACGATGAGCTTGACGTTATTGTCCGACTCCTTGTTGATGAGTTCAGCGAATGCAGCGGCAGCAGCTGCAGTGAGCTTGGTCAAGATCTCTGGCGTACCTTTGACAGCGGCCGGGTTCTGAGTCAATGTTGTCAAGCTCGTGGCGGCTTCGTATTTGACCGCGTTGGATGGCGATGTCAACAGCTCCGAAATGCACCTGATCCATTTGGCCTGGAAGTGTCAGCGCAGGACTACATCTGACTCACTCTATGACTGCCCTCTGTCTTGGCTTCCTTGCGCACAAGCTCGATCACGGCCATCTGCATGAGCTCGTCCATGCCGCTAATTTGATCGAAGTTGTTGAGCAGATAACGGACGGCCGTCGATTGCGAGATATTGCAGAGCGACACGAAAGCATTTCGCTTACACGTCGAGTCTGATTCCTGGCCATTAGACACGTTCAGTGGCAGGACCTACGGCCGCGAGGAAGGTATCCAATAGTTCCGGCGCATCGGGAATGAGGTGTTCGTGATCTTGATAGATTGACAGCACAGCAAAGACGGCATTCTTTCGTACAAAAGAGTGCCTATGCTCCTGCCCGTCAGATCATGAAATCGACAAGGACTGCAGCATACCAAGTTGGATCGCACAGTGGGAACAAGTGGTTCCAAGAGCTCGGCCTCTCGAACCTTCTGCAAGTAGCGCAAAGTTGCGCCCCGTATGTACTCATTGGGATGTTGCTGGAATCAGCAATTGCCCCCTTGAAGATTAAGACCATACCAGGTCGTTTCGGATAGCATTGCTGCTGTCAGTCCCGAACTTGGCCAAGACTCACCAAACCAAGATCATCTCCTGCTTCAACTTGCCGGCTTCGTCAAGTTTGGGACAGATCCTGATGGTCAGCGCTGTCTTGAGCGCAGTGCAGAGCCCAGACGTACTCCCAGTAGAAGTGAAGCATCTTCTTGATCTGCTTGTTACGCGACGGCATGACATATTGGATGATGGGCATGAGCAGCGAAGGCTGGTATCAGCACCGTAATCGTTTCGATCACATGTAGTAGCGTACGTGGGACTGGCCATTGAGAGTTCCAACGATGATCCTCCTCATCGTTTCCAGCTTGACCTCGTCTGAACCCTTCTGTAAAGCATTGCGCAATTCCTGAGACGTGGGTGCGTCGACCAGGTCATCGTGGACAATGGTGTAGCAAGTCGAAGACGGATTCATCTCGACGGCGTACTTGGTGCGGCGGAAAGATAAGTGGCGCACAAGACGAGCAGCTCAGAGTGATAGAAGGCCAAAGGGGGGATGTGGACGAGGAGATGTTGCGACGTCTACAGTCGCGTAGCTGGACGTGGAGAGTGGAAGGGGTCGAGTGCCACTCTGCGGCGAATTCCGGAATTAGCCTTTCTCCTCCTCGTCCGTCCTTGTCCGTTCATGCACCTCTTGCTATCGCAGCTACCACTCGACCTCCTCATCCCCGCCAAGTCTATCACCGTCCCTACCCTCCTCAACGTAAAAATTGGCAACGGACCATTCCTCATCTTCGCAAAAATCTATCCGCCCAGACGCTAAAAACTCGCGACATTCCACAATGGCCTCTGCTACCCGAAATGTGAGAGTTGGCCCTTTGTCGAGGTGGCTCGTAGCTCCAGACCAATGAGCTGATGTCTAGGTCGTCCGATGGAGTGCTTTGGTCTTTGGTGTGACTTACGGCGTCGTTCACCAAACAACACTGCAAAGCAAATACGACGAGGACAAGGTCAGCTCGAATCCAGACGTGAAGGGCACCTAGAACTGACACTGGCTCTCTCTACCTGTCCCCCATCTTCAACTCCTGTCCTCATTACTCCTTTCAAACTCCTCTCAAACTCCTTTAAAACCCTGGAAATTCATCCGCCGACGACATTTCTTCGTCGATTCCGATCGCGCACCCGACACTTTTCCTGTACACAACGCTTGCATCCATAGCAAAAGCGCCTGGTCTCCCATCGCGCTCACCTTGTCGAGCAGGCCCGTGAGGCATACAAGTCGAAGCTTGTTGCCGAGAAGGCTGGTGTACCGTCCCGTAAGTCGAGCCGTCTGGTCCAACGTTACACGAATTTCAGTCGAGTGAGCCGCGAGCGGAAAGGCGCAGGGCCGGTGCGGTGCATATGGCAGGAAGGACTCTTTGCGTATCAAGTCGAGACCGAGATCGCGGCTATTCCAACTGAAACTGCTATGCGGCAAGATGCCGACACTTGAACCCTACGTCTATCTGTTCTGACCTATCGGCATGTCGGTCCGGATGACTTGATTGCGCTATCTGGGTGCGATGTTGACCACAGTGATCACTGACCCGGAGAACCCAAAATTCGACCTAGAGAAGTTGATCGAGTCGTGGACCAAGGAATCATAGGTGGTGTATATGCATACTTCCGGGATCATCCTATCGTGGTTCCAGTCGTGAATCTTTTCATCAGTTCCCAATAGGAATGGTCGTGTTCCCGGTGCCGTCTGGAGGTGGTGCGGCGATGAACCGTTGACATGGACTGCTTTGTCCAACGACGAGTGTCACGTGATGCTTGACGCGCTTCTCGGACATCACGTTGTCTCGCATCTGCTCTTCCTGCTTTAACGTCCCTCCTCGATATAAATCTCTTAGTGAGGCCATCTTTCCCGCTTCCTCGCCGCAGCACCGTTATCTGAATACATCAAAGCCGATACTCGGCTGAGTACTTGAAGCTACCATGGCGCCCGGAGATCCAATAGTTGTGGACGATGAGGAAATGGGGAACGCCACGGAGAGCCAGGTCATCAATGAAGTATGTCTTTCGATTACGCGGCTGCGCTGA